>Ga0209851_1000318_pt1 | contig 9355 bp, 9 predicted proteins | sample GWRWT4_14Oct14_FD_187195 | JGI IMG/M metagenome (GOLD analysis project Ga0209851, IMG submission 187195) | Sand microcosm microbial communities from a hyporheic zone in Columbia River, Washington, USA - GW-RW T4_14-Oct-14 (SPAdes) (version 2) | ecosystem: Engineered > Artificial ecosystem > Sand... | reverse complement strand
TTTTAGAGACGGAATACCACACAGAAGTTGCTATGGGAGATGACACGGTACTGATTTCCGATAATGAATCACCTGAAGTTTCTGGGATTGTAGAAAACAGAATGACTTCAACACCTGACGTTTCTGGGATTGTAGAAAGCAGAATGACTTCAACACCCAACCGAGTCGGTATTGTTTCCGGCTCGATTAGAGCGCCTGCACGTCGACCTCACCGACTTGTTGCGGCAGTACCTCGAATACTCGAATACCCGTCCTCACCTGTTCGTCCTAACTCTCCAGCGACAGGAGAGGTATCTGATAATGAATACGTCGTCTAGCGATGTTATTTTACTGCATATATGCATCGTCAATGCTCACTATGTTAACGGTTTTGTATTGATGTTGATTGATCGATCTTGTTTGCGTAATCCTTTGATCTTTGTCGACTTGGTAATTAAATCTGTAGCGTTTTATGCCAAGTGATTTGCAGGAATGCAGGAATATAATTAATGGCCGATGAATAATATGATAATATAATGAAGTACCGCTGCTTGCACTTTATCACACTCACTATGTTACCGGTCTTGCATTGATGTTGGTTGATCGATCTTGTATGCGTAATCCTTTGATCTTTGGCGACTTAGCAACTAAATCTGTAGTGTAATATGCTAATAGAGAATAATATGCTAAGTTACGTGCTGGCTTTGTGCTGCATGCTTTGATGTTTATCGCGTACGTAGGTGTGCGAATCTGAAATAAATCTATGCTATGGTGTATATAAAGGTGCCAAAAGTAACCAAAGCTTATATATTGTGGTAAGCTTGTTGGACTTCTGTATGTGAATGTGTTTGAAATGTCGGTAGACGCTTCACAAAACGACTCAAACTTCAGACTGTATAGCCGATTGCTGTACTGGAAAGACGGTAACAAGAGTGCTGGAGTACAGGTCACTGCAATAAACGGTAAGCTGTACGTCGGGTTGGGCAAGTTTTGGCGGCAAGCCGATTGGAAAGCTAATCGTTGGGCTCCGGGAAAGAAGGGTAATCATATCTTTCTTTCCGTCGAGCAATACCGGGCGCTCGTTTCCGCAATACCAGAAATATCGATTGCGCTGCAGTTAGTTGAAGAACGCATCGGTACCGGCGCAGATGACTTTGAAGACATTAGTGACACGGGCGCCACTGTCGCCAGTGATAGATCTGGAACTGTTGTGTCAGGAACTGAGCCTGCCTGTTTCTCCGCTGGGTCAACTACCACAGTCGCCGAGTCAACCGCCGCTGTCCGAGGAGTCGACGCGTGCGATGGAGAACTCCGAGAACCCAGCGCTAACCAAGACAAGGACAAGAAAGCGCAAGACGCTCCAAGTACCGTATCTAAACGAAAGCGTGGTCGACCCTCAAAGGTCTCGGACCAAGAAAGCGCCACGCCGAAAGCAGGCAAGCCGAGAGCAAGTAAGACCAAGCCAGACGGAACGACCGGCCCAGCCTTTGCTACAGCCAGTGTCTCCTCCGCTCCAGCCGGTGTCTCCTCCGGTTCGGCAGGTATCGTTCTCGAATATGGAGCTTCACCTGCCCAAGACGAAAATCGCGTCGACAATTTCGTCCGCTGATTGTGCGCTTACGCATTCTGAGTTACTATCGTGTTTTGGCTCTGTTGTGCAGGATGTAATAGTACCTCATGTGGTGGAACGCTGCGATGACCCGATTCGTTTTCAGTTCCAGTCTGAACTAATACGGCAGCTAGCTATGTGCTGTGCGCGCCAAACTTTGTCTTCGTTGGAGCATTCGGATGAGCTCAGTCTTTGTGACTTAATTAGTCTCTTATCCAAGGGTTTGTTTTCGCTTCGTATTTGTCGCAACGTTTGTAGTATATAAGCTGCTGCTGATTCGTGCAATAAAACTTACTTCATAGCTTACTTCGAAATGTCCTGTTCTGACTCTACCACTATCGCTACCACTACCAATACCGCTACCACAACAACCAAAATTGAAATTCCTCTAGTATCGAAAACGGAAACGGAAAGGCTTTTCAAAGCACAAGAAAACATACCGGTCGCTTGTGAGGAATCAGTGCGTCAGTACCGTTTAAGGTGGAATAGAAGAGACTCTGCGCAGTCCACCATTCGAGCAGCTGGCACGTTAACCGTAGTTGCTGTAATACTGATTACAACTGTTGTAGCTGTATCTACTGGTGATGCAAGTAAATTAGCTACTGCTACTCTAGCCCTTAAGAACTTTGCGCAGGCGCTTGCGCTCAGCATCAATGGCACCTCGTCCTCGCAGGAATCTGTCTTCTAGCGTTCCTAAGACTGTGGAAGAGTCGCTGCACGAGATTTACTACGATCCTGCGAGCACTGGCGGCTTTGGTGGTATTGAACGCTTACTAGGAGAGGCAAAGCGTAGAGGTTTGCAAGTATCGCGTAAGCGAGTTGAAGACTTTCTCGCCGACCAAGAGACCTATGCACGTCACAAACCTGTAAAAAGAAACTTCTTGCGCAATCATACGTATGTTCGTGGGACCGATGACCAGTGGCAGGCGGACCTGGCCGAAGTACAACACCTGTCCAAGGACAACGGCGGGATTCGCTACTTACTAACTTGCATCGACGTATTCAGTAAACATGCTTGGGTAGTGGCAATTAGAAGCAAGAGCAGCGAAGACATGGTTGAGGCCTTCCACAAGCTGTTCCAGACCAGTAAGCGCTTACCGAAACGCCTACAAACCGACAAGGGTAAAGAGTTTCTCTGCAAGCCAGTACAGCAGCTGTTGAAGCAAAAGGGAGTACACCACTTTACTAGCAACAGTGACAAGAAGGCTGCTGTTGTCGAACGCTTCAACCGCACACTGAAAACACGCATGTTCCGTTACCTGACGTCTAAGAATTCTAAACGCTACGTAGATGTGCTGCAGCAATTGGTAGATAGCTACAACAAATCGTTCCACCGCTCCATTGGTATGGCACCTGCCGATGTCCGCAAAGAGCATGAACGGCATATTTGGTATCGTCTGTATGGAGCTGCAGATAAGCTGCGTCGACAGCGTCTGAAGTCTGGTAAGGATGTTCCTGAGGCTGGCGAGGTAGTGCGCATCAGTCGTTGGAAAGGAACATTCGAGAAGGGTTATGCACCTAACTGGAGTGACGAGCTGTTCAACGTGAATCGCGTGATTAAGCATCCGCTGCCGATGTTCGAGTTGCGAGACGCTAAGGACGAACCTATTGAAGGACGCTTCTACACAAAAGAGCTACAACGTGTTCGGCGCGGTGAGTACGTAGTCGAGAAGGTGCTTGCCGAAAGGCGCCGACCTGATGGTGTGCGCGAAGTGTTAGTAAAGTGGGAGGGCTGGCCTGCGTCTTACAATAGCTGGGTTGAAAAGTCTACGCTGCGAAACATGCAATAATGTACCTTGCTTGCTTGCCTGTTTGTTTACATGTCTATGCAATAAAGTACCTTGTACCTTGTACCTTGTACATCCCCATATAAGCTGCTTGCATTGACGTCTTCATTTCCAATACTGCTATCGCTCTTAATACTATGGCTGACGAGTTTAGCATTACGTTGCCTAGCAATGTCTTCTCTAAGGAAGACCCGAACAACACTCCGTCGAAGTATGTCACACGTCTAAACAGAACTATACAGTTGAGCGGAGATTGGGAAGTTGCCGCTACGCGACTGCAGCTTCAAAACCGCTGGTACAACTTCACAAAGCCACAAATGCTAGGTGTCTATGTACGCGACATTCGTACTTCAGAGGATGCTTACGATGCTGGCACCGGATTGCGAAGAGGAATAACTGCTGCAACAGAACCTCCGAAGGAAAAGCATTTCAATCGACTTGCCCTCAAGTGGCAGGATGCGTCCTGGGCTACTGCGTTTGTGAAGAACATGACCTACAGATGCATTACCTTTCCAGCAGGTATTTACACCTCTTTGGAGCAAGTGGGCGAAACGCTGTGCAAACTGATCACAGATGCCTTCGAAAACAGCTTCGAAGATTTGGACTTGCAATATACGTACATCGCACCTACCAAAAAAGCGCAAATTTTACAACAGCTCGATGAAGAAGAAAGCAAGCTGTATGTCGTACGCATTGTCTCTTTGACCAATCCTACCGACGTAGATGTGATGGAAACGCTTGGTTTCACTAAGAGCTTTAGTGGTTTCGCTGAAGAAGGCAAAACCCATTACAAGTTCTATGGTGCGGTAGAGATACCTACCAAGCAGCAAATTGCAAGTATGCATTTATTGTTATTGAGTCAGTTTTGTGGGATTTCGGCAAAGACAGCTAATAAACCAGCGATTCCGGAGGTGCGTCAGCTGATGCTGTATGCTGACGTTGCCGCCCTGCGCAACGTAGGAAACATCGAAGCACAGCTACTCGATAGTGTTGTGGTGACTGCAAAGTTTGGTGACTGCGAAGATGCCTTACGTGGTGTTACGCCGAATTATGTACCAGTGTATAGGAACACGTTCAGTACTATAGAGATCGAACTAACCGATTATGCCGGCGATCCGCTCCGCTTTCCAAGCGACAGTATCAGTCCGGTAATTGTTACACTCCGCTTCCGCAAAGTGAACAGTTTAGCCCATTAGGATTCTGACTGTATATAAACCGTGTCTGGGATTAACTAGTTATGTTTCATTAATTTACCTCCAAATGGCTAGTGACACTTTGACTCAAAAGTATCTGCGTGCTTTGACGCACAATCAGCATGGTGGGTCGGTAGACATAGTTTTTCGAGGTGCTCGTCGATGGGGTGGAGAGCCAGGGCCAGACAAGTTCGGTGGTTCTGCAAAGGACATGTTCCGTACAGTAGCACCGTACATTGCACGTGGAGCATCCAAGTTCCTGCTTGACACAGCTAGCAGCTTTGCGAAAGGTGCAGATTTGAAAGATGCGCTGAAGGGCGCCGTACTACCTGCGTTGATGGGAGCATTCAGCGAACCTGCAGCGTTGGCGTCTTCGGCAGCAAAGGGTAAACCTGCTCAAGCTGGTAAAGGAAGGTTGCGCAGACTGTTAGGTATAAAAGCCAGCGAAAAGTCTCAGAAGACGCGAAAAGTGCGCAAGACTAGAAAGTCTCAGAATACCGTCAAGGCCCGCAAAACCAGCAAGACTCGCAAGACTCGCAAGACCCGCAAGACCCGCAAGGTGAAGCAGGCTCGTCGTCGCAAAGCATCTGCCGAATCACTGAACTTCTAAGTTTATCATGACTGGCGAGTTAGCCTTGTTGCCTCAGGAGCTGGACTACTTGCGTGAGGAGCCTATGCAGAAGGAAATCCTCGATGTTTGGCATGAGGAGGTGGAAGTTCTGCAAAACGAAGTAAATAGCAAAAATGTACTGCTATCTATACCAAAGTCTAACGACTACACAGCGCTGCACAACTCGTACTTAGCGGTTACGTGTAAAGTAACAAAGCCGAGCGCCGAAGCTTGCGATCATGCGCATACTACAACTCCGGACAGAGTGTGCATTGTCAACAACTTTGCACAGTCTCTTTGGAAAAATGTCAAGGTCTCAGTCAACGGTGTAGAAGTAGAAGACACCGCCGGTCTACACCCATACCGTGCATATCTAGAGGCTCTGTTCAACCATCAATCGAAAGTTCTCGAAAAGCGCAGCTCGCTGATTGGCTGGTATAAGGACACCTCGGGCAAGTTCGACAAAAATGTTAAGGGAGGCGGCAACACGGGAATGGACAATCGCACAAAAGCGTTTATGAGCTCTGCAGAAGTCACGATGGTGAGTAAGCTATCATGTGACATGATGGAAGAAAAAGTGTACTTGCCGCCCCAATGGACGGTCGGGCTTAGGCTCGAACGATCGCCGCACAACTTTGTGCTGATTGCTGGCGCGGAAACGACTGCGTACGAGGTGCACATAACCTCGCTGAAGCTCTTCGTGCAGCGCATCAAAGTACGCGAAGAGTTGGCTGTGGCTCACAAACTGCTGTTTGCTAGTCTACCGGAAAACAAACTGCGCTTCCCAGCACGTCGTATCTCCATGTCAAAGCATGTTGTGAACAAAGGCGTGAGGAACGCTAGACTGGAGCTCTTCGAAAACTGCACTCTGCCTGACCGGCTTCTGATTGCGTTCATCTCGAAGACTGCCTCTGAAGGCTTGTACGCCGAAAATCCTTTCAACTTCGTACACAAGAGCGTCAAAAAGCTTCAACTCGAAGTCAACTCGAAGCAGGTCCCGCGCGTGGCGTACGAGCCAGACTTTTCGAAAACGAACGGATATATAAGGGAATACTTCGAAACGCTTGCCTCCGTTGGTGCGCATGAAGGTAACTCGACGATTACTCTGACGAGCGAGGAGTACGGTCACGGCTATACGGTGTTTTCCTTTTGCCTGGTTCCTCGTCGAGAGCATGGTGCTCTGCTAGGCGAACAACAGACTGGCCAAGCTACGCTCAACCTTACTTTTGCGGACTCTACTGACGACGTCTTCGAAGTTGTTGTGCTTGCCGAAACGCGTGCGTCGTTCAGCTTCTCTCATGCGCTGATGAGCCCTACGGTTTCTTAATGAACACTTCTGAGCTAACTTGCTTGCTGTCGCGCGCCTTGCGCAACACCTCGTGTCGGTTTTTGGGTGTTTTTGCTGCCGACGAAGCTCCGACTGAGCTGCCGCGTACTTCTGACTTCTACCCGTGCGCATTTGTTGTCAACACCGATGTTGCCTCGGAGCCTGGTCATCATTGGGTTGCTTGTTATGTTACTTCGCCTAAATCTGTGGTTGAATTCTTCGACTCTTACGGTAACCTACCTACTGCTTATCCTAATCTTCGCGTTTCTGCTATGGCTAGGCGTATTCGTCGTACGAGCACTGCTTCGTTTCAGTCTTCACGCTCACTTGTTTGTGGTCATTATTGCGTTTTTTACCTTTGTAAGCGGTCCTCTGGTTGGTCGTCGACGTACATTAAAAACGTACTTTTGCGCTTTGCTGCTACTAGTTCGTCTCGCTTATCGCATCCGCAGGATCGTTTAGTTCGTAGATTTGTGCGTAGTTTGCGCAACTCTCTACCTTGTATACAGTGCTGCTTGCAAACGCATTCGTGTAGTAGTAGTAATCAGTGTTGTACAAGAAAATGCCGACAATAAATGTACTTTATTTCAAAACCAATTCCTCGAACGCAACCTAGCGATACATGAGCAAGACCTTAGGACGTTTACCTGGCGGACAGCTGCCCTTAGAACATTTTCCGAGCGTCTTACGCTGCGTTTTGCCTCCAGCCTGTTTGGGTTGTAAGTCTAAGTGCTGAAGCTGAACTTTTGCGCTGCGCGTAGACACTTGTTTTGCTGAAACGCCTAGCTTATGCAAATGCTCCAGAAAGCGTGCACGTCCTGCTAGATTAGCGTCCTTCTTAGAATGTACGAATAGAGAACGCATCAAGTCGAAGTAGTTTGACTTATCGTCTAGAAGAGTGCGATTTATGTAAACGCGACCTAGTTTATCCACGCTAACAGTACCACTCGATTCTAGTACGGTTTTCAACGCAGATAATCTAGGTCCGTGTAGTATTGGAACCCGTACGTTAGGTAAACTGGTAGACAACTCATCTGCTTTGGCGTCCTTCGTGTCTTGCTCTTGTTCTTCTATCCCAGCTGCTTCATCATTCTTAACGTCTGCTGTGCTACTCGTAGGTTCTTCTTCGGCTGCGCGAATCGTATCCACAAGTTGTAGCTGCTGCTGTGGCTTCGTACTAGAATTAGTAGTAGTAGTAGAATTAGTAGAAGTAGAAGTAGAATATCGTTCATCGGTAAACTGGCGCGTCGCCTCTTCACGTGCTACTGCCTGGTTATACAAGGAAAGCCGCTCGCTCATGCTAAGTTCTGGATGTGCGTCGTCACCCAAGTACTTCTCCACAAGCGGGTTGCCCGGTCCTGTCTTCTTGTTCTGTTGCAGCAATGCAGCGCGTAGCTCTTCATACTCCTTCTCAGTCATTACTACCAGACGTTGGTAGCTACCCGCTCGGTTGCGTGCTACTACTTTTACCATAACTGTTCTTGCTACTACTTAGCTTCCACCTGTGAACTTGTTGATGATGCTTGAGCCGAGCAGGGAAAGAACGCCTCCAATTAGAGCTGGTATGAAGAAGCCGGAGCCGGACTGCTGCACTGCACGTCGCTTTTGTGCCAAGCTGACGTTTTTGTCGGCTAGCTTAAGGATTATCGCACGATGTTTACGGAACAGCTTCTTCTGATTTTCAGTGAACGATATATCGCCTCTCGCTGCGTTGAGTGCAATGTTACACAGACTTTTATGTACGCTGTTGGGCGCGTGCTTGAGCACTTGCTTTACTATTGCTGGGTTGCGGCACACTGCCAGATACTTCAGCGTGCGCTTAGTGGTAGCAGCGCTGTTAGTACTTCTTTTTGGAGCCAGTGTTGTAATGTAATGTTATGTGCTTAACGATGAATGAAGCATGTTAACCATAAGCTATCGCAAGGTCTTTTATAGAAGTATTTTAATTCAGCGAGTAACTCTCTGGTACATACACTCGCGCAACCTTGTCTTGTGACATCGCCCAGAAGCGCATTTCTTCCGGTGTGTTTTGTTGAAAGTCTAGAACCAAATGACTGTGTGGTAGCTGCGTAGCGTCGTCGTAAACGTTCACAAGAAAGCGTCTGTTGTTGGGCATTAGCTGATCAGCCAGCTTGCCGATTTGGCTTCTATCGCGTGGATTTTTCAGTAGCACCATGTACTGGGTGTTCAAACTAGCAGTTCGCATTCCCTTTTCAAACATGTTTTGTAGCATTAGAACTACAGTGATGTTCCTATGATGCGAGCCCTTCACAAAGAGGTTTGCTAAGTGGTCTGCATGACTCTTAGCTTCGGTCATCTGGTCGTCCAGCACCAACATGTTTCGCATGTTAGGTTTCATACTCTTGTAGATTTCTTCATAGTCTGTGTTATCCTTAACAAACTCGATGTCCTTTAACCCAGCTATCAAACCCCATCTGGCGCGTTGTCTTAGACGTTCGTAAGCTGGCTGCCACTCTGCGTAAACCCAAACTAGTCGCTCTGGTGGTGGAGTAAACTGTCTTAAGGTTAGCGCGTTCTCCAAGAACTGGGTCTTGCCAGAACCTGTTGGACCAACTATAAAGATGTTGCTAGGATGCTGGAACCAGAAAGCAAGTTCGCTTTTATTTTCCATCGTTAATTTGGTTATCGATACTCAACAAGATAAGTGGCTTGTTTAAGTAGTCTAACGGTCTTGGCTATCTACACCTTGCTCTGCAGTGTGAGCGAGGTTTGCTTCTAGGCAAACTACTACTACTACTACTACTACTACTACTACTACTACTACTACTACTACTACTACTACTACTACTACTACTACTACTACTACTACTACTACTACTACTACTACTA
>Ga0209851_1000314_pt1 | contig 9451 bp, 10 predicted proteins | sample GWRWT4_14Oct14_FD_187195 | JGI IMG/M metagenome (GOLD analysis project Ga0209851, IMG submission 187195) | Sand microcosm microbial communities from a hyporheic zone in Columbia River, Washington, USA - GW-RW T4_14-Oct-14 (SPAdes) (version 2) | ecosystem: Engineered > Artificial ecosystem > Sand... | reverse complement strand
GATGCCCGAAGCGCGTCCGCCCAGGTAGTGCCGCGCCCGGCCATGCTGGGGACTGTCCGGCAGACCCGCGTATTTCACCCAGCTCACCTGGGGGTGGCGGTGCAGGAATTCGGCAACCGCCAGCGCATTGGTGCAGTGCCGCTCCATGCGCAGGGGCAGGGTCTCGATGCCCTGCAGCAGCAGGAAGGCGTTGAAAGGGGACAGGGAGGCGCCCATGTTGCGCAGGGGCACCACCCGGCAGCGGCCGATATAGGCGGCGGGGCCGAAGGCCTCGGTGTAGACCACCCCGTGATAGGAGGGGTCGGGCCGCACCATCATGGGGAAGCGGTCACTGTGATCCGCCCACGGGAAGCGGCCCGAATCCACCACCAGCCCGCCCATGGTGGTGCCGTGGCCACCCATGTATTTGGTAAGCGAATGCACCACGATGTCCGCGCCGTGCTCGAAGGGGCGCAGCAGGCAGGGAGTGCCCACGGTGTTGTCCACGATCAGCGGAATGCCATGGGCATGGGCGATGTCGGCCAGCCGCGCGATGTCGGCGATCTCCCCCGACGGATTGCCGATGGACTCACAGAACAGCGCCCGGGTGCGGTCATCGATGGCCTGATTGATGCCGTCGAAATCCTCGTTGCCGCGCAGCCGCGCCTCGATGCCCAGCTGGGGCAGGGTGTGGGCAAACAGATTGTAGGTGCCGCCATAGAGCTTGGCCGTGCTGACGATGTTGTCGCCAGCGGTGGCCAGGGTCTGGATGGCATAGGCGATGGCGGCCATCCCCGAGGCCACTGCCAGGGCGCCCACGCCACCTTCCATGGCCGTCACCCGGGCCTCAAGGACCGCGTTGGTGGGATTCATGATGCGGGTGTAGATATTGCCGGCGACCTTCAGATCGAACAGGTCGGCGCCGTGCTGGGTGTCGTCGAAGGCATAGGAGGTGGTCTGGTAGATCGGCACGGCCACCGCCTTGGTGGTGGGGTCGGGCGCGTAGCCCGCGTGGATCGCCAGGGTTTCGGGTTTCATTCTGGGGGTCTCCTCGGTCAACGTGGATCCGCCGAAGGCGGCGCGTCGGCTGGCCAGTCTACCCAAGCTCGGCGGCGCTTCCTACCGGCGCTTTGAAGCCGGGTGGTAGCATAGCCGCCCAAGGACCGGCGGCCAGCGTCGGTGCAAGCAAGCAAGGGGAGAGCCGGGTGGAGCAGGTGGTGATCCAGGTGCGGGAGAGGCTGGCCCAGGCAGTGGTCTGGATGCCTTGGCTGGGCAATGAGCAGGGCGTATTGCTCGCCTTGGGGCTGTTGGGGGTGGTGCTGGCGGGCGCTGTGGGGGCGGTCGTCGCCCTGCGGCGTCGGCGGCGCGGCGCTCCACGGTCCGTGACACCCGCCCAGGCGCGGGAAGCCCTGCCGACGCCGCCACCCGCAGAGCCGCTCGAGTCGGCATCGATCCCTCCCCGCGCCGTTCCCGTGCGATCGACGGCGCCGAGTCCTGAAGCTCGGCCGCCATTGAAAGAGGCTCCCACGGCGCCGCCACAGCCCGATCTGGCGCCGCCCCTCGCCTTGCCGGTCGAAGCCGCACCACCCGCCCCGAAACCCCAGCTGGTCGAGGCGCCGGCGCCAGTCCCGACGCTGGGCTGGCTGGGACGCATCCGCGCCGGATTGAGCAAGACGCGGGCCGGACTGGCCGAGGGTCTGGGCACCCTGTTCCTGGGCGGGAAGCGCCTGGACGACACGCTGCTGGAAGAGCTGGAAACCCGCTTGCTCGTCGCCGATGTGGGCCTGGATGCCACCCGCAGGATCCTGGATGGTCTGACGGAAAAGCTGGGTCGCAAGGACCTGCTGACGCCGGAGGTGGTGATGGACACCCTGGCTGCGGACATGACGGCGCTGCTTGCGCCATGCGAGCAGCCGTTGCGGATTCCCGGTGACGGGCCCAAGCCTTTCGTCATCCTGGTGGTCGGCATCAATGGGGCCGGCAAGACCACCACCATCGGCAAACTGGCGCATCACCTCAAGGCGGAGGGTCGCAGCGTGCTGCTCGCCGCCGGCGATACCTTCCGCGCCGCTGCGGTGGAGCAGTTGCAGACCTGGGGGGCGCGTAACGACGTACCGGTCGTGGCCCAGCACACCGGCGCCGACAGTGCTTCGGTGATCTTCGATGCCGTGGCGGCCGGCCAGGCGCGTGGGATGGACGTGGTGATTGCCGATACGGCGGGGCGCCTGCACACCCAGTCCAACCTGATGCAGGAGCTGGCCAAGATCAAACGCGTGCTGGCCAAGCTGGATCCCGCCGCGCCCCATGAGGTGTTGTTGGTGGTGGATGGGGGTACCGGCCAGAATGCGCTCAATCAGGCCCAGCAATTCCATCAGGCCGTGGGACTCACCGGTGTGGCGATCACCAAGCTGGATGGCACGGCCAAGGGCGGCATGCTGTTTGCCATCGCCCAGAAACTGGGTGTGCCGATTCGCTTCATTGGCGTCGGGGAAGCGATCGAGGATTTGCAGCCCTTCGTGGCCCGTGATTTCGTCGCCGCCCTGTTGGGCCTTGATGCTGCGGATGGGCGGGCTTGAATGGCGGCTGATCCGGGCGCCGTGCCAACTGCTGCGAGTCCCATCGTTCGCTTCGTGTCGGTCAGCAAGCGCTATGACCATGGCGGCGAGGCGCTCAAGGACGTGAGCTTTGCCCTGCCGCGCGGACAAATGGCGTTTCTGACCGGCCGCTCGGGGGCTGGCAAAAGCACCTTGTTGCGACTCATCGCCCTGCTGGAGCGACCCAGCCGGGGCCAGGTCCAGGTCTGTGGCGCCCAGTTGGCGCAGTTGGCGCGCCGGCAGATTCCCTATCACCGCCGCCGGGTAGGCTTGATCTTCCAGGATCACCGCCTGCTGGCCGATCGCACGGTATTCGAGAACGTGGCGCTGCCGCTGATCATTGCCGGTCGCCCGGCGGGCGAGGAGATGGCCCGCCGGGTGCGCGCGGCGCTCGATCAGGTGAGTTTGTTGCATCGCGAAACCGCCTGTCCGCCGACGCTTTCCGGCGGTGAACAGCAACGGGTGGGCATCGCCCGCGCCATTGTCGGCAAGCCCGAACTCTTGCTGGCCGATGAACCCACCGGAAACCTGGACCCCGCCTTGTCCCGCGACATCATGGATCTGTTCCGTCGGCTCAATGCAGCGGGCACCAGCGTGCTGGTGGCCTCCCATGATCTGACCCTGATCCGCAGCTTAGGGAAACCCATGCTGGTCCTGGAAGACGGCGAACTGAGCCATGTCGATGAAGCGCTCAAACCAGCCGGTTAATCGGCGCCACCCGCGCCGGCCGGTCAAGCCGCCGGTGCAGGCTGCGCCGGCGATGCGGGCGGAACGATCGTCCCTGCGTCGCCGCTTGCGGGCCTATGGCGACATCCATCTGCAGACCGCTCGGGAAACCCTGCAGCGTCTGGTTCGTTTACGTCATGTCAGCCTGCTCACCACGGTGGTCATCGGCCTGACCCTGGCCTTGCCGGCGGGCCTGTACGTGCTGGCCGACAACGTCCAAACCCTGCTGCCCGACTGGCGCGCGGATGCCCAACTATCGGTGTTCTTCAAGCCCGGCACCGATCTGGAGCGGGCGCGGGATCGGTTGCGGGAATGGGAGCGTCGGCCGGAGCTGATCCGGGCCGAGCTGATCACCCCGGATGACGCCTTGGCCCAGATGCGTCAGTTGCCTGGCTTTGATGCCGCCATCGCGGCGCTGGGGGAAAACCCCTTGCCGCCCGTGGTGGTGCTCTGGCCGAAGCTGGACCGGGAGCTGCAGCCGCTGGTGGCGGAGCTGCAGCGCGTGGCCGAGGTGGACCGGGTGCAACTGGACCGGGAGTGGCTGGAGCGTCTGTTGGCGCTGGGTGACCTGGTCGGTCGATTGGCCCGTCTGGTGGGGATATTGTTTGCGGTGGCGGTGCTGGTGGTGGTGGGCAACACCATCCGCATGGAGGTCCAGAACCGGCGCAGCGAGATCGAGATCATCAAACTGGTGGGCGGGACCGACCGCTTCATCCAGCGGCCCTTTCTCTATGCCGGCATCTGGTATGGCTTGTCCGGAGCGCTGCTCGCCTGGTTCATCGTCCAGGTCAGCGTGATCGTGATGAGCGGCCCCGTCGGGCATCTGGCGGCGCTTTATCACAGCGAAGCCCGGCTGCATGGGCTGGACTTCGGCCAGTTCGTGTTCCTGATTCTGGCAGGCGTCGGCCTCGGCGGGATGGGCGCGTACTGGGCGGTGCGCGGCCAAATCCGGGCGATCGAGCCTCCTTGAGGCAATGGCCTCAGAGTCTGCGCAGCCCCTTGGCGCCTACCAGCAGGACCTCATCGGCGGGCCGCAGGGCGAACAGCCCCACCGTGACGATGCCGGGGATGTTGTTGAGGTCCTTTTCCCAGGCCACCGCATCATCGATGCGCAAGCCGCTCACATCCAGAATCAGATTGCCGTTGTCGGTGACGACATTTTCACGCCACGCCGGGCGGCCGCCGCGCTTGACCAGTTGGCGGGCAACAAAGCTGCGGGCCATGGGGATGACCTCGATGGGCAGGGGGAAATGGCCCAGGCGGTCGACCAGCTTGCTGTCATCGGCGATGCACAGGAAGCGGCGGCTGGCTGCAGCGATGATCTTCTCCCGCGTCAGGGCCGCCCCGCCACCCTTTATGAGGTGGCGCTTGGCATCGATTTCATCGGCGCCGTCCACATAGAGCGGGATTTCATCGGCCTGGTTCAGGTCGATCACCTCGAACCCCCGCGCCAGCAGCCGTTGGGCGCTGGCCTCGGACGCGGCGACTGCGGCGCGGATACGCACCCGGCGAGCGGCCAGGGCATCAATGAACGCATTGACTGTGCTGCCACTGCCCACCCCGAGGGTAATGCCCTCGGGAACCTGTTCTGCAGCAGCATGAGCGACTTGCTGTTTGTAGGGGTCCACCGCCATGGGAGCCTCGCGCTTGTAAGAGCCAATGGCGCATTCTAGCGCCTGGCGAGCGGTCAGGGCGAAAGCGGATGAAAGCGGATGATTCAGAACAACAGTAAAGACAGCAAGCCAATGCTGGCTGCAAGGCCCCCAAGTCCAAAGCCCCAGATCAGCCCCCGCCGACGCTGCTGGGCGCGTGCGCGCAGGAAATCCAGTACCGCCTGGAATCGCACATCCACGACCGCATAGCCACCAATGGCGCCATCGGGGCGCAACCAGGGGCGGGCGGCGGAAATGCAATAGTCGCAGGTGGCCATGGAGATATAGGGTTCGGTGATGACCAGGTCTGCCTGGGCCTTGGCCTGTTGATAATAAGGCCGAGTGCTGCGGTCCTTGCCGCGCTGATTGGCGACTTTGTTGACCGTGAGGGTGCGGTTGACCGAGATGTTTTCGCTGCGTTGGATGCCGTTTTCGTCCAGCGTGTAGAGCAGCTCGACGAAGGGATAGCGGGCGACCAGATCACGCATGGTCTGGATCAGCGCTTCGTCGTCGTCCTGCAGGCTGTTCCCCAGCTTTTGCAGGGGTTCCATGATCGCCGCCATGAGCGTGCGGATCGGCTCAAGATGTTCTTCGTAAAGGCGCACGGTTTCCCGTTTCTCGCCGATGTGAACCGGCACTTCACCGCTGAGCTTCAATAAAAACTGGTTCAGGCTCGCCGATTGCAGGCGGATGATCATGGGCTCCTCCCGAGTTCGTGGCCGCGTTGTACGACCCTGCGGATTTCGAAAGCAACTATTGCGCCGAAAGCAGCGTGTAATTTATTCAATTGCTTGCGTTCTTTTTCCGGGTTGTTCTGCGTCATCGCGGCGCACATTCTACGCCCTTGTGTCAGTTTCGATGCAAGTAGGAACCGGATGGCTGGCGCGCCCGATGAGAAAATCCCAGTGCTCGGGCTGGACCGGCATCACCGACAGCCGGTTGCCGCGCCGCAGCAACGTCAGCCCATCCAGTTCGGGGCAGCCGCGCAGCTCCGTGAGCGGCAGGGGACGCGGCAGGTGCCGGTCGTAGGCCACGTCCACCACATACCAGCGCGGCCGTTCCGGCAAGCTGCCCGAATCGTAGTGCGGGTCGGTGGGATCGAAGGCAGTGGGGTCGGGATAGGCTGAGCTGACGATCGTTGCCAGCCCCACGATCGCCGGAACGGGGCAGTTGGAATGGTAGAACAGCACCCCGTCCCCAACTTGCATCTGGTCGCGGATCATGTTGCGGGCCTGGTAGTTGCGCACGCCATCCCAGGGTTCGCGGCCGCGCCGGCGCAGATCATCGATCCCAAAGGTGGTCGGTTCGGTTTTCATCAGCCAGTAGCGCATCAGGGGTTTCCTCGGCGGGGATGACAGCGGATCAAGCCCTGTTCGGTGACCACGTCGGACAAGGGGATGTCCCACGGCCGGGCTGGAAGCTGCGCGATTTCCTGGAAGCCATAGGCCAGACCCAGCAGTCGTGGCGGCAGGGCCAGCCTGCGGTGCTTGAAGGCAAACCGGCGATCGTAATAGCCGCTGCCCATGCCCAATCGCCCGCCGTGCCGGTCGAAGCCGACCAGCGGCATGAGCACCAGATCAATGCGCCAGATCGGCCGCAGTACACGGCCCACGGGTTCGGCAATGCCGAATCGGTTGCGTTTCAGGACGGTACCGGCGCCGCAGGGAACGAAATCCATCCAGAACGGCGTGTGGTGGTGCAGGCGCGGTAGGACGACCGTTTTTCCGCTTTGCCGCGCCCTGGCCGCAAGCATCCAGGGGTCGACCTCGCCATCGGCGGCGTGGTAGAGCGCGATGCAGCGGGCGGCGCGCCACGCGGGCAGGCGCTGGAGACGTTGCAGGATGCGACGATCCCAAAGCCGGTGCAGGCGCCGCGGTAACCGGCGACGGCGATTGCGCAGGTCTCTGCGCAGATCCGGCAGCGGCAGGAGCGGGGCGTCGGGCGGTGCGATGCGGGGCGCGGTGTTCAAATCTTCGCTGGCGATGCGGACCGGAATGATAATTAGAGGGACGCCTCCCACCTGTGCCGTGGCTGCCCGTGACCTTGAACCAAGGGTCCAAGTGGGCGGAATGACGGTACCTGAAGGCTTTCCGCTGCGGGGCGGACCTGCACAAGGGCACCATTCGATCCCGACCCGGGGTTTGTATTTAGGCTCAAGGGTACCCTGGGCGGCCCTCGAACACCGCAGGAGGCGTCGTTGGGCTAGTCTGGCGTGTGGATCTTCCGGATGCAAGGGCTCAAGAGGCTGGGCCTTCCAGTGCGTGCAGCACTTTCTCATGCAGCGCTTCCATGCGACGATCCAGGCCTTCGGAACCGGTAGCGGCTTGTTGCTGGCGCAACAGTTCTTCCGCCAGGTTGAGCGCGGTCATCGCCAGGATGCGTTCCAGGCCCACGACCTTGCCTCTGTCGCGAATCTGTTGCATTTTCCCACTCACCAGCTCGGCCGAGGCCAGCAGCAGGGCGCGTTCGGCGGGGGTGCAGGACACCTGATAGCTGCGTTCCAGCAATTGAATGCTGACGGTGGTGCGCTCAGCCGAGGGTGCGTTCATCCGGCGGTGTGCTCCATGGCCTTGAGCCGGTTGACGATGGCTTCGATCCGGCTGCGTGCCAGTTCATTTTTTTGCATCAGGTTGGCGCGTTCAGTCGCCAGTTGGTCCAGCCGCAGGCGCAGACCGGCATTCTCCCGGCGGAGCGTTTCCATCTGCTGCACCAAGGCCAGCACCTGCGATTCCAGACGATCAAACACCGATTGGCTCATGGGCGCATCCACGCAGGGGAGAGCGACACGAATCGAACGGTTAGACTATAAAGCGCTCCATGGCATGGGGCAAACCGGATCCCATTGAGTGATCTCGCAAATCGTGACGGAGTGTTTGGATGGCGCAACGGGTGAGCTTCGAACTTCTGACCGAGACGCTGATGACCTGTCCGGACGGACCTGGGTCGGCGGAGTGTCATGGCCAGATTTGCGGGCTGTTCTGTGGCAGTGCCAAGGCGACCGTGATCGACGCGTTTCTGGAGCGCTGGGCGCGGGATGCCGAGGAGCACGTGAACGCAGGCGCGCACGCGGTATTGCGGCGCATGCTGTCCGAAAGCCAGGCCGCGCTGGAAGACACCGATTTGGCCTTCGCGCCCTTGCTCCCCGCCGATGCGGTGGCACTGGATGTGCGGGTTGGGTCGCTGGCCGAGTGGACACAGGGGTTCCTGTATGGCCTGGTGGAGGCGGGCACTGACTGGGCCGATGCGCCTGAAGCGGTGCGCGAGATCATCACCGATTTTGCCGAAATCGCCCGGTTGCGCGCCGGCGGGCTGGCGGATGAGGACGATGAGCAGTCCTATGCCGAGCTGGTGGAGTACGTGCGCACGGGAACCCTCTTGATGCATGCGGAAGGGGCGCAGGCGAGGAAGGTGGCTGCGGAGCGTGAGCCATGATGGCGGAATACGCGCGTCGCCGGCGACGGCTGATGCAGGCCATTGGTGAGCGGGGCATGGCCATTCTTCCCTCTGCGGTTGAAAGGGTGCGCAACCGCGACACCCATTACCCCTTCCGTCAGGACAGTGATTTTCTGTATCTGAGCGGCTTTCCCGAGCCCGAAGCAGTGGTCGTGCTGATGCCGGGTCGACCGCAGGGGGAATACATCCTGTTCTGTCGCGAGCGCAACCCCGAACGCGAGCAGTGGGACGGTTTGCGTGCGGGGCCGGAGGGCGCCTGTGGCCATTTTGGCGCCGATGACGCTTTCCCCATTGAGGACATCGACGACATCCTGCCGGGTCTGATGGAAGGGCGGTCACGCATCCACTACACCCTGGGGCGGGACGCCGGTTTCGATCAGCGCGTGGTGGGCTGGGTCAGGCGCCTGCAGGAACAGTCTCGCGCCGGGGTCCATGCACCGTGGGAAATCGTGTCCCTGGAGCACCATCTGCACGAGATGCGCTTGTTCAAGGGGCGTGGCGAGCTGGCCCTGATGCGCCGGGCGGCGGCCATCACGGCGGCGGCCCATGTGCGCGGCATGGCCGAGTGCCGCGCGGGCTGGCGCGAGTATGCCCTGGCGGCGGAATACACCCACGAATTCACGCGCCACGGCGCAACCCATGCCTATCCGCCCATCGTCGGCGGCGGCGCCAACGCCTGCATCCTGCATTACATCGAAAACGCAGCGGTGTTGAAAAAGGGCGATCTGGTGCTGGTGGATGCCGGCGCCGAGCTGGAGGGCTACGCCGCCGATGTGACGCGCACCTTCCCGGTGGGGGGGCGATTCAGCGGTCCCCAGCGGGACATCTACGCCTGCGTACTGGCAGCCCAGGCCGCCGCCATTGCCGCTGTCAAACCCGGCGCGGACTGGAACGCCCCCCATGAGGCGGCGGTACGGGTGTTGTGCGAAGGCCTGCGGGATCTGAAGATCCTGCCGGGCAGCCTGGAGGAGATCCTGGCCTCCCAGAGCTATCGGCGTCATTACATGCACCGCACCGGCCATTGGCTGGGGCTGGATGTGCACGACG
>Ga0209851_1000313_pt1 | contig 9556 bp, 13 predicted proteins | sample GWRWT4_14Oct14_FD_187195 | JGI IMG/M metagenome (GOLD analysis project Ga0209851, IMG submission 187195) | Sand microcosm microbial communities from a hyporheic zone in Columbia River, Washington, USA - GW-RW T4_14-Oct-14 (SPAdes) (version 2) | ecosystem: Engineered > Artificial ecosystem > Sand... | reverse complement strand
CGTCTGGGCTATGCCGCCGATCTGCCTAGCCCCGCCGATCTGATCGAACGGCTACGCACCCATCCACCCGTAGCGCAAACTGACGCCCCTGCCCCACGCCCGCGCGGCGGCGGCGGGCCGCAGGCCATGATTGCCGACGCCATGCCCCGCGACAGACCGGCCCCCACCGCTAATGCCAATGCCAACCCGATGCCGCGAAGTTTTAGCGAAGTGGTTGCGATGGCGGCACGGCACCGCGATATCAAATTGCAAACAGCGCTGAGCCGTGATGTGCATCTGGTGCATTTTGAGACAGGCCGCATTGAATTTCGTCCTGGTCCCACAGCCCAGCCACAATTGGCGGCGCAATTGATGGAACGGCTGCACCAATGGACCGGTTTACGCTGGATCGTCAGCCTCAGCAATACAGGTGGCGCGCCCAGCATTGACGAACAAAATCTGAGCTGCGCACAACAGCATGAGGCCGAGGCCCTGCGCGATCCATTGGTGCAGGAGGCGTTGAAATTTTTCCCCGGCGCGGAAATAATCGCGGTGCGTGATTCAGGAGAAACATTATGAAAGATATGGGCAAGCTGTTCAAACAGGCGCAGGAAATGCAGGCGCGCATGGGCGAGATGCAGGCCAGACTGGAACAGATGGAAGTGCGGGGCGTTTCGGGCGGCGGCATGGTGGCCGTCACGCTGAATGGCAAGAACATGATGCAGAAGGTGGAAGTGGATCCCGGCCTGTTGCGCCCGGAAGAAGCGGAAATTCTGGAAGACCTGATCGTCGCTGCGCATAATGACGCCAAGTCGCGGCTGGATGCAAAAGTGCAGGAAGAAATGGCCAAACTGACCGGCGGGATAAGTTTGCCGCCCGGACTTAAGCTGCCTTTTTGATGCGTAACGATCCTCCATCCCACGTCATTGCGAGGCGCGGAACGCGCCGCGGCAATCCAGAGTCACAAATGAAGGCTTTCCCATGGGACTCTGGATCGCCGCGCTTCGCTCGCGATGACGGCAATAGTCATGGACCTGCATCGCTCTATTTACAAATCGCACCAGGCTTACCTTTTGATGCGTAACGATCCCACCGGCGCGGAAATTTCCCGCCTCATCACATTGCTTGCCAAGCTGCCCGGGCTTGGCCCGCGTTCGGCGCGGCGCGCGGCGCTGTATCTGATCGAACGCAAGGAAAGCCTGCTGCGCCCGTTATCCGGCGCCATGGCAGACGCCGCAGAAAAAATCAGCCCCTGTCAGATGTGCTATAATTTAGACAGCATTGATCCGTGCGCCATCTGCGCCGATCCGCGCCGCGAGCGCACCCGCATCTGTGTGGTGGAACAGGTCAGTGATCTGTGGGCGCTGGAACGCGCGGGCGCCTTTCCCGGCCTCTACCATGTATTGGGCGGCACATTATCAGCGCTGGATGGCGTCGGACCGGATGAATTGAACATTGCCGGACTGCTGGCGCGCATCAGCACCGGACAGGTCAGCGAAGTGGTGCTGGCGCTGAACGCCACCGTCGATGGGCAGACCACTTTGCATTATCTGAACGACCGGCTGGCCCGGCCCGGCCTGCGCATATCGGGTCTGGCGCATGGTGTGCCGGTAGGCGGCGAACTGGATTATCTGGATGACGGCACGCTGTCCGCCGCCATGCGCGACCGCCGGGAATTTTAGCCTCAGCTGAACAGCGATACAACCACCAGCATCGCTACAAAAAAAGCCGCAACCCCCCATACACCCATAGAATGACTCTGGGCACTATGCCGCATTCCGTCCATCACGATCTCCCCAGGCTTTCGCATTTTCATATGAAGCAGATAGGGGATACATGTCCCCGTGACAGAGACGGATATCACAGCCGGGTAATTATTTTTTTAAGAAAACCGGATAATTGGCTGTTAACGTGCCCGCCGTCACACTGCCAATGGGCAGTTCTTCTGCAATCGGGCCGTCATCGCTGATCTGCACGTCCCTGATGCGATCCGCGCGGCTGGCAATTTTCTTCACCGAGGTTTCAATTTCGCTCACATCTTTTTCAACATTGATGAAGTGCCTGCGCAAATTTCCGGTGCGGTCATCCAGCCGCCTCACATCGCCAAGCAGGATCAGAACCTCTTTCTGGATGACGCCCGCCTGTTCGCGCATGCGCACATCTTTCAGAATGGCGCGCATCGCATGCAGGGTCGCCCACATGGTGGAAGGCGAAACGATAATGACGCGCTGGCGATGTCCATACTCGACCACCTGTTGAAAATTCGCATGCAGCTCGGCCGCGACCGCCTCGGACGGCAAAAACATGATCGCCATTTCCGCCGTTTCGCCCGGCACAATATAGCGCGTGGAAATATCATCCACATGCTTGCGCACGTCCGTAACCAAGGCGCGCGCCGCCAGTGCGCGCGCGGCGTCATCGCGCGCCTCACGCAGCGCACGATAGGCCTCCAGCGGAAATTTGGAATCCACGGCGATGGAACCCGGCGGGTTTGGCAGATTGATCAGACAGTCGGCGCGCCTGCCATTGCCGAGTTGCGCCTGCAACTGATAGGCCGATGGCGGCAGCATATCACGCACCATGTCGCCAAGCTGCACTTCGCCAAAGGCGCCGCGCGCCTGTTTGTTGGACAATATATCCTGCAACGACACGACCTGCCCGCTGAGTTCGGTCAGGTTGCGTTGCGCCTCGTCAATCACCGCCAGACGTTTTTGCAGATCGGTCATGGTCTGGGTGGTTTTTTCAGTGGTCTCGATGAGGCTGTCGCCCACCCGCTTGCCCATGGCGTCCAACCGCTCGTTCAAGGCCCTGGCAAGGGTCGCCTGCGAACTGTTCTGGCTTTCCAGCATGTTTGTACCCAGCGCATCGAGGCGTTCATTCAGCGCCTTGGTCAAGGCGGCCTGCCCCACTGTGCTGTCAGCCGAGATCTGCTTTATCTGCCCCGCCAGTTCGGCCTGTGTCATGGTCAGGGCCGCAAGTGTGGCCGCCAATTGTGGATCGGGGGCCGCCTGGCCTGGGCGGACCAACCGGAACACGATAAAGCCGATGCCTGCCAGCATCAGAAGCCCCACGATCCAGACCATGCTTTCCACGCGCCATTCCCCATCGATTCTGCGATGCCATACTATAGCACGGCGGGGGACGCTTGACGATCCGGCGCATAAGCCATATGTCATGCCTGACAATGGCCAAATTACCCATATTGATCGCCCCCGATGCGCGCCTGAAACAGGTCTCGAAACCGGTCGAAACGGTGGATGGCGGGGTGCGCGCGCTGATGGATGACATGCTGGAAACCATGTATGGCGCGCCTGGCGTCGGGCTGGCCGCCATTCAGGTCAATGTGCCCAAGCGCATTATCGTCATGGATCTGGCCCGCGAAGGCGAAGCCCCTTGCCCACGTTATTTCGTCAATCCTGAAATTGTCTGGTATTCCGGGGAACTGTCGGTTTTTTCGGAAGGCTGCCTGTCGTTCCCGGAATATTTCGATGATGTGGAGCGCCCCAGCTCGGTCAGGGTGCGCTATCTGGATTATCACGGCAAGCCGCGCGAGGAACTGGCCCAGGATCTGTTCGCCGTTTGTATCCAGCACGAGCTGGACCATCTGGAAGGCGTGCTGTTCGTTGATCATCTGTCGCGCCTGAAGCGCGACGCGATTTTGCGTAAGCTGCAAAAGGCGCGGCGGCTATCTGCCGGCGTCTGAAGCTTTTGCGCCAACCGGGATAGCCTGCATGCGTCTGGCCTTTATGGGAACGCCTGAATTTTCTGTGCCCTGTTTGCGCGCACTGCTGGATGCTGGCCATGAGATCGCCGCCGTCTATAGCCAGCCGCCGCGTGGCAGCGGGCGCGGCATGAAGCAAACCAAATCCCCTGTGCATGCGTTTGCCGAGGCGCAGGGCATAAAGGTGCGCACACCCGCACACCTGAAAGACGCGGCCGAACAGGACGCCTTTCGCGCACTTGATCTGGATGCGGCGGTTGTCGTGGCCTATGGCCTGATATTGCCGGTGGCGATATTGCAGGCCGCGCGATTGGGATGTTTCAATGTGCATGCCTCGCTCTTGCCGCGCTGGCGCGGGGCCGCGCCCATTCAACGCGCCATCATTGCCGGCGACGCTGTTACCGGCATAACCATTATGCAGATGGATGCAGGGCTGGACACCGGGCCGATGCTGCTAACGGGCATAGAGCCAATCCATGCTGATGACACTTCTGGCACGCTGCACACACGGCTCAGCCAATTGGGCGCGCGGCTGATGGTGCAGGCGCTTGACGCAATTGCAGCAGGCGCAATCACTCCGCAGGCGCAACCCGAAACCGGCGTCACCCATGCCGCCAAGATCAGTAAGGATGAAGCGCGCATCAACTGGCAGCGCCCGGCACGGGAACTGGATTGTCATATACGTGGCCTGACACCCGCACCCGGCGCATGGTTCACTGTGCAGCAGAACGGTAAAGATCTGCGTATCAAGCTGTTGCGCGCATCGCCTGTTGATGGCGCCGGGCCAGCGGGCATGGTTCTGGATGATCAGTTTACGATTGCCTGTGGTGAAGGCGCGTTGAGAATTTCGCAGGTGCAGCGCGAAGGCAAGGCGCCGTCTGACGCCGCATCGTTTCTGCGCGGCTTTGCATTGCCGGCGGGAACACAGCTTGACTAACCGATACAAACTTCTGATCGAATATGATGGCGAACCCTTTGTGGGCTGGCAGCGCCAGGACAATGGACCGTCCGTGCAAGGCGCAATCGAAGAGGCCGTATTTCTGTTTTGCGGCGAACGGGTAACGCTGAACGCTGCGGGGCGCACCGATGCGGGTGTGCATGCGCTGGGCCAGGTGGCGCATTGCGATCTGGCAAGGTCCACGACGCCGGACGAACTGCGCGATGCGCTGAATGCGCATTTGCGGCCCGCGCCGGTCAGCATTCTAATGGCCGAACATGCCGCACCGGAATTTCACGCGCGCTTTGACGCTATCAAGCGCGCCTATCGCTATGAAATACTGGACCGGCGCGCGCCGCCTGCGTTGCGCCGTGGGCATGTGTGGCATGTGCCGCGCACGCTGGACGCGCGCGCCATGCACGAGGCGGCGCAGCATCTGGTGGGCCGCCATGATTTCACTACGTTCCGCGCAGCGCAATGCCAGGCAAAGTCGCCGGTGCGCACACTTGATCTGCTACAGGTAAAGCGCGTGGGCGCGTTAATCGTGATTGAGGCCGAAGCGCGATCCTTTCTGCACCATCAGATACGCTCTATCACTGGCAGCCTGAAACAGGTCGGCGACGGAAAATGGCCCCCCGAACATATGGCGCGGATATTGGCCGCCAGGGACCGCACCGCCTGCGGCCCGGTGGCCCCGCCCGATGGGCTGTACCTGACGCGGGTGGAATATCCCCAACCCTAAAGATCTATGGTTTCGACCGCATCCGACGCAATCGGCGCGCCAAAAAAAATCGGGCCGACGCGCGAAAAACGCTCCGGTCCGTCGGTGACCATGAAAGTGACATGGCCGGGATTTTTGCGGGTGAGCAGAAGACCGCGCGCGCCAAGTTCTGTCGTGACGGCTTCGGCCGTGGTTTGGGCACTGTCCACAAGGCGCACCTGCGGCCCCAGTAATCTGGCAAGGGCGGGCGCGAGCACCGGAAAATGTGTGCAGCCCAGCACCAGCGTATCGGGCGCGCCAGCCTGCCCCGTGAACAGCGGCTCGAGATAGCGCTTTGCCGCGCCCTGCACGATGGGGCCATCTATCCAGCCTTCTTCGGCCAGCGCGACGAACAGGGTGCAGGCGACCTGACTGATTTTCAGACCCGGCCGGACTGCATGAATGGCGCGCAGATAGGCCCCGCCGCGCACCGTGCCTTCGGTGGCGATCACCGCGATATGTCCGCTGCGGGTGGCAGCCACACCGGCGCGCGCACCGGGTTCGACCACACCAATCAGCGGCACGGGCGCAAGGTTCCGGGCCAGCGGTTGCAGCGCCACAGAGGACGCGGTGTTGCACGCGATCACCACCATCTTGACGCCGCGCTGTACCAGCAGCCGTGACGCCTGTAACGCATAGGCGGTCACGGTGGCCGCACTTTTGGTGCCATAGGGCAGGCGCGCGGTGTCGCCGAGATAGAGAAAATTTTCATCCGGCAACCGCGCGCGCAGGGCGCGCAGCACCGTCAGCCCGCCAATGCCGGAATCAAATACGCCGATAGGCCGGGTGTCGCTCACACCAGCCCTGCAAAGTAGCGCAGCATCACGGCTTCATAAATATCCGCCAGCCGGTGCACATCGGTAATGGCGGTATGTTCATTCGCCTTGTGCTGGGTCTGGCCGACCAGTCCGAACTCGACCACGGGGCAATGATTCTTGATGAAGCGCGCATCCGATGTGCCGCCACTGGTGGACAGTGCGGGGGTCACGCCGGTGATATCTGCAATGGCGCCGGAGACAAGCGTGCTGAACGCGCCCGGTGGCGTCAGGAACGATTCGCCGGTCACGCTGATATCCATGCGGTAATCGCCGCCCAGCCTGGCGGTGACAAATTCGCATTCCTGCCGGATCCAGGCGATGAGCGATTTGGAACTGTGCATATCGTTGAAACGAATATTGAGGCGCGCCACAGCCTGGCCGGGAATGACATTGCTGGCCGGATTGCCGACATCAATGCTGGTCACTTCCAGATTGGAGGCCTGAAAATGTTCATTGCCGCCATCCAGCACATGGTCCTGCAAACGGCGCAGCGTTTCCAGCAAACGCGGGATCGGATTATCCGCCTGATGCGGATAGGCGACATGGCCCTGTGTGCCCAGAAAAGTCAGCGTGACATTGATGCTGCCGCGCCGCCCGATCTTGATCATATCGCCGAGCTTCTCGGCGCTGGTCGGCTCGCCCACCAGACAATGATCCAGTTTTTGATTATTCTGGCGCAGCCAGTCCAGCATTTTGACGGTGCCATTGATGGCGGGGCCTTCTTCATCGCCGGTAATCAGCAGGCTGATGGATCCCGGCAATTGCCTGTCATAATTGCGGATGATGCGCCCGGCGGCCACGGCAAAGGCAGCGATTGCGCATTTCATGTCGGTGGCGCCACGCCCATATAGCAGGCCATCGCGCATGCGCGGCTCGAACGGGTCTGACGCCCACATGGCCGCATCTCCGGGCGGCACCACATCCATATGCCCGGCAAAACAGAAGTTCGGCGCCGCATGGCCATAACGGGCATAGAGATTATCGACATCCGGCGTACCCGCCTGGGAAAATGGCAGGCGGGTGCAACTGAACCCCAGCCGCGCCAGCACAGACTGCAACACCCCCAAAGCCCCTTCATCCAGCGGCGTTACACTGGGGCGGCGAATCAGGTCAACTGACAGGGCGATGGGATCAAGAGGCTTGGTCATGCAACCGGTTTAGCGGTGCGCAAGCTGCCCGTCAATCGCTCGACTGACCCCCCGCAGGTTTAGCCCGCCCCGCGCGGCAATCTGGTTCATAGGCGGAATTTATTTCAGCGGCTTGGCGGCCATGCGTTTTAGAGTCCGCGTTACAGGGTCAACACCTATCCAGGTGCTTTTCAGCGCGACCACACCCAACAAGGGTTCGGACTTTTCCGGACCAAAAATAACCCGCGTCACGGTTTCGGCCCCCATGAAAGTCACCCGGGCAAAGCCATACGGATATTCCACAACCTCCCCATTCGCCAGTTCATATACGTCGTTTCCCTCTACCCTGATGCCTGCCGCGTGCAGCGCGGGAGCGGGAACAAGACAATCTATGCCCCCCGTACCGGCCAGAAACTCGCCCTCAAAGGCGGGTTTGCCGGCGGCCAGATTACCAAGCGTAACGGTTACGTGGGTTAAACCCATAATATTTCCTTCAAGTTGGCAAGCCGCAAGACGTAAATCATAGCTTGCGCCTGACCTGATTGCCACCTGCCGCATCCCCCCTTTGCTGGTCATCCGCCTGCGGCTTCCCCGCCGCCTCCAGCATTGGTTACCACATTTGTGGTCAGCATAGCCGCCGGACAAGAAAAACTCCCGAAGCAGCCCGGGGGGGGTTGCAGAGAGTTTTGCCCTACCGCTTTATATCCCGGTAAAAGTTTTGATGTGAACCAATGGCTTCAAGATAAATCAGACGCACGGTTTCATCCAGCGTATAACCCAGCAGATATAACTGCCCGCCGCTCCTGAATTTATGGACGCGCAGACGCGCCAGACCCGCTGCGCCAGCGCATGCGCGGCGAGTCGCCTTTCTTCTGTTCGCCAAGTTCGGGATTCCCGGCTATTTCGGCGACGGCTGCATCCACATCGGCGGCGGTATTGCCGTGCAGCCTTTTATATTGCCGTGAAAACCGCCGGGTTTGCCGGACGGACCAGATCATTCAGGGCGGCCGCCCGGAACAAAGGGCCGGGACTGCTCACGCGGCTCGCTCAGTGACGCCAGGGATTCGGCAATGAAAGTAACCGGCAGATCGGGGTTGTCCAGCGCGGCCCGGCCCACCCGCGCCCAGAACTCAATCTGCCCCGAGATGGTGCGGTGCTCGGCCGCTGCATCCAGCCGGGCCTGCTCGTAAAGCTCCTGATGAATGCGAATTGACGCGCCGCCTGACATTCCGCCGCCTCCAGCATGGGTTACCACATTTGTAGTCAGCATAACCGCCTTTGCCGCAAAAGAAAACCCCCGGGGTTTTGGGAAACCTGAGACAGGCGCGCGCCAGGCAGTTACAGCAGTTTCACCAGCGCGGCGACGATACCGACCGCACCCGCCATCAGTGCGCCTAGTTTGATGGTCATGCGATGTTCAATCTCGGTCATGCGCTGTTCGAGCTGGGTCAGGCGGATATCCAGATATTCCTTCGTCACCAGATCGCGCCCGGCAAGGTCAAACACCTCGGACCGCGCTCTCGCCAGGGCGTAGCCTTTTTGGCGTAGCCTGGTCGGCCTCGGCTTCCGCGTGTGCGGACGCCACCCCAGCCGACTTTAGCCGGTTGGCGAATTTAAGGGTATCGAAGGTTATGGTAGCCATTTCATACTTGTATCAAAATACCCGGAAAAGTCAATTTCTTCGCTGGTCATGCGCCTGCGGCTTGCGCACCGCCTCTGACCGTGGCGCACAGGTTCCGGGCGGCGGCGGAAATGATCAGAGGGCCTGATTTTCGTCCCGGGCGTCAAGCCGGTCCAGCACCGCCAATGCCTGGGCCACATCGCCGGTGGCGGCGAGTGCGCGGAAATGGTTCTCCGTATCCCACGCCGCCAGCGCCTGCGCGCTCAATTCCTCGACCAGCTTGTTGATGCTCAGCCCGCGGCTGCGGGCCAGTGATTTCAGCCTCTCGGCGGTGTCATCAGGTAACCGGATTGTCAGGGTGCTCATCGCCATTCCTCCAGACATTGCGCGGGCGTCCGTATTTGCAGATTTCCTAACCGCAATTCGCCCCGCCGTAAATCCCGTATGTTGTGCGTTATAATTGCTGCAGCGCCTCCCGCCAGCGCAAGCTCGATCAAATGATTGTCGGCTTCGTCAGGTAAATTGGGACGCCAGCCATAATACACCGTGACCCAGCGGCCTTGACGCGCCAGCGCCAGGCGCGGCGCGCGCCG
>Ga0209851_1000305_pt1 | contig 9792 bp, 10 predicted proteins | sample GWRWT4_14Oct14_FD_187195 | JGI IMG/M metagenome (GOLD analysis project Ga0209851, IMG submission 187195) | Sand microcosm microbial communities from a hyporheic zone in Columbia River, Washington, USA - GW-RW T4_14-Oct-14 (SPAdes) (version 2) | ecosystem: Engineered > Artificial ecosystem > Sand... | reverse complement strand
CCCTTAACCGGCGCCGGGGCGCAACTTACACTGCGTACCTTTAATTTTCCATGCCTGTTGTCAATAGGCCTGATTTTCAAGTTCGAATAGCAATTTCGATATTTTTATCCGTGCGTAGATGCAAACCATTAGTTTTCCGGATCTAAAAATATTTTTTATATAAAAAAGACTAGACCGAGGCCCCATTTATTGATATATGTAACTAAGCAATTGTTTCATCCCACAATTGCCTACGGGCCTTAGCGGGCGCGTTGGGGTCGGCATGTAGCCCCCAAGTGCATGTTGACCCCCTCCCGCCGCTTTGGCTTGGCGCACACCCAAAAAAGCTCAGTGCAACCCCAAAAGAGATGGCAGATCCTCCATGCGGGTGAAAACTTCACCGCCTTTAGCTCTGAGGCGCTCCAAATCGCTTTCTGTATCCCCTCCATAGGCGAACACCCGCATGCCAGCCGCCCGCGCACCGGTCACGCCGGGAACGCTATCTTCTATAACCACCACGCGATCCCGCGCCACCCCCATTCTGCTGGCCGCATACAGAAACAGGTCGGGATGTGGTTTACCGCGCGCCACCATTGTGCTGGAAAACAGATTATCACCGAAATAGGCCCGCAACCCGGTCAGGCCCAGCGTCAGCTCCATCTTGTCCGGCGATCCCGACGAGGCCACGCATAAGGCGATATTGGCAGCCTGAATATGTGCCAGAACCTCCCGCACACCAGGCACGGCGCGCAACGACCTCCGGAAAGCGGCATAGGTCTCTTCCTGCAAGGTCTGCCGCCATGCATCTGGAATTTGGCGCCCGGCCAACTCAGAGACATTCTCCATGATCTGCCGCATCGACAGACCGACAAAAGCCGCGCGCGTCTGCGCGACGCTCATGGGCAGGCCAAGACTTGTTATCGCTGCAGCAAGCGTGGAATTAGCAATCGGCTCGCTATCCACCAGCACGCCGTCGCAATCAAAAATCACCAGTTCTGGCGGCCCGAATCTACCTGTCATCACATAAATATATTTTGACCATTCATGTTCTTGTAAAGGCCCGCCACCTGTTCGCCATAGCCATTATACAGCACTGTAGGAATGGTGCCGCGCGTGCCAAGCGGTTCTTCCACCGCCTGGCTCCAGCGCGGATGCGGCACTTCCGGGTTTATGTTCGCCCAGAAGCCATATTCCTCCGCATTGGTTTTTTCCCAGAAACTGACCGGGCGCGTGTCCGTCAGCGTAAAGCGCACAATGGATTTGATCGACTTGAAACCATATTTCCACGGCAGCGCCAGCCGCAATGGCGCGCCAAACTGCTTCGCCAACGGCTTGCCATAGGCGCCCGTCACCAGAAACGCCAGATCATTCTGCGCCTCTTCTATCGTTACAGCTTCCTGATAGGGCCATGGATACCAGAATTGTTTTTGCCCCGAGGCGACATCCGGGTTCTGGAACGTTTCCATGCGCACATAGCGCGCTTCGGGTTCAGGATCAGCAAGCTTCAGAATTTCAGACAGCGCAAACCCGGTCCACGGCACCACCATCGACCAGCGCTCTACACAGCGGTGGCGATAAATACGTTCTTGCAGCGGCATCCTGCGGATCAGCGTGTCGATATCCAGTGTCTGCGGCTTGCGCACCAGCCCATCAATGCGCACCTCCCATGGCCTTGTTGGCAACGCCTGGGCCGCCTCCCAAATCTGCTTGTGCGATGCGAATTCATAAAAATTATTATAGGTTGAACTCAGCTTCTCTGCTGTCACCGGCTGGTCAATGGGTCCATAGGCGGGATTGGCTTTTGCCGGATACAAGTCCGCCGTCGGATCACCCGGTTCCGCCGCAAAGGCCGTGCCACCGATTCCGGCCCCCGCCACCACCGCCGCACCGATGGCGCCCAGCATGAACTGGCGACGGTTGGCGAAAATATGTTCGGGCGTAACGCGGTGTTCAGAAATTTCCCAACCCTGCTTGATTCTGATCAGCATGCGATCCTCACTGGCGATGATATGACGGTTCCAGATACATATACGCTGTCGCCGCGAAAAAAGTTACATTTGGACAAATTCATGCTGCCTTGCAGTTTGCGATCGCTTCTTCTGCCAATCGTCCCGAAAGTTCCTGTAAATGATCAAACCGCCATGTGTAAGAGCCAACACCCTGGCTAACCGAGCGCAATTCGGTAATCAGATCATGCAGTTCCGCCTGCGGTAAAGTGGCCGACACGCAATCCCAGCCAGGCCAGCCAGGACGCTGGTCAAAGCCCAATATATGGCCGCGCCGCGCCGATACAATGCCATTGACCCTCGCCGTGGCTTCGCAGGGAACCATGATCTCGACATGCGATATTGGCTCCAGCAAGACCGGTGCGCAATTCGGCATTGCTTCCTGCATGGCGATGCGCCCCGCCGTGCGAAACGCTTGCTCGGATGAATCAACCGTATGATATGATCCATCAATAAGCGCGACCGAAATATCGACCACGGGAAACCCCAGTGGACCGCGTTGCAAATAGTCCCGCACACCCGCTTCCACGCCGGGAATATAGTTGCGCGGCACCACCCCGCCGGTAATCCTGTCTTCAAAAACAAAACCGCTTCCGCGTGGCAGTGGAGAAATTTCCAGCACGACATCCCCGAATTGGCCATGCCCGCCCGATTGACGCTTATGCCGGCCACGCTGGATTGCCGGTTTTCGAATCGCCTCACAATAGGGAATCTTTGGAACGCTGGTTTGCAGACTGAGGCCGAAACGGCCGCGCAGCCGCTCAACCGCAATGCGCAGATGCATCTCGCCCTGGCCATGCAGCACAATTTCGTGGGTATCCGCTTCATGCGAAAACCGGAGTGAGGGGTCTTCCTCACTGATTTTCGTCATGGCGCCAGTCAATTTCACTTCGTCCTTATGATCTGCAACCGCCACGGCAAGACTGAATACCGGCGAAAGTTGACCGCCATACGCCAGTTTCGGCACCGCGCCCTTCATCGTTCCCAGCGTATCGCCCGTATTAACATGTTCAAGCCGCCCGATAGCCACCAGATCACCTGTCTCAGCGACCGCGCATTTCGCCGTCTGCTGACCCATCATATGAAACAGACCGGCCAATCGCGACGGTTCTCCGCCGGCGGAATAAATTGTATCTCCATCCCGCAGACGCCCGCTCAGAACACGCGCCATGGACAGTTTTCCGCCATGCGCCGTGTGAAAGGTTTTCAGAATCTGGCAAACCGCGCCATCCGGCGCCGTCAGTTTTTGACGTCTGGCGGCCACGCTGACATCTGGCGCCTCGTGACGCAGGGCCTTTAGCAGCCGGCGAACCCCATTATCATTTAGCGCCGATCCAAGCAGCACGGGAACAATTTGCGCATTCGCGAAATCACGGCTCAGATTGCTGAAAACCTCATCACGCGGCGGTGCTATATCCGACAATAAATCTTCCATCAGCTTGTCGTCATAATCCGCCAGCCGCTCCAAAAGTTCATAGCGCGCCGTATGGGCGCGGTTTTCAACGCCACCCGGCATTTCTATAATTTCAGACGGCGCATGCTCGCGATACACATAAGCACGCTCCAGCGCCAGATCGACAAAACCCGTTACGATGCCATCGTTCCAGATCGGCGCCTGGCGCAGAACCAGCGGCATGGCGCTTGCCGGTTGCAGGGCGCCAAGCAGATCGCGCACCTGACCCTTGGCCTGATCAATCTTGTTTACAAACAGAAAATGAGGGATTTTCCGGCTTTGCAAATAACGCAAAAACGGTTGCAGCGCCAAAAGCTTGCCGGTCTCCGGCTCGCACACAATCACAGCGGCGTCAATGCCGATTGCAGCGTTCAGACTGTCCTGCATGAATTCAATGGAACCCGGACAATCAATAAAAATGAACTGATCTCCCAGATATTCACAGGTCGCGATATTGGCCTCGACGCTCATCATGTGCGCGCGCGCCTCTGGAGATCTATCCCCCACTGCGCTGCCATCGCTGACGCTTCCTTTGCGGGTAATTGCGCCGCAAATATGCAGGATGCTTTCAAGGAGTGTTGTTTTTCCCGAGAGATAAGGGCCAACCAGCGCAATGGCGCGCGGACCCGGATTAGTACGAAGAACGCCATTACTCATGACCTGTCCTCCCCGTTGGCCTGCCTCTATCCGGCAGGCTGGAGTTCCATGCTCTCAGGCCCGGCGGGAAAGTGCAAGCATTTCGCCGAACTTGACCTGAGAAAACTCTTTCGAGAACCCACAAGCCAAGGCCCATGGCCGGGACAAAGTTTTCAAACCCCAACAACCAGCCGGCTATTTTTCCCTAACACCTTCTGCGCAATCCACAGGGACAGGCAACTTATGGCGGTTATGGCTGTTATAAAAACCAGCAGGGAAATCACGTTGGCCGGGAAAAACTCGGCGCCTGTAAAGTAGTAATTCCCCATTTTGACGACCTGAAGAAAATAGCCATGCACAAAGAAAATGCCGAAACTCGCGGTTCCGACATATGAAACCCTGGCAAGCATGTCTTTGCCGTATAAATCCAGATAATAGACCAGAAGAATTGCCGTAATCGCCTTGAATACAAAGATATATTCGATGGGCGAATCCAAAATCATAACTTCAGCCCAAAACGCGGCGAGTGCGAGCGCAAGTAAGGGCCAGTGCCAGGCAACAACCAATCGCGCCACTTGATCCCGGAATTGCGAACAGAACATACCGAAGAAATAGATGGAAAACAGGTAAATGGCCTTGCTAATGGGAGAAAAATATCCCCCAAGCTGCGTGATCGTCAGAAATCCGTCGCGCCCTAACAGGGCTGACATCACCAATAAAACCGGAAGCGCATAATAGGGCCATTTAGCGCGATCCGCCGCAATCAGCACCGGCGCAAACACGTAAATAATCGAAATAGTTGGAACAAACCAGAATGGCGCCAGATGTTTGCCGGTGATCAGAAAAAGGAAGACTTGCATCGCGATGTGTTTGTCTTCAAACCCCGCGGGCATTTCCTGATCAACAAAGGTAAGGGATCCGATTATCGCCGGAATGGACAAGATCAAGTATGGCGTGATTACATTTTTTATTTTCGTAATATAATAATTTTTCGTATTATAATTCTTGGATAAATATTGGAACAAAAATCCAGCTATAAAGAAAAACCAAATGGATGACTCATTGAACAAAGCGTCAAAACTTCGAAATAATATCTCCCGATCACCCCAGTCGAAATTATGAAGTGAATGCGCCCCGACAATACCTAATATTGCAACGGTTCTGAAATTATGAATGTTAGCTAAATACATAAATTTCCTATTGTGCCCCTTGGGATACAGTCAGCTTGCAGCCAAAAAGCGCATGCCAAACTTGATTCGAATGGCGTCGGAACCAGGATAGCAAATGTACCTAAAGATTTCGATAAACTCCTCCTTAAAATTATGTCCCAGTGGTATAGCCGTGCGCTTTATCAGTCCACCTGTTAGTCTTTACCCGTGCAACTGCAAACGCGGAGATAATGGATGACACGATTGGCCTTGCTGGCGCCGGACGCGCTGAATGACGCACAGCGCAAAATATTTGACGCCATCACCAAAGGGCCACGCATGAAAAACACCGGCGCCAATATTGGCGTCAAACTGGATGCCCCAACCGGCCTGCCCGGCCCGTTCAATGCCTGGATGTACAGTCCCGTGATCGGAAATCTGGCGCAGGAACTGGGCGCAGCTTTGCGGTTTTCCAATTCACTGCCCAACAATCTGCTGGAAATCGCCGTGATCATGATCGGCAAACACTGGTTGGCGCAATTCGAATTCTGGGCGCATGCAAAGCTGGCGCGGCAGGCAGGCGTATCTGACGCCGCCATCGAGGCGATCCGCATCGGCGCAGAACCGGTATTTGAAAAACCGGAAGAAACCCAAATCTATCTTTTCGCGCGCGAATTCATTGAAACCAAACGCATCAGCGATAAAACCTATGCGGCGACACGCGCCCTTGTGGGCGAACAGGGGCTTGTCGATCTGGTGACATTGATGGGCTATTACACATTGGTGTCCATGACGCTGAACTGCTTTCAGGTGCCGCTGCCAGAGGGACAGACCTATCCATTTCCTGAACCCGCCGCCGGATAATGCAGAACGGCGTCACTCTGATCGGCCCGGTCAGCCGCGACATTGTGCGCCTGGCGGAACTGCCCGAACGCCAGCAACCCGGTGGCGCAGTATTTTATGCGGGCATGGCGCTGTGCGCTCTGGGTGTGCCGGTGAACATCTTCACCTGTCTGGCAAAACAGGATGAGGCAACTCTGCTGGCGCCCTTGCGGCAGGCGGGCGCAACAATAACTGCACTGCCATCCACGCACACCACTGGCTTCATCAACAGCTATGGTTTGGATAGAGATAAACGCACACAGGAAGTTTCTGCGCAAGCCGATCCCATCACCCTTGAAGACATGCCAGAAATTACGACGCCCTGGATTTATTTTGCCCCCCTGCTGAAAGGCGATATTTCAACGGCGCTGATCCGGCATATGGCGGAGCGCGGAACACATAAAATTGCGCTCGATGCGCAAGGCCTGCTGCGCCATGTGCGGGATGGAAAAGTTTTTCCCGCCGGCTGGCCGGACAATTATGAAATCCTGTCCCGCATCGATATTCTGAAAGCCGATGCAGAAGAAGCCGGACTGATAACTGGTCAAAGCAATCCGGAAATGGCCGCGCGCATATTGTGCGGGCGCGGCGTGGACCATGCACTGGTCACGCTGGGCGAAGCAGGCGCAATCATCTGCCATCGCGGCGCGCTCATCCGCCAACCCGCTTTCAGACCACCCGCTCAGGATTGGCCCGTGACGGACACCACCGGCTGCGGCGACACCTTCCTGGCGGCCTATCTGACATGCATCATGAAAGGCAGACAGGCATCGCAAGCCGGGAGGTTCGCGGCCGTTGCAGTGGCAATGAAATTATCCGCCTTTGGGCCATTGCGCGCCAGCGCGGCGGAGATCAGTGCGATTGCGGCGCAGAGCGGGGATTAGCCCGCAGCCTGCAACGTAAACCCCTCGTCGATCCAGCCGGTTATGCCCCCGGCCATGATCTTTACGGGCCGTCCCAATTGCGCCAGCCGGAGCGCACCGCGCGCCGCGCCATTGCAATGCGGCCCCGCGCAATAGGTAACGAAAAGCGTATCCGATGGCCATCCCCGCATCTGTGAAGCGATGATCTTGCCATGCGGCAGGTTGATCGCGCCAGGGATATGGCCTTTTGCAAAGAGCGCCGGGCTGCGCACGTCCAGAAGGACAAAATCTGCCCCCTTTTGCAGCGAGTCATGCACGTCCCAGCAATCGGTCTCAAAGCTGAATTCTGCGGAGAAATGTGCAATTGCCGCTTCACTGGGGGCAGCGGGAATAGCGCTTACTGCAGTTGGCATTGTGACTTTCCTTATAGCTGGGGATGATGAATTTAGCTTCGATCGCATCCGCAATGGCGAGGGGAGAGGTGATTAAATATTAATTCATCCCGCGCCGGGGTTCCAACCAATTATCCGCGCGGCTGCGGCGCAGAGCCGATGCCGTTGAACAGAATATCGCATAATTGCTGCGCCAGGGCGGAGGCGCTCATCATGCCAGGCTTCACCCATTCAAGGCGCCAGTTCATCGCGCCGTAAACATACGTTCGCAAACGCGAAAGATTGATATCCTGGCGCAATTCGCCCGCCTCCTTCGCCGCCGCCAGATTCTCGCGCCATTATTCGCCATAGGCATTGCGAAGCATCAGTTGCCACTGCTGAATTTCTTTGGGGGTCTGGCCGAAATTGCGGGTATTGGCCGATGAATAATCGCCAACTTCGTGCAGCATCGGCAGATGGGCCTCCATGGTTGCTCAATCCGCCCGCGATGTCCGGCGGCTGGTGGCGTGCTTTCCACGGCCTTGCGCACCGCGTCGAAAACCAGCTTCAAGGCCGCCCGCTCAGGATTGGCCTGTGACGGACACCACCGGCTGCGGCGACACCTTCCTGGCGGCCTATCTCGCGGGCGTTATCGCGGGCAAACAGCCCGCAGAGGCCGGACATTTCGCCGCGGCCGCCGCAGCCCTGAAACAGACGGTCTTCGGGCCACTCATGGCGAATCATGGCGAATATGCGGGAAGTCCTGCGGATGGCAGCAAGAGCCTAGCTCCAGAACGCCCCCATTTGCCTGCTTTTTTCGAGTCGTTTTTGCCGCAATAAATTGATTAATCGAATGTTATTATATTGACAATCTTTACAGTATAAGTAATACTTTTGTATTAGCATCTCGGGTGTGAATCACGCGCACGAGGCGCCACGAAAGTTTATCAGGAGGATCAGAACATGCCGGTCAAAGAAGCGATCAATGTCGATGTAGCCAAAATTCCGCTCGACGAAATTGATGTCAGCAATCCGTATTTGTTTCAAAACGATACGATCGGGGAATATTTCAAGCGCTTGCGCAAGGAAGATCCTGTGCATTATTGCGCCAATGGCCATAGCGGCTCGTACTGGTCGGTGACAAAATTCAACGATATCGTGCGGGTGGATACGGACCACAATACCTTTTCGTCGGATTCAGCCCGGGGCGGCATCGCGCTTGATGGTCCTGGCGCACGGTCTGAGTCCAACAACCGGGCTGGAGCGCCGGATATGGGCCTCACCATGTTCATCGCCATGGACCCGCCCAAACATGACGAACAGCGCAAGGTGGTAAGCCCGATCGTAGCGCCCCATAATCTCGAAACGCTGGAGCCGATCATTCGTGAACGCGCCGCCGCCATTCTCGATTCCCTGCCTATTGGGGAAGAGATCGACTGGGTTGACAAGGTTTCCATCGAACTGACCACCATGACATTGGCCACTTTATTCGATTTTCCCTGGGAAGAGCGCCGCAAGCTGACTCGCTGGTCTGACGTCGTAACCTCTTCACCGGGTAATGGCGTCGATAGCTGGGAACAATGGCAGCGGGAGTTGACGGAATGCGCCATGTACTTCAAAGAGCTGTGGGATCAGCGCGTGGGCGGCGAACAGAAACATGATCTGATTTCCATACTCGCCGGTTCGCCCGCGACCGCCAACATGCCGTTCGGGGAGTTTCTGGGCAATCTGCTGCTGCTGATTGTCGGCGGCAATGACACGACGCGCAATTCCATCACCGGCGGCGTTCTGGCGCTCAATCAAAATCCGGCGGAATATGCCAAGCTGATGAATGACCCCAGCCTCATTACGAATATGGTGCCGGAAATCATCCGCTGGCAGACTCCGCTTTCGCACATGCGGCGCACCGCCGTGCGCGACGCCGAGGTTGGCGGCAAGAAAATCCGCGAAGGCGACAAGCTCGCCATGTGGTATCTGTCCGGCAATCGCGACAGCGAGGTGATCGAGCGCGCCGACGAATTCCTGATCGACCGCAAAAACCCCCGTCATCACGTATCCTTTGGCTTTGGCATTCACCGCTGCGTCGGCAACCGGCTGGCGGAATTACAGTTGCGCATCATCTGGGAAGAGATTGTCAAACGCTTCAGCAAGGTCGAGGTCGTGGGCGAACCGGTCAGAAGCCTGTCGCATATTATTCACGGCTTCACCAAAATGCCGGTAATACTGCACGCCCTTTGAGGGACCGCGCGCAATTCGCACAACAACAGACAGGTTATAGATAGTATGCCTAAAGTAACTTATATCGAGCATAACGGGGCCAGGCATGTCGTGACCGTAGCCGACGGCACGACCGGCCGCGACGCTGCGATCGACAACAACATTCCGGGAATCGACGGCGATTGCGGCGGGGTTTGCGCCTGCGCCACCTGCCACGTCTACGTGGACCCGGCATGG
>Ga0209851_1000302_pt1 | contig 9839 bp, 9 predicted proteins | sample GWRWT4_14Oct14_FD_187195 | JGI IMG/M metagenome (GOLD analysis project Ga0209851, IMG submission 187195) | Sand microcosm microbial communities from a hyporheic zone in Columbia River, Washington, USA - GW-RW T4_14-Oct-14 (SPAdes) (version 2) | ecosystem: Engineered > Artificial ecosystem > Sand... | reverse complement strand
ACGGTGCCCATATCGCGGCCTGATTTATGCTCCGTAAACAGGCGGCTGGTAAGCGTGTCTATGCCGGTGAAACTATACCGCGACAGGTAAGTGTCGTCGGTCGTACGCTCAATGTCAAAGCCCAGAATATCGTAAGGACTCAATGCGTAACGGCCCCGGCTGAAAATATGGCCGCGCGTCTGTTTCGCGCCGGTTTTGTTATTGTTGATATCGCGTTCGTCAACACGGGTCAGGCTGCCCTCAAACTCAAATCGGCCATGCTGGGTGCGCTCCTCATAAAGGCCCTTCATTACAGTGCCTTCGCGGCTGGTGATCAATGGCGACAAGGTCAGATCGCGGGACGGCGAAAGGTTCCAATAATAGGGGATTTCGAATTTGCGGCCCAGTTCCGATGAATTACCCACACTTGGCGGCAAAAAACCGGATTCACGTTTGACCGAGGGATCCGCATGCGAAAAATAGGGCGTGTAGGCGATCGGCACACCGAATGCGTCCAGAAATGCATGATTGTAGACAATGCGCTTGGCCTGCTTGTCGTGTGTTACCTTGCGCGCCCGTATCCGCCACGCCGGGATCGTCTCCCCCTTTTCCGGGCATAATTTGCACGGGCTATAAACCGCACGGTCAAGCGTGGTGAGGTTTTCACCCGTTCGGGTTGCGCTAGCGGCGGCCATGGCGGAATTATCGGCCATTCGTAACCCGATGCCCCGGACAATCCCATCGCGCAAATCGTCGCTCAACTGCGCCTGATCGGCGAACAAAGTGGACCCGTCGGGATCGGTCAAAACCACATCGCCGGTAGCCGTCACGATTCCGGTAGTTTGGTTGTATTTAACGCGATTGGCGAACAGCAACCGCTTGCCATATGCGGCTTCCACATGCCCCTCGGCGGTGATCGTGTCACTATTCCGGTCATAGCTCAGATTGTCAGCCTGGAAAAGAATGGCCTCCTCATTGTGCACCAATTGCTTTGCATTCACTTGCGCCAGCGATGGCAGGCCATGGACGCACCCTAACAGCGCCAGCCCGCCAACAAACCATGCGCGAAGGGTCCGAAGTTCCATATCGGATAGTGGCCCAGAAAACACTTAGCCGTCCTCAAGATGCAGCAACAAACTGACGCCCAGCAAAATACTGACACCTGCGGGTGTCCAAGCCGAAAGCAGCACAGGCAGGCTGCCCGTACGTCCCAGCGCCAATGCGAGATCCGTCAGAAAATATAACATAAAGCCAGTAACTAGCGCGCCAAGCACCACCATGGCAATGCCCGAACGGGTTGAGGCGCGCAATGAAAATGTAGCCGCAATTATGATCATGGCGCATAGCAGCAGCGGCATTGCCAACAGTGAATGCCAATGCAGACGGTGGCGAACCGCAGAAAAACCGGCTTCCTCAAGCACCCAGATGAAGTTTGGCAAATTCCAGAAAGACATGGTTTCCGGTGACGCAAAGCTGTCCTGGATGCGCTCCAGCGTCAGGCTTGTCGCCAGCCGGTCATGGGCGAGAAACTGCTGCTGCTGGTTTGGCCCGGTCCGGGTTACATCCGTAATCTCCCAATATCCATCGCGCAATTTGGCGCTGGCGGCATCAATGCGCCCGGCAAATTTATCGCCGCCTTCATACAAGAAAATAATCACCTCTTCCAGATCCGTCCCCTGATTGGAAACGCGTAGCGCATTGATTACCGACTGTCCGCGCGGATCGGCCTGGCGAAGCCATAGCCCGGATGGTGAAACCGCCAGCAGGCTGGCCTGGCCGCGCAGATATTTCGCCTCAACCTGTTCGAACCGCGAAGTGAACGAGGCAGAAATCGGATTATAGGCGCCAACGGCGATAATGCCGATCAGCAGCGCGATGGCGATTCCCGGGACCAGAAATTGCCATACCGATACGCCAGAGGCGCGAATGACGACCAATTCATGGTTCCGCCCCAGCCGGATATAACTCCATAATGCGCCAAACATAACGGCGAAGGGCAAAGCACGCTCAGTCAGCGCGGGCAACTGAAGCCCCGCCATCATCATCAGTGTACTGAAGTTTATATCGGGATTGCCAGATGCGCGGCGCATTAACTCCACCATGCTGCCCAGATAAATCAACCCCATGAACAGCGCAAAAATGGCTGCAATACCGCCAAGAAGCTGAAGACCAAAATAGCGTGACAATGTCCATGAAAGACGCATTTATTCAACCCGGCCCCAGATTAGCGGCGGTTAATTTTTTTGGACGAAAGGTCCGCATCCTGCGTTGTCCATCATCAGACAGAAAAAACAATCCCCCGCCCATGACGATCAGCGGCCATATATACAGACCGGGAATAAGCAGTGGAATTTTCTCAACCAGATTTTCCATGCCAAGCCCTAAAAGACGGATGGTCACAGCAATGGCCAGTGCGGCGCCCGGCCGCCAAAAAAGGGTCCGGCGGCTAAACTGCCCGGATAGCAGCGCCACCACGGCTATGACGGCGAACGCCAGAATATATAGCGGCGCGGACAGGCGGCGATGCGCCTCAGCCAGGAACTCCCCGGCATGCGTTTGGTCGCCCAAAGTTTCATCGGGAAAAAACAGCTCATTCAGATATCGCTCTTCCGGTTCTTTCCAGCGCACACCCTGACCCGTCGTAAATTCCGACAGGTCATAGACATACCGGTCAAAATATAACAAGGAAAGGTTGCCGCCTCTGCCGCTGTTTTGCACGGCGCGACGCTGCACATTGCCATTTAGCATGATCAGACGTGGCCCAGCTTCGGATTTCACCAACGCGCCACGTTCCGCCATATAGGTGATAGGATTGCTCAACTGGCGATTATCATGCACCAATATGCCCCGCATGTCGCCATTCGATTCCCGTTCGCGGATATAGACGGTAAGACCCCGAATCGGATTCGAAAATGCGCCCTCCTTCAAGAGGGTCGCAGCCAGATCCGCGCGTATTTCCATGACCTGGTCTTTCAGCCTGGTGTTCGCCATCGGCATCAACCAGAGATTGATCAGATAGGCCATCGCCATAACCGCGCCCGCCAGCGCCAGCAAGGGACGCAAAATACCCCACACGCTCAAGCCGGTCGCAGAAAGCACTACCAGTTCATGATCGCTGGATAGACGGTAAAGCGCATAGAGCACGGCGCAAAAGAAGGCGATGGGCAAGGTCAAAGACAGGACGGACGGAATCACCAAACCGGTAAAGGCGATATAGGTCGCCGCCGACTGACCCTTGGTGATAATGACATCCAATAGCCGCAACGATTGCGTCAACCAGATAACACACGTAAGACTGAACGCAAAAAAGCCCAAAGGTCCTGCTATTTGTTTGATGATATAATGATTTAATGCAGGCATGCTTACTCTTGAATTAGGCTTGCGCTAGTTCGCCGGGCGCTATCTTCGGACAGAATCGCTGACCGCTGCCGCGGATGCAAGTCCGGCAGGGGTAAAGCAATCCCATTTCTGGGATAATTCAGAGATTAGATATATTTTGCGTAATTGGATATGGTAATCGATGTGCAATACCAGCGGCCCCATGCCCTGACGTGTCATCTTGAGCGAAGCGAAGGATCTCCTTGAAATGGATGGGGATTCTTCGCTTCGCTCAGAATGACAACGAATCTGTTCATCAGGCCGTTGGTGTAATCTCTTCATCTCAGGGGCCGGGATTCCGGCTGTAAGGGCAAACCAATTATGAATATAAGTTTTTCCGCGCTCGCACTGCCAGGTTCCGGTGCATTGGTTGTCATGGTCACAGAGGGAGGCGTATTATGCAAAACCGCACAGGACATAGACCGGAAATGTGGCGGCGCCATCACCCGGGCCATTAAAGCAGGGCGCTTTGAGGGCAAGTCCGAACAGGCGCTTGAAATATTATCCCCCGCCGGACTTGATATCAGCCGGGTGCTGCTTGTTGGCGTGGGCAAGCCGGACGATTTCAAGGCGCTATCCGCAGAAAAAACAGGCGCGCTGATTATCGACCGCTTGTCCATGAGCGGAGAGAAACAGGTAACCGTGGCGATAGACGAAATAGCCAAAAGCGCCCTGAAGTCCGAAATGCTTGCCGCCCACCTGGCTGCTGGCGCGCGGTTGCGGGCATACCGCTTTGATAAATACCGCACAAGGCTGAAAGACAGCGACAAACCCAGCCTGACGAAATTTATTGTGATGTGCGCAAAAACGGCTGCCGCAAAAAACGCCTATGCGGTTCTGGATCATGTATTGAATGGTGTTTTCGCCGCGCGCGATCTGGTCAACGAACCCGCCAACACCCTTTACCCGGCGGAATTTGCCAAACGTGCGCGGGCGCTTGGAAAACTTGGCCTCAAGGTCGAGGTGCTGAACGAAGCACAGATGGCGAAGCTTGGCATGGGATCACTGCTGGCGGTGGGCCAGGGCAGTTCGAAAGAAAGCCAGCTTGTGGTTCTGCACTGGAAAGGCGCACCCAAATCCAAAAAACCACCGCTCGCCATTGTTGGCAAGGGCGTGTGCTTTGATAGTGGCGGCATATCGCTGAAGCCTGGCGCAGGCATGGGGGACATGAAGGGCGATATGGGCGGCGCTGCTGCGGTGTTCGGCGTCATGGCCGCGCTAGCGGGACGCCGCGCCAAGGCCAATGTGATCGGCGTTTTGGCCTGTGTAGAAAATATGCCGGGGCCGGATGCGCAACGCCCGGGCGACATTATCACGTCCATGTCGGGGCAGACCATCGAGGTGTTGAACACCGATGCAGAAGGCCGCCTGGTGCTGGCCGACGCCATGACCTATGTGCAGCGCAAATATAAACCGCGCGCGGTCATTGATCTGGCAACCCTGACCGGCGCCATCACCATTGCGCTGGGCGACGTCTATGCCGGCCTGTTCAGTAACAAGGATGATCTTTGCGCGCAAATCGATGCGGCGGGCAAGGCCGTGGGCGAGCTGGTGTGGCGCATGCCGATGGGCAGCCAGTATGACGCCAAGATAAAATCGAAATTCGCCGACATGCAGAATATCTCCAGCGCGGCGGGCGCGGGCTCAATCACGGCGGCGCAGTTCCTGTTACGCTTTGTCGAGAAAGATATACCCTGGGCGCATCTCGATATTGCCGGCGTCGCCTGGACCAGCGACGCCAAGCCAAGCTGGGGCAGCGGCTATGGCGTGCGTCTGCTGGACCGGCTGATTGCGGATAATTACGAGGAGTGATTTTCCCGCCGTGACCGAAGTCTGGTTTTATCATTTGCAGCGCCGGCCCTTGGAAGCCGTATTGCCGGTGCTGCTGGAGCGTTGCCTGGCGCGTGGCTGGCGCAGCCTTATTCTTTCCGGATCGAAAGAGCGCATGGAGTCGCTGAATGCGCATCTGTGGACCTATCGTGATGACAGCTTTTTGCCGCACGGTATTGCGGGCGAAGCCCACGCGGAGCAACAACCTATCCTGCTGAGCGTGGCGTTTGACGACGCCGGTGCGCCACCCAACAAGGCGAATATTCTATTTCTGGTGGATGGCGCGGCCAGTGTGCGCCAGGCGGAGTTTGAGCGCACCGTTGATCTGTTCGATGGCAATGATATGACGGCGACAGAGGCCGCGCGCGAACGTTACCGCCAGGCGCGCGACGCCGGATTTGATGTCACCTATTGGCAACAGGACGCAAGCGGGGCATGGGAAAAACGCGGCTGAAAAACGAATTTTCCATCACCCATTACCCCTTCGCGGGCGCCAGCGGCCCGAAGCGGTCCTTGATTTTGGCCATCAGGCGGTCGCGCACCTGGCGGTAGGCGTCCAGCATCTGGTCGCGGCTGCCGGTGGCGGCGGTTGGGTCGGGGGTTGGCCAATATTCCACGTCCACCGCCATGGTGCGGGTCATTTCCATCGCCTTGTGTTGCGCCTCCGGCGTGAGCGTCACCACCAGGTCAAATGAAGTGTCTTCCAGATCGTCAAAGGTTTTGGGTTTATGTTTGGCGATGTCGATGCCGATTTCATCCAGAACCTCGACCACAAACGGGTCCAGTTCCATTTTGCGCACCCCCGCCGAATCCACATAAACGATGTGGCCATACAGATATTTCATCAGCGCTTCGGCCATGGGCGAGCGCACCGCATTAAAATTACAGGAAAAAAGTACCGCCGAGGGCATCTGCATAGAGGCAAACGAGCCAGGCGCAGAATCGGGGTGCGCGCCATTCATGCCGCTCAGGCCCGGATATGCAGGACACAGATTAACGTAAACAACCGCCGTGACGTATTACTGTCAATTTCTATCTTGCCTGCCAGCCGTTCGCGCAACAATTCCGCGCCGTCATTATGCAGCCCGCGCCGCCCCATATCGATGGCTTCGATATGCGAGGGGGGCGCATTTTTGATGGCGGAAAAATAACTGTCACAGATTTCGAAATAGTCTTTCACGATCCGCCGGAATGGCGATAGCGCCAGCATCACCTTACCCAATGGGCTGTCATCCTCCCGCCGGACATCAAACACCAGCCGGTTATCGGCAACCATCAGATGCAGGCGGTACGGGCCATAGGGACTGCCGACAGGTTCAAAAAAATTATCCTCCAGCAGATCAAAAATCGCCACCCGGCGTTCATGGTCGATATCGGCGTTAAGACGCACGATATTGGCCTCATCCAGCACGATATCGATTACCTTGTGCTTGGGGTCAACCGGTTCCTGCTGGGTCATGTCTTGCTGCGTGAATTAAGACGGATGGTGATCGAGCGCCCATGCGCATGCAGCCCTTCGCTGGCCGCAAGCGTGGCCGCCGCCGGCGCCAGTGCGGCCAGCCCATCCGGTGTGCAGCCGATAAGGGTGGTCCGCTTCATAAAGTCCAGCACCGACAGCCCGGAGGCATAGCGCGCCGCGCGCGCCGTGGGCAGAACATGGTTGGGACCCGCAATATAGTCGCCAATGGCCTCTGGCGTGTGACGGCCCAGGAAAATCGCGCCTGCATTGCGCACACGCGCCATCAGGGCATGCGGATTCTCCACCGCCAATTGCAGATGTTCCGGCGCGATGCGGTCTATCAGGGCTGGCGCAGCATCCATGTTCTGTACAAGGATGATAGCGCCGTTTGTGTCCCAGCTTTGCGCGGCAATGGCGGCGCGCGGCAGAGTTTGCAGATGCACGGCGATCGCGGCCACCACCGCATCGGCGAACGCGGCGTCATCGGTCAGCAGGATAGATTGCGCGCTGACATCATGTTCGGCCTGCGACAGCAGGTCCGCTGCAATCCATGCCGGATCATTGGCCCCGTCCGCCACCACCAGAATTTCCGATGGGCCGGCGATCATATCAATGCCGACGGCGCCAAATATCTGACGTTTGGCGGCGGCAACCCAGGCATTGCCAGGGCCGGTGATCTTGTCAACGGGCGCGATGCTTGCTGTGCCATAGGCCAGTGCGCCCACCGCCTGCGCGCCGCCAATGCGGTAGATTTCGTGCACCCCCGCCAGACGCGCCGCCGCCAGGGTCAGCGGGTTAAAGTTGCCATCGGGCGTGGGCATCACCATCACGCGGCGCGGCACACCTGCAACGCGCGCGGGTATAGCGTTCATCAACACCGAACTGGGATAGGATGCGGTGCCGCCGGGCACGTACATGCCAACCGCGCCAAGCGCTGTCCAGCGATGGCCAAGCTGTATGCCGATTTCATCCGTATACAAATCGTCCTGGGGCATTTGACGGCGGTGATAGGCTTCGATCCGCGCCGCCGCCAGTTCCAAAGCATCCAGGGCGGTACGGTCACAGGCCGCCAGGGCCGCGTCAATTTCCGCCACGCCGAACGCAAGCCGGGACGGCGATAGCACAAGACGGTCAAAGCGCGCCGTATAGTCCAGCAGCGCCGCATCGCCATGCGCCGCAACCGCGCTGAGAATTTCCGCGACGCTCTGATTGACGTCCTCGGACACTTCGCGCTTGGCGCCGATCAGGGCCTGAAACGCCGTTTCAAACCCCGCAGCGGTGCTGTTCAGCCGTTGCGGCATGGCGTGATACGATCACTCTTCGGTAAAATGTTCCGGTCGGCTGGTTGCCGCCCATGGCTGGCTGAGGTCCTCCAGATAGCAGTCAACGCATTCCGCTTCCAGCAACATTTCGGGCCCTCCGGCAAATATAAGCTGAATGCGCACAGCGCCGTCGCGCTGTTCTTGCGTCTGGATCGCCAGAAGGTCAAGCAATTGTTCCCGATTGGTCTGATCAATGTTGCGATGGCGCACCGACAGCACCGCATCAAAATGCACCACACAGCGCACACGTTCCGGCGTGCGGGGGCCGGACCAGCTTCCAAGGCTGGGTTTGGCCTCGTTTTCCCAGCGAAACCGGTTGAACAGGATCGCAAAGCGCCGCCGTTTTGGTTCATAGGCGGTATCTGCGACGCGGCCAACAGCATCCTGAAGGCAGGCGGAAATCACAGCCAGATCCTCGACATCCAGGGCGGTCAACTTCAGAGGTTTGTTCACTTTATCTCCCAATGCTCTAATCGCGAATGCGGCGGATGTCGGCGCCACAGGCGCTTAGCTTGGTTTCGATCCGTTCATAACCGCGATCCAGATGATACACTTTGCTAACCGAGGTTTCACCCTGCGCCGACAGACCCGCAATAATCAGACTGACAGACGCCCGAACATCTGTCGCCATAACCGGTGCGCCTTTCAGCATATCCACGCCGCGCACCAGCGCGGTACCGCCATGCAGATTAATATTGGCGCCCATGCGTATCAATTCCGGCACATGCATGAAGCGGTTCTCGAATATCGTCTCGCTGATCATGGAAGCGCCTGAGGCGGTGGTCATACAGGCCATGAATTGCGCCTGCAGGTCGGTGGCGAATCCCGGAAAGGGCGCGGTCATGGCGTCAACCCCTTTTAGGCGGCGGGCGGGATCACGGCGAATACGCAGACTATCTGGCGTGCGCGCAATTTCCGCGCCCGCCAGGATCAGCAGCTCAAGCAGCGCCTCGATGGCATCGGGGCTGGCATGGGTCAGCAGCACGTCGCCGCCTGCCGCCGCCGCCGCCAGCGCATAGGTGCCCGCCTCAATGCGGTCGGGCAATACTTCGTGCTCGGCGCCATGCAATTTAGCTACGCCCTTGATGCGGATCGTGTCCGTGCCGGCGCCTTCAATATTGGCGCCCATGGCGATGAGGCAGCGCGCCAGATCACCAATTTCGGGTTCCCGCGCCGCATTTTCAAGCACCGTCTCACCATCTGCCAGGGTCGCTGCCATCATCAGATTCTCGGTGGCGCCGACAGAAACCGTGGGAAAGCGGATTTCCGCGCCTTTTAGGCCATTCGCCGCTTTGGCGTTGATATAGCCCTGATCCAGATAGATCGTCGCCCCCATCGCCTCAAACCCCTTAAGGTGCAGATCGACAGGGCGGTGGCCAATGGCGTCGCCGCCGGGTAATGAAACCCGCGCTTCCCCGTGGCGCGCTAGAAGCGGCCCCAGCACCAAAAAACTGGCGCGCATCCTGGCCACCAGTTCATAGGGGGCGATGGCGCTGGTGATAGCAGGCGTACTCAGGCGTAACATGCGAACCCCGTCATGCTTGCGCAAGGCGATTTCGGTGCCATGTTCGCTGAGCAGTTCACCCAATATGGTGATATCCGCCAGATCGGGGGTGTTGCGCAAGCTCAGCGGATCGGCGGTCAACAGGCTGGCGGCCATCAACGGCAAGGCCGCGTTTTTAGCGCCACTGATGGCGATTTTGCCGGAAAGGGGCCTTCCCCCTGTCATAACCAGCCTATCCATTAGGTTTCTCCGGTTTTTGCTCCTTATCCGCCTCAGATAAGGGGGCCGTTTTACCGGCAAAAGCTTTGCGGCGGCGCAGATTGGCCTTCAAAGCCTCGGCCTGACGGGCCTCGCGGTCCGCTTTACT
>Ga0209851_1000301_pt1 | contig 9846 bp, 9 predicted proteins | sample GWRWT4_14Oct14_FD_187195 | JGI IMG/M metagenome (GOLD analysis project Ga0209851, IMG submission 187195) | Sand microcosm microbial communities from a hyporheic zone in Columbia River, Washington, USA - GW-RW T4_14-Oct-14 (SPAdes) (version 2) | ecosystem: Engineered > Artificial ecosystem > Sand... | reverse complement strand
AACTCGCGAATGGATCATCCGCAACTCGCCTGTTCCCATCGGCACGGTGCCGATCTACCAGGCGCTGGAAAAGGTCGACGGCAAGGCCGAAGCCCTGACCTGGGAGATCTTCCGCGACACCCTGATTGAGCAGGCCGAGCAGGGGGTGGACTACTTCACCATCCACGCCGGGGTGCGACTGGCCTACATCCCGCTCACCGCCCGGCGTGTCACCGGCATCGTCTCGCGCGGCGGCTCGATTCTGGCCAAGTGGTGTCTGGCCCATCACAAGGAGAATTTCCTCTACACCCATTTCGAGGAAATCTGCGACATCATGAAGGCCTATGACGTGAGTTTTTCGCTGGGCGATGGCCTGCGGCCGGGTTCGATCGCCGATGCCAACGACGCCGCCCAGTTCGCCGAACTCAAGACCCTGGGCGAATTGACCCAGATCGCCTGGCGGCATGATGTGCAGGTGATGATCGAGGGGCCGGGGCATGTGCCCATGCAGCTCATCAAGGAGAACATGGACAAGGAACTGGCGGAGTGCTTCGAAGCGCCGTTCTATACCCTGGGGCCGCTCACCACCGACATCGCGCCGGGCTACGACCACATCACTTCGGCCATCGGCGCAGCGCAGATCGGCTGGTACGGCACCGCCATGCTGTGTTACGTGACGCCCAAGGAGCATCTGGGCCTGCCCAATCGCGACGATGTGCGGGAAGGCATCGTGACCTACAAGATCGCCGCCCACGCCGCCGATCTGGCCAAGGGGCATCCGACGGCGCAGCTACGCGACAACGCCTTGTCGAAGGCGCGTTTCGAGTTTCGCTGGCAGGATCAGTTCAATCTGGGGCTCGATCCCGAGAAGGCGCAGGAATTTCATGATGAAACCCTGCCCAAGGAGGGTCACAAGGCAGCTCACTTCTGTTCCATGTGTGGCCCGCAGTTCTGCTCGATGCAGATCACCCAGGACGTGCGCGCCTATGCCGCGCGCCAGGGCTTGGAGGAAGCCGAAGCGCTGCAGCAGGGCATGACGGAAAAAGCCCTGGAATTTCGGCGTGGGGACGGGGATCTCTACCGCTCCGAGTGACTACCAGCGATCCCAGCGCCGCGGTCGTTTCAGCCCGAACAGCCGCGGCAGCCCCAGGCCGATGAGGGTGCCCAGAATCATCACCAGCGCGCCGGCCACGAAACTGTCGCGGCGACCGCGATCATCTAGCCGTGCGGTCTGTTGTTCCAGGGCCTGGATTTGAAGGCGCAGGCTGGCCACTTCCTCGCGCAGCTTCTGGTTGGCCTCTGCCATGTGCAGGCCATCCTGGGACAGCTTGAGGGCATCCTTCAACTGCTGGGTTTCCGTGCGCAGGTGTTCCAGCTCGGGGGCGTTCCGCGCGCTGGCGGCCTGCAAGGTTTCCGCCTGGATGCGCAGTTGCTGATTCTGTTCGCGCAGTTCGGCGAACTCCCGGCTGGCGTGGTCCATGCGCGGGCGGACCGGCGGCGCTGTCATGAGCTGGCTGCTGCGCACCCAACCCATCTGCCCGGCGCGGGTGCGGATCTGGGTCCAGCCGCCGGGCGCCGTGGTCATGACCTCCACAGGCGCGCCGGGGGGGATCTGGCCGGTCACCACCTTGGTCTCGCCCGGCTGTTGCCGGAGTTCCACGCTGGGTTGGTCGCTGATGTACTGGTTCTGGGCTGCAAATGTGGGCATGGCATGCAGCAGCGTCAGCGCCAGAATGATCGTCGTGCAGCGCAAGGCCGAGGCAGGAAAATCGAGCGGCTTGATTGATTTCATCAGCGGGAACGATCCTTTTTTTTCGAGAGGGCGCGCCGCAGATGGCGGAGGCGTCGCTTGATCCAGTGCGACGCCCGTTCAATGCCCAGCCGATGCAGGTGAGCGCGATCATCTGGCGTGATGTTGCGATAGCCGTCGTATTTCAGCTTGATCCAGGCGTTGCGGTCGAATTGCCGAGCGATCCGGAATAGCCCGCGGGACAGCGGATTGCCACCGCGCACCATGGCCGCGCCGAAATCAACGATGCAGGGCGTGTCGCCCGCCTGGACCAGCAGATTGTCCTTGCGCTTGAGGTCGGTATGCGCCACCCCGCGGGCATGCACGGCCTCGATGATTTCCCGGAGTTGCTCGAAAAAAGGATGCGCCGGATCGAGTCGGGTTTGGGCAGCGCGGAAGCTTTCGCCTTCCACATAATCCAGCACGAGGTAGCGCCCATCGACCAGCCCATGACAGCGGGGGATGCCCGGGAGACCTTCCAGGCGAGCATAGATGCTGCGTTCGCGGCGAATGATCCAGCGCTCGACCCAGCCCCAAAGCGGATTGCCCCGGGGAATCTTGACAGCATAGCGCCCCGCTGGATCGACATAGACATAGACGTGGGATTGGGCACCCCCGGCCAGGGCCCGGCTCCCGCTCAGGATCTGCTGCTCGATGAAGCGGGCAATTGCTGCATGGTCCGGCCCGCTGGATGTGGAGGCGCTGGGCTCCAAATGTTCAGCCCAGACGCTGGAACAGAACCCACAGTCCCCACGACAGGGCCGCGGCGATAATGGGCTCGCCATTGGCGCGCAGGCTCTGGGTGAACGACCAGTCGCCGCCGAAGGCCTGTGGGAACCGGTCGAAACGGGGTATCAGTGCATGGGTACTGGCTGCCCAATGCCGCCAGCGTTCCCCAAACAGACCTTCCAGCTTGCCATCCTCGCGCACAATGGCCGGAGGATAAAACCCCCACACCACGGCCACAGCCAGCGGATAGGCCCACCACAGGCCGCTGGCCAGGCAATAGCCCAGCAGCAGGGTGAGATTGCCGACATAGAGCGGATGGCGGACCAGGGCATAGGGGCCATCCTGGGCCAGCTCCTGATCTTTCTTGATGTGTCCGGATGCCCATAGCCGCACCAGCAGGCCCACGGCAATGAGGCCCGCAGCGACGGAGAAACTCACCGGCCCCGTCGGCGCGCCAGTTGCGCACAGCAGGGCAATCAGGGCAATTCCAAGAAACTGGCGGTATTTATCGCGGCGATGCGCCAGATTATGGCGGACATGCAAGGCTTTGCTGGACATGGCGTCTCCTGACGGAGGATTCCGGAGTGGGCGCCACTTTATGCCGGTGCGCGCATGTGATCAAGGTGGTTTGGCCTGGATAGGGTCAGGGCGGCGCCGACTGTTTCCATTTGCACAGGCCATTGCAGTCAAAAAAAGGGCCTTCACAAGGAAGGCCCAATAGAGTCCAACTGGCGATACGGATCGTTGGCTCAGGGAGTAAAGCTGATTCCGATGGGCGTGACCATGTCGGCCACGGTGCTGCCGAAAATCGGAATGGAAGCGATCAGGGTCGTACGGACGGCCGCATTAACGGGCGGCAGGACGACGCCATTGACCACGGTCAGGCCTCTGTCGCGCACAGTGGGAACCAGGTTAGGCGCACGAGTATTGACGAGCTGATAGGCGCCGCTGGCGGGCGTGGCAGCCAGCACGGCGGTGTCGAAGGTAAACAAGCTGAGGCTGCCAGCGGACAATGAGTATTTGCCGGCCTGGGCATCCACGGCGGACAGTTCGTCGAGACTCATGGCCTTCATGTCGGCTTGGGCGGCCATGGGCAGCAAGGCCATGGCAGTGAGGCCCAGCAGGGTGCGGAAATTTTTCATGGGTACATTCTCCCTCGGTGATTGTTTTGTCGGTTCGGATTGAACCCCCGATGCCGGGCTGTTTGAGACACCGGTCGGGTCGACAAGGTTTATGCAGGGGATGTGCCAATTACTTAATATTCTGATAAATAAGTATGTTTATCGCAAGTCGGCGGCTTGAGTGACGCCGGCCGTCAGCTTGTGACGTCCCGCCGGACGTGGCGCGTCACTCCGCAACCCGGCTTACTTGCCCCAATGCTTCGCCCATCCGTATGGCGCCACCATCCTGGCGTTCGGGGGGCCAGGCCGTATGCCCCGGGCTGAACAGCAGGATCACGGTGGAGCCCATGTTGAAGCGGCCCAGCTCCTCGCCCCGCGCCAGGCGAGGTTCGCCATTGAAGGTCTGCCAGTGCGGCGCTTTGCCATAGGGCGGCGTCACCATGCCGGACCAGACGGTTTCCATGCTCCCCACGAAAATGGCGCCTACCAGGATCACGGCCATGGGGCCGGCGCCGGTCTCGAACACGGTGATGAACCGTTCATTGCGGGCATAGAGGTTCGGGACTGTGCGGGCGGTGGCGTCATTGACGCTGAACAGTCGGCCCGGAATGTAGCCGGTGCGGAGCAGGGCGCCGGAGAGCGGCATGTGGATGCGGTGATAGTCGCGCGGGGAGAGGTAGATCGTCGCGTAGGATCCGCCGGTGAACATCTGCGTCAACGCTGCATCCCCACCCAGCAGGGCGTCGAGCGCAAAGTACTGGCCCTTGGCCTGGATCAGCGTGGCGCCGTCCAGAACGCCGATCTGGCTGATGTGGCCGTCCACGGGGCTGGCGACCACCAGTTCCCCAGGCGCCAGAGGGCGGGCATCTTGTCGCAGCGCGCGGGTAAAGAAGGCATTGAAGTCGCGATAATGATCCGGATCGGCGCTTTCGGCTTCTTTGAGATCAATCTCATAGAGCGCCGAAAAGGCGCGGATAAAGGCGTTTTTGAATGGCCGCCAGGTGATGCGGGTCAGCCGGTACATGATTCCGGAAAGGGCGTGCTGGGGCAGATGGTCCTGCAGCCAGGCATTTGCCTGGTCAAAACGGCTGGGTTCGGTCATTGTTTCCTCGGCAGGCAGGGGCGCTGGCGGCGCAGCATGCAGCGACAGCGGTGAGCAGGCGACAGCAAGGGCCAGAATGAGCAGATCAAGGCGGATGATTCCACAGATGCGCATGGCTTGGCATGGTTTCAGTTCAGGGCGGTCGTTTATGATAGGCGATTACACAAAGCAAGGGATGGATGGGCATGGAGCAACTTGAACCGGTGGCGGAGGCCTTGGTCACGCTGACCGACTGCATCCGCTGGGGCGCCAGCCAGTTCAACGCCGCTGGCCTGCATTTCGGACATGGGACGGACAATGCATTTGACGAGGCCTTCGGGCTCGCATTGCAAACCGTGCACCTGCCGTTCGATCTGCCGCCGCGCTATCTGGACGCCCGGCTCACCTTTGCGGAACGCCTGGCCATCCTGCGCCTGTTCGAGCGGCGCATCCGTGAGCGCCTGCCCGCCGCTTACCTGACCGGGGAAGCCTGGTTCGCCGGCTTGCCGTTCCATGTGGATACCCGTGTGCTGGTGCCGCGCTCGCCCTTGGCCGAATGGATCGCGCGCGGCTTCGAACCCTGGCTTGAGGCGGAGGAGGTCACGCGGATCGTGGACATCGGGACCGGCAGCGGTTGCATCGCGGTGGCTTGCGCCCTGGCCTTCCCCGAGGCGCTGGTTGATGCGACGGATGTGGATGCTGGCGCGCTGGAGGTGGCGGCCCGCAACATCGCGCGCCACGGCCTGATGGATCGGGTCCATCCCTATCGCGCCGATGTGTATCAGGGGCTGCCGGTGGGCCGTTACGATCTCATCATCAGCAATCCGCCGTATGTCGATGCCGCCGATTTCGCCAGCTTGCCCGCCGAGTACCGCCACGAGCCGAGCCATGCCCTGGCGGCCGGCGCCGATGGCCTGGATGTGGTGCGCCGTATCCTGGCCGGCGCCGGTGCGCGCCTGAATCCGGGCGGCATCCTGGTGGTGGAGGTGGGCAACAGTGCCGAGGCCGTGACTTGCACTTGGCCCGGCGTGCCGTTCACCTGGCTGGATTTCGAACATGGGGAGGATGGTGTGTTCCTGCTCACTGCCGAGCAACTGGCTGAACACGCCGCTGCCTTGGGCGCGAGCTGAGACGGGGGAACGCACCATATGTCCGGTAATACCATCGGCCGCTTGTTCACCCTTACCAGCTTTGGCGAAAGTCACGGCCCGGCCCTGGGCGGCATCGTCGACGGCTGCCCGCCGGGCCTGCCGCTCGACGAGGCGATTTTGCAGCGGGATCTCGATCGGCGCCGGCCAGGGACCTCGCGCTATACCACCCAGCGCCGCGAACCCGATCAGGTGCGCATTCTTTCGGGGGTGTTCGAGGGTGTCACCACCGGCACGCCCATCGGCCTGTTGATCGAAAACGTCGACCAGAAATCCAGGGACTACGCCAACATCGCCGACAGCTTCCGGCCCGGCCACGCCGACTACACCTACCAGCAGAAGTACGGCATCCGCGACTATCGGGGCGGGGGCCGCTCATCGGCCCGCGAGACCGCCATTCGCGTCGCCGGCGGCGCCATCGCCCGTCACTATCTGGAAACCTGCGCCGGCATCCACATTCGCGGCTATCTGGCTCAGCTTGGACCCATCGTTCTCGATTCGGTGGATCTGGACGCGGTCGACGATAATCCGTTTTTCTGTGCCGATCCGGCGCGGGTGCCTGAGCTGGAGCATTACATGAACGCCCTGCGCAAGGAGGGCGATTCCATCGGCGCGCGGGTGAATGTGGTGGCGACCGGCGTTCCGCCGGGGCTTGGGGAGCCGGTGTTTGACCGGCTGGATGCGGATCTCGCCCATGCGCTCATGAGTATCAACGCCGTCAAGGGTGTGGAAATCGGCGATGGCTTTGGCTGTGTCAACGCCAAGGGCACGGCCTTTCGCGATGAGATCACCCCCGAGGGCTTTCTCAGCAACCATGCTGGCGGAGTTTTGGGCGGCATTTCCTCGGGGCAGGCGCTGGTCGCCAGCATTGCCCTCAAACCCACCAGTAGCCTGCATTTGCCCGGCCGGAGTGTGAATCGCGCTGGCGAGGCGGTGACGGTGCGCACCACCGGCCGTCACGATCCCTGCGTCGGCATTCGCGCCACCCCCATCGCCGAGGCCATGGTGGCGCTGGTGCTGATGGATCATTACCTGCGTCACCGCGCCCAGAATGCCGGGGTGCGCAGTGCAACGCCGGTGATTCCCGCCACGCCAGATCGTTGATGGCGCCGCCCCGAACCGCGCCGCTGGCGGGGTTTTATTTCTTTCATTTTGGATTGCTTGGCCTGCTCATGCCTTACCTGCCCCTGTACCTGCAGGCGCGAGGGCTTGCGGGACCGGTCATCGGCACCTTGATGGGGTTGCTGATGGGCGCCAAGCTGGTCAGTCCGCCGCTGATGGGCATGTGGATCGACCGCCGCGGTGATCTGCTGCTTCCCTTGCGCATCAGTCTGCTGGCGACCCTGTTGGCCTGGGTGCTGTTCATGCAGGCTCGGGGCACCGGGGCCATCGCGCTCAGTTTCATGGCCTTGGCCTTGTCCTGGGATGCCACCCTGCCTGCCTTCGAGACCTTGACGCTCAACCGCCTCGGCCCGGCGCGAGTGGGCCTGTATGGCCGGATTCGCCTCTGGGGTTCCCTGGGTTTCATTGTGGCCGGCCTGGGCGGGGCGATGCTGCTGACGGGACCCATGGAAACTGTGCAGCGTCTGCCCGCGATCGGACTGGCCCTGGTAACGGGGATGGTGTTCGCTGGTTTTTTGCAGCGCTCGCCTGCGCGCATGCCCGCCGCTCCGGCATGGCAAAGTTGGCGCGTCTTGTTGCATCGGCCGGGGGTGGCCGGGTTGTTGTTCGCTTTGTTCCTGCTTCATCTGAGTCATGGCCCTTACTACGCCTTCTTCACGCTCTATCTGGAAGGGCTGGGCTATGACCGCCGCAGCATCGGCCTGTTGTGGGCGCTGGGGGTGGTGGCGGAAATTGGCCTCTTCTGGGCCGCGCCTAGGCTCTTCGAACGCTTTGGTCGGCGGCGCCTGTTGCTGGCGGCCTTGCTGTTGACCGGATTGCGCTGGGCATTGATCAGCACCCTGGCGAGCCATCCGCTGCCTTTGATTGCGGCCCAAATTCTGCATCTGGCGAGTTTCGGCCTGTGTCACGCCGTCGGCATGAGCTATGTGCACGCCCTGTTTCCCGGCACGCTGCAGGGGCGCGGACAAGCACTCTATAGCGCCTTGGGCTTCGGGGCCGGCGGGATCATGGGCAGCGCGCTCGGTGGACTCTTGTGGTCGGCCGGGTGGCGCGGCGGGGTGTTCGCCATGTCCGCGTTGTCTGCCTTGCTCGCGGTTGGCGTCGCCTGGCGCGGCATCCCTCGGTGGCTGCCGTCGGGGCTGTCCTCTGGTGAGCCCAACAGTCGGCCATCTTGAGGGCGCTTCCGGAACGCCCGCAATCTGTGGAACCACCCAGCCGCCACGGTCAGATTTTGAATGCTGGAATCTTGGGCGCGCAGTTTTCATCGCGCTGAACGCTCGCATCACGCTTCTGGCGGATTTCATCCCACTGCATGTCGGGACGTGGATTTTGGGCGCCCCATTTCTGTCAAACGCGAATACACCGGTGCGGACCCGAAGAGTCACTCGCTGGATGGGCTCCCAGCTTGTTGGCGGGTGTGCCCTGGCAAGGTTTCGGTCATGCGCACCGCAACCAGAACGCCCGAGGCGAAGGTGAGCCCGGCGATCAGCCAGATTGCCGGTGCAATGCCGAAGGCATCGGCCACCAGCCCGGCCAGCAGGGCGCCGACCGCGTAACCCAGATCGCGCCAGAGTCGGTAGACCCCGACCGCCGAGGCACGCCAGGTCGGGTGGACAACATCGCCGATGGTGGCGAGCAATGTCGGGTACACCATGGCGGTGCCGAGGCCGAGCAGTACACCGCCCGCGGCGAAGCCTGCGAAGCCGGGCGCGGCGGCGGTCACCGCGATGCCGCCGGCCTGAATCCACATGCCCCACACGATCAGTTGCTTGCGGCCCACCCGGTCGGACCAGGCGCCGGTGAACAACTGGCCGACGCCCCACACCGCCGGGTAGATGGCCGCGAGTATGCCGATCTGCTTGAGAGTCATCCCGGCGGCGGCGAAAAAGAGCGGGAACAGTCCCCAGGCCATGCCGTCGTTGAGGTTGTTGACCAGCCCCGCCTGACTCACGCTGGACAGGTTGCGGTCGGTGAGCGAGGTGCGGCGGAAGATCTCGCGCTGGCTTGGTATCGGCGCGGCATCGCCGGCATGGTGAATGCGCACCTCGTGGGCGACATGGTGGCGGGTCTCGCTCACCAGTAATACCGACAACCCGAGGCCGAATGCCACATAGCCCACGCCCAGCCAGAAGGGCTCCGGGCGCAGGCCGTAGCGGGCGGCGATCCAGCCGGTGGCGAGCGCGCTCGCCGCCACCGCGAGGTAGCCCGAAAACTCGTTGAGCCCCATGGCCAGGCCGCGCTGCTTGGGGCCGGTCAGGTCGATTTTCATGATGACAGTGGTGGACCAGGTCAGTCCCTGACTGACGCCCAGCAGCATATTGGCGGCCAGCACCCAGTTCCAGCTCGGCGCCCACATCAGCAGGAAGGGCACCGGGATCGCCACCAGCCAGCCCGCCACCAGCACGTGCTTGCGCCCGTAGCGGTCCGACAGGCGCCCGGCGAAGTAATTGGTGAGTGCCTTGGTGATCCCGAACACCACGATGAAGGACAGGATCGCGGTGCGCGCGGCGAGCTGGAATTCTTGCTCGGCGATGGCCGGCAGGATGCTGCGTTCCAGCCCCACCATGGCACCGACGCAGGCATTGACCAGCACCAGCAGCGCGAACTGCGACAGGTTCTCGCGCAGGCCGAGGCGGATGCCGGGTGCGGATTGCATCAGGCGACGAGCCCCCGATTGGCGCGAACCATGGCGTCCATGGCCGCTGGGCGCGGCGGTATGTCCCGGGTCAGCGCATCGACAAAGGAGGCCTTGTCCAGCGCCAGTGCCGGATTCCAGCGTTTCTCGAAGCCGAGCGTCGAGGACGGTTTGCCCGAGAGGCCGGCGCCGCAGACGCTGCCGGCCTGATGGCCGGGGTAGATCTCGATCTCGTCGGGCAG
>Ga0209851_1000300_pt1 | contig 9847 bp, 8 predicted proteins | sample GWRWT4_14Oct14_FD_187195 | JGI IMG/M metagenome (GOLD analysis project Ga0209851, IMG submission 187195) | Sand microcosm microbial communities from a hyporheic zone in Columbia River, Washington, USA - GW-RW T4_14-Oct-14 (SPAdes) (version 2) | ecosystem: Engineered > Artificial ecosystem > Sand... | reverse complement strand
GCCAGCATTCTGGAAGCCTATTCCACGGGACGCGGCGGGTTTCGTGTGCGCGCCCGCTGGGAGGTGGAGAAAACCCCGCGCAGCGGCTATCAGATCATTGTGACGGAAATTCCCTATCAGGTGCAGAAAGGCAAGCTGATCGAGAAGGTGGCGGAGTTGATCAACAGCCGCAAGCTGTCGCTGCTTGGGGATATCCGCGATGAATCGGCAGAAGACATCCGCATCGTGCTTGAGCCTCGCGCGCGTACAGTAGAGCCGGAAATGCTGATGAGCCAAGTGTTTCAGCTCAGCGATCTGGATGTGCGCATTCCGCTTAATCTGAATGTGCTGGACAAAAATCTGGTCCCGCGCGTGATGGATTTGCGCGAAACACTGCGCGCCTTTCTGGATCATCGCAAGGAAGTGCTGGTGCGCCGCGCGCAACACCGGCTGGCCCGCATCGTGCACCGTCTGGAAGTGCTGGATGGCTATATCATTGCCTTCCTCAACCTCGATAAGATCATCCGCATTATCCGCAATGAGGATGAACCGAAACCCAAGCTGATCCAGACTTTCAAACTAACCGATATTCAGGCCGAAGCCATTCTGGATATGCGCCTGCGCGCCCTGCGCAAACTTGAGGAAATGGCCCTGCGCCGGGAACATAAGGCGCTGTCGGACGAGCGCAAACTGCTCGCGGCCCTGCTGAAATCGGATGAAAAACAATGGGCGCAGATTTCTGATGATCTGAAGGCGTTGAAAATTAAATTCGGGCCAAAGACGGCGCTGGGCGCGCGGCGCACAATGATTACAGACGCACCGGTGATGGATGAAATTCCGCTGGAAGCGATGATCGAACGCGAACCGGTGACCATTGTGTGTTCGCAGAAAGGCTGGATCCGGGCGCTTAAAGGGCATTTACCCGATGACCCCGAATTAAAATACAAGGAGGGCGATGGTGCGAAATTCTGGTTGCATGCGCAAACAACCGACAGGCTCATTCTGTTCGCCACCAATGGCCGGTTTTATACGTTGCGCTGTGATAAATTGCCAGGCGGGCGCGGACATGGAGAGCCTGTGCGTCTGATGATTGATCTGGATAATGATCATGACATTGTCACGATCATGATACATGACCCTGAGCGCGTGTTGCTGGTGGCTTCAAGTGACGGGCATGGTTTTATTGTAGCCGAATCCGAAGTGGTGGCGGCCACACGCAATGGCAAACAGGTGCTGAACGTGTCTGGCGATGTTGAGGCGCTGGTCTGTACGCCTGCGCTCGGCGATTCCATTGCCGTGGTGGGGGAAAACCGCAAATTGCTGATTTTCCCGCGCGACGAAGTGCCGGTGATGACGCGCGGCAAGGGCGTGATCCTGCAGCGCTATAAGGATGGCGGCCTGAGCGATGCAAAAATGTTTACGCTCGCCGACGGGCTTAGCTGGCAGGACCGTTCAGGGCGCCGGCAAAGCGAACAGAATCTGAGCGAATGGATTGGCAAGCGCGCGCAGGCCGGGCGTTTGCCCCCGCGTGGATTTCCGCGCAGCAATAAATTTTCCTGAGACTTTATTCAAACTCGACCTTGAAGTCTTTGCTGGCGTCCTGGCCCCAATATTGGATCATGAGCTTGTATTTTACCCCTTCTTCGTAGCGTTGCGTGTCGAGGGGGATTTCCAGTTCGTCCTGTGAAGCCTGACCCGCCGGCAAACTCGCCTTCATCTGTATCTGCGAACAGGTCTCGGCGGCCGGGGCCTGAATAAAATCCCCTTCCTGGTTGGTGATATACCAACGAATGATATTACAGGTGGTTGGCACTTCAAGCTGCGCCGTTTCCTGCATATTGTTTTTCAGTTGCAGGTTGATGGGAAGACTGACCGTCGCATTGCTTTTGGGGAAAACTATTTTTTCCGGCATTTCGATCTTGACGGCCAGGGGCGTATAGGAGTGGATCAAATCCGATTGGCTTATCGTATAGACCGTGCCCACTATCAGCGCCATCCACATTGCCGTGCGGTAAAACGCCTGCCGTGAGGCATCGTCCAGATTCGTCCAGAATTCGCGTAAATTCATTTGTATACTTTTGTTGTCTGAACCTGACAGCTTCTGATATTCCGCCAGTCTATTTCAGATCAGGTTGATTCATATTCTATCCCCGCATTGTCATTGCCCGGTTTATCCGGGCACTCCAGAACCCCAAACTCAGGCCTTTGGGTGTAGCATGGATGTCCCGGACAAGCCGGGGCATGACAAGCAGGGTTGGCAGATGTATCACCTTGATCAGAAAATGCGCTAGCTGAAACAATATGTTATTAGCTTGAGGGGGCTGGCACAAACGAATAACATTGTGCCTGGACAAAGCCAAACAACAGGCGGGGAGTTAAAGCCGTGGCATCATCTTCAGACGCAGCCGAACAGCCGCGCGGTAATAACCTGTTCACCGTAATTGCGGCATCCTCCATGGGGACGGCGTTTGAATGGTATGATTTTTTTGTCTTCGGCACTTTGACGGCGATTATATCCAAACAGTTTTTTTCAGGTGTGGGCGAAACGGCGGGCTTTATTTTTGCCTTGCTGGCGTTTGCGGCAGGGTTTGCCGTGCGCCCATTAGGGGCACTGGTTTTTGGCTGGGTCGGCGACAGGACCGGGCGCAAAAAAGCCTTTCTGGTCACCGTCACGATGATGGGCATCGCCACCTGCGCCATTGGCCTGTTGCCAACCTATGCGCAGGCGGGGGTTATCGCGCCCATCCTGCTGATCATCCTGCGGCTGGTGCAGGGCTTTGCGCTGGGGGGTGAATATGGCGGCGCGGCCATTTATGTGGCTGAACACGCGCCTGCCAAACACCGGGGCCTGCAAACCGGCGCTATTCAGACTTCGGCGTCCTTTGGGTTGTTTGGCGCACTGGGCGTTATTCTGGTGACACGAACCCTGTTGGGCGAAGAGGAATTCGCCGCGTGGGGCTGGCGGATTCCGTTTCTGGTCTCGGTCGGGCTGCTGGGTATTTCCATATGGTTTCGGATGCGGCTGGAGGAATCGCCGCTCTATCAGCGCATGAAAGATGAAGGCCGGGCCTCCACCGCGCCTATCCGGGAATCATTTTTTGAATGGCCAAACCTGAAACTGGTTCTGCTGGCGCTGTTTGGCATCATGATGGCGCAGGGCGTGATCTGGTACACGGCACATTTCTATGTGCAGTTTTTTCTGGATCGGGTGCTCAAGGTTCCCGCACCCACCATTAACATACTGATGATAACGGTTACGGCGGTGAGCGCTTTTCTGTATGTGTTTTTTGCCTGGGCGTCGGACAGGATTGGACGAAAGCCTGTGATGCTGTTTGGCATCGGCCTGGCTGTGGTCTCATTCTTTCCCGCATTTCAGGCGATGACTGAGGCCGCCAATCCGGCGCTGGCTGCCGCCCAATCCACGGCGCCGGTATCATTGCATGCCGATCCGGCCAATTGCGCGGTGCAGTTTGATCCGATTGGCAGTTCCACATTTGCATCATCGTGCGATATCGCCAGATCGGTGCTGGCCAATGCCGGAGTAAATTATCACATGCGGCAAGAACCTGCGGGCGCAACGGCATTTGTGTCTATCGGCGATAGGCGCGTCGATAGTGCGGACGCCAGCGCCCTGCAAGGCGAAGCACAGGCCGCCCTGCGCAAACAGGTGGAAACAGGCCTGAAGGCGGCGCTGGTCACAGCGGGATATCCCACGCAGGCCGATCCTGCGAATATTGACGTGACGAAGATTTTTTTCGTTCTGCTGATCTTGATCATTTCGGCGACGGCGTTGTATGGGCCACAGGCTGCAACACTGGTGGAGCTGTTCCCGACTAAAATCCGTTATACGGCTTTGTCGCTGCCGTACAATATCGGCACTGGCTGGTTTGGCGGCTTTCAGCCTGCGGCGTCGTTTTCTATCGTTGCGGCAACAGGTGATATTTATAGCGGTCTGTGGTATCCCGTGATCATCGGCGCGATCAGTTTTATTGTCATGCTGTTCCTGTTGCCGGAAACAAGGGGCCGAAGCATCGACACCTAAATGGCCGCAACTTCCGGGCCTGCACAGGCCTGCCAGCCGCCTGGGCCGAGCAATTCCAGCGGGCGGAAGCGGGCCTTATAGTGCATCTTGCGGCTGCCCTTGATCCAGTATCCGAGATAGACATAAGACAGGCCCATTTCCCTGGCCAGTTCGATATGACGCAGGATCATATAGCTGCCCAGGCTGCGGCGTTCTTCTGTTGGGTCGAAGAAACTGTACACCATGGACAGTCCGTCCCCGGCCACATCCGTGATGCATGCCGCCAGCAGGCGTCCTTCTTCATTGACGCTCTGCTCACGCAATTCCAGCACATAGGTGGTGATAGGGCTGTCTTCGACCATCATCTGATAATCAAAGGCGTCCATCGCCGCCATGCCGCCATCACCATGCCTTGTGTGCAAATATCGCCGCAACAGATGATACTGCTCTATGGTGGCGGTTGTTCCGCCAAAGCCAAGCCGTAAATCCTTATTTCGCCTTACGATTCGCGCCAGATTTTTGCCTGGCGCAAAGTCCGCAACCGGCACCCGCGCCGAAGTGCACGCATTACAACCGATACAGGCCGGCCGGTAGGCGATATTCTGACTGCGGCGAAATCCCATATCCGCCAGCGCATCATGCAGCCCGCCTGGATCATCGCCGGATAGCCGCGTGAATATCTTGCGTTCCTCACGCCCGGCCAGATAAGGACAGGGCGAAGGCGACGTCACATAAAAGCGCGGAATGTTAACTGGCTTAGTCACCCGGCGGACACCTCACAAATATGCGTCATTCTAACCTGTATGCGGGGGGGAATGCCAACGCCTTTTCGAACTATCCAAACGGTCAGTTTAACCATGCCCGCCCAGCATCTTCAGACGTTCGCGCAGGATGGCTTCGATGGGAAACGGCTTTCCGGTTTCCTGATCGACCCGCACCATCGTCATTTCCGCGGTGGCGACACAACGTCCGGCATTAAACATCCCCTGGCCCAGCTGCAGAGAGCTATTCCCGAATTTCAGCACCAGCGTGCCGGTTTCGATATTGCCGGGCGCATGAACCTGGCCACGGAAAACGATCGAGAGCGCGGCGATCATCCAGGCCCGTCTATCTTCTCCATCATGGGCGCCGACAGCGCGAAACAGCGAAACGCGGCTTTCCTGGCAAAATTCAAAAAATTTGACGTTATTCAGATGTCCATTACTGTCCACATCGGCATAGCGCAAAATATCCTGGCGCATATGCAAAAAATTTTCGGGAATGGTCAGGTCAACGGTTTTCTTCTTTATGGGGTTTTTTGCCACACCAGCTCCGCTCTGGGTCGTTAACGAAAATAGGTGCTATAATCGCCTCTCTAAGCAATTCTGACTACTTCTTTTTTATTTACCACAGGATGAAAAATACAGCGCGATGAAATCTGGAAATGGGGACGAAACCGAATTTGGACCGCGCAGCTATTATCTGGATAGCGTCGGCCCGCCTGAAACTTATCCGCAATTTTCAGGACCGTTGAGCAGCGATGTCTGCGTTGTTGGGGGTGGGTATGCAGGCATGTCCGCCGCTCTCTGCCTTGCCGAGGCGGGATATAAGATTGTGCTGCTGGAAAGCGGGCGAATTGGATGGGGGGCGTCCGGACGCAATGGCGGGCAGGTCATTAACGGCTATGCCGCGGGCATGCCTAAAGTCGCGCGGCTTGTTGGCCAGTCGCGTGCGCGGGAATTATGGGATCTCTCCCAACTGGCCACGCAACTGATCCAGGATCGCATAACGCGCCACGGCATTGATGCGGAATATAAACCTGGTTATCTGCTGGCGGCGGCGCGCCTGCGTCATATGGATGCCTTGATCGAGGAACAGAATTATCTGGCTGGTCTTGGCTATACGCCATCGCGGCTGCTTGATCGGGCAGCGCTAACCGCACATGTCAATAGTCCTCGTTTCCATGGGGGCCTGATTGATATGGGGGCCGGGCATTTGCACCCGCTGAAATATATGCGCGGGCTGGCGGCCGCAGCAGCCAAAGCGGGTGTGCAGATTTTTGAAAAAAGCCGGGTCACCCAAATTCAGCCAGGCAGCGGTGCTGGATCGGGTAGGGCTGTGGCAATCACGGATCAGGGCGAGGTGCGCGCCAGCCATCTAATATTGTGCTGCAACGCCTATATCGGCGCGCTGGAAACGCATTTGCAATCGCGCATCATGCCGGTTGGAACCTATATTGTGGCGACACAGCCACTGGGGCGCGAGAGGGCGCTGCGGCTGCTGCCGCAAAACGCCTGCGTCTCGGACACTAATTTTGTCCTGGATTATTTTCGTCTGTCCGACGACTGGCGCCTGTTATTTGGGGGCCGGGTCAGCTACACGACAATGCCGCCAGTCGGAATGGCGCGCAGGATGGCGCAGCGCATGCGGACGACATTTCCTGAGTTGCATGATGTGGCGATCACGCATGCCTGGGGGGGATTAGTCGATATTTCGCGCAATCGACTGCCGGATATTGGCCGCATGCCGGGAAATGTCTATTATGCGCAGGGATTTTCCGGGCAGGGTGTGGCCTTGACGGGGCTGGCGGGAAAACTGATTGCGGACGCCATTCGCGGCGATGCAGAAAAACTTGATGTCTTTGCGGGCATTCCGCACCGGCCGTTTCCTGGTGGTCCGTTCTTGCGTATGCCATTACTGTTGCTGGGAACATTGTATAGCCGCCTTCAAGATATTGTTTAAGGAGAGAGAGATCATGGATGTACGCGCCGCTATTGCCTTTGAAGCGGGTAAGCCCCTGGAAATTGTCAACGTCCAACTGGAAGGCCCGAAAGAAGGCGAGGTGATGATTGAACTCAGGGCCACGGGCATCTGCCATACCGACGCCTTCACATTGTCCGGCGATGATCCCGAAGGCGTTTTCCCAGCAATCCTGGGCCATGAAGGCGCGGGGGTTGTGGTCGAGGTCGGGTCAGGGGTTAAATCGCTAAAAAAGGGCGATCATGTTATTCCTCTGTACACGCCGGAATGCCGGCAATGCGAATATTGCCTCAACCCAAAAACCAATCTTTGCCAGGCGATCCGGGAAACCCAGGGGCGCGGCGTCATGCCTGACGGCACGGGCCGCTTCTCTTACAAAGGCAAGCCGGTATTGCATTATATGGGTTGTTCCACCTTCGCCAATTATTCCGTGCTGCCGGAAATTGCGCTGGCGAAAGTTCGTGAGGACGCGCCGTTTGACAAAATCTGCTATATCGGCTGCGGCGTCACCACCGGCATCGGCGCAGTGATCAATACCGCCAAGGTGGAGCCTGGTTCAAAGGTTGTGGTGTTTGGTTTGGGCGGCATTGGACTGAACGTCATTCAGGGCGCGCGTCTTGTTGGCGCTTCACAGATTGTGGGCGTTGACGTCAATCCCGCGCGGCGTGCACAGGCGGAGCGTTTCGGCATGACGCATTTTGTCAATCCCAAGGAAGCAGGCGCCGATCTGGTTGCCTATCTGGTGTCCTTGACCGGCGGCGGCGCGGATTACAGTTTTGAGTGCATCGGCAATGTCGATGTGATGCGCCAGGCTCTGGAATGCTGCCACAAGGGCTGGGGTGAAGCTATCATCATCGGCGTTGCCGGTGCGGGACAGGAAATCCGTACACGTCCTTTCCAGCTGGTGACCGGGCGCGTGTGGCGCGGCACGGCGTTTGGCGGCGCCAGGGGCCGCACCGATGTACCAAAAATCGTTGACTGGTACATGGAAGGCAAGATCAATATCGACGATCTGATCACGCATAAAATGCCGCTGAACGATATCAACCGGGCCTTCGATCTGATGCATAGCGGCGAATCCATCCGCAGCGTGGTGGTGTATTAGACCAGGAATGGCGTCAAGCAATGTCTAACGGTTCCACTGAAAAAGTCCATTTAAGTCCCGATGACCGCAAACGTTTAAGGGAACTGCGGGCCCAGCGTCCGGCGCGGCATGCCGTGGGGCATATCCCGACGCGGGCCGCAAAAATTGCCGATATGGTTGCAAAATCGGTCGGCTCCTGGGAGTTCATTATAGGCCAGTCGGCATTGCTGGCTGCCTGGATTGTTCTCAATATAGTGGGTTATTTCTATCAATGGGATCCGTATCCCTTTATCTTGTTGAATTTACTGCTTTCCACACAGGCGGCGTTCGCGGCGCCCATCATCATGATGAGCCAGAACCGGCAAGCCGAAATTGATCGCCGCAATGCCGAGCATGATTACCGGATTAACGTGAAAGCGGAGCTGGAAATAGAATTGCTGCACAACAAGATCGACGCCTTGCGCGAACAGGAGATTTTGCAGCTCATCAAAATTATCCGGCGTCTGTCCGATCATCTGGCGCCAGACATTGGCGGCGAAACGGATGAGGCAGGGGTGCGGGGCTAATTTGCGCCAAGCGCATTGGGGGCCAGAGCGGATACTTCCCGCATCATGGTAATGGATATGCGCCTGTTTCCGGCAATATAGGGATCGTCCGGAAACAGCGGCTCTGTATCAGCCTTGCCGGTCACCTCATAATAGCGTGTGTCGGCAACGCCGGCCTGTTGCAACATGCGGCGGCTGAGCATGGCGCGGTCCATGGAGAGTTCCCAATTGCCGTAACCATCTTCGCGTTGATAGGCGCTGGCGTCGGTATGCCCGGAAATAGCGATGCGGTTGGGCAGCTTGTTAATGACCTTGGCGATCTCCTTGAAAATCGCTTTGGTGCGGGCAAAGGGTTCGGACGTGCCATCCTTGAACATCGGGCGGTCAGCTTCATCGACAAGCTGAATGCGCATGCCCTCGGGTGTGTGATCAATTATCAGCTGGCCGGAAAGTTGCGCCAGTTCCGGTATATCGCTGATGGCCTGTTTCAATTCCTTTTCGGCCTTATCGAATATCTTCATTTCGCGATTGGCGATGGCCGCATTGACGGCTTCCTCGGTTGGCGTTGCGGTGCTTCGCTGTCCGCCAAGGTTCGTCATGACCTCATTGGCGCCGCCTTGTCCGACTGTGGTTTCGTTGACGCCAACAGCCGCGGCGGCGTCAGGCTGCGTGCTTAGCTCCGCCGCCAAGGTTTGGGCTGCGGGCGTTGCTTCATTTTCAGCTTCGGTTTCACTTGTTGCTGGCGGCGTTGGCGGGGCCAGCGCCAGGGTAACGCTGGGCGATCCGTCGGAAATGCTGTTTTCCTGACTGGGGCTGTTGCCGCCCATCATCCCGTCGCCGCCGCCGGTCCCGGAACTGGACATAGTGACACTAAAATACTGTGCAATGCCTTCTTTTTGCTCTTTGGAAGTCGAACTGAGCAACCAAAGCATCAGAAAAAACGCCATCATGGCCGTCACAAAGTCGGCATAGGCAACCTTCCATGCGCCGCCATGGTGGCCGCCCGAGATTTTCTTGATCTTCTTAATGATAATGATCGGGGCTTCGCCGTTATTGCCTTGCGCCATTTTCGCCTGCTATTGCCAACCAAAAGGGTAGTTGTGACACTCTAAAGAAATGGAGTTAACAGCAGGTTTGCAACCCGGAGATGCGCAAATCACAATGGCATTGCGCGAACATCCCTCTAGCCCTTATAAATTAAGTAATAATTCATTTTTAAGGGGACTTTCCAGATGACCATCGACACGCGCGCCCTGCGAAACGCATTTGGCAACTTTGTTACAGGCGTGACCCTGGTGACTACGGTGGGGGCAGATGGAAAAGCCATCGCCATGACGGCTAACTCATTCAGTTCTGTGTCACTTGATCCGCCTATGGTGCTGTGGTGCATCGACAAGGGGTCAGACAGATTGGGCATATTTCAACAGGCCAAGCATTTCGCAATCAATGTGCTGGCTGCAAACCATCAGGAACTGTCTG
>Ga0209851_1000299_pt1 | contig 9876 bp, 10 predicted proteins | sample GWRWT4_14Oct14_FD_187195 | JGI IMG/M metagenome (GOLD analysis project Ga0209851, IMG submission 187195) | Sand microcosm microbial communities from a hyporheic zone in Columbia River, Washington, USA - GW-RW T4_14-Oct-14 (SPAdes) (version 2) | ecosystem: Engineered > Artificial ecosystem > Sand... | reverse complement strand
CGCCATCGCCAACGAAATTTCAAAGCTTCCGCAGCCTTGACCCCCAAGGCGGCGGCAGACCCTGCGCGGGATCGTCCCGCGCGGACAACCGGCCCCATCCTCACTGCCCCCCAAGATGCCCCGAGGATGGGGCCACCCCCAAGCGAAGGAGTAACCTACCATGCACATCGACCAAATCCCGCTCGACCATCTTTCGGTTTCCAAGGCCAATATGCGGGCGGGCAAGAAGCCGCCCGAAATTGCGGACATTTTGCCGTCGATCATCAAGCGCGGCGTGATTTCGCCGCTGTTCGTTCGACCCAATTGCACCCCCGGCCATTTCGAGATCGTTGCGGGCAAGCGCCGCTACTATGCCAGCCTTGAGGCCGCGCGGCAGGGCCAGGACGGCGTGACGCTGCCCTGCATCACGCTTGGCGAGGGCGACGACGCCGAGGCGCTGGAAATCTCGATGATCGAGAATATGCTTCGGCAGAATCCCGATCAGGTGACGCAGTGGGAAAGCTACACGCGGCTGGTCAAGGAAGGCCGCAGCGTCGAGGACATTGCCGCGACCTTCGCGCTGACCGAGTTGCAGGTGAAGCGCATTCTTGCGCTGGGCAATCTGTTACCACGCATCCGCGAGGCATTCCGCGCCGAGGAAATCGACGCGCCCACGGTCAAGCACCTGACCTTGGCGACCAAGGCACAGCAAAAGGCGTGGCTGGCGCTGTTCGAGGATTCGGACGGCTATGCGCCGCGCGGGCAGCAGTTGAAGGCGTGGCTGTTCGGCGGCACGTCGATTGCGACCGGCGCGGCGCTTTTCGACCTTGCCGCTTTCGATGGCCAGATCGTCAAAGACCTATTCGGCGATGAAGGCTATTTCGCCGATGCCGATCAGTTCTGGGCCGCGCAGTCCGCCGAGATTGAGCGGCGCAAGGCCGCCTATCTCGAAGACGGCTGGAGCGCGGTCGAGATCGTCCCCGCCGGTGTCTATTTCCAGACATGGGAGCATGAAAAGACCCCCAAGCGCAAAGGCGGGCGCGTCTATATCGACGTCAACGGCAAGGGCGAGGTGGCGTTCCACGAAGGCTATTTGACCCACAAGGAGGCGCGGCGGCAGGGTGAGGGCGGCGGTGATGCGGGCAAGCAGCCCGCAGCCGCACGGCCGGAAATTACCGCAGCCATGACCAGCTATGTTGACCTGCACCGCCATGCGGCGGTGCGGTCGGCGCTTGCCGCGAATAGTGGCGTGGCGTTGCGCGTCATGGTTGCCCATGCGATTTGCGGTTCGCCCCTGTGGGGGGTGAGGGTGCAGGATCAGCGCAGCCGTATCGAAGCGATCACCGAGAGCATCGAAACCAGCGTTGCCGAAGCCCGCTTCGACGAGCGGCGGCGCGCGGTGCTTACCGTGCTGAACTTCGACCCCGACGAAGCCAGCATTACTTTGGGCCACGAACCGAGGAACGGCGTCAGCGGATTGTTCCAGCGGTTGCTGGAACTGCCCGACGCGGTGGTCATGGAGGTGTTGGGCGTGGTCATGGCCGAGACACTGGCAAGCGGAACCGGACTCATCGAAACCATTGGCCTTCACCTTGGCGTCAAGATGGCCGATTATTGGGTGGCGGACGATGCCTTTTATGCGCTTGTTCGTGACCGCGAGGTTTTGACCGAAGTGTTGCGCGAGATCGGCGGCGATACCGTGGCACAGGCCCATGCCGCCGAGAAGGGCAAGACGATCAAGGGCGTCATTGGCGACTATCTGACCGGCGGCAATGATCGCGCCAAGGTTGAAAATTGGGTGCCGCGCTGGATGGCGTTTCCGCCATCGGCCTACACCCAGCGCGGCGGGGTGGCGACGGTTGCCGCCGCCAACCGCGCGGTATGGCTGGCCGAACCCGAAGCGCCGCTCGATCCCGACCCCGCCGCCGCAGATGCGGCGGACGAGGTGGAGGGCGGCGATACCGAAAGCGCCGATGCGCTGGAGGAGATCGACGAGCAACGCCTTGCGGCGTGAGCGGGGAGCGGGCGGCAATGTGCCGCCCGCTCTTGTCCGCGTCACGCGCGCCACAAAGCCCCGTCCGGCAGAGCCGGACGGGGCTTGAGTGCCTTGTCATTTTGGATTGCGGCTGGGCACGAACCTGACCTGTTGATGTTGATTCCAATTTCTGCGCGTGAACAGGCTGGCGGATCGGGGCGGGATGCAACGCTGACCGAGTCCGTCGCCGCCTTCCTACAGCCTGCACCAGCAGCCCTGTCACCAGCAGCCACAGAACCCGGCGCGACGGAGCGATTCCATTCCCTGCCCTGTCGGCAGGATACGGCGACGTGGCTCGACAATCCCACCCTGTGACTTCGTGCGGCAAAGTTCCGTCAGCCAGACATTGAACGCGCCAACCAATCCTTGCCAAATATCCTTGCGTCCGATGGCCAGAACCGCACTCACCCACGTCCTCGTCAATGGCCTTGGTTGGCAGCGGACGGCTTCGCCTCTTGCCCCTTGCTGCAACGGTGCAGTCCAAAGTTTCATCCCCTGGGCTGCGCCCATTCCTCGCGGGACAAGAAACCCCGGTCTACCCCGTCCTCCACTGCGTTGCGGCCCTGCGGGTGCAGCGGTGCAAGCCCCTGCCTTTAACCAGCCATCGAGGCCGCGAATGAGCGCGGGGTTCGACCAACTCGAAGGAACTGTATCATGGCAAATATCGGCACATTCAAGAAGTCCGGCGACACCAACTACACCGGCGAAATCGTCACGATGAGCTTGCAGAAGAAGAACGTCACCATCGTCGCCGAGGAAGCGAGCGAGAAGGAAAACGCCCCCTCGCACCGGGTGTTCGTGGCGAAGGCCGAAATCGGAGCAGCCTGGACCAAGACCAGCAAGGAAGGCCGCGACTATCTCTCGATCAAGCTCGACGATCCCAGCTTCAACGCCCCGATCTTCGCCAGCCTGTTCGCCGATGAAGATGGAAAGGCGTACAACCTGATCTGGTCACGCGCCCGCACCTCGAACGGCAACTGACCACCGCACCCAAGCCCCGTCCGGTTCTGCCGGACGGGGCTTTGTGGTGTTCGGCAGCCTAGTTGGGGAGAGCTAACTGGCGGGTTTTGGGATCCTAATTGGGATAAGCGGACACGCTGATCGATAGCCAACACACCGGATTACGCAGTTGAAGCCTTGTATGCCAAAGCAACATATTGCTCGACATGTTTGGCTTCGATCTCCTGCAAGGTCACGAGTTTTATATGTCGCCGATGTTTTCCGCCGCCAGCCAACACCGCATGTGGGTCTGGCAGCCTGGCACCATCGCTGAACTCAAGCGTTACATGAGCTGAATAGGCGAATATGCCGCAAAATCCGTCGTTTGAGGAAAACAAGATTCCGCCGTATTTCACTTCCTCGGTTATCGCTGGCCCTGCCGCTAGGGCAATTTCGCGCAAGCGCGTCGCTATCTGGAAAAGGTCATGACGCTGTTCGCTCAGATCCTTCAGAAAGGCTGCGACCGTGACAGCGCTCATGTCGAAAACTCGCTAACGAACGCTGATTTGAATTCGGGTGCCGGTTCCCTGTCGGAATAGAAATACAGCGTTACACCGTTCGGGTCCTTGATCGAATAGCCTCTGTCGCCCCAAGGATGATCTTCCGGCGCATTGTCGGGCGTCAATCCGGTGCCGATCAGTCGGTCATACTCAGCATCCACGTCCTCGACGCAAAAATTATAGGTGAGCCCTTCCGTGATGCAAGCGGGCTGGCCTGCTTGCGGCTCCATGAACTGCACCGAGAGACCTTGGCCGAATTCAAGGCTGATGAACCAACCACAATCGAACACCAGTCGCGCCGCCAAGTGCTTTTGATAAAACTCCCGCGAGGCAGCAACATGCGGAGTGGTGATGGCTGGCGATGCCGTTGACGGTCGCATTCGGTTAACTCGCTTTCTGACATTGGGAATTTGTGTCGCTGTTCGTAACGGGAAAATTCGCTCCGGGCCACCCCAGAAGACTAATCGGGCATCGACGAGGCAGTTTCACGCTGGGCAACATTAAAGACCAAATGGCAGGTTTTAGTCGTAAGGTTACCGTGTCGAACGCCTACATTCTTGTCGGTTGCCGCCATTCCTCAGAAGGCAGATTTGGGCGCTGGACACCAGTTTTTGCGACCACACCGGCTGCGGTCGCACACTTGGCGAAATCGCCGAATGGGGGAGCGCGACCGCCAGCCGTCAGCATGAAATAGTCCGGCGATCTTCGTCCCGCATGGGAATCAGCGCTTCACATCCAGCCTGAAACCTCAAACCCCAAGCGCACCCAAAGCTCCTTATTGTCAGAAGTAAAAACCCGCTTTGGGTGCGCTTGTCTTAGGGGGTTTGTCTGATTTGTCTTTAATGCAGGATATGCCTAGCGGCGCGTGTTGTCTTACATTGCCCGTGTTTCACCCAGGCATGATTGATGGCGACAAATCCACTACCGAACACCGCGACGCTCACGATTCGGCTCGACGCCGATGCGCTTGCGGCGTTCGACAGGTTCGCGGTTGGCCGTGGTGGACGCAGCGCATTGTTGCGACAGGTGATCCAACAGACGGTGCAGGAGATCGCAGATCGTGCCTTCATTGACCGTCCCGATGGAGTCGCGCGCAATCGTGTTTCGCTGCGATTTACCGATGTCGAGATCGCCGTGATCGAGGTTCGGGCGGCGCAGCGTTCGACCGATCGCGCCGGTTGGATCAAGGCCTTGGTGCGCCGCCACCTCGCGCTGAAATCGCGGGTCGATGACGGGCTGCTTGCCGAACTTGCGCCGATCAGAATGCAGTTGCTGCGTATTGGCCGCAATCTCAATCAGGCGATGAAAGCCGCCAATGCGTCGATGCTCGAAACCGGCGACAAACAGATCGAACCGGAGCTGCAACGGATCGCCGACATGCGGATGGAAATCTCCGAGCAAGTGACAGCCGTTGGCGAGGCCATGCGCGGCGATGCGAGCTACTGGACGGTAGCGGATTGATGGGCCTGGAAACCGCCTTGTGGGAAGCAACCCGTCCAGCGTTTCGGGTGCGCTATATCCATGACCCCACCAGCACGCCGCGCGTTCCGCTCTATGCCAGTTACGGCTTTGCCACCGGCCCGACGGCGCGGGCCAAGCTGGCGCGGATTGTTCGCAAAGCGCCGGAAGTGGTGGTCAAGGTCACGGGTCGGCAGCGGGGCGGTAGCCATGTCAAAGCCCATCTCGACTATATCGGGCGCAAGGGCGAAGTGGACATCGAAACCCGCGACGGCGAAATCCTGACAACCAAGGAAGACGTTGCCGAGCGCGCGGCAGAGTGGAGCGACACGCTCCAATGGCGGTCGCGGCCTACGGTGTCGTCGGTGTCACTGATCTTCTCGATGCCCGAAGGCACTGATCCCGACAAAGTGCTGGGAGCCGTTCGCGCGCTGGCTCATGCCGAGCTGAGCGACAATCACGATTACGTTCTGGCGCTCCATACCGACACGCCGCGACCTCATGTTCATCTGACAGTGCAGGCCGAGGGGCTGGACCGCACACGGTTCAATCCCCGACCGGTTCAGCTCAATCGTTTCCGCGAACGCTTTGCCCGAGAACTGCGAGCGCGGGGTGTTGCCGCTGAAGCAACGCCGAGACGCGCGCGCGGTCAGGGGATTGCCGGGTCGAGTATGGCTTTGGTCAAATTGCGGGCGCGGTTGCGAGCAGGGGGGGGCCGCCAGATCACTCAATCCGACCGCCGCACCAATGAACAGGCCATCGCGGTTGTGCAGGGCCAGGAGCAACTACCACCGTTCATCGCAGCCGGAACAGTCCGCTGGCGAGAGATACGCCGTGCCTATGAGCAAACCGCCGACGCGCTGGACGCCACAGGCCAACTCGATGATCGGGAGCTTGCCATGGATGTTCGCGCTTTCCTCGACAAGCATCAGGGCATGAATGCTACGCCGGAAGTTTTTGCTGCGCATCATGCTAAGAGCATTGGGCTGAAGCCCAAAAACTCTGAAAAGCAAGCGCCCGATCCTCCATCGCGTGATAGCGGGCGAAGCCGGTGAGTCCGAGCCAGCCTCGCCATCTCAGTCTACCCTTTCAGCAGGGACACCCTCAGGCCCGGCCATACCTACCTCGACAAGCAAGCCCCCTTCCGGAAGTAGCCATCCAAGCGTCCCGCGCCTCATTGCGGCGGAGAGTAGCCTTCCTCTGGCCACAGAATATCAAGTATTGCGCATTCCGGCGCACTGTCACCTGAACATTGCGCTGCGGTTTGCGACAGGATCGCTTCGATACGCCGCAAGTTGGCAATCCGCTGGCGTACATCAGCCAAATGCGCCTCGGTCTTGCGCTTAACCTCAACGCAGGTTTGCATCCCGCTGTCTGTCAGCGACAGGAGCGAGCGAGTTTCTTCCATTGCAAACCCCATATTCCGCGCCCGCAAGATGAATTGTAACCGCTGGACCAGATCTGGCGAATAAACGCGGTATCCATTGGCTGCCCGTGGCGGTGGGGGCAGCAACCCAACCCTCTCATAGTAACGGATGGTTTCTAGGTTGCACCCAGTCAGATTTGCCAATTGTGCCCGCAATAGTCCCGTCTGGTGCACCATCAAAAAAACCCTTGAGCCTGTAGTTGCTACAGAGCTTATACTGCGAATCGCGAAGATGAAAGAAAGGATTCAAGCCGTGACCTCAGTGTCTGAGACGGGGGAATTGCCCCCGACCAAAAACCCGGAGTTGAAGCGGGCAAACTGGGTTGCGACTGGGGCACTTATCGGTGCGGGACTGGCCTCGGCTTGCTGCGTTGTCCCGTTGCTGCTCGTGACGCTTGGTATTTCGGGCGCATGGATCGCCAATCTGACGGCACTTGAACCCTACAAGCCCTATGTCGCTGCGGTGACGCTCGCGTTGCTGAGCTATGGCTTCTGGCATGTCTATTTCAAGCCGAAACCGACCTGCGAGGACGGATCATACTGTGCCCGCCCACAATCGGAACGCACCGCCAAGGCCGCGCTCTGGCTGGGTCTAGCCATCGTCATTCCAGCGCTCACCATCGACTGGTGGGCACCTTGGTTCTATTGAAAGGAAGCTCCAATGAAGAAAACACTACTGATCAGTCTGGCTATGTTCGCAATGGCCGGTGGCGGTGTCGCCTACGCGGTTAGCGGCACGCAGCAGAATCGTCCGGCAACTTCTGCCACAGCGCAACGGCAGACGACCTTTGCTATTGAAAACATGACCTGCGCTACCTGTCCCATCACCGTGAAAAAGGCGATGAAAGGCGTGGCCGGCGTAACGGCGGTCGCAGTTGATTTCGCGGCGAAGACTGCGCGTGCAACTTATGACGCACGCCGCACCAACGTCGCTGCCATTGCCGCCGCTTCAACCAATGCGGGCTATCCGGCGCGCGCCATTCAAAACTAATCCCGACGCGCACGAGAAAGCTAATGTCCATGACCGATTGTTGCACCCCGCTTGCGCGGAACGGATTTGACTTGGCCGTAATCGGCGCGGGCTCTGCCGGGTTTTCCGCCGCGATAACCGCTGCCGAGCTGGGCGCGAAAGTGGCGCTTGTCGGTCATGGCACAATTGGCGGCACCTGCGTCAATGTCGGCTGCGTTCCGTCCAAAACCCTGATCCGGGCGGCAGAGGCCCTGCATGGCGGCATTGCTGGCCGCAGATTCCCGGGTCTTGGCGGTAGCATCAATCTTGAAGACTGGAGCGCGCTCGCAGCATCGAAGGATGAACTGGTTGCTGGCTTGCGCCAGAAAAAATATATCGACCTGCTGCCAGCCTATCCCGGCGTTAGTTACATTGAGGGCGAGGCGCGCTTTGAAAATGACGCGCTGCTTGTGGGCGATGCACCGGTGAAGACCGGTAAGGTCATATTGGCAATGGGTGCGCGTGCTGCCGTTCCCGCGATCCCTGGCCTAGACACAGTGCCCTACCTCACGAGCACATCCGCGCTGGCTCTGGATAGTCTGCCCAAGTCGCTACTGGTGATTGGCGGCGGGGTGATCGGCGTCGAACTGGGCCAGATGTTCGCCCGTCTGGGTGTCGGGGTCACCATCTGCTGCCGCACCCGCCTGCTCCCCGAAATGGACCCAGAGGTGAGTAGCGCGTTGCAAAGCTATCTGGAAGCAGAGGGCATTCGAGTTTGCGCTGGCATCGGCTATCAGCGCATCGGGCGAGTTTCTGGCGGGATCGAACTCACCTGCCAAAGTCAGTCATGCGGTAATGGGGGCCATTGCGGAACGGATGCGGACGTACAGACCATCGCGGCAGAACAAGTGCTGATCGCAGCCGGGCGTCGGCCCAACAGCGACGGGCTGGGGTTGGAGGCTCAGGGTGTCAGATTAACCCACAATGGTGGAATTATCGTCGATGATTTTCTTGAAACCACCACACCTGGTATTTATGCGGCGGGGGATGTTACAGGGCGCGACCAGTTCGTTTACATGGCCGCCTATGGAGCGAAGCTGGCGGCACGCAATGCCGTTGGAGGCAATGAACACCGATATGATAATGCAACCATGCCAGCGGTGGTGTTCAGTGATCCGCAGGTCGCCAGCGTCGGGCTGACCGAAACGGCGGCGCGAGCACAGGGCCTGGATGTCAAGGTATCTCTGCTCCCGCTTGATGCGGTGCCGCGTGCGTTGGCAGCGCGGGATACACGCGGGCTCATCAAGCTGATCGCCGACAAAGGCACCGACCAGTTACTCGGCGGCCAGATCATGGCCCCGGAAGGTGCGGATTCGGTCCAGACGCTAGCGCTGGCCATCCGCCACCGGATGACCGCCGCAGACCTTGGCGCAACGATTTTCCCTTATCTGACGACGGTGGAGGGACTGAAACTGGCCGCGCAGACGTTCGATATGGATGTTGCCAAGCTGTCATGTTGCGCAGGATAGCAAATCAAATCAGCCAATCTTCGCTCCCTGCCGAAATCGCTGACAGCAGATTTGCCAATGCATCCGCCTCTATGACGCCGCATGAGAAAGTCGTTCGGATGGAGCCAAACCTTTCTGAGTATGCGGCAGGGCTTCGCCGTCAATTGCTTTGATGATCTTTGGGCGCGAGCGCGAGGAAGGACGGACGAAGAGACCTCGGCAAACTGGATTGAATGCGTCCTGCGCTCCGTTAAGCGCGTTCACGACAACGCGGCAAGGGTCGTTGCAAGCCCACGCACACTGACCGCCTCGACACCGTTACCCATCGGGAACCCATCTTCGCCGCCATAGACGACAAAGGCACGGTCTGGTTTGATGTCATCAAGGGCGATCCTGAATCCCTTTTCGACCTGGGGTGCGCGGGTTCGTTTGATTTCAATGGCCCAGGTGCCGTGACGCGCGCCCATTTCAAGGATCAGGTCGATCTCCGCCCCCGCAGAGGTGCGGTAGAAGCTCGCACGGGTGCCGATTGGGGATACGGCAAGCAGGCTTTCGATGACAAAGCCTTCCCAGCTTGGCCCCGCGACGGGATGGCCAAGCAGATCGTCCAGCGTTTCAATGCCGAGCAGGGCATGGGTCAGGCCACTATCGCGGATATATGTCTTGGGAGACTTGACCAGCCGCTTGCCCACATTGACATGATAGGGCGGCAGACGGCGGACGAGCAGCAGATCGACCAGCAGCCCGAGATAGCTCGTCACCGTAGGCGCAGATATTGCCATGCTCGACGCCAGACGCGACGCATTGAGCAAGCTGCCCTGCACATGGGCAAGCATCTTCCAGAATCGTTGGAGCATTTCGGCCGGGATGCGCGGACCGAACATCGGCACATCGCGCTCAAGATAGGTGCGAATGAAGCTCAGGCGAATGGCGAGACTGTCGGAGTCGCTGGCGGCAAGCAGGCTGTCAGGAAACCCACCGCGCAACCACAGCGACATGACGCCTAAGTCGTCAGCACATTC
>Ga0209851_1000298_pt1 | contig 9890 bp, 6 predicted proteins | sample GWRWT4_14Oct14_FD_187195 | JGI IMG/M metagenome (GOLD analysis project Ga0209851, IMG submission 187195) | Sand microcosm microbial communities from a hyporheic zone in Columbia River, Washington, USA - GW-RW T4_14-Oct-14 (SPAdes) (version 2) | ecosystem: Engineered > Artificial ecosystem > Sand... | reverse complement strand
AGGCCGCCAGCCAAGCGGAGCAGTTCGGCACCTGGGTGAACCACCTGACCCTTGACGGCGCTCCGGTGGAAGCTGAGGTGGCCGCTGATTGGTCCCTCGCCCTCTACCAACCCTGGGGCGCGTTGGCTCCCAATCGCAACTTCCTGGTGTCCGATTCCGATTTCGTGGAAGTCCTCACCGAAATCGACATCCAGACGCCCATTCCCGGTCTGGTCCAGGAACGCCGGCGTGGGCGCACTTTCCTGTTCCTGGGCTGCCGCTTCACCAGCCAGACCGAGCGCATGTTTGCCCATCAGATCATGAAGCGCTCGACGGACACCCACTATGCCGTGCTCAACGCCGAGCCCACCCGCAACGAGGCGCGCTTTCTGGCGCAGCATGGGATTCAGCGCCTGAATCTGCCCCTTTCCGAATTCGTGGATTGGTTGCAGGCGCAGGGGATTGCCGGGGCTCGCCAGGGCGTTGCCGCGTACAGCTGATGCGAGCAGTTCGGGGAACTGAACCCGGACCGAAGCGACGCGCTTGAGCAGGAGCACACTCGACTGAAGAAGCCGGGAGCCGAGCGTGATAGCGCGTTCGAGGCCATGGCCTGCCTGGTTTCCGGGTGCGCCGAGCTTATAGCGGCGCTTTCCTTACCATTCATCCTCTCTCGCCCGTCGGGCCCTGCCCATGAAAACCAAGTGACCCGCCGCCGAAGTTCCGCTGACGGGCGATGACGTAAGGTTTGCTGCCGGATGGATAGCGGCGCAGCAGGACTTGCGGCGTTCGATCGGCCCTTTGTCTGCGGTAACGTCGGCCGAAGGATGGGTGTATATACTGCTGAAGCTACAGCTTGGCGCCTGTAACTGTTGCGTGTCCCCATGCGCTGATTCGCGCAGCGACGGAATCCTTCAAGTGCGAGGGACACGATCCCACGTCACAACAACCAGGGCATTTGAATGCCCGCAAGGAGAGGCGAGATGAAAATCCGATATATGGCATGGGTGGCAATGGGCTGCCTGGTATTCTCCAGCGCTGCCTTGGCCCAGGGTGATGGCTGCAAGGGTATGGACATGATGGGCGGCAACGCCAAAATGACCAAAGAGGCGTTCATGAAGCACGCCGAAGAGCGATTCGCGCACATGGACGTCAACGGCGATGGGGTCATTGACGCCGGCGAGCACAAAAAGATGCATGAACACATGAATCAGTGCATGGGCATGAAAGATCACAAGGGCATGATGGGCGACAAGGCCGCGCCGATGGCCAAGCCGGAGGACGCGCATTCCGACCACCACCCGACGCCGTAGCAAGCCGTAGTGGGGGCCGGCGCTGCCAGCCCCCACCATTATTCTTCCCTACCAATTCAATCCGGGAGGCGGACATGGCTGCTGTTGATCCAGTCTGTGGCATGCGTGTCGATGAAGATCGTGCCGCCGCGACGGCAGAGCATGCGGGCCAGCGGTTTTACTTCTGTTGCGCGGGCTGCCGCGACCGCTTCGTGGCCGAGCCTGCTGCCTTTCTGGAACCCAAGCCGACACCAGCCGCGCCCCATGGCGCTGCCGGCCACGGTCACGGGCATGCGACGCGGGCCGCAGCGGCTCAGCCCGCTCCCGCCGGCACGATCTATACCTGTCCCATGCACCCCGAAGTGCGTCAGGATCACCCGGGCGACTGCCCGATCTGCGGCATGGGCCTGGAGCCCCTGCTGCCCGTTGCCGGCGAAGCCGACAACGCGGAACTCAAGGACATGACCCGCCGCCTGTGGGTCAGCGCGCCGCTGGCCGCACTGGTGGTAATCATTGCCATGGGCAAGATGCTGCCGGGCGTCAGCGATGCCCTGGCAGGACTCGCCGCGCCGCGCACGCTGGTGTGGATCGAGGGGCTGTTGACCACGCCGGTGGTGCTGTGGGCCGGGTCATTTTTCTTCACCCGCGCCTGGCGCTCGCTGGTCACGCGCAATCTGAACATGTTCACGCTGATCGGCCTGGGTGTCGGCGTCGCCTATGCCTACAGCCTGGTCGCCGCGCTGGCGCCTGGCTTGTTCCCGCCGGCGTTTCGCGGTCACCACGGCCTGCCGGAGGTGTACTTCGAGGCGGCCGCCGCCATCACCGCGCTGGTGATCCTGGGTCAGGTGCTGGAGCTGCGCGCGCGCAGCCGCACCGGCGCGGCCATCAAGGCCTTGCTGGGGCTGGCGCCCAAGACCGCGCGGCGGCTGAGCGCCGACGGCAGCGAGCAGGACGTGCCGCTGGATCAGGTGCAGGTCGGTGATCGCCTGCGCGTGCGGCCGGGCGAGAAAGTGCCGGTCGATGGCGCGGTGCTGGAAGGCGCGAGCGCGGTGGACGAATCCATGCTTACCGGCGAGCCGGTGCCGGTGGCAAAGACCGCCGGGGACGCGCTCATCGGCGCGACCGTGAACGGCACTGGCAGCCTGGTGATGGAAGCGCGTCGGGTGGGCGCGGACACCCTGCTGTCGCAGATCGTGCACATGGTCGCCGAGGCGCAGCGCAGCCGCGCGCCGATCCAGAAGCTGGCGGACGCCGTTGCCGGCTGGTTCGTGCCCGCGGTGGTGGCGGCAGCCGTGATCACTTTCGGGGTGTGGGCGTGGGTCGGGCCGGAGCCGGCGCTCGCCTATGCGCTCGTCAACGCGGTGGCGGTGCTGATCATTGCCTGCCCCTGCGCGCTGGGGCTCGCCACGCCGATTTCGATCATGGTGGCGACCGGCCGCGGCGCCGGCTTTGGCGTGCTGTTTCGCAACGCCGAGGCGATCGAGGTGCTGCGCGACATCGATACCCTGGTGGTGGACAAGACCGGCACCCTGACACTGGGCCGGCCCGAGCTGGTGACGGTCGAGCCTGCTCCCGGATTTGCGGACACGGCGCTGCTCGCGCTCGCAGCCAGCCTGGAGCGCGGCAGCGAGCACCCGCTCGCCGCCGCCATCGTGCGCGGCGCCGAGGCGCGTGGCGCGGGCCTGACGGAGGCGAAGCAGTTCGAGTCGCTGACCGGCAAGGGCGTGCGCGGACAGGTCGACGGCCGTAAGGTGGCGCTCGGCAATGCCGCGCTGCTCGAGGAACTGGGCGTGGCGCCGGGAACGCTCGGCGCGCGTGCCGAAGCCCTGCGTGCGCAGGGCCAGACGGTGATGTTCGTCGCGGTGGACGGCGCGCTCGCCGGCATTGTCGGTGTCGCCGATCCGATCAAGGACTCCACCCCCGAGGCGATCGCCGCCCTGCACGCCGACGGCCTGCGCATCGTCATGCTCACCGGCGACAGCGAGACCACGGCGCGGGCGGTGGCAGGCCGGCTCGGCATCGACGAAGTGATCGCCGGCGTGCTGCCGGACCAGAAGGCAGCAAAAATCCGCGAACTCCAGGCCCAGGGCCGCAAAGTAGCCATGGCCGGCGACGGCATCAACGACGCCCCTGCGCTGGCCCAGGCCGATGTCGGGATCGCCATGGGCACCGGCACTGATGTCGCCATGGAAAGCGCCGGCGTGACGCTGGTGAAAGGCGATCTGAACGGCATCGCGCGGGCACGCAAGCTCAGTCGGGCGACCATGGGTAACATCAAGCAGAACCTGTTCTTCGCCTTCGTCTACAACACGCTCGGCGTGCCCGTGGCCGCGGGCGTGTTGTATCCCTTCTTCGGCTTGTTGCTGTCGCCCATCATCGCCGCCGCGGCCATGAGCCTGTCGTCGGTGTCGGTGATTGGCAATGCGCTGCGCCTGAACCGCGTGCGGCTGTAGCCGAAAACACTGCGCCCCGGCCGGTTTGCTTCTTCTCCCGCAGGCCGGATGGTGACGTGCAACGCAGCGAGTTCCACTCAGAACTTGGGCCGCTTATCCATGCGGCGTTCGCGAAACGGGCTTGCACCTCAGTCCAAAGGACGGACCACATCCCGTGCAGCCCGGTTCAGGACGTGGGCGTGGATCAGGGTGGTTGCAACGTGGGTATGGCCCAGTAGCTTCTGCACCGTGCGGATGTCGTAACCCGCCTGAAGCACATGCGTGGCAAATCTGTGGCGCAAGGTGTGGCCGGTTTGGAGATGCCCGCCTCGCGCACTGCCCGTTTCATGGCCCGCTGCAATACTTTTTCGTCGCCGTGGCGGCGCCGGATGACACTGGATGCGGATCAATGGCGGGCCGCCGCGACGTCTGTCAGCCACGGCTCATCAATCTCAAGCACCTGCCGATAAAAAACAGAAGTGTGCTCTTCCCTGATCGAAGCCGACACCTTCCGGATGTCGCGAGATGCGTCAGAAATACTTCGGCCTCTCGCGCATCCATATTGTGTGGGCGGCGCTTGTCGTGGGACGGGACGAACCGACGTACCCAATCGATGTACGCATCTTGGGGTGTCTAGTTATAGTTGGGCCTTCTGGAGGATGTTGTGAACGAGCATTGGTTGCTTCGAGCCGACAACAAGCTGCAGCGACTTTACTGGGACGGTCCTCACAGGGGTGTTGGTTCGGGTGTCGGATACTTGGGGCTGAAGTTCTGGAAGCATCATCTTACTGTGGTTGATCTATATAGATCGCTTTCTGATGGCTATTTATTTGGCGCGATTGCAGCATGTAAGGCGCTTAATGATGATTCCTCACAGGTCACAAAATCTCGATGTTGGGCTTGTTATTTCAGTGCAATGCACTCGGTAGAGCTATTTTTGAAAGCACTAATAATAAAGAAAAATTGTTCAGTAGCTAAAATCCATCATATTGAAGCACTTCGGGATAAAGCTTATGAATCGTATCCATGGTTGGCCGATATTTGGGATGTTCCGTTTTGCACCCAAGTTTTAGGTTGCAATGATAAAAATAAAGCTAAATTATTAGATCTCTATCCACTTTATCAAGTGTCTCGCTATCCTACAGACAAAAAGGGTAAAGTTTGGTCTGGTTATATGGAAATTGAGCCCAATAAGTTTTCGCAATCTTTGGAAAATATAAAATCTAAAATGAACGAAGTATCCACCCGTGTGTTTGGCTAACAAGTCGTTCAAACGGACTGCGTTACGTGCGACCGCTCAACTCCAGGGTTAGGTGGATCAAGGGAGATGCAATGAACACGAATCAGAAAAGAATACTGAAAGCGGTGATTGCCATAATTGTAGCAATGCTCCTATATCCACCGTTTCACGTTATTATGAATAATGGAACGACCTTAAACATGGGATATGGCTGGATAACTGATCCACCAAAGCAGGGATACATTACAGCGACCGTCAACGTAGCCATGCTCCTAATTCAATGGGTTGGTGTCCTCGTCGTTGGCGGGCTCGCCTTTTTTCTTGCAAAAATGACCATCGACCCGCCAATCTCGTCCAGCGTTGTTTCTGCGAGTGAACAGTCAAACCATGAGCTACAACAACCTCGACGAGAGAAACCTTCGGTCACAGATATTCAATCAGGAAGCAAGCCAGGGCCAAGAGGTGTTGGAGGTTGGCTTCTTTTGTTGGTCGTAGGGATGATCGTACTCGGCCCGCTACTTGGGGCCGGTCGCATCAATGCCGACATTATGATGGCAGAACGTCAGTATCCATACATCACATCAATGGAAGAATGGAAGACCTATAAAACAGTCACTTGGTGGATATTTCTCGCCGTCTCATCTATCAGTTTTTATGGCGGATGGGGGCTAGTTCTCGGAAATAATGGGGCTGCGGTTAGCCGCGCCAAAGCAATCTTATGGATAACTGGTCCGGGTGCCTCGCTGGTATTGGGCATTCTAGTTCCAATCATGGTCTTTGGTAAGTCAAACGCCGGCGATTCTCAGTTTGTTGGTGCGTTCATTGCTTCCATTATCGCAACAGCTATATGGACAACGTATCTTGCGAAATCAAAGCGTGTCCGTAACACATATGGCACTCACAGCCCTTAATTTCCAGTGCCTAACAATGCGCTCCACACGGCCGGCCAAAAAGCGGCGCTTTGCTTGCCTTTTGCTACACCGAGCGCCTGGCCGAAGCGGGCATCGAAGCCTCGGTCGGCAGCATCGCGACTTCTGCAACAGCGCTCTGGCTGAGACGATCAATGGCTTGTACAAGGCCGAGGTGATTCACTAGTGCTCCTGTCCGAACCGTGAGGCCGCCACAACCTGATTCAAACCAAACAGCCCCCGACATGCCCGGTGCGGTTCACGGAAGCGCAGCGGCGCTTTGCGAGCGCGGCTGGTCTTCATGACGGGCTCGTGATCTACATCAATGCCGTCCATGCGCCCACGCTTTAAGGTCGCACCCAGGCCGTCGAGACGGTTGCGATCCAATAACACAAGGTGGGTAAACCATGATACGAATCACAGGGCGTCAATTGGGTGCGATGGCGGTGTTGTCCGCCTTTGGCTTTTCGGGAGTGGCGAGTGCCTATGAGGCCGGCGATGTGCTGGTGCGGGCAGGGCCGACCTGGGTGCTGCCCAACGATGACAGCAGCGCGGTGCATCCCATTCCGGGGAGTGGTGTTTCGGTTGATGACGGCGTGAGCCTGGGATTCTCCGTGACTTACCTGATCACGCCGCAGATTGGCGTGGAGTTGCTGGCCGCCTTGCCGTTCAAGCATGACATCAAGGGGGAAGGCTCCCTGGATGGCGTCGATATCGGCAGCGTCAAGCACTTGCCGCCCACGCTGACGCTCCAATGGTATCCCCAGGTGGGCGTGGACTGGGTACAGCCCTATGTGGGCGCCGGTGTGAACTACACCACTTTCATGAGCGAGGAAGCTGACGGGGAGCTGGAATCCATCGTGGGCAAGACCAAGATTTCACTGGATGATTCCTGGGGCTACGCGCTTCAGGCGGGCGCTGACTGGCGCTTGAACGACACCTGGTTCATCAACACCAGCCTCTGGTATGTGGACATCGGAACCGAGGCGACACTGAAAACGGCGGGGGCGGGAACGCTCAAGACCGACGTTGATATCAATCCTGTGGTTGTCATGCTCGGCGCGGGCATGCGGTTCTGAATCCAGGTCATTGTTTCCGCAACTTGCCCTGGGCAGGGATGCCCGCACAGGGGTTTATGGCGCCGGGTAATCCCCGGCGTTTTTTTGGGGCGATGGCCAGTTGCCAGCGATCGGGGCATTCGGGTTGAATAGCGGGAGTGGCCGGATCGGCCATCCTCTGCCAAGCAAACCACGGAATCATGAATGCGATGAACACGGCCGCTCACAGTTTCGATGTCACCACCGCGGATTTCCAGGCTCGGGTGATGCAGGCGTCCCGCACCCAGCCGGTGCTGGTGGATTTCTGGGCCATCTGGTGTGCGCCCTGCAAGACCCTGAAACCCGTGCTGGAACAACTGGCGCTGGACTACGGTGGCGCCTTTCTGCTCGCCAAGGTGGACATCGACAAGGAAGCCATGCTGGCCAGCCATCATGGGGTGCGCAGTGTGCCCACGGTGCTGCTGTACAAGGATGGCCAGCCAGTGGATGGCTTTACGGGCGCACAGCCGGAAGCCGCCATTCGCGCGCTGCTGGCTCACCATGGCATCGAACCGCCCCCCATTTCGACGCTCGAGGAAGGGCTGCAAGCCCTGGACATGGGTCAGTTGGACGCCGCGGAACGTCTGTTGACGGCAGCGCTGGCGGAGGAGCCGGGCAATGCCCAGGCCGCCGTCGGCCTCGCGCGGGTGGCGGCGTTGCGCGGCAATGTGGAGGGAGCGCGCCAGCGCCTCGCCGACCTGCCCGCGGAGGTGCGCGGCGGCTTGGAGGCGGCTTCTCTGGTGGCCTGGCTGGATCTCAACGATCTGATTGCCCAAGGCCCGGCCCCGCAGGCATTGCAGGACACGCTGAACCGCGCGCCCGATGATCTGGACGCCCGCTATCATCTGGCCATCTGGCGTGCCTTGGGCGGTGATCCGGAAACCGCCATGGAGGAGCTGTTGGCAATCATGCGTCTGGATCGCAGCTTCCGGGACGACGGCGCCCGCAAGGCCTTGTTGCGGGTGTTTGATTTCGTGGGTGCGGAGCATCCGGTGGTGCGGCGGATGCGGGCCCGGCTTGCCATGTTGCTGAACTAGCGCGCAATCGCTGCGCCGCTGCTAGGATCAAGGATCCGGCGCAGGGATCGAGTGCAGCTTTGTTTCAGCCATGGAGGCTTGCATGAATCTTGAGACCTTACCCCGCTTGACGGTGCGGGGTGATCGGTTTGTCGATACCCACGGCCGCCATGTGATGCTGCGGGGCGTCAATCTGGGGGGTGACTGCAAGGTGCCGTTTCCCCATGGCGGTACCCATGTTCCCACCGATTTCGCCGATCACCGCACGGTGTCCTTCATCGGGCGACCCTTCCCGCTGGCCGAGGCCGACACCCATTTCCGGCGCCTGCGCCATTGGGGGTTCAACAGCCTGCGCCTGCTGACCACCTGGGAAGCGGTCGAGCACGCCGGTCCTGGTCTCTATGACGAGGCCTACCTGGATTATTACGCCCAGATCTGCGAGCGGGCCGGCGCCCATGGTTTGTATGTGCTGGTGGATTTTCACCAGGACGTGTTCAGCCGCATGACCGGGGGAGACGGCGCGCCGGCTTGGGTGTTCGATGCGGTGGGGCTGGATTTCACCCGCTTTCCCGCCGCTGATGCGGCCCATGTGATGCAGGCCGCCTACGACTATGCCGATCCTCGGCCGCGCCAGCCGGAGCGCTACGCCCAGATGAGTTGGGCCAATAACTACAACATGCCGGTCAATGGCGTGATGTGGACGCTGTTTTTCGGGGGCGCGCGTTTTACCCCGGATTTTCAGATCGACGGGCGCAATGTTCAGGACTATCTCCAGGGGCATTTTTTCGGAGCCCAGCGCGCGCTGGCCGAACGGGTCGCCCATCTGCCCCATGTGATCGGTTTCGACATCCTGAACGAGCCCAGCAGCGGCTGGATCGGGCGGCCATTGAGCCGGCCCCATCTCAAGAAGACAGCGGAAGAGCCGCGCCCGGTGCTGCCCGGTCCGGCGTGGACGCCGTTCGATGCCCTGTCTGCCCTGCGCGGAATGCCCCGGGAGGTGCCGAACATGGAGATCTCGCTGCGTCGCTTGGGTATCGTCCAGAATGGCACGCGTCGGGTGAACTCCAATGGCATCCGGGTCTGGCTTCCGGAACGTGAGGATCCGTTCGAGGTGGCGGGGGCCTATCGGTGGGAGGCAGGGCAGCCTGTCGCGTTGCGTGAGGATTTCTTTCAACGCCAAGGTGGGCAAGCAGTCGATTTTGCCAACGATCACCTCGCGCCTTTCTTCAATCGGGCCGCGACCAATCTGCGGTCAGTGCGGCCGGACTGGCTGGTGTTCGCCGAGCCTGATTTGCTGGCAGGTGACCCGCAGCACAGCTTTCCGCGTGCACTGCCGGAGGGGACGGTCAACGCCGGGCATTGCTATGAGGTGACGACGCTGGTGCTCAAACGGGTGCTCGAACCGGTGGGGGTGAACCTGATGCATGGCCGCGTGCTGTTCGGGCCTGGGCAGATCGAGGCGGATTACCGGCGCGAATTGGCGCAGGTACAAGGCTGCTCGCAAAGGGTGAATGGGGGATGTCCCACCTTGATTGGTGAGTTCGGGATTCCCTTCGACCTGCGCGAGGGACGCGCTTACCGTGCCTTTGCCGCCGGCGATCACAGCCCCCGTCCCTGGCGCGCTCATGAACGGGCTCTGGGGCGCATGTACAACGCACTCGATCAATTGCTCCTGAGCGCGATGTTATGGAATTACACAGCCAGCAATCGCAATCATCTGGCGGTGGGCGATGGCTGGAATCAGGAAGATCTGAGCATCTTCAGCGAAGATCAACGACTCGATGGTGAGGATCTCGATAGCGGTGGTCGCGCGCTAGCTGGATTTGTGCGCCCTTACGCGCGCTTCATCCAGGGGACGCTGCGTTGGATGCATTTCGATCAGCGCAAACGACGTTTCGAGCTTGGTTTTGAAGCCGATCCAAGTTTGCC
>Ga0209851_1000295_pt1 | contig 10003 bp, 10 predicted proteins | sample GWRWT4_14Oct14_FD_187195 | JGI IMG/M metagenome (GOLD analysis project Ga0209851, IMG submission 187195) | Sand microcosm microbial communities from a hyporheic zone in Columbia River, Washington, USA - GW-RW T4_14-Oct-14 (SPAdes) (version 2) | ecosystem: Engineered > Artificial ecosystem > Sand... | reverse complement strand
TCTGATCCAAAGGCCATCCAGCAGGGCTATCTGACTTCCGAGCCGTTCATGTATGAACGTGAAACAGGCCGGAAGCCGCAAATCTTTCTGTATGCCGATTATGGCTATCCCAGCTATGCCACGCTGGTGATGGTGAATGCGCGGGTGATCGAGACAAGACCGGAAATGGTGCAGGCTTTTGTGGACGCCACGATTGAAGGCTGGCGCGATTATCTGCATGGCGACCCCGCCCCCGGAAATGCGCTGATCCAGCGCGACAATCCGGAAATGAGCGCGGCGACAATCGCGCAGGCAATCGAAAAAATGAAAGCCCATGGCATTGTTGAATCCGGTGACGCCAAAACACTGGGCATCGGCGCCATGAGTGATGCGCGCTGGACTGAATTTTTTAACGTCATGCGCGACAGCGGCGTCTATCCGGCGGACATGGATGTGCGCGCGGCCTACACATTGCAGTTTATTGGCGCGAATCCTGAATAAATGCTGACTATCACGCATCTTGGCAAGACCTTTACCGGCGGCGTCGCGGCGCTGGAAAATGTCAATCTGTCTATGGCGCGCGGTGAATTTGTGTCGCTGCTGGGCCCGTCGGGCTGCGGCAAAAGCACGCTGCTTCGTATTGTGGCCGGGCTGATAGCCCAGGATAGCGGCACTGTTGCATGGGTGACGCCGCCAGTGCCCGGCAGCATTGGCATGGTGTTTCAGGAACCCACTTTGATGCCCTGGGCCAATGCCCGGAAAAATGTCGAGGCGCCGTTGCGCATTGCAGGGATTGCAGCGCGCGAGCGTCATGCCCGCGCCATGGAAATGCTGGCGCTGGTGGGGTTGAAAAATTTTTCGGACGCCTATCCGCGCACTTTGTCAGGCGGCATGAAAATGCGGGTGGCGATTGCGCGCGCGCTGGTGACGAAGCCGCCGGTGCTGTTGCTGGATGAACCATTCGCGGCGCTGGATGAAATCACCCGCCAGCAACTGAACGATGATCTGCTGGACATTTGCAGCAAAGCAAAATTGACTGTTTTGTTCGTCACCCATAGCGCGGCGGAAGCGGTGTATCTATCCAGCCGTGTGCTGATGATGCGCGCAAGGCCCGGCACGATATTGCGTGAAACGCGCATCAACGCGCCCGTGCCGCGTGCGGATGGGTTTCGCCACTCGCCGCAATTTGCCGCTTATTGCGGTGAAGTTTCCGCTGCATTGCGCGAGGCAATCGCATGAAGGACGCACGGATTTTTTCCCCTGTGCTGGTGGTGCTCGTTCTGCTTGGCCTGTGGGAGGCGCTGGTGCATCTGTGGCAGGTGCCGGCCTTTGTGTTGCCGCCACCCTCGGCGATTGGCCATGCGCTGGCTGATGATCTTTCTTCGTTGCTGTTCAGCGCCTGGATGACCTTGCGGATCAGTATGACGGCGTTTGTTCTGGCGGTGATCGGCGGCGTTGCGCTGGCTGTGCTGTTCTCGCAAAGCCGGGCGGTGGAAATGGCGCTGTTTCCATTGGCGGTGATCTTACAGGTGACGCCGATTGTGGCCATTGCGCCGCTGATCGTCATCTGGGTGGGGATTGATAATCCCAACCGGGCGCTGCTGCTGATGGCATGGATTGCGGCATTCTTTCCGGTGCTATCCAACATGACCCTGGGGCTGCGCGCCGCCGATCATGGATTGCTCGATCTGTACCGGCTTTATGGCGCCACGCGCTGGCAGGTGTTGACCCAAATTCGGCTGCCCTCGGCGCTGCCTTATCTGCTGTCGGCCATGAAAATTTCCGGTGGACTGGCGCTGATCGGCACCGTGGTGGCGGAATTTGTGGCGGGAAGCGGTGCGTCGATGGGGCTGGCCTGGCGGATTATGGAAAGCGGCAACCGGCTGCAAATCGCCAAAATGTTTGCGGCCCTGCTGTTGCTCTCACTGCTGGGCATCGCGATTTTCTTTTGCCTAAGCGCTTTGGAGAAACTGCTTTTACGGCGCTGGCATGACAGCCAGGTGGAACGGGAGCAGTAATATACATGTATTAAATGTATATTATTTTATTTCACATTAATATTGACATATTTATCATTTTCTTGCATATATATTGGTAAAATAGGATTTCAGAGGCCGCAAAATGTATCGTTATGATGAATTCGACCATAATTTTGTCATGGAACGGGTCGCCCAGTTTCGCGATCAGGTGGAACGCCGCCTGAAGGGCGAGCTGACCGAAGAAGAGTTCCGCCCGCTGCGGCTGATGAATGGCCTCTATCTGCAACTGCATGCCTATATGCTGCGGGTCGCCATTCCCTATGGGGTGCTGTCATCAAGGCAGTTGCACAAGCTGGCGGACATCGCCACCAAATATGACCGCGGCTATGCGCATTTCACCACCCGCCAGAACCTGCAATATAACTGGCCCAAACTGGAAGACATGCCGGATATTCTGGCGGAACTGGCGTCGGTAGAGATGCATGCGCTGCAAACCAGCGGCAACTGCATCCGCAATATCACCGCCGATCAATATGCGGGCGTTGCCGCAGACGAAGTGGAAGACCCCCGCATCTGTGGCGAGATATTGCGCCAATGGTCCAGCCTGCATCCTGAATTTTCGTTCCTGCCGCGCAAATTCAAGATTGCCATTACCGGCAGCCCGCATGACCGCGCCGCCATCAAGCTGCATGACATTGGCATTGTCATGGTCAAAAATCAGGCGGGCGAAGTGGGCTGCGAATTCTGGGTGGGCGGCGGGCAGGGCCGCACGCCTGTCATCGCCAAATGCATCAACAGTTTTGTGCCCAAGCGCGACATGCTGTCTTATTCCGAAGCCATTCTGCGCGTCTATAATATGCACGGGCGGCGTGACAATATTTACAAGGCGCGCATCAAAATTCTGGTCAATGAAATCGGCATTGAAGAATTTACCCGCCAGACCAATGAACAATGGAGCCATATCCGTAATGGCGCACTGGATGTGCCGGCCGAAGAGATCGCCCGCATTACCGCCTATTTCGCACCGCCCGCCTATGAAACTTTGCGGGATAATCCATCCTCCTACATACAGAAAAAAGACGCTGATCCCGCCTTTGCGGCATGGGTGCGCAGCAATGTGGCCGCACATAAAATTCCCGGCTACGCCATCGTCAATATTTCGCTGAAGCCCATTGGCGGCATTCCCGGCGACGCCACCGATGCGCAGATGCATGTGGTGGCCGATCTGGCCGAACGTTACAGCTTTGACGAATTGCGCGTGACGCACGAACAGAACCTGACATTTGCCGATGTCCGTCAGGGCGATCTGTATGATCTGTGGCGCGCGCTGGGCGAACATGGTTTGGCGACGCCCAATATCGGCCTGGTCAGCGACATTATCGCCTGCCCTGGTCTGGATTATTGCGCGCTGGCCAATGCGCGTTCGATCCCGGTGGCGCAACGCATCAGTGAACGTTTTGCCGATCTGAAACGCCAGCATGATATTGGCGATCTGAAAATCAAGATTTCCGGCTGCATCAATGCCTGCGGGCATCATCATGTCGGCCATATCGGCATTCTGGGCGTTGATAAGAAAGGCACGGAATTTTACCAGATCACGCTGGGCGGCAGCGCCGATGAAAACGCCAGCATTGGCGAAATTCTGGGCGCGGCCTTTTCCTATGATGAAGTGGTCGATGCGGTCGAAAAAGTGGTCGAAACCTATCTCAAAATCCGCACCAGCAAGGATGAAAATTTTCTGGCCACCGTGCGCCGCGCCGGTATCGCCCCCTTCAAGGACGCGCTTTATGCAGTACATTAAAAACGGCAACATCACCGCCGATGAATGGGTGCAGGTGGGCGTGGACGGCGGCCTGCCCGCAACGGGCGGCGTCATCGTGCCGCTGGCGCGCTGGCTTGCGTCGCGCGACGAACTGCTGGCGCGCAAGGCGCCGCTTGGAGTGCGTCTGGCGTCCAATGAGCCGCCCGAAAAAATCTGCGATGATCTCGGCCGCTTTGATCTGGTCGCGCTGGAATTTCCGATTTTCAGGGATGGCCGCGCCTATTCCTATGCAAGGCTGCTGCGCGAACAATATGGCTTCAAGGGCGAATTGCGCGCTGTCGGCAATGTGCTGTATGACCAGCTTTCATTCATGCACCGTTGCGGCTTTGACGCCTATGAAGTGCAAAAAGACATAGACGCGCAACGCTTCGCCAAAGCACTCTCAGAATTCACCGTGCGCTATCAGCCGGACCCGGATGGCGCGCCCAGCGCCATTCAGTTACGCCACCAACCGCACCGTAATGTCAAAAATGCAGGAAGCCGTCCATGAGCACCGTCACCAAACGCATCGCCAGCGCCGCCCAGGTGATTACCGCCAACCGGCTGCGCGATGGCATTGTGATCTATCTGCGGGCGCATGGCGATCATCATCACTGGTGCGAAAATATCCGCGACGCGAGCGTGTTTGACGCAGGCGATGCCGAGGCAATGCTGGTGCAGGCGGCGGCCGATGTGGTTGAAAACCGCATCGTCGATCCCTATGCGATTGGCGTCAGCGCGGATCAAACACCCCTTACCCAGCGTGAGGCGGTGCGCGCAGGCGGGCCAACCATCGCCTACAGATAAATCATCCGCTTACAGGCGAACGACCTTTATCGAACGGCGTGGCGCAAGAAAAAACCGGTCGCTTAACGCGATCGGTGAAATGATCAGCTGACCCAGTTGCGATACATAAGAATAGTTCGACTCAACCACGATCACGCTTTGATTTGGTTCAATAATTCCCACAGGCAGGGTGTAGACCGAACCGGGAGCCCGCCCGGCTGCGCCATAGCCTTCGCTCCATTCAACCCGCGTAACTCCGGCGCCATCTGCAACCACACTGGCGACCACAAATGTTAATGTGCTATCAGCCAGCGGCTGCATGACCGCACGCCCGGCCAGAAAAATATCTGCTATCTCGGCCGTAGTAACGGTTCTGGTTTGCGCAAACAAATCGGCCGTTGTACTGGTTGCAGACACCAGCTTGCGATCGGCAATCATCAAATTGCTGATTTCAACTGTGCCAAATATCATGACCAGCATAAACGGCAGGATAAGCGCGAACTCGACCACGGAAACGCCGCCAGTATCGCGCCAAAATTTATTCTTCATGCGCCGTATCAGCATCGTACATACTCACTATGTTCATTGGCCGCGGTCCTTGACATGACATCATCTCAAAGGGGTTCGTTACGAAACGCCGCCGTTGACAACAACAGGCGTGAATTGGTGCTGCCAATATTGCCAAGCAGCAATCCAAGCCCAGGCGTGTACACATCCCAGACATAGTATACCCGCACCACTACAATATCCTCGCGTCCGCCCGGGTCAAAATTTCCCGGAATGGGTGTTCCATCCGCAGTGACCGGGGGCGTCAGATCGGCGTCGGCAAATGTAGGATAGGTGCGCACATCCACATTCAATCTCGAGCCACACGAAATCAAGCCGACCGCTTCTTCGCATAACCGGCTTCGAAACGAATCTACACCGCCGCCGCTGTTCTGCAATTCGCCGGTGCGGATGGTGCGCGCCGCCTGCTGCACCCCGCCTTCAAGCGCACTGGATCCGAAAAAAATGAGTGCAACCTCAAGTAGCGAGAACATCGTAAACACAAAAGGCGCGGCGACCATGGCAAACTCGACCGCACTCGCGCCTTTTGTGTCGCGCAGAAAACGGCTAAACCGCCACCTTCTGGAGTCAGATACAATTTTGCGCATCACATTATCTCCTGATTGCGGCCATAAGCTTTCAGTCACGCCCGTAATTCACATTAAGAAAATAATAAGCATACTGTAAGACCAACTTGTTACTTATATGATTAATTATTAGATAATATTTACTTCCGGGCCTATTCTGCTTGCTACTATCTGGTGACTGCCTGCTGCACTTCCAGTGTTTCGTGTCCTGAAAATCCTTAACTTGTGATGCGCCGCACATTAAATCTGGTCTGTCTGCCCCATATTCCACAATATGCGCACCTGTGCTTGGGTGTTGCCTTTAATCTGGGCTGATATCAGATAGCCGGGTAAATATTTTCCAGGGCTTCGAAATGTCGGCAGATACCGGAAGGAAGAATGATAATGCAAAGTCTTACCGCCAGTCGCGAAAAAACACACCTGGAACCCCCTGCATCTGATGGTCTGTTTTCCAAGTGCAAAAAAGCTGCAAGCTTTGCGTCCATTTTTAAGATGAGCGCGTTTTGTGGAATGGCCGGTGATAGGCGCGGCAATGTCGGTGTGATATTTGCGCTGGCGCTGCTGCCCATTCTAGCCGCCACCGGATCAGCAGTTGACGTGACCCGCGCACTTCAGGTCAAGGCGCGGCTGAATTCTGCGCTGGACGCGGCCGGGCTTGCTGCTGGCAGAAAAATCGACGCCGATGACGCCACAATCCGGGCAACCGCAGAAGCCTATTTCAGGGCCAACTATCCAGAAGACGCGCTGGGCGTACCAGGCACGTTGATAGTGAATATCACCGAAACAACGATAACGCTTGATGTCAGCGCCAGGGTTGAAACGACTATTATGAAAATTGCGGGTTTTGATGAAATTAATGTTACTTCCTCAACCGAAATCAGCCGCGCCGTTACCGGTCTTGAAATTGCGTTGGCGCTCGACAATACGGGGTCGATGGCCGGCACAAAACTCGACAATCTGAAGACGGCGTCCCATGATCTGATAAATATTCTGTTCGGAAGTGAATCATTTCCCACCCGTCTGAAAATGTCCATCGTGCCGTTTGCGGCGGGGGTCAAGGTCAGACCCTTTGACGGGACGTCGGGTTTTTCACCGGACTGGCTGGATATGACAGGCGCATCCAGCATCCACCGGGGCGTGAATGGGGATTTTGACTTCGCCGCCGGACAAACCATATGGACGCTGTATGATAATATCACCAACCGGAACTGGCTGGGCTGCGTGATGGAAAGACCCATGCGCGCTAGCGGGCAGCATCTTGACGAACTTGACACCCCTCCGTCATCGGCCGACCCGGACACGTTGTTTGTCCCGTGGTTTGCGCCAGATGAACCGAATGGCTCCAGCCCCACCTATCCCAACAGCTATCTGGCGGATGCTGTCAGCGGCACCGCTGCCGTCAAACAGCGATCGACCGCGAAATATCCCGCGTCCGGTGTCGACATAAGCTCATCCACTTCTTCCTCCAAGGGCCCGGATTATAACTGCAAGAGTATGCAGTCAATGCTGCCGCTTACCAATAACCGGGCGTTGCTTGAGGATAAGATTGACTCCATGACCGCAGCCTATCTCACGCATATTCCTATCGGGCTGGCCTGGGGATGGCGCACCTTGTCACCCGAAGCTCCTTATACGGAAGGCGCAGAGTATACGGATGAAGACACGATTAAGGCCCTGGTTCTGATGACCGATGGTGAAAACACCATCAGCGGCAATAGCACCCATAACCGTTCCACTTTCACAGGCTATGGTTATCTGGCCAAACTCCGGCTGGGCCCCACGATCGACACCCCTTCCGAGGCCCAGAACGAACTGGACGCCAAGACCATACGTTTGTGCAACAATATAAAGGCGAAGGGCATCCGCCTCTACACCATCGCCTTCCAGGTGACCGACACAACGACCCTGAACATGCTGCGCGACTGCGCCACTACGCCTGACAACTTCTTTCCCTCCTCCAGCGCCGAGGCGTTAAGCACGGCCTTCAGGACCATCGCATCGGAACTGGCAAGCCTGCGCATCAGCAGATAACGCAATGCACGCGAAAGCCCGCCGGAAATTACTCCGGCGGGCTTTTACATTTCAGGCATCCACTTGCGGGCGGGGCAAGAGAGTGCTACCCATCGCGGCGTCTTACCAACGGCCTGATAACCAACCTATTTGTCATTCTGAGCGAAGCCAAGAATGTCCGGTCTTTGCATAGGGCCGCCATTATTAGACTTTTTTGGGATTGTCATTTATGCGCCGTAAAATTCCAATATTGACCGCTTCCAGACCATGCTCGGATCAGCCGCACTCGAAAGCCATCTGAGGTTCAATGTGAGGTTTAATGTGATGTTCAATCGGATTACAAAGCGCTCCATAACTGCGCTATGTGCTGGCCTGTTTCTATATTTCAGTCCGGTTGTGGCGCGCGATTACAGCGCCGGGGCGCTGCTTGTTGCGCATCCCTGGGCGCCGCCTACCCTTGGCAAACAAAATATAGGGGTGGCGTATTTCACCATTCGCAATTCTGGCGCTGAGGCCGACCGGCTGCTTGGCGTTGATCTGCCGGATGGCGGGCAGGCCAGCTTGCATAACAGCGAGATGCAGGACGGCGTCATGCGGATGCGCCCGATTGATGCAGCTGTGATCCCCGCAGGGGGCGATCTTTCCCTGCAACCGGGCGGCATGCATGTGATGCTGAGCGACCTGCCCGGCCCCCTGATCAAAGGCGGCCGGCTCAGGCTCATCTTGCGCTTTGAAAAGGCGGGACCGGTGGAAGCGGAAGCAGCGATTGAACCGCGCATGGCGGCGCCATCCGCGCCTTCACCCCATCAGGGGCATTAAGCGCCCTGATCCGTGTCTGCGCCGCCTTCGCCGCAGTCAAATTGCTGCTGCATGTCGCGCGCGGGCGCTTCGGACCCGGCGCAACCGACAATTTTGGCCGGCACACCCGCAGCGGTGCAATGCGCCGGCACATTGATCAGCACGACACTGCCGCCGCCCACACGGGCGCATTCGCCGATCTCAATATTGCCCAGTACAATCGCGCCTACGCCGATCAGGCTGCCCTTGCGGATTTTGGGGTGCCTGTCCCCGGTTTCCTTGCCAGTGCCGCCCAGCGTCACCCCCTGCATCAGGGATACGCCATCCTCCACCACGGCGGTCTCGCCGATCACCACGCCGGTGCCATGATCAATTAATATGCCCCGGCCAATGCGCGCCGCAGGATTAATATCCACACCGAACACCTCGGAAATACGGCTTTGCAGATAAAGCGCCAGCCCGCGCCGCCCCTGGCGCAACAGCCAGCTGGCGATACGGTAGCCCTGTAGGGCATGAAAGCCCTTGAAATATAAAAGCGGTTCCAGCAGCGATTTGCAGGCCGGGTCGCGCTCGTTCACCGCGACCAGATCGCAGCGCAACGCCGCGCCAATTTCGGGGTCATCCTGGAAGGCCGCTTCAATCAGCTGCTGCATCGCCAGCGCCGGGGTTTCCACCGTGCTCAGCCGCTGAGACAGCAGATAGGCCAGCGCATCCTCCAACCGGCTCTGGTTCAGCACGGTCGCATAGAGCAGGCTGGCCAACACGGGCTCGACCGCTGCCAATTGGGCCGCTTTGTCGCGGATTTCCGTCCATACCGGATCGTGAACGGCCAGTTTTGCTGTGGATTGGGACATCATGTCCTCCTAATTTCCCGGATACGCCCTGGGAATAATATAGTGCTTTTCGTCTTGAAGGGCAAATATGCGGGATTGCGGCGCTTGCAGCAGGCATTTTCCTAATCTATTATCAGAGTATTGGCGCCATCCATTGCAGATGGGTCCCCCTATAATAATAAACCGTTCCTGCGCCACGAATATGTTGCCGGGGCAAACACAAAACACGATGGGAGAGAAATGTCATGAGTGAGAGCCTTACAGCATTAGCGCAAAAAGCCGGCATGAAGCTGGATTATGATCCCGATACGCTGAAGCAGAAATATCTGGCCGAACGCGACAAGCGGGTGCGCTCAGACGGCAACAGTCAATATATCGAAATCACCAGCACCGGCAAATTCGCGCACTTTATTGATGATCCTTATGTCGAGCCGGGTTTCACCCGTGAACCGCTATTTGATGAAGTCGATGTGATTGTTATCGGCGGCGGCTTTGGCGGATTGCTGGCGGGCGCGCGGCTGCGCGAAGCGGGCGTCAAGAAAATCCGCATGATTGATCGCGCGGGCGACTTCGGCGGCACCTGGTACTGGAACCGCTATCCCGGCGCGGCCTGCGATATAGAGGGCTATATTTATCTGCCGCTGCTGGAAGAGCTGAATTACACGCCGAAGGAAAAATATTCCC
>Ga0209851_1000293_pt1 | contig 10030 bp, 6 predicted proteins | sample GWRWT4_14Oct14_FD_187195 | JGI IMG/M metagenome (GOLD analysis project Ga0209851, IMG submission 187195) | Sand microcosm microbial communities from a hyporheic zone in Columbia River, Washington, USA - GW-RW T4_14-Oct-14 (SPAdes) (version 2) | ecosystem: Engineered > Artificial ecosystem > Sand... | reverse complement strand
ATGACGGCGGCCCGATGGTCACCGACACCATGTGCGATGCGGATATTCTCAATCTGGCCGAAGTGCTGCGTGAACGTGGCGATGGCTTTATCCAGATCACGCAATCCACCGGCAATATTAAGGGTGATCTTGCCTTCCTGGAAAAACTTGCCGAAACCGCGCAACGCCCCGTTTTGCATAATGTGATCGTGCCGTCGCGCAAGGATCCCAAGGTGCACAAGCGCAGCCTCGACTGGCTGGCGCGGATGCGTGACAAGGGCCTGCCAATGTATGGCCAGACCGGGACGGTTCGTTCTGGCTTTGCCTATACGCTGGAAAACTGGAACTTGTATGACGCCAGCCCCGCATGGCGCGCCGTCACCACCGGCACGTTTGAGGAAAAGCTGGCCAAGATGAAAGACCCGGCGCTGCGCAAAGACCTGAAGGGCGAATATGAAAGCGCCAATCGTAAGCTGGAGATCATTCAGGCAGGCGTCGGCGGCCCGGTGCGCACCCTGATTGTGCAGGGCGTGAACAATGTTCCCGAACTGGAAAAATATGTTGGTAAATCCTTGGGCGATATCGCTGAGGAAGAGGGTCGGCATCCCATCGATGTGATGCTGGATATGTCGGTGCAGGGCGATCTGAAGGTCGAATTTCTGGGGCCCAATCGTGGCTTCAACGCCGACTTTATGGCCGAGATGATCCTGGATTCCGAATATACCTTCCCGGGCGTGTCGGATGGCGGTGCGCATACCAAATTCTTCACCGGCGGCGCGTTCACCACCGACTTTATCAGTTGGCTGGTGCGTGACGAAAGCAAGATCACGCTGGAAGAGGCGCATTACCGCCTGTCCTCGCTGCCGGCAAAAGCTGCGGGCTTTGTGGACCGCGGTGAACTGAAAGCCGGCCTTGCCGCGGATGTGGTGGTCTATGGGCTGAACGAACTGGCGATGGAGCCGGAATGGATCGGCGAAATCGTGCATGATTTCCCCGGCAATGAATGGCGCCGCGTCCAGCATGCCAAGGGCTATCACGCCATTATCGTCAATGGCGAAGCCACCTTCGTCAATGGCGAATGCACGGGCGCCACACCAGGCAAGCTGTTGCGGCAGGGCCGGGGATAAAATTTCGGATTAACGCCCGGCGTTAGGCAGATTTTTGGCGGCCCCGTATGGATGACGGGGCCGTTTTTTGTTGCGGCATAATAAATTCATCCTTTCGTCCTTTCGTCATTGCGAGCGAAGCGAAGCAATCCAGGGCGTCACGGAGAGATCTGCATTCGGGTCTCTGGATTGCCGCGCTTCGCTCGCAATGACGCAGTGTAACGGGCGATAGCATCCAAAAAAAATCGCACCCAGAATAAATCTGGATGCGATTTTTTAGTGAACCGCTGGCTGCCAATCGCGGGGCCTTTTGCAAGGCCCCGGCAATTATTCGGCGGCGATCGTCAAAGGCTTGCTGAACATATTGATTTCTTTCAGCAGCTTGATGCCCTCTTCGGCGATTTCGTCGCCAACCATCTTGTCGCCCTCGGCGTGCAGCTCTTTCATATCCACATAGGCGGCGTAGTATGGCGCGGTGCGCTCGGTGATGATGCCGGCTTTTACCAGCGTCTTGATCAGCACACGGAAAATATTGGTGCTTTCCTGCATTTGCGCGCGGCGGAAATCGTCGGTGAAGGCCTCGATCATGGCGCCCTGCACAAATTTCCAGTCCAGACCAACCTCGGCGTAAATATGCTGTTTCTGTTCGGGATCGCTGAGGTTCAGCAACAGAGCGTTGAACACTTCCTTGGCCCAGTCTTCGATCGCGTCACGCTCCTGTGCGCTGACGAAAGGAATGGTTTTATCGGCCCAGATTTTGCCAAACTTGTGATGGAAGGCTTCGTCCGTCATGGTCAACTGCATCAGGCGCACCAGCACCGGATCATTGGCGTACTGGAAATAGGACGCAAACACGCCCATCGCCAGACCTTCCAGAACCATCTGTAGACCGACGATTTTTTTCCATACAAGCGGGCTTCCGACAAGTTCAACCAGCAGGTTGCGCAGGAATCCGCCAACCGGCTCAGGCTTGCCGAAACGCGATTTGATATATTGCGTAAAGCCGGTGACGTGGCGGGCTTCTTCGCGGCACTGATTGGCGGCATATTCCTGCGCGCCGGGATCCAGCATGATATGGCACAGGCTGGCTGACATATTCAGCGCGCCTTGTTCGCCATGCAAAATCACTGAAATCTGATAATGCTGCAAGCGGTTGGAGAGATAAATTTTCTGGCTTTCGCTTAGCTTGTCAATTGCGGCGGTTTGCAGTTCCGCCGAAAGTTTCGGGTTCACCAGATACTGGCTTTTCAGATCGAATGGCTTGCTGAAATCAATATAGCGTTTGTCCAGCGGGTCCCAGAAATGGTCATGGGTGGCGGCAATAATTTTATCAAACGCCGATGAGCGGCGGCCATACCGGTCCGGATCCAGCATTGCGGGAAAATCATCTGCGCTTACGGTTTGAAAAGTATCATCCATGCGGCTCATGTCGATCTCCAATTTCTTTACAGGCGCCACGCGGCGTACGGCATGGGCCAAGTTACGCTTCGGTCAAGCCTGGAATGTAACTTACAATATTGTCTATGTCAAGCGGGCTGGTTGGTTAAGCCATGGAACGCAGCGCTATATTGCGCCGCAGCAATATAAACTTCTTATATTGTTTTAATATTGTTCTTATATTGTATGCGCTTAGAGCAGCCCGCGATTAAGTGGAGTAACGAAGTGACCCCGCACATTATTGCCCCGCGATATACCCAAAAATCCGGAAAGTAATATTATCCTGGCGGTGAAAAAACGCATAATTGCCTTGCTTTAATCGAGTGACAGTTATCTAATTGACCAATTGCTTATTTGCCTTTCTCCGGCAACGGTTGCGGCCACGTAATTGCCGCCAGAGACGAAATCCACCAGCGCGGACCTGGATTGGTCTGCCAAAAGGGAGTAAACATCACATGTCTGAATTTGATACGTTGATCAAAGGCGGCACCATTTTTGATGGCGCCCGCGCCCCGCGTTTTGTCGGCGACATCGCCATCAAGGACGGCATCATTGCGAAGATCGACCGTACCGGCGCGATCAGCGCCAACCGCGCCGCCAAGGTCATTGACGCCAGGGGCCTGAATGTCGCGCCGGGCTTCGTTGATCTGCATACGCACTATGATGCGCAACTTATGTGGGATCCCTATCTCACCACATCAAGCTGGCACGGGGTAACCTCTGTCGCCATCGGCAATTGCGGTTTTGGCTTTGCACCGGTGAAGCCGGCCGAGCGTGAACGCGCCATGCTGACCATGGAGCGCGTTGAGGCCATTCCATTGGCCACCATGAAGGCGGGTATTAACTGGAGTTGGGAAACTTTTCCGGAATGGCTCGACAATCTGGAGCGCAGCCCCAAGGGCATTAATGTGCTCAGCTTCGTGCCGATCGGGCCGCTGATGGTCTATGTGATGGGCCAGGAAGACAGCAAATTGCGCGAGCCGACCAAGGCGGAACTGTCTGAAATGTGCCGCCTGCTGGAACTGTCGCTGGAAGCGGGCGGCTGCGGCTGGTCGGCGCAACGTCTGGGCGATGGCTATACTTCGGTGCAGCGCGATTATGACGGTACGCCAATGGCGACTGATCTGATGTCAGATGAAACCTGCTTTGCCTTTGCCGAAGTGCTGCGCCGCCGTGGCGAAGGCTTCATTCAACTCACCCAGGCCAAAGCGGACTTCAAGGCCGATCTGACCTTCACCGAAAAGCTGGCCGAAGTGGCGCAGCGCCCGATTCTGTTCAATGCGGTGCAGATCAATAACCGGCACCCGCATCAGCATCGCCGACTGCTCGACTGGGGCAAGCGCATGCAGGAAAAAGGCCTGCAGATCTGGTTGCAGGGCATTACCACCGCCAATGATATGCGCTTTACCTTCGAAGATTTCAATCTGTTCGACGGCGATCCGGCATGGCGCGAAGTTACGCTTGGTACTGTCGCCGAACGCGCACAGAAAATGCGCAATCCGGAATATCTTGCGGCGCTGCGCGAGACCTATGACCATGGCAGCGCGCCGCTGGTGTCCGGCCCCATCTCGGGTCTGGTTATCGAACGCACCATCAAGCCAGAGAACAAGAAGTATGAAGGCGTGACCATAGCCGAACTGGGCGTGATGCGCGGCAAACATCCAATTGACGCGCTGATGGAACTGGTGACCGATGAAAATCTGGCCACCGTGATCTATATCCCGCCCTTCAACAAGGACACGGACTATATGCAGGAACTTCTGGATTCGCCCTTTATCATTCCGGGCGTGTCGGACGGCGGTGCGCATACCAAATTCCTCAGCTTTGGCCGTTATCCAACTGAGCTGCTGATCGATGAAGTACGCGGCAAGGGGCTGATCAGCCTGGAAGAAGCGCATTACCGTTTGTCGGCCATGCCGGCAATTTGCGCGGGCTTTGTGGATCGTGGCACCCTGGTGGAAGGCGCGCCAGCCGATATCGTCATCTATGATTATGACAATCTGAAACTGATGCCATCCGAAGTTGTCCATGATCTGCCCGGCAATGAATGGCGCCGGGTGGAAAAGGCCGAGGGATATCGTCATATCCTGATCAATGGTGTCGAGACCTTCACCAATGATGTCTGCACCGGCGCGATCCCGGGCAAGCTGCTGCGCCACGGCCTGACCGAAGGCCGCTCCCGGCTTGTGGCGGCCCAGTAAACCGGCTATTTTTCAGGAAATTACGCGGGGCGCTCGAAAGAGCGCCCCTTTTTCATGACCAGGCTGTTCGGGGCTATGGTTATGCGGGGCGGATTTCGGCATTATACAGGCCGATTCGCGCTTTTCGCGCAGCATGAGGGTAAATGGTGACGTTCCAGTGGTGGGCGGCGAACGCCGTTGTCCCCCTCGGTTTTGGCGATAAGGATTCCTCGGTCGCTGCGCTCAGCATGACAGCGTGGGGCGGCTCCGCAAGACGCTATTGATTATTTGCTGCAGGTAAAACATAGGCTCGCGGTGGAATAGGTTTTCCGGTTATGCTGCAGGTGGCTGCTCAGCGATGGCTGGCCGTTTCCTTTTGACAGTAAAACTCGGACATCAAAATTCAGGCAGAGACTTATTCCATGACAAATGCCCTTCCCCAAACCATGCGCGCCATCGCGATTACCCAACCGGGGGGACCGGAGGTTTTACAACCGGTCACCTTGCCAACCCCTAGCCCCGGCGCGGGAGAAGTGCTGATCGAAGTGGTGGCGGCGGGCGTTAACCGGCCTGATGTCATGCAACGCCAGGGCTTCTATCCGCCGCCCCCCGGCGCGCCAGATACGCCGGGGCTGGAGGTGGCGGGAACCATCGTACAGATCGGCGATGGTGTTTCCGGCTGGAGCTTGGGCGACAAAGTTTGTGCGCTGGTGGCAGGTGGCGGCTATGCGCAATATTGCCTGGCCCCTGCATTGCAGTGCCTGCCGGTACCCGACGGTGTCAGCATGATAGAGGCGGCGGCATTGCCGGAAACCTTTTTCACGGTCTGGACCAATCTGTTCGACGGGGCGCATCTGCGCGCAGGCGAAAGCCTGTTGGTGCATGGCGGCAGCAGCGGCATCGGCACCACCGCCATTCAAATGGCCAGCGCCTTTGGCGCGCGCGTGTTTGCAACGGCTGGCAGCGGCGACAAATGCGCTGTCTGCACCCAATTGGGGGCCGAACGGGCGATAAATTACCGCACCGAGGATTTTGTCGAGGTCATCAAACAATTGACCGCCGGTGCGGGGGTGGATGTCATTCTGGACATGGTGGGGGGCGATTATGTCGCCCGCAACATTATGTCGCTGGCCCAGGGGGGGCGCCATGTTTCCATCGCATTTTTGCAGGGCTCCAAGGTGTCGCTGAATCTGTTGCCGGTATTGCAAAAACGTCTGATTTTGACCGGTTCTGGATTGCGGCCCCGCAGCATTGCCGAAAAATCAATTATTGCCAATGCCTTACGTGAAAATGTATGGCCTTTGCTGGCCGCCGGAAAGCTGCTGCCGGTGATCGATTCCACCTATCCCCTGGATGCAGCGGCCACAGCCCATGCCCGTATGGAAAGCTCCGCCCATATTGGCAAGCTGGTGCTGAGTCTGTAGCTGCTGGTACGGCTTTATCTTGGTGCAATAATGGCCTATACAGGGGTGAATCCCCCATAGCAAAGCCACTCAGTCACATTCTCTGAATGGATATTGCTGGCGTGAATAATGGAGTAATGCAATGACGCGACCGCTGATGCCCAAGGCGACGGCCGTTTGGCTCGTGGATAATACCTCGCTCAGCTTTGATCAAATTGCTGAGTTCTGCGAGTTACATATACTGGAAGTCTCCGGCATCGCCGATGGCGAGGTCGCCATTGGCGTCAAGGGGCTGGACCCGGTAACCGCCGGTCAATTGACCCGCGAAGAAATCGCCCGGTGCGAGAAGGACCCGGCGGCGCGCCTGCATCTGCGCACCAGCAGCCATCCCGAAGCCGTCAAACGCTCCAAGGGGGCGCGTTACACGCCCGTATCGCGGCGCCAGGACCGGCCAGACGCCATTGCCTGGCTATTGCGCCATCATCCTGAATTAAGCGATACCCAGATCGGCAAGCTGGTGGGCACAACCAAGACGACCATACAATCGGTGCGAGACCGCAGCCACTGGAACCAGGCCAATCTGAAACCTGTGGATCCCGTCAGTCTTGGCCTGAGCACGCAGATTGATCTGGATACGCAGGTGCGTATCGCCTCCGAACGCGCGGCCAGGGCCAAAGCCAAACTGACAGAGGGTATCGTGACGGGAGAGACCCTGCGCCCCGTGTCGGAAACGCTCGCCGCGCCATCGCCCGAAGCAGAGATGGACTAAAATAGCGCTAGGCGAAAAGCTGCTCCGACACATTAAAACATAGGGCAATCTGCATTAAGCCAAGGCTTCGCCGGGCAAGAAGATTCCGGGAAAATTGGCTTCCGGTATGACAGGAACTGACGGCACGCCAATATCGTTTTTTGTTCTTATTGAACCGCCCCATCCACGGTGTCACCCTGGATTTATTCCAGGGACAAAAACACAGGCTTTCCTTCGTAACCCTGGACCCCGGGACAAAACCGGGGTGACAGACCGGGGGCCGGGGAAGGGGTCAGCGAGATCCAGGGGGGGTGCAAACAGATCACAAAGTTCTCTAACCCAGCGTCCCCTTTTCGATCCAATGCGCCAGATCTGCGGGCAGTTCGCGCATGGTTTTTTCGTACACCGCCAATTCATCCGGCCCCAGAACGTTGCGCCACTGTCCGCTTTCACCCTTGTTGAAAAAATTACCCGAGTCGCGCCAGATGCCCACTTTCGCATCGGGCGCCAGCATGTCAGAGTTTTGTTTCATATTTTCAAACTGTGCCGCGTTGATCAGCGCAGGCCAAAATTTTTCATCGACAGTGATGCCCAGCACTTTGGCCATATTTCTCATCTGCCCCCCCAGATCGCGCTTCATATCGTCAAAGTGGAAAAAATGAATGTTCGGCAGATGTTTATAGTCCCAGAAACTTTTGACATAAGGCAACACCCCAGCTGGATTATCAGTTGCGCCGGGTGTGCCGGTGGCGGTGATTTCCGCGATGAAGCGCGCACCGATATCCGACGCCTGCGCATTAGGCGGCCGGTGGCCGGGTTGGGCGTTTTGCATCATCTTCATCATGAATTCAGGATTCAGATTTTTAAAATGATTACCAAATGACATGAATGCGTCACGCGGATCGCGTCCCACGCATAAATAGGTCGTACCCGGATAGTAAGGCAGCCCGTCAAAGGGTGTATGGGTTTTGATAAAACGGCGATGGGTTTGCGCCTCCAGCAGCGCCAGAACTTCATCTATGGGCGCAATCAGCATATCCAGCCACGGCGTATAATCGCTGAGCGGACGTTCAAATTCTGTTTTCTGGAAAATCAGCAGGGCACAGATCATCTGTGTCCAGGTGGTGCCGCATTTTGGCGGTGTGCAAATAAAAATATCTCCGTCGCGGGACTTGAAATTTTCCCAGCGGGTGCTGTCCATAATGAAACTTTGATAAATTTCCGAAGGCTTCTGCCCGCGCACTGGTTTATCCATGGTTCTTTCCCAACGATTAATTGTCTCTGGCGCTATTGTGACGGATTTAATAGGCGTAGGAAAGACTGATGGCGCCAAAAATGTCCGGTTTGTCCTGCCCCTTGAATTCCTCGCTGCGCAGCACCTGCGTAACGGATAATCTTAGCCTGTCTACTGTCACAACCAGCCCGCCCTGCACATCGCCTATCAGCGGCTTGCGGTTTACGCTACGGCTATCGGCAAAAGTGTTCCCATCAAGAAAAATATTGCGCGCCACGGCGCGGGCTTCAAAGCCTGCAAACAGATACCAGGTCAGCCCGCCGTGCGATTCAAAAAAGCCCGAACCCGGAAGGCTGGGCCGGATGCGCGGCGGCCCATAGTCGCGCCACAGCCCATGGCCCAGACGAACCGCCGTCCCCACAGCGCCATAGGTAAAGACATTTCCCAGCGCCCCACCAAAATGCGGCGTGAAATCATATTGCAGCCTGTCGGTCAGGGGGTGGGGCTTTGCCCGGTATTTGCGCTCGTAAAACAAGACCACGCCCGGTTCATTCTTGATCTGGTGACGCCACCCTTCCGGCTTTTTGACATCAATCAGACCATGCCACTCGCGCTGGGTCTGTCGCGCAAACGACGCGGGCCCGACCATGCCCACTTCCAACTCCAGGCTTTCCAGCAGACACCTGTCTGCACCGCTATTCTGGCAGATGTCGGATTCAGACGTCATGCCGATGCTGCCATAGAGCCAGCCCGCATAGGGCCGGTCGGCGGGATCGGGATCGCGCCTGCCGATATCTTCAGGCGTGAACATGTTCTGGCCCAGCCCGAAGTCGAAGCGCAAACGTGTGCCCGGTTCGAAAAATGGCAGTTTTGCCGTCGCATCGATCAGCCGTTCAGGACGCGTTTCGGGCGGCGTGAACCAGCTTAGCCGCACGCCATTGGTAAAATGCCTGTCTCCTGATCCAGCAAAAAGATCATTTTCCACCTGCAGATTGATGACGCCACCGGATGGCGCCGCCATCCCAGAACTGGTGAACAGAGCAAATGCGCATGCCACACCGATGTGCCGATGCATACTTCCAATACTCAACATGATTTAATTCCTGATTTGCCTGTGTCCAAACATCAGACTGCCTAAAAACAGCAATAATGCGGCCAGCACAATCGATGGCCCGGTCGGTGTGTCGAAATGCAGCGAACCGAATGCCCCCCCCGTTACCGCAACTGCGCCGAACAGCGCGGCCAGCGCCGCCATGCTTTCCGGGCCTTTTGCAAATCGCCGCGCACACGCAGCCGGGATCAGCAATAGCGAGGTAATCAGCAGCGCGCCTGTGATCTTCATTGCCGCTGCAATCAGAAATGCGATCAACAGCATGAAGCCTGCCCGCACCAGGGCAACATTCACACCCTCGGCGCGCGCCAGTTCCTCATGCACCGTCATCGCCAGCAGAGGCCGCCACAAAACCATCAGCAGCGCCAGCGAAACGCCGCCGCCGCCCAGCACCAGATAAATATCCGTCATGCCGACAGACAGCAGATCGCCAAACAGATAGACCATCAAATCCAGCCGGATGCCCTGCATCAGGCTGAGCGCAATCATGCCCAGCGAAAGGGCCGAATGCGATAATATTCCCAGCACGGTGTCGCTGGCCAGCGTCCGGTTGGCCCCCATCCCCGCTAAAATCAGCGCCAGGACAATACTCACCCCCAGCACGCCCAGAATGGGGTCAACCCCCAGCAACAGCCCCAGCGCCACCCCCAGCAGGGCTGAATGCGCCATCGTGTCGCCAAAATACGCCATGCGCCGCCAGACAATGAAGCAGCCCGCCGGCCCCGCCACCAACGCCACCCCGACACCCGCAATCAGCGCGCGGGTAAAAAAATCCTGGATAAAAAAATCAGTGATCATGCAGGCGCCCTTCATGCGCGTGATCAACCGGCGC
>Ga0209851_1000292_pt1 | contig 10096 bp, 4 predicted proteins | sample GWRWT4_14Oct14_FD_187195 | JGI IMG/M metagenome (GOLD analysis project Ga0209851, IMG submission 187195) | Sand microcosm microbial communities from a hyporheic zone in Columbia River, Washington, USA - GW-RW T4_14-Oct-14 (SPAdes) (version 2) | ecosystem: Engineered > Artificial ecosystem > Sand... | reverse complement strand
GCACGACCGTCGTCTATGCCGATCGCTTCACGCCCGAGGACGAACGCCGCCGGGCTGAGCGCGATGGCGATGAACCGGGTGCAATTTCGTTCCTGAAGCGCTTTACGGTGTTCAACATTGATCAGTGCGAAGGGATGCCGGAAGAATTCACCACCTTGGCGCCGCCACCGCCGGAGGGACTAATCCTTCCGCAGGCTGAAGCGCTGATCGCTGCCACCGGCGCCGACTTCCGCATCGGAGGCGCGCGCGCTTTCTACAACTCCTCCCACGACTTCGTGCAGGCGCCGCCTCCGCAAGCCTATTTCGAGCCGGTAAACTGGCACCGCACCGCGTTTCACGAGCTCGGTCATTGGAGTGGAGCAGCTCCCAGACTCGGGCGCGACCTTTCCGGTTCCTTCGGCTCGAAAAACTATGCGCGTGAGGAGCTTGTGGCAGAAATGGCAGGCGCTTTCGTTTGCGCTTCGCTTGGCATCGAACCGACCGTGCGCCACGCCGACTATATCGGTTCATGGCTCGAAGTGCTGCGCGAGGATGACCGCGCCATCGTTCGCGCCGCCAGCGCCGCCTCGAAGGCGGCCGATTATCTGCTCGCTTTCCAGGCCGGTCATGAACCCGCCTGCGCCGATGCGGCGGCCAGCGGGCGGGACGCGGCGTGAGGGTCGCGCGCGTGTTTCCTGGAAGCCGCATTTTCACTTCTGCGGCTCCCTGGGCCTGCGGCCCCAGAGTAAGAGGAAGGCGGGTTTTTAGTGACGGGTTTGAAGGTTGAGAGAGAGGCTTTCGGCCGCCCGTTATGGAGAAACCAACATGGCTAACGCCGTTCAGAAGATACGCTTGAGCTCCTCGCGCGATATCCCCTTCAACAAACTGGTGCTGTCCCAGGCGAATGTGCGCCGCGTGCAAGCCGGAATCTCGATCGAGGAGCTGGCCGAGGACATCGCCCGGCGCACCCTCCTGCAGAGCCTGAATGTCCGGCCGGTGCTGGACGCTGACGGCGCCGAAACCGGCATGTTCGAGATTCCGGCAGGCGGCCGCCGCTTCCGGGCGCTTGAACTGCTGGTCAAGCAAAAGCGCATGGCCAAAACCCAGCCGGTGCCGTGCGTGGTGCGCGAAGGCGGACTGGCCGAGGAAGACAGCCTGGCCGAGAATGTCCAGCGCGCCGCCCTGCATCCGCTCGATCAGTTTCGCGCGTTCCAGGCCCTGTGTGACAAGGGCCTCAGCGAAGAGGATATCGCGGCCCGCTTCTTCGTCAACCCCACCGTCGTCAAACAGCGGCTGCGTCTCGCCGCCGTCTCAGAAAAGCTTCTCGACGTCTATGCCGGGGATGGCATGACGCTCGAACAGCTCATGGCGTTCACCGTCACCAATGACCATGCGCGGCAGGAACAGGTGTGGGAGGCGCTCGCCCGCTCCTACACCAGGGAGCCTTATCATATCCGCCGCCAGCTCACCGAGGGCGCGGTCCGGCCTGCCGACCGGCGGGCGCAATTCGTTGGCGTCGAAGCCTATGAGCAAGCGGGTGGCGTTGTGCTGCGCGACCTGTTTCAGCACGACGATGGCGGCTGGCTGCGAGACCCGGCTTTGCTCGACCGGCTTGTCATTTCCAAACTTCAGGACGAAGCGGAGGCGCTCCGCAGCGAGGGCTGGAAGTGGATCGAGGCCGCAGCGGAGTTTCCCTACGGGCACACGGCTGGCTTGCGCCGGATCTCTGGCGAGACCATCGACTTCACCGAAGAGGAACAGGCGCGCTTCGATGCTCTGAAGGCCGAGTACGACCGGCTGGAGGAAAAATATTCAGAAGCCGGCGAATTGCCTGACGAGATCGACCAGCGGCTCGGCGAGATCGAGACGGCTCTGGCGGCTTTCGAAGAACGCCCCGTCATCTATGATCCGGCCGGCATCGCCCGCGCCGGTGTTTTCGTCAGCATCGACGGCGAGGGTGGACTACGCATTGAGCGCGGGTTTGTCCGGCCCGAGGATGAAGCGCCGGGCGCGGCCGAGCCTGATGGCGACAGCGATCATCCAATCATCGCGGGTTCCGATGGCGCCGTTCAGCGAACGACGATCACTGTCGGTGGCGCCCCGGCACCCGAAACCGGGACAAGTGATGAGGACGACGCCATTCGTCCGCTGTCTGACCGTCTGGTTACGGAGCTTACGGCCCATCGCACCCTGGCGCTGCGCGACGCCCTCGCAAATGAACCGGATACTGCCTTCGTGGCGGTTCTGCACGCGCTCTGTCTTGGCGCCTTCTACAGCCGGGCCTCTAGCACATGCCTGGAGATCACGGCGAAGAGCGCCGGTTTCAGCATCCAGGCGCCGGGGTTGCAGGACAGTGCTTCGGCCAAAGCCATCGACACGCGGCACGAGCAATGGGCCAAGCAGTTGCCGGAGATGCCGGGCGGCTTGTGGGACGCGCTGATGACCCTCGATGGCGATAGCCGGATGTCGCTCATCGCCCACTGCGCGTCGCTCACCGTCAATGTCGTGAAGGAGCCGTGGAACCGCCGCCCTGGCGCGCTCGATCACGGCGGCCGGCTCGCGCAAGCCGTCGATCTCGACATGGCGGCGGCGGGATGGCGGCCTACCGTCGATAACTATCTGGGCCGGGTGCCGAAGGCGCGCATTCTCGATGCGGTGCGCGAAGCCAAGGGCGAAGCCTCAGCCCAGCTCATCGGCCATCTGAAAAAGCCGGAGATGGCCAAGGAGGCCGAACGGCTGCTTGATGGCGCGGGCTGGCTGCCGGAGCCGCTGCGCATGATCGAGGCGGGAACGTCCACTGGCGAACCGGCAAGCGAGATTGAAGCGCTTCCGGCTTTCCTCGCCGATAACGAGGATGGCGATACTGCGGCCTCCGATCCGGAAGAACCGCAGCCGCAGACCATCGCGGCGGAATGAATTCAACCAGCGGGGCAGCCTCGGCCGTCCCGCACCTTCTCACACCAGGCCCGGCCCCTGAGCAAACAGGAATGTGCCGGGCTTTGGCATTTCAGGAGATTTTCGATGGACTGGTACACTTCCTGCTCCTATGAGCCCGATCAGAAGCGCCGCTTCCATGCCGCCGCCCGGACGCGGCTTCGCCGTCTTGCTGCGGAACTCGGATTTCCACCCGCTTCGTTCGATCTGCGTTCGAACCAGGGCGGCATCGCCGTTTCCGGCGAGATCACGCTGCACCATGCGCGCATCTATGTGCAGGTCTGCCAACCGGCGACCCGCGCCGATAGCGGCATCCTGATCCGCACCTGCGAAGGCCGTCGCGACTATACGGGCGGCCGCAACCACTTTGCGCCGCTATCGATGCTCGACAGCATTCCGGCATTATCCGTCAGGGTACGGATGGTCATGGCGGCGAACGGCGGCGCAGTCCGCGTCGCCTGAGCGCCTGAGAGGAAGAGGAGGGCCGGGACGGGTTTGAGCCGGACGGGGTCGAGAGAGAGCGCCCCGGCGGTTCGTCCCGTTCCCGCTCTTTCGAGGTTTCCGCCATGAACTTTATTACTTCCCGATCTCCCGCTATTACTCCCGCCGCAGCATGCGCGCCTGCCACCGCGCCCATCATTCCCCGGCCCGGCACAGGCTCCACGCTGATCGCCGCAGCCAGCCTGCTGCTCGCCGATCTCGAACATGGACGGCGCGTCGACGCACCGGCCCTTCGCGCCGCCATGACCACCGCTTTCAATGGCTCCGACGCCGAAGGCGCCTGGGACTGGAAGACGGCCTATGACGCCTGTGAAGCGGCGCAGGTTTTATTCCTGCGCAAGTTCGGCCCGGCCATGCGCGCCCGCGCCGCGTCTCCCATCGCCATTTTGGCGATGCTGGAGAAACTAGCCGCCCTGCTGCCTTCGCAGACGCGCCGTTCACAGGAGTCGCAGGCGCTGCAGCAATTCTCGACGCCAATCGCACTTGGATATGTAGCCAGTGTCGCCGCTGGCGTCACGCCTCACGATCTGGTGCTGGAACCTTCGGCTGGAACCGGACTGCTGGCCATCCTCGTCGAACTTAGTGGCGCCTCATTAGCCCTGAACGAACTTGCCGAGACCCGCGCCGATTTGCTCGCCCATCTCTTTCCCGGCACGACCGTGACCCGGCATGATGCCGCGTATATCCACGATCATCTCGATGTCAATGTGCGCCCGAGCGTCGTGCTGATGAACCCGCCATTTTCGGTCGCTGCGCATGTGGATGGCAAGGTCGCTGGCGCCGCAATGCGTCACGTCTCATCGGCGCTCGCCCGTCTCGCCGAGGGCGGTCGCCTCGTCGCGATCACAGGCGCGAATCTCTTTCCCGGCAATCCCGCCTGGCGTGACGGTTTCGTCCGCCTGCAGGAACGTGGCCGCGTGGTGTTCACCGCCGCTATTGATGGCCGGGTGTACGCCCGTCACGGCACGAACGTCGATACGCGCCTCACCGTCATCGACTGCATTCCTGCTGGCGATACGGCGGCGTTCCCAGATTCCCCAGGCGTCGCCACCGATCCCGCCATGCTGCTCGAATGGGTGACGCGCCTTGTGCCGCCACGGACTGCTGTTGTCGCTACTTCCCCCGCCGCGCGCACGCTAACGCCGATCACGATGCGGGCTCAGTCGAACCGCCGCGCCGCCCCTTTGCGTCCGTCTCCCGATGCGGTGATCGAACCTGCCGCCGTCGAACTGAACTATGAGTCCATCGACTGGACGCCAGCGGCGGGCGGCAACCTCACCGAGGCGCTGTACGAAGGCTACGGGCTTCAGTCGATCCGCATCCCCAATGCCAGGCCGCATCCGACGCGGCTGGTGCAATCGGCGGCCATGGCGTCGGTCGCGCCGCCCAGGCCGGACTACCGGCCCCACCTTCCAGCAAATGTCATCACGGACGGCCTGCTTTCGGACGCCCAACTGGAAAGCGTCATCTATGCCGGCGAAGCCCATGGCCGTCACCTTGCGGGATCATGGGTGGTTGATGAGACTTTCGACACCGTCTCGGCGGCGCGCGAAGACGCAGAACACGCCGTCCGTTTTCGCCAGGGCTGGTTTCTGGGCGACGGCACTGGCGCGGGCAAGGGCCGTCAGGCCGCAGGCGTCCTGCTCGACAACTGGCTGAAGGGCCGCCGCCGCGCGCTGTGGGTGTCGAAGTCCGACAAGCTGATCGAGGACGCCCAGCGCGACTGGTCCGCACTCGGGCAGGAACGATTGCTGATCACGCCGCTGTCCCGCTTTCGCCAGGGCACGCCGATCAAACTGGACCAGGGCGTCCTGTTCACCACCTACGCCACGCTGCGCTCCGATGCGCGTGAGGACAGGGTTTCGCGGGTGCGCCAGATCGTCGAATGGTTGGGCTCCGATTTCGACGGAGTGATTGTTTTCGACGAGAGCCACGCCATGCAGAACGCCGCCGGAGGCAAAGGCGAGCGCGGTGACCAGGCGCCCTCGCAGCAGGGCCGCGCCGGCCTGCGCCTGCAACATGCGCTCCCCGATGCCCGCATCCTCTATGTCTCGGCGACCGGAGCGACGAACGTCCACAACCTTGCTTACGCCCAGCGCCTCGGTCTGTGGGGCGGTGAGGATTTTCCCTTCGCCACACGCGCCGAGTTCGTCGAGGCGATCGAGGCGGGCGGCGTCGCCGCCATGGAAGTGCTGGCGCGCGATCTGAAAGCCCTGGGCCTCTATGCGGCCCGGTCGCTTTCCTATGAAGGCGTTGAATACGAGCTGGTCGAACATCGGCTCACGCCGGAGCAGACCCGCATCTACGACGCCTATGCAGGCGCGTTCCAGGTCATCCACAACAATCTCGACGCGGCGATGCAGGCGGCCAATATCACCGGCGCTGCCGGCACATTGAACGCCCAGGCGAAGGCCACCGCCCGTTCGGCTTTCGAGAGCGCCAAGCAGCGCTTCTTCAATCACCTCATCACGGCCATGAAGACGCCAACGCTGATTGCCGCGATCGAGCGCGATCTCGAAGCCGGGCACGCCGCCGTCATCCAGATCGTTTCCACCGGCGAGGCGCTGATGGAGCGGCGTCTCGCCGAGATACCCACCGAAGACTGGGGCGACGTGCAGGTCGACATCACGCCGCGCGAATATGTCCTCGACTATCTGGCGCACTCTTTCCCGACGCAACTCTATGAGCCGTTCACGGATAGCGAGGGCAATCTGTCGTCACGGCCGGTGTATCGCGACGGCCAGCCGGTGCAATGCCGCGAAGCCATCGAACGCCGGGACCGCCTGATCGAAAAGCTCGCGTCCCTGGCGCCGGTGCAGGGTGCGCTCGACCAGATCGTTCAGCGCTTCGGCACGGAGATGGTGGCCGAAGTGACGGGCCGCTCGCGGCGGATCATCCGCAAGCGCGACCGGCTTATGGTCGAGAACCGCGCCGGTTCGGCCAACCTTGCCGAGACCCAGGCGTTCATGGATGACGCCAAGCGCATCCTGGTGTTCAGCGACGCGGGCGGCACCGGGCGCAGCTATCACGCCGATCTTGGCGCAAAGAACCGCCGCCTGCGCGTCCACTATCTGCTGGAAGCGGGATGGAAGGCCGACGCCGCCATCCAGGGGCTGGGGCGCACGAACCGGACCAACCAGGCGCAGCCGCCGCTGTTTCGTCCGGTCGCCACCGACGTGAAGGCGGAAAAACGCTTCCTCTCCACCATCGCGCGGCGCCTCGACACGCTGGGCGCCATCACCAGGGGCCAGCGCCAGACCGGCGGACAGGGCCTGTTCCGCGCCGGGGACAATCTGGAATCCCCTTATGCGCGCGCCGCGCTACGCCAGCTTTACGTGCTGCTCTATTCCGGCAAGGTCGAAGACTGTTCCCTGCAGGCGTTCGAAGACGCGACGGGACTGCGTCTCACCGACAGCAATGGCCTTCGTGACGTGTTGCCGCCGATCACCACCTTCCTTAACCGGCTGCTGGCGCTCACCATCGATCTTCAGAACATCCTGTTCACGGTGTTCGAGCGCCTGCTGGCGGCCAGGATCGAGGGTGCGGTTGCGTCCGGCGCCTACGATATGGGCCTCGAAACGCTGACCGCCGAGAGCCTCAAAATCACAGATCGGCGCATGATCTACACCCATCCTGGCACGGCGGCCGAGACGCGGCTGCTGACCATCGCGCGGCGCGAACGCAACCGGCCTGACACACTCATCGAGGCGCTTGATCTGGCGGATGATCCTCACGCCGTACTGCTGATTAACACGCAGTCGCACCGCGCCGCTGTGCAGGTTCCGGCGCCAAGTGTGATGCTGGACGACGGTGAGGTGGAACGCCGCGTCCGTCTCTTCCGTCCGATGGAACGCACTGCGATCCCATTGGCCATGATGGCGCAGACCCATTGGCGCGAGGCCGATCGCGAAACCTTCGCCCGCGCGTGGCAAGCCGAATTCGCCGCTGTGCCCGAGTTCACCAACAGCGAAATCCATATCGTCACCGGCCTCCTGCTGCCGATCTGGAAACGGCTGCCCACCGACTCCTCGCGCGTCTACCGGCTCCAGACGGATGATGGCGAACGCATCATCGGCCGCCTCGTCTCACCGGCATGGGTCGCGCAGGCGGTTGCGGGCGAAGCGCCGGTGCTCGCTGCGGGCGACGCCTGGACCGCCGTCATGGACGGCCGGACCATATTGCAGCTTCAGGACGGGCTGCAGCTTCGCCGTGTCCGTGTGATGAACGACTATCGTGTCGAGCTTTCCGGCTTCACCGACGGCATGGTGGACCGACTGAAGGCCCTGGGCCTGATGCTGGAGATCATCTCGTGGAAGCTGCGTCTGTTCGTCCCCACCAGCGCGGCCGGCCCGGCTATCCTCAGTACACTGATGGAACGTCATCCGCTCATCCGCGTCGCTGATCGTAACGCGGTTTGAGGGGAGGCGATCATGTCCAGTCAAGCCGCCGATCTGGCGCACCGTCTCGCGCGTGACGCCGAGGCGGTATGCCGCCACTATCTCTCCAACGGGCGCCGCGAGGGCCACTATTGGCTGGCTGGCGATGTCCGCAATACGCCCGGCCGCAGCCTGTTCGTCCGGCTAAAGGGGCCGGAGTATGGCCGGGGCGCGGCCGGCAAATGGACCGACGCGGCCACCGGCGAGCATGGCGATCTGCTCGATCTCATCGCCATGAACCGGGGGCTAGACCGCTTGCGCGATGTGCTCAATGAGGCGCGATGCTTTCTCGCGCTGCCGCGAGTCGCACCAAAGCCTGACAGTTTCCGGCAAACGACGGTCCCGACTGGATCGCCAGACTCCGCGCGCCGCCTCTTCGCCATGTCACAGCCGGTTTCTGGCACCATCGCAGAAGCCTATCTGCGCAAGCGCGGCATTACGGCTTTGCACGGCACCGGCGCGCTACGGTTTCATCCGCGTTGCTACTATCGGCCCCATGCCGGTGCGCCAACCGCGACCTGGCCAGCGTTGATCGCCGCCGTCACCGATCTGACCGGCAAGATCACCGGCGCGCATCGCACCTGGCTCGATCCATCGGGCGCAGGCAAGGCCCCTGTCGAAACCCCAAGGCGCGCAATGGGCCAACTGCTTGGCAACTGCGTGCGGTTCGGTGTGGCTGGCGATGTCCTGGCGGCAGGCGAAGGCATTGAAACCATGCTGTCGCTGCGATCTGCAATGCCCGCCATGCCGATGGTGGCTGCGCTATCAGCCTATCACCTTGCCGCCCTGCTATTCCCGCCGGGCCTGCGGCGTCTCTATGTCGCGCGCGATAACGATCCGGCTGGCGGCGCGGCGATGATGGCCTTGACCAAAAGGGCGCAGGCAGCCGGGATCAGGCTTCTTGCGCTGTCGCCAAGGCTCGGGGACTTCAATGACGATCTGCAACATCCTGGTTTGGATGAACTCCGGGCGGCGCTGCGTGTGCAACTCGCCCCTGAGGACGTAAGCCGTTTCATGGCGATTGAGAACGGGACCGGAATGGGGCGATGACGCCGGCGCCTGGCTCGTGGCGTATCGGATCGGGGTGATCCTGTTGGTTCGGAGGAGACCGCGCCCACGGCCTTCTGAGAGGGCGATCGGGCGGCATCCGGCCCGGCCCGGCAACGGCGTTCGGCAACTATTTTCCGTCGGCGGCGCGCCGCCTTTACATCGCGAAACAAAATAGCCGCCGCCCGCCGTCCTCCGCTTTGCTACGGCCGCTTGCGCTTCGCTACGCGGTGCAGGTCCAGTCCGGCTACCGCCTTTCGTCGCCTGCGAAGGCCGCGATGGGCGCGGCCAATCCAACCAAGGGAAAACACCCATGACGACCCAATACGACGACACCAGCTTTGAGCCGCCGCACGCTTCATCCCCAACCGGTCACGTCCTCACAGAACTCCAGCTCTACGGCCATCGTCCGTTCCAGGACGAACCCGACCCGAGACCGCTGCCCGACGCCCAAACCATTGCCGTTTCCACCGCCGACATTTTCGACGCCCTCGTCGTGGCGCTGGGCGACACCCGTCTGGAGCCCGACCTCGAAGAGTTGCTCTGGTCAACCGTCAACATCTTTCAGCGCGCCGTGAGCCGGATCGAGCGCGAGCTGGACGACAACGAGCAGGCGCAAAAGCGCGGCCAGCGCGAACAGGACGGCTCCGAGGTCCGCTCGGTCGAGCTTGAACGCCGCACCGCAGAGGGCATAACGCTCATCGAACGGCGCAACTGCATGGAGTTCTTCCGCGATCAGGCCGCCGAGCACTTCGACCGCCACACCGGATCGATCTGGCGCCCGCGTAGCGGATCGATGGTCAACCATCGCGCACTGACGTCGGCGATGATCGACAGCCGGGATTTCCTCGCCGCCAAACGCCGGGCCGAGTCCGAAGTGCTGCTGCCGGCAGGCCCCAAGGTCGCCTTCACCGGCGGGCTCAACTTCAACGATCACCAATTGATCTGGGACAGGCTCGACAAGGTCCACGCCAAACATCCGGACATGGTGCTGCTGCATGGCGGCTCGCCGAAGGGCGCCGAGCGCATCGCCGCGCGTTGGGCCGATCACCGCAAGGTGCCGCAAATCGCCTTCAAGCCCGACTGGACCAAACACGCCAAGGCGGCGCCCTTCAAGCGCAACGATCAGATGCTCGAAATCCTCCCCGTCGGGGTCATGGTGTTCCCCGGCACCGGCATCCAGGACAACCTCGCCGACA
>Ga0209851_1000291_pt1 | contig 10104 bp, 7 predicted proteins | sample GWRWT4_14Oct14_FD_187195 | JGI IMG/M metagenome (GOLD analysis project Ga0209851, IMG submission 187195) | Sand microcosm microbial communities from a hyporheic zone in Columbia River, Washington, USA - GW-RW T4_14-Oct-14 (SPAdes) (version 2) | ecosystem: Engineered > Artificial ecosystem > Sand... | reverse complement strand
GACGGCCTTCGCAGGCGCTGAGGCTGGTCTCGATACGCCTGGCCAGATCAGCCGCCAGCGTCTCCCCTGTTCCGCCCCGCTGCTGCGCCGCCCGCACAGCCTGCAACTGCCGGTGCAGGGCGGGCTGATCCTTGCTGCGGCACAAGGCAATCCGTGCGTCCAGCGGCGCGGCGACATCATGACTCATCGGAAGATCAGGTTCCGCCGATCGGCGGCTTGACGGCATGGACAACCTGCAAATGGGGCAACACCTCGCAGAGGTCCCGCCGCCCGGCCAGATAGCGCGCTGCCAGTTGTCCGGGCCCCAGGCTCTGGGCCACCGCAAAACCGGCGCCTGCCAGCGGCGCCGCCAGTTGCTCCCGCAACAGACCGCCAGGCAAAGGTTCGCCGAACAGCCGCGCGATCCGGCGCGTTTTGGCCAACAACTCAGGGAGCCGCGGCTGGGCAAACGCCCCCGCGTCCAGCACATCCAGCACCAGATGGCTGCCCGGTGCGGTGCAACGCCCGACCGCCGCAATCAAGCTGCAGCATGCTTCAGGCGACAGGTAGTAGGCCACGCCGAGCCAAGCGAAAAATGCCGGCCGATCGGCATCGAATCCCGCCTGGGCCAACGCCGTAGGCAGCAGATCGGGCGTGGCCAGATCCAGCGGCACGGGATCGGCATAAGACGGTTGGGGCAAACTCGCCCGGCGCGCCCGTGCCTGCTTGTCCGCCAGCACGGCCGGAAAGTCCACCTCGAAAAGCCGCAAGCTTTCCATGCCCGCAGGCCGGCGCCAAGCAAAGCTGTCCAGGCCGGCGCCCAGAATCACATATTGATCGAGCCCCGTCTCGGCGGCGGCCACCAAGGCATCCTCGGTGAAGCGGCTGCGCGCCAGGGTGCTGGCGGCACCCGCGAGGAAAGTGCGGTGAAACCCGGTCAGGCGCCCCGCCCAGGCGCCCAGGCGGGGCCGCACCAGCAAGCGATAAGCCGGATTGACCAATGCCAGGGCTAGAGGGTCGTCGAACACCAGGGGATGCTCGCCATGGCGGTGATGATCGGCGCGCGCCAGCGCCGCAGCCTCCGCCATGGGGCTGGCAGCCAGCCCCGGCAGGCCGCCGCCCGCCCAATCCATCATCCCGCGCCGCGCCATGGATGCATCATCCGCCACAAAAGAGTGATCATAATGGATCGCACGCGGCGATGGACGCGACGTGCCCTACTCACGCGGAGAAACCCATGGACGGAACCCCCTCTTCATCGCCCCTGACTGGGGCCGTGCTCATCACCGGTGCCTCCTATGGCCTGGGCTATGAACTCACGCGCTGCTTTGCCGCCGATGGGCATGCGCTGATCCTGGTCGCCCGCAGTGGCGATCGGCTCAGGACGGTGGCCCAGGAGCTGAGTCAGGCCCATGGCGTACAGGTGGACACTGTGGCACTGGACCTGACCCAGCTGGACGCAGCCCGGATGCTTTTCGAGGAAATCCAGCGCCGCGGCCACACCGTGGAGATTCTCGTCAACAACGCGGGATTCGGCACCTACGGGCGTTTCTCCGACATCGACTTCGACGCCGAGACCCGCGAGATGCAACTCAACATGCTCACGCCGACCCAGCTCACCAAGCTGTTCCTGCCCGGCATGCTGGCGCAGCGGCGCGGACAGGTGGTCAACATGGCCTCCATGGCCGGCTACCTGCCGGGGCCCTACATGGCCATCTATTTCGCCACCAAGGCCTACCTGCTGTCCTTTTCCGAGGCCATCGCCGAGGAATTGCGCGGTTCAGGGGTCGCGGTGACGGCGGTCTGCCCCAATGTGGTGGCCACCCGCTTTCAGGAAACCGCCCACAACCAGGCCGCCTATATCGGTGGCCGCTTCCGTCCCCTGATGGCCGACGCTCCCACCACGGCGCGCCAGGCCTATGCTTTGATCCGCGCCAGGCGTACGGTGGCCATCCCCGGCTGGAGCAACCGGCTGGCGGTGGCGGCCCTGGGCCTGATTCCCCGCGCCCTGATGCGGCGCGCCATGGTGCCGTTTCAGAAAGGGCCGGACATTGCCGACTATCCAAAAGCACGCTGAAATTTCGGTGGGGACGGAATCGATCATCCATTTTCCGGTCACACACGAGCGGTAGTCTCCATGGGTTATCCCGCCCAGCCCCGATTCGCTTGCCAATCACCTCATGAGGAAGTTGCATGCCCCCGCAGCGTTATTCCATCGAAGTCCAGGCGCATCTGCCCGAACGCTTGAGCGGTCTGAACATCCTGGCCAATAACCTGCTCTACGCCTGGGATCGGCGCATTCGCCGCGTCTTCCGGCACATGGATCCGCTGCTGTGGGACGCCTGTGGCCACAATCCCAAGGTCTTCCTGCGACGCATCTCCCAGCAGCGTCTGTGTGATCTGCTGGATGACGTCAACTTCATGGAAGAATACGAATACGCCCTCAGTGTCTCGAGCCATTACCAGGACCAGACCCGGCGCCTGCATCCCAAACTGGCGCCCCTGCTGAACCCCACCCAGGATGTCATCGCCTATTTCTGCGCCGAATTCGGGCTGCACGAAAGCCTGCCGCTCTACTCAGGCGGCCTGGGCATCCTGGCCGGGGATCATTGCAAGGCCGCCAGCGACTTGGGGCTGCCTTTCGTGGCCGTGGGACTGATGTACCACCAAGGCTATTTCACCCAGATCATCGACGAGCATGCGGAGCAGCGAGCGGAATTCCATCCCCACCGGCTCGACGACCTGCCCATCACTCCGGCGCTTGACGGCGAGGGCCGGCAGGTGGAAATCGAACTGGCTTTTCCCGGTCGCAGCGTGCGTGTGCGCGTATGGCAGGCCATGGTGGGGCATCTCAAGCTTTACTTGCTCGACACCGATGTGCCGGGCAATCGGGACGACGACCGGGCGATTACCTACCAGCTCTACGGGGGCGATCGCACCACGCGTTTGACCCAGGAAATCGTGCTGGGCATTGGCGGTGTGCGGGTACTGCGCGCCTTGGGTATCACTCCCAGTGTCTGGCACATCAATGAAGGCCACGCGGCCTTTCTGGTACTGGAGCGCTGCCGCGAACAAGTTGCGCATGGCCGATCCTTCGCCGCGGCCCTGGAGCAGGTCGCCGCCGCCACCTTGTTCACCACCCACACCCCAGTCCCCGCCGGTCATGATGTGTTCGACCGTGCCCTGATCGAGCCCTACCTGAAGGACCTCGCTCATCAACTCGGGGTGGGCATGGATGAGGTCATGGCGCTGGGCCAGTCCCCAGGCCAGGAGTCCCGTTTCAACATGACCGCCTTAGGATTGCGCGGATCGCGTTTCCAGAATGGCGTCAGCCGCATCCACGGCGAAGTCGCCTCACAGATGGAAGCCTATCACTGGCCTCAGATCCCACCCCCGGAAAACCCCATTGGCCATGTCACCAATGGCGTGCATGTCATGACCTTCCTGGCCAGCGAATGGGTGATGCTGTTCGATTCCCGTTCACGCGGCTGGCGCGACTACATGACCGACCCGCGATTCTGGAAGGAGTACGTCGAAGCCATTCCGGACCAGGCGTTCTGGAGCCTGCGCCAGAACATCAAGGCGGGCATGCTGGATTATGTGGGCGAGGCCCTGTGCCGGCAGTACCGCCGCAATCACATGGGGGAGGCCCACATCCAGCGCCTTCTGAAGCACATCACTCCCAACGGCAATCCCCCCTTGGTGCTGGGCTTCGCGCGGCGTTTCGCCACCTACAAGCGCGCCACCTTATTGTTCCGCGATCCGGCGCGGCTGGCGCGCCTGCTTGGCCAGTCCGACCGACCGGTCGTGCTGTTGTTCGCCGGCAAGGCCCATCCCCAGGATCGGCCCGGACAGGATCTGATCCGCATCATCGGCGACTATTCGGAACAGCCCGATTTCGCCGGCAAGTTGTTCTTCATCGAAAACTACGACCTGGCGCTGGGCCGCAAGCTGGTGTCGGGTGTGGACATCTGGCTCAACACGCCGGAATACCCAATGGAAGCCTGCGGCACCTCGGGCCAGAAAGCCGGCATCAATGGCGGCCTGAACGTCAGCATCCTGGATGGCTGGTGGGGCGAAACCTTCGACGGCGAAAACGGCTGGGGGCTGGTCCCCCAGACCGAGGTCGATCCCGAAACCCGCGACCGGCTGGAGGCCGAAGAGCTATTGGATCTTCTGGAACACGAAGTCATTCCGCTCTATTTCGCCCGCAACAGCCAGGGCTATTCCTCTGACTGGGTGAAAAAGTCCAAGGCCGCGATGAAAACCATCCTGCCGCGCCACAGCGCCGAGCGAATGCTGGAAGACTACATCAAGCAGTACTACGCCCCCGCCATACGCCATGGCCGGCGCCTCGCCGACCGGGATGGCGCACTGGCAGCGGAACTGACGCAGTGGAAGGAAAAAGTGCGCCATGCCTGGCCCGGCGTTCGCATGGCGCGGGTGGATGAACCGACCGCCCAAATGGCGGTTGGGACGCCCTTGAGCTTGCGGGTGCGTGTGGAACTCAATGGCCTGAGCCCGGCAGACGTGCGACTGGAGTGCGTCCTGGGGGATGACGACGGTTATGGGAGCTTTAACCGCCGCACCTGCTACACCCTCGCCCCCAACGGGATCGACGGCAGCGCCACCCTGTTCACGCTGGCGGAGTCCATCGAAGAAGCGGGGCTATACAGTTACGAGGTTCGGCTATTCCCGCTCCACGCCGGCCTGGCCCATCCCTTCGAGACCGGCTGCATGCTGTGGCTTTGAAACCAAGCGCAGCAAAGCCCTGCCGGGAAAAATGAATGGCAGGGCGGTTCCAGAATGAAGCGCACACCCTGGGCTGGGTCGGATGTTGAGATGGGAAAGTACACCCCATCATTTGACCTTCCGCTAAATCCAGGCGGCGATTGAATAAATCAGAACTTACCTGACAATGTGAGCACAGCCTAGAAACCGACTGGGGCGTGCTCGCGGGTGGCGTCGAAGCGCAACTTGGGCCATTTCTCCATCGCCAGTTGCAGATTGACGCGACTGGGGGCGAGGTAGACCAGCGCCCCGCCATGATCCAGCGCCAGGTTCTCCGACGCGCGGTTGCGGAAATCCTCCAGCATGCGGGCGTCCTCACAGATCACCCAGCGCGCCGTGGCCACCGAAACCGAGTCGAAGCGACACTCCACGCCGTACTCGCTCTTGAGCCGATGGGCCACCACATCGAACTGCAGCGGTCCGACCGCGCCCAGGATCAAATCGTTGCTGCGCAGCGGCCGGAAAAACTGGGTCGCCCCCTCCTCGCAGAGCTGGGTCAGGCCCTTCTGCAGGGCCTTCAGGCGCAGGGGATCACGCAGCACGGCGCGGCGGAACAGCTCGGGCGCGAAATGGGGAATCCCGGTGAAACCCAGCACTTCGCCCTCGGTGAAGGTATCGCCGATGGCGATGGTGCCGTGGTTGTGCAATCCCAGGATGTCGCCGGGATAGGCCTCTTCCACCCGCTCGCGTTCGCTGGCCATGAAGGTCAGGGCATCGGGGATCTTGACCTCGCGTCCGAGCCGCACATGACGCAGTTTCATGCCCTTGGTGAAACGCCCGGAGCAGACCCGGAAGAACGCGATGCGGTCGCGGTGAGCGGGATCCATGTTGGCCTGCACCTTGAACACGAAACCGGTCAGCGCGACCTCCTCGGGCTGGACGGTGCGCTGTTCGGTTGCCCGCGCACGCGGCGCCGGCGCCCAGCGGACGAAATCATCCAAGAGCTCGCGCACGCCGAAATTGTTCACCGCCGAGCCGAAATACACCGGCGTCTGGCGGCCGGCCTGGTAGGCCGCCTGATCGAAGGCCGGGCTGGCGCCCCGCACCAGATCGATCTCCTCGCGAAAGGCCGCCGCCTCTTCGCCAAAGCGCGCCGTGAACGCCGCGCTGTCGAGCCCCTCGATGACCTCGCTGACATGGGCGCGACCGTCTTTCACCGGCGCGTAAAGATAGGCCCGATCTTCCAGCAAGTGGTAGATGCCGCGCAGTGAACGCCCCATGCCCAGCGGCCAGATGATGGGTGCGCACTGGATGCCCAGCACCTTTTCGACCTCGTCCATGAGTTCCATGGGATCGCGGCCTTCGCGGTCGAGCTTGTTGATGAAGGTGAAGATGGGCGTATCGCGCAGCCGGCAGACCTCCATCAGCTTGATGGTGCGCTCCTCCACGCCCTTGGCGCAGTCGATCACCATCAGCGCCGAATCCACGGCCGTGAGGGTGCGGTAGGTATCTTCCGAGAAATCCTCATGCCCTGGGGTGTCGAGCAGGTTGATGACGCAATCTCGATAAGGGAACTGCATCACCGAGCTGGTGACGGAAATGCCGCGCTGCTTTTCCAGCTCCATCCAGTCGGAGGTGGCGTGGCGGGCGGCCTTGCGCCCCTTGACCGCGCCGGCGAGCTGGATGGCGCCGCCAAACAGCAAGAGCTTTTCAGTCAGAGTGGTCTTGCCCGCGTCGGGGTGGGAAATAATGGCAAAGGTGCGTCGCCGCGCCGCCTCATCGGCGATCTGTGACATGCAAGCTCCGGTCGATCCTTAGGATGCGCGAGGCCACGGGGCCGCGCAAGGGCGCTGATTGTACCGGATCAGACCAGTCAGGGTTTAATGCGGCGGGTCATACGGCAATGGAAACAGCCCCATGCAACAGGCAGGACTAATGTCCCATCAACCCATGGTGGCAAAGCCATGCCCCTTGAATTTGGCGAAGCCTTGGGACGGCAGCGCGTCAAGCGAGTTTGTGCGCGAATTCCATACCGATAGAGAGGCGACCGGGACGACTGCCCCGGTCGATAGGGACCGCAATTCGGCGCAACAGCAGCCGGGCGGCGCCGCTGTCAGTGTCCCAGCATCCAGGGACGCCCGCCACCGACCCCATGACCACAGCCTGGCCCGTGCGTATGACCCGTCGCCGACGGGGTGGATTCGCGGTGCACCAGACGCGGCTCGTGGGCACTGCGTTCATTGCGACTGTGTGCCTGGCGAGTGGCCGCCGAGACTTGGCGCAGGCCCGGCAGGGAAATCAAGCGTTCGCCCGCCTGCGCGCAACTGGGGCAATCCGCCGGCGCGTTGCGGTCCTTCATGGCGCGCAACTCGGTAAATGGGCCACAACTCGCACACTGATATTCATACAAAGGCATGCGGAATTCTCCTCAAGGGCGCTCGACCTGGAAATTCGGGTGTGCAAAAACTCAGCCGGCTGTAGCCAGATCCGCTCCGCCACTGACCATGATCTTGGGACCCGTGGCGTTGGGCATGATGTCGAAATCGAAAATCTCGGTCGGGATCCACAAGGTGGCGCAGGCGTTGGGAATGTCGACGATGCCGCTGATATGCCCTTCAACCGGCGCGGTCCCCAGAATGGCGTAGGCCTGTTCGCCGGTGTAGCCAAATTTCTTGAGGTATTCGATGGCGTTGAGACAGGCCTGGCGATAGGCCACATGGGCGTCCAGGTAATATTGCTTGCCCGATTCGTCCACCGAAATGCCCTCGAAGATGAGGTAGTTGCTGTAGCGTGGCTCCATGGGGCTGGGTTTGAAAATCGGATTCTTGATGCCGTATTTCGCCATTCCACCCTTGATGACTTCCACATGCAGATCGATCCAGCCCGCCATCTCGATGGCGCCGCAGAAGGTGATTTCGCCGTCGCCTTGGGAAAAATGGATGTCCCCCATCGATAAACCGGCGTTCTTGACATAGACCGGAAAATACACCTTCGATCCCCGCGACAGGTTCTTGATGTCGCAATTGCCCCCATGCTCGCGCGGCGGGACGGTGCGTGCGCCTTCGAGGGCGGCGGCCTGAGCAGCGCTGCCGGTCAGGCGGCCCATCAGCGCCGAGCTGGGATTGGGCGGCAAGGCCAAGGCTGGAACGCGATTGGGATCGGTATCAATCAGCGCCTGCTCGCGGGCATTCCAGTGCTTGAGCAAATCCATGGAGGGCAGGCAACCGATCAGCCCCGGGTGCATCAGGCCCGCGAAACGCACGCCGGGAATATGGCGCGATTCGGCATAGATGCCTTCGAAATTCCAGCACGCCTTGCGGGCATCAGGATAGTGATCGGTCAGAAAACCGCCGCCATTGCTCTTGGCAAACAGTCCCGTGAAGCCCCATTCGGAATCCGGCAATGTGCCAATGTCGAGAATATCAACCACCAGCAGGTCGCCGGGCTCGGCGCCCTCCACCCCGATCGGACCACTCAGGTAATGCACCTTGGTGAGATCCACGTCCCGGATGTCATTGGCCGAATCGTCATCCAAAATCTGGCCACCGGTCCAGTCGATGCACTGGACCCGGAAACTGCTGCCGGGCTTGACCATTTCCACGATGGGCAGATCCGGATGCCAGCGGTTGTGCAGAACACTGGCCTGTTCTTCGGGTGGCTTGGAAAGATCGACCTCGATCAAGGGCTGAGGCATAAATCATCTCCCGTATTCGGACTTGGTATTCGGATGGAAAAATCGTTCGAACAACGCCGTCGTACGGCCCGGCAACCAGTCCCCCGTGATCTCGACAAGGGGCATGGCTCTCCGATGCTCAGAGCAACCGTCATGCCAGCCGCGAAACCTGCCGAGATAGGCGATGAAAACCAATAACTTGAAATGATCGATCGATCATATGTCCGGCCTTGGCAGCAGCGCGCCCATGCCTTGATGCCGGCGAAATGTTCAACATTGTTTGAATTTGGCGAGTTTGCCCGGGCGCGGCAATCCATCCCTGCACTGGCTCGGTGCATGCGCCACGAGGACAACCGCAAAAATCATCCACTTAGCGAAGGCGCATTCCTTGCATTGAGAGTCAAGCATCCGATTCAAAAGGGGTTTTCGATGAGTTGCAGCATCCATGATCTCCCTGTAGCCGCTCCCATCCTCAATGCTGACCTGCATCCGCAGGGGGATCTGCAGCTCATCCTGGAAATGGCCAAACTTTTGGAAAAACGGCTTGATCCAGAGCGCACCATCATCGCCATCCTGCGCCTGCTGTCGCAATTGCGGGGGCTGAACAGCAGTCGGGTCAGCGTGCCGGATCGCAGTGGGATCTACCTCAAGGTGCGCTATTCCTACGGACTCGAGCGCGACCACCTCAAGGCAGGTGGCTATACGGTTCCGCTCAACCAGGGCGTCACAGGCCATGTGATGCGCACAGGAACCACGGGACTCGTGAGCGACATCCAGACCGAACCGCTCTACCTCACCCGCATCACTGCCTGGGATGATCGCTACATCGGCCCGATCGCCTTCCTGGCCGTGCCCATTCTGGAAGAAGGCCGCCCCATCGCCGTGCTGGCGGCGCAAAAAGATAGCGCCCATGGAGGTCGTTTCGATGATGACCTGACCCTGTTGCGCATTGCTGCGGCGACCATCGGGCAGGTCATGCGCATCGAACAGTTTGTCAGCCAACGCACCGCCCAACTGGTGACGGAAAATCAGCAACTGTGGCAGTCCGTCCAGCAGAATGCCCTGGCTCATGGCGTGATTGGTGAAAGCGCTCCCCTGCTGGAAGCGCTGAAACAGGCCGGTCAGGTCGCGCGCAGTGAGGCGCCGGTGATGTTGCTGGGCGAATCGGGCACCGGCAAGGAAAAATTCGCCCGCATGATCCATCAGCAAAGCGAGCGGCGCGAACGACCGTTCATCTGCATCAACTGCGCCGCCATTCCCGCCACGCTGCTTGAATCGGAACTTTTCGGCCATGAGAAAGGCAGTTTCACCGGCGCCGACGCCGCCCAGAAGGGCAAGATCGAGGCGGCCGCAGGTGGCACGCTGTTTTTGGACGAGATCGGCGACATGCCCCTGGAACTGCAGGCCAAGCTGTTGCGGGTCCTGCAGGAACGGCAAGTGCAGCGGGTGGGCTCCAGCCGCCTGATCCCGGTCGATTTCCGTGTACTCACGGCCACCAATGTGAATCTTCGGAAATTGGTCAACGAACGCCTGTTCCGGCTCGACCTGTTCTACCGGCTCAGCGTGGTGCCGATTTACCTGCCGCCGCTGCGAGAACGCAATGGCGACATCAAGATCCTGGTCCTGCATTTTTTGAATGAATTGAATCATCGCTACGAACGCAATGTCGTGCTGGAAAAAGGGGTTTTGCGCCGACTGGAATCCTTCGACTGGCCCGGCAA
>Ga0209851_1000290_pt1 | contig 10105 bp, 8 predicted proteins | sample GWRWT4_14Oct14_FD_187195 | JGI IMG/M metagenome (GOLD analysis project Ga0209851, IMG submission 187195) | Sand microcosm microbial communities from a hyporheic zone in Columbia River, Washington, USA - GW-RW T4_14-Oct-14 (SPAdes) (version 2) | ecosystem: Engineered > Artificial ecosystem > Sand... | reverse complement strand
TGATAACCGTGCTGTGGATTATATTTTTCATGAATGCGTTTAATTTCATGGATGGCATTAATGGGCTGGCGGGGGGCGGCGCATTGATCGCATCATTGTTTCTGGCGGGCATTGCGTTTTTCTCCGGCGCGCATTTTGTGTATCTGGCGGCCCTGTGCCTGTTTGGCGCGGTGCTGGGATTTTTTGTGTTCAATTTCCCCAATGGACGCATCTTTATGGGAGATACCGGCAGCCAGATTACCGGTTTTGCCATGGCGGGACTGGCGGTAATTGCGGCGCGCACCGATATTGGGCAGGTGTCGATCATGGTGGTTCCGGCGCTGTTCGCCTGCTTCCTGTTCGATGTGCTGGTGACGCTGTGTTACCGCTTTGCGCGCGGGCAAAATCTGGGGCAGGCGCATCGCGAACACCTGTATCAGATCAGCAACCGCCTGGGCTTTTCACACCAGCGGGTCAGCGCGATTTATTTTGGGCTGTTCGTGATGAACGGAATATTTGGCGCGCTGATACAGAATGCGGAGCCGGCGGCCCGGTTGCCGTTATTGCTTGGGGGGATATTTGCGCATGCGCCGCTGGCGATCATGGTCTATGGCGCGGGCAGGCGAAAAGGCATTGTCGATCTTTCAGGCGGCCCAGTCGAAATCAAGCCCCAGATCAAGACACGCACTTGAATGGGTCAGTGCGCCAACTGAAATAAGATCAACCCCGGTGGCGGCGATACCCGCGACCGTATCCAGATTAACATTGCCCGACGCTTCCAATATCGCGCGCCCCGCATTTATGCGCACCGCCGCAACCAGCATGTCATTGGACATATTATCCAGCATGATGATGTCCGGCGTCTCAAGCAGCGCTTCTTCAAGCTGCGCCAGCGTGTCCACTTCCACCTCTATCTTCACCATGTGCCCGGCATGTTTGCGGGCGCGCGCAATGGCGCTGCGCACACCGCCCGCCACGCCTATATGATTGTCCTTGATCAGCACCGCATCATCAAGCCCGAAGCGGTGATTGGCCCCGCCGCCCGCGCGCACCGCATATTTTTGCAGCGCGCGCAGGCCCGGAATGGTTTTACGGGTGCAGCAGATGCGCGCCTTGGTTCCTTGTGTTGCCGCCACCATGCGCGCCGTGGCGGTGGCGACGCCCGAAAGATGCCCCAGAAAATTAAGTGCGGTGCGTTCCGCCGTCAGCGCCGCGCGCGCCGGACCCTGGATTGTTGCAATCAGTTCGCCAGGCGTCAGCGCATCGCCATCGGCCCGGAATTTTTCCACCTGAAGGCGGGCGTCAACAGTTTTGAATACCGCTTCGGCAATATCGATCCCGGCCAGCCTACCGGCCTGACGCGCGCACAGGCTAACGCGAACATTCATGGCGTCCGGAATAATGCTGTCGGACGTGATGTCGCCAGCGCGCCCCAGATCCTCGGCCAGCGCGGTATGCACCAGCGGCATGTACAGGAGGGGCGAAAGTGGAATCAGATCATGACTGCTCATGCGCGCGCACGCGCTTCGTGTTGTTGTGCGTCCATTCCGGATGGATAGAAGAACGAGCGGTATTGCTGTGCCGGGTCGGTGGCGGGATAATCTTCGCGATAATGCCCGCCCCGGCTTTCATGGCGTTGCAGCGCCGCCGCGCAGATCAGGCGCGCCGCAATCAACATATTGGTTATGCGTGCTGAACGCTGCCCGGCCTCAAGCATCAGATCATCCAGTTCCATGAGCGCCCTGCGCAGGCCATTTTCATTGCGCACCACGCCCGCATAACGCGACATGATTTCGCGCAGGCGCTGCGCCAGCGGGGCCAGTTCGGGCGCATCGTAAGACTGGAACTTCGGTCTGCAGATTAACGGCGCCGGGTCTCGCGCCCCGCCGCATTGCGCCGCAATGTCAAGGGCTGCGCGCGCGCCGAACACCAGGCCTTCCAGAAGTGAGTTGCTGGCCAGCCGGTTGGCCCCATGCAGGCCCGTTGCCGCCACTTCGCCGCAGGCCCAAAGGCCGGGCAGGCTAGTGCGGCCATTACAATCGGTGGCGATGCCACCCATATGATAATGCGCAGCCGGGGCAACCGGTATTAAATCCGTAGACGGATTAATTCCAGAGGCGGCCGCCAGCGCGAATACTGTGGGGAACCGGTCCTTGAAACTTTCACCAATCGCCGTGCGGCAGTCCAGATAGGGTGTGTGGCCACCGTGCAATTGCCGGCTGATGGCGCGCGCCACCACATCACGCGGCGCCAGTTCCGCCGCCATATGTTCGTGAACCATAAAGCGCTCGCCCAACTCGTTGACCAGCACCGCGCCTTCACCCCGCAGCGCCTCTGTCGCCAGTGGCGCGGGCGAAACGCCAATATTCATGGCGGTCGGATGAAACTGCACAAATTCCAGATCGGAAAGCTTTGCGCCCGCATTCGCCGCCATCGCCAGTCCCGCGCCGGTACAGCCCGCCGGGTTGGTTGTCACCGCATACAGCCCCCCTATGCCACCGGTCGCCAGCACCACCGCCGCAGCGCGCAGGCAAACAGGCTCTGCATCCGCCTGACCGGTCGCGCGGGCGATAACACCACAAACGCGGCCCTGGTTCAGCAACAACTCTTCGGCGGCGAAATTTTCCGCAATCATTATGCTGGGGCATGCCCGCACGGCGGTGATCAGCGCCTCCATCAGCCCGGCGCCAGTGCCATCGCCGCCAATATGCAGAATGCGATTGACCGAATGCGCGGCTTCACGACCCAGCGCCAGACCGCCATCAGGCATACGGTCAAAGCGCACACCCAGCGCCATCAGATCTTCAATGCAACGCGGCGCCTCGCGTGTTGCCAGCGCGACAATCGCGGCATCGGCAATGCCCGCAGCAGCGCTCAGCGTGTCAGAGGCATGCTGTTGCGGGCTGTCGCCCGGCGCCATGGCGGCGGAAATCCCCCCCTGCGCCCAGCCGGTGGCCGCGCCCGAACCCAGCGGCGCATTCAGCAGTAATATCACCGGGTGCGGGGCAAGTTTCAGCGCGGCGGTTAAGCCCGCAACGCCGCCGCCTACAATGATGGCGTCGGCGTTGCGTGTGGCTAACTCATCGCGCTGCATGGTCTTGCCTGTTTACGCAGAAATTAGTTCGCGTGGGCCGCCGACAATTTCGGCCTTGCGCAGGTTGCCGGGGCCGCCCTGCCATTGCGCCGATCCAGCCGCAGGCGCGCCAAGCGCCAGCATGCGTTCGACCGCCTGGCGCGCGCGCGGCGCAATCGCTGGATCAATTTCGACCACATGCTGCATTTCACGTAAGCTGCGCAGAATATTAGGCAGCGTGATTTTCTTCATATAGGGGCACAGATTGCAGGGCCGGATGAATTCCACATTCGGCAATTCCGCAGCGACATTATCGCTCATCGAACATTCGGTGATCATCACCACTTTGGGCGGCTGAACCTGGCGCACATAGCCGATCATGCCGGCTGTAGAACCTGCATAATCCGCCTCGTCCAGCACATCGGGCGGGCATTCGGGATGCGCCAGCACAATGATGCCGGGATTAGCCTCGCGATATTGGCGGATTTCCTTGGCGGTAAAACGTTCATGCACGATGCAGCGGCCCTTCCAGGTGAGGATTTTCACGCTGGTCTGACGCGCCACATTCTGGGCCAGATATTGATCCGGCAGAAACAAAACACTGTCCGTACCCAGAGATTCAACCACCTGCAACGCATTGGACGAGGTGCAGCAAATATCGGTTTCGGCTTTCACATCGGCGCTGGTATTGACGTAGGTCACCACCGGCACGCCGGGAAACGCCTGTTTCAGCAGGCGCACATCCGCGCCGGTAATGGATTCCGAAAGCGAACAGCCGGCCGACAGATCGGGGATAAGGACGGTTTTTTCCGGGTTCAGCAGCTTGGCGGTTTCGGCCATGAAATGCACGCCGCATTGTACGATAATATCGGCGTCGGCCTTGGCTGCTTCGCGCGCCAGCGCCAGGCTGTCGCCGGCAATGTCCGCAACACCATGATAGATTTCAGGCGTCATGTAATTATGCGCCAGAACGATGGCGTTTTTTTCACGCTTCAGCGCATTGATGGCGTGAATATAGGGCGCAAAGAACGGCCACTCGATTTCGGGAATAACATTGCGCACCCGCTCATAGATCGCGGCGGTGGCGCGGGCCACTGCGGGGCTATATTCCAGCCCGTCACGGGCAAGTTCAGCGGCGCTGTTCATTATCGTTCTCCTGCGCTTCCCTGTATTATTATCATTTTCTGTCATTATGCTCATTTAGAGCATAAATAAAGCTTAAAAAAACACCGGCCCTTCTCCCGGTCTTCAATATGCTATATGTGAGCATTTAGCTGAGTCAACAACTAATATTTCAATAATGTTTCAGCGGCGAAGCGGATATCTGCACGCCCGCCGCCCGCGCAGCACTTGGCGGCGAAAGCGGAACAAGGCCGGCGGGACGGCCCCTTTGCTGCGGCTGGATTTCGACGGTTTCTTCGGCGACGCGGCTGTTTACCACCAGACGGCGAGCAAAAAGGGGATGCTGGACGCTGCCCTTTAGCAGGCTGCTGAAAAACACAAAAATGTCATTCTGAGAGAGTGAAACGACCGAAGAATCTCCGTGGAAAGCTCAGGGGAGCACTGGATTATTGGCGATTTTACGAAACATCCGGTTCAAGCCCAGAACCCCTGCCAAGATGCTGAAAAACAGGATAATGGCTATGCCAAAATTTTCCGGATTGGAGAACCAGTAAAAGAGTCGTCCCGGCAAGGTTTCCCCAAAAGGGGCGATCTGAATATGAGTAGGGTCAGATTTTGATGCCGGTTGTGAACGCAACTGGCCAGGGACGTATTGATTGGCTTTATGGACGGAAGTTGAGATGGCGCCGGAAACGGATGTGGCTGATGTTAGCGCATCGTCTATGTCAACGCCGCTGTGCCGGACATAGGTCGTTACAGTATTGTAGACATATTGATCCATGTATCGTGACGGATCCGAGACTTGCTCAAGCTCCTTCTCATTGATGGCGTCTGGAATATTGTTTGGTGGATACCGCACCATGTTAATTTGAGCATCCGTTCGCGCATCCCGCATGGAAGTATCGCCCCCGGTCCAATCATCGCTGGCGCCAACCACGTCCTTTGAATAATTTTCAGCAGACTGGATTTCGTGCGCCTTTTCTGTGTTTTGCAATGCTATGGTTTTGATCTTGTATGGAATATCCAGGGCTGAGTGCGGTTCGCTAAAAGTCTGGTTGGCTGATGGGACGAAGAAAAAATCATACATGAAGACCTCGGAGAAGCCTTCAGAGGCGCCGAAGGAATATTCGGTGAACTCAAAGGGCGTCGCGGTGTCCGGTGCAATCCATGCGGCGTGGGTCTGCGACGACAAAATCGCTGCCGCCAGCGTGGCTGCGGTCAATATTCCTGGTACGATGGAGCCACAATTTTTCAGGCTGCTTCTGATCACAACGGTGTTCCCGTATATGCTGATATTCTGCGTCCGGCGGACCGGCCCCCCAAAGGCCCAGCCATTATCGTTTGTTAATATAACTAAAACATGAAAATCCGTGTGCTGGACGATTATACCCGTAATTGTGGGCTGAAATATTGTTAACACGCGAAAAAGCAGCTTTCGTGCAAGAAAATGATCCGCGCCGCCTTGTGCCGCCCATGGATTCCGGCATCACCAGAGCAGCTTTCCGCGATTAGAGCAGCCCGCTCTAAGCATGCTATTCTGCAAGCACTGAGTCGCAAGGAGTGGGCGTGTAAAGATATGGCTTTGGGGAACGGCAAATTCGGCGTGGCGTTTGCCCTGGTATTGGCCGCGACGATAGCGGCCGGATGGTGGCTGGGCAGTCATAACCGGACACAAGTCGGCGCGCCCCCGGAACCCACTACGCGCGATATAATGTCGGTCCCAATGGCTGCATCGCCAACGGGCGTATCGCCGGCGCCGGCCACCCCGCCCCAGCCCGCGCCCGTCACTATTTTCAGCGCGCCACCGCAGATCGCGATGGGGCCATTTGCGCCCCCTGTCCCTGATGCCCAGCACATGCCAGGCGATACCGGATCATCCATGGCAACGGATATTACCCGGCCCGGCGCAGAAGAGGGGGGGCAGGCCCCGGACCTCGAAGCGGCGGTTGCCATTCCGGCAATTGCGCCAGCCCCCACGCCACCGTCAGCCCTGGTTGCGGCGCCTTCCGCTATGCGCACCCTTCAACCGCCGGGCTGGGCCCGCAACGCTGTGGCAAGCCCCGCCAATCCTGACCGGCTGCCGGTCATCGCGATTGTCATTGATGATCTGGGCGTAGCGCCTTCGCGCGTTGCGGCGGCGCTGGCCCTGCCCGCTCCGATGACAATGGCGGTGCTGCCCTATGCCGGGAATGCCGTCCAGGTTGCTGTGGCTGCACGCGCGCACGGCCATGAAGTGCTGGTGCATCTGCCGATGGAGGCGGAGAACGGGCAGAATCCCGGGCCGCAGGCGCTGCTTGGCGCGCTGACGCCGCAGGAGTTTGCACAACGCGTGAACTGGAACCTGTCCCGATTTGATGGCTATATTGGCGTGAATAATCATATGGGCAGTAAGTTGACGCAAAACAGCGCAGCCATGGGCATGCTGATGGCGCAACTCAAACAGCGCGGGCTGCTGTTTCTGGATTCACGCACTGCGGCGGGCACGATCGCCGCCGCCACAGCCCGCAACATTGGGGTAACAAGCTTGCAGCGTGATATATTCCTCGACAATGTGATTACAGTCGAATCGGTTCGCAGTCAGCTTCGCAAAACCGAAGACACCGCGCGGCGCAATGGATACGCCATTGCGATCGGCCATCCGCATCCGGAAACAATAGCCGCCCTGACGGCCTGGGCGGCTGATATAAAGGGGCGCGGGTTCCTGCTGGCGCCGCTGTCCACGATTGCGCGCACCGGGCCATCCGGAAAGCATGTGGTTTCCCTTCCGCTTCCCGGTGGCTGATTGCGTGTTACGCCATGGCTTTTTGCAGGTTCTTGTCGATGGCGTCGAGGAACGCTTCGGTCGTCAGCCACGGCTCGTCCGGGCCGATCAACAGCGCCAGATCCTTGGTCATTTTATCGCTTTCCACGGTTTCGACACAGACCTGCTCCAGTCTTTGTGAAAACGCCGTGACCTCGGGCGTGTCATCAAGCTTGCCGCGATGCGCCAGCCCGCGCGTCCAGGCGAAAATCGAAGCGATGGGATTGGTCGAGGTTTTTTCGCCGCGCTGATGCTGGCGGTAATGCCGGGTAACGGTGCCGTGCGCCGCTTCGGCCTCTACGGTCTTGCCGTCCGGCGTCATCAGCACACTGGTCATCAGGCCGAGCGAGCCAAAACCCTGCGCGACCGTATCGGACTGCACGTCGCCGTCATAATTCTTGCAGGCCCACACAAAGCCGCCGCTCCATTTCATCGCGGCGGCGACCATGTCGTCGATCAGGCGGTGTTCATAAATAATGCCGGCTTTTTTGAAACCATCCGCATAATGACTATCGAACACTTCCTGGAACAGATCCTTGAAGCGCCCGTCATAGGCCTTCAGGATGGTGTTCTTGGTGGACAGATACACGGGCCATTTGCGTTGCAGACCGTAGTTCAGGCAGGCATGGGCGAATTCGCGGATTGAATCATCAAGATTGTACATGCCCATTGCGACGCCGCCGCTGGGAAAATCGAACACATCATAATTTACCGGCGCGCCGCCGCCGTTGGGTGTAAAGGTCATGGTCAACTTGCCCGATCCTGGCACGACAAAATCCGTCGCACGATACTGATCGCCAAACGCATGGCGGCCAATGACGATGGGCTGGGTCCAGCCCGGCACCAGGCGCGGCACATTCTGCATAATGATCGGTTCACGGAAAACCGTGCCGCCCAGAATATTGCGGATGGTGCCATTGGGCGATTTCCACATTTTCTTGAGCTTGAATTCCTTGACGCGTTCTTCATCCGGCGTGATGGTCGCACATTTTACGCCGACGCCATATTTTTTGATTGCCTCGGCGGAATCAATGGTGACCTGATCATTGGTCGCATCGCGGTTTTCCATGCCAAGATCGTAATATTTCAAATCCACATCCAGATAGGGCAGGATCAGTTTTTCGCGGATCATCTGCCAGATGATGCGCGTCATTTCGTCGCCATCGAGTTCAACGACGGGGTTTTTTACCTTGATCTTGCTCATATTACTTCCTCGTTCTGGCTGGATTTAATTCGATATAGCACTAAGATTGCTTGGCGTCGATTGCCCGCTTGGCGTCAATCCGCCTGCTGCTGTGCTGCACTATATAGTTCACAGCATCTGCTGGCGACGCCGCCAGATGGAAATAATCTTGTCCGGCCGCCGTCAGGAAACCCTGATCATGCATGGTGCGCAGCATCTGCATTAAGGGGTCCCAATAACCGGTATTGTTCAAAAGTACACACGGTTTGTTATGCAGCCCGATCTGATGCCAGCATAAAATTTCGGCGATCTCGTCCAATGTGCCTGACCCGCCGGGCAGGGCGATAAAGCCGTCCGACAATTCAAACATGCGCATTTTTCGGGCATGCATGGTCGCCTCTATATGGCGCATGGAAATCCCCTTCAAACCGACCTCAAGCTCTTCCAGGTGCTGGGTAATGACGCCAACGACATGACCGCCCGCATCCATTGCAGCTTTCGCGGTGACGCCCATCAGGCCAATGCTGCCGCCGCCATAAATCATGCGAATGTTGCGTTCCGCCAATATTCTTCCAAGGTGCTGGGCAGATTCGATGTTGGCAGGGTTTTTCCCGGTTTTTGACCCGCAATAAATGCAGATCGATTTTTGTCCGCTCATTCTTTAATTGCTCTATGTTGTCTCAAGGTGGCGATTCTAACAGGAAATGATGACTGAACCATGATGCGTAAAGGGTTTTTGTCAATAATGCAGACCCTGCCGCGCCGTGAAATTCTGGTTATTGCGGTTTTGATGCTGCTTGCGGGGCTGGGATTGGCCGGCCTGTTATCCTATCGCGGTGGGCAGGAAACCGTCCAAAGACCTGTTCCGGAGTTTGAAATTGCCGCCGCCCCCAGCCCGATTGAGCCCGGCTTCGATGTGATCCGCGTCACCCGCGATGGGCGCGCGGTGATGGCGGGCCGGGCAAATCCCGGCGCGCTTGTCAGTATTAAATCGGGTGACCGGCTTCTGGGACAGGTTACCGCCGATTCTCGCGGTGACTGGGTCATGATTCTGGAAACACCGCTTAAGCCGGGCGCCCAGGTGCTTTCGCTGCATGCCCAATTGGGCCAGGATGGTCCTGTATTGTCTAAAGATTCAGCAATTATTTCGGTCCCGGAACATGAAGCTGACGAGGTGTTTGTCGCCGTAAGCCGTCCGGACAAGGCAACCCGCATCCTCAATCAGGGACAGGCTGATGCCGCGCCGGGGGTGGCGATGGCGGGCATTGATCTTGCGCCAAAAGGCGGCGCGGTGCTTTCGGGGCGCGCCGCAGCGGGCAGCCTGGTCCGGATTTATCTGGATAATCAACTGGCAGGTGAGGCTATAGCCAATGCTGCGGGGGACTGGGAACTGGCGCATAAGGGGGCTATCGGTCCCGGCGCGCATAAATTGCGTGGCGATCAGCTGGATCATGAGGGCAGGGTTGTGCTGCGTGCGGAAGTCGCCTTTTCCCGGGCAGAGACGGGTAGCCTGGTCATGGGAGGCCAACAGGTGGTGGTCATGCAGGGAAACGCCCTGTGGGAAATCGCCCGCAATATTTATGGTTCTGGCATTGCCTACAGCATGATTTTCACCGGCAACAGGCAACAAATTCGTAATCCCGACCTGATCTATCCCGGGCAGATATTTGACATTCCCACCGCGCCGGCAGCACCATCTGCGACAATGCCCCCCCTTGTGCCACCGAAGGCCCCCGCTCACACAAATCCGTGATTAATTACCCAAGCGTAAAATTTGACTGGCGTGACATGGCTGACTCGTATTAGCTTATTCACAAGATCAACAATAAGACCTGACATGGAATCTGGAACGAGGGTGGATATCCGTTAAAACACCAGGGGCGAAGCGGGCAAGTCGAGGTCAGGACGATAACGCAGTCAACGACATGGGAGGGGACACTAATGGCCA
>Ga0209851_1000289_pt1 | contig 10113 bp, 12 predicted proteins | sample GWRWT4_14Oct14_FD_187195 | JGI IMG/M metagenome (GOLD analysis project Ga0209851, IMG submission 187195) | Sand microcosm microbial communities from a hyporheic zone in Columbia River, Washington, USA - GW-RW T4_14-Oct-14 (SPAdes) (version 2) | ecosystem: Engineered > Artificial ecosystem > Sand... | reverse complement strand
ATCAAGGATTCAGTCGCCTGTGGATCACAGCCCCTCGCTCGATACAGGTGCATTTATTTTAATCGCTAAAAGAAATATGATTATTCCGACAAAGGAATTTAAGAGGCCCCCTCACGATGACTGAATTCACGCCTGTTACCGCACTGCTCGGGGGAGTCCTGATCGGCACCAGCGCCGCATTGCTGCTGCTGTCCATCGGCCGAATCGCGGGTATCAGCGGGATTGTCTTTGGGCTGCTGCCCGGCGGCCCGAGCGATCGCGGCTGGCGCATGGCCTTTCTGGCTGGATTGTTGCTGGGCACCCTGCTCGCTTTCCCCATCCCTGGTTTGGCCTTTGAACTTCGCGAAGGTTTCCCCCTCTGGGCTCTTCTCGTGGGCGGATTTTTGGTTGGCACCGGGACCCGCCTGGGAGGCGGATGCACGAGTGGCCATGGTGTCTGCGGCCTGGGTCGCCGATCTCCCCGCTCACTGGCTGCCACGGGGACTTTTCTGTTGGTTGCGATAGTGACCGTATTTGGAACGCGCCATCTATTGGGGGTTCTGTCATGAAAAGTCTTAGCGCTGCCTTGATCTCAGGCGTTCTGTTTGGCTTGGGACTTTCCGTGGCCCAAATGGTCAATCCCCTGAAAGTAATCGCATTTCTGGATGTGACCGGCTTCTGGGACCCAAGCCTTGCCTTGGTCATGGGCGGCGGCGTCCTGGTGACGGTGCTGCTTTTTCCCTGGATCCAGAGCCGCCCTCAACCCTTGTGGGCGCCCCGATTCAATCTGCCTGCAAGCGCCGCCATTGATCGCAAGCTTCTTGCTGGCGCGATCCTGTTCGGGATTGGCTGGGGCATTGCCGGGTATTGCCCGGGTCCAGCCATCGCCGCCTTGCTCATCCATCCCGCCGAAGCCATTCCCTTTGTGTTGGCTATGCTGGCGGGAGCGTGGCTGCAGCCGCGCTGGTTCGGCCGCTGAAAACTGGCAATTCGATCGGGGAATACCGGGATCGCATCACCTTGCGTGTTTCTCCTCGCGCCACCGTGGCCATCATGCCTGTAAACCATGAGCTTCAATGGCTTTCGCAGGACATTCAGGACCATTCGGTCGATAGTCAAATACGATCTTTAAATTAAAAACAATTAATTTTTAATTTAAAAACAAAAAGGCTAGGGTTGAAGCATCCGCCATTCATCATGCAGGCGGATGAACCCGGAAACTGTAGCCACAGGAGGCCTCATGGCTGACGAACCCAAGACCCAGACCACCGAAGCCGGCATACCGGTCGGTGACAACCAGAACAGCCTGAGCGCCGGTCCACGCGGGCCGCTGCTGACGCAAGATTGGCAACTGTTCGAGAAACACGCCCACTTCAACCGCGAACGCATCCCCGAGCGCATTGTCCACGCCAAGGGTTCGGCGGCCTATGGCACGTTGACCATCACGCAGGATATCAGCCGCTACACCAAGGCCGGGCTGTTCTCGGCCGTCGGCAAACAGACCGAAGTGTTCCTGCGCTTCTCCACTGTCGCCGGCGAGCGCGGCGCGGCCGATGCCGAGCGCGATGTGCGCGGCTTCGCCGTCAAGTTCTACACCGAGGAAGGCAACTGGGATCTGGCCGGCAACAACACGCCGGTCTTCTTCGTGCGCGACCCGCTCAAGTTCCCCGATTTCATCCATACCCAGAAGCGCGACCCGCGCACCAACCTGCGCAACCCGACGGCCATGTGGGATTTCTGGTCGCTGTCGCCAGAGGCGCTGCATCAGGTGACCATCCTGTTCTCCGACCGCGGCCTGCCGGCGACGCTGCGCCACATGCATGGCTTCGGCTCGCACACCTACAGCTTTTTCAATGACGCCGGCGAGCGCCACTGGGTCAAGTTCCACTTCAAGTCCATGCAGGGCATCAAGTGCATGACCGACGCCGAGTCGGCAAAACTCATCGGCGAGGATCGTGAATCCCATCAGCGCGATCTGTTTGAGGCCATCGAGCACGGCGACTACCCCAAGTGGCGAATGATGGTCCAGATCATGCCGGAGAGCGATGCCGACAAGACGCCCTACAACCCCTTCGACCTCACCAAGGTCTGGCCGCACCAAGACTATCCCTTGCAAGAGGTCGGCATCCTGGAGCTGAACCGCAACCCGGCCAACTACTTCGCCGAGGTCGAGCAGTCTGCCTTCTCGCCCGGCAATGTGGTGCCCGGCATCGGCCACTCGCCGGACAAGATGCTGCAATTCCGCGTCATCGCCTACGCCGACGCCCACCATTACCGCCTCGGCATCAACGCCGGAGCACTGCCGGTCAACAAACCGCGCTGCCCGGTGCACCATTACCACCGCGATGGCGCCATGCGCTTTGACCTCAACAACGGCGGAGGGCCGAACTACGAGCCCAACTCTTTTGGTGGCCCCAAGGAAGACGCGCGATTCAAGGAGCCACCGCTGGCGATCTCCGGCGACGCCGACCGCTACAATCATCGCGACGGCAACGACGACACCACCCAGGCCGGCAACCTGTTCCGTCTGCTGCCGGCGGATGAGAAAGCGCGCCTGCTGGATGCGATGGCGGGCGCCATGCAGTCCGTGCCGGAGTTCATCCAGCGGCGCTGGATCGGCCATTGCAGCAAGGCTGACCCGGCCTACGGCGCGGGATTGCTGCAGCGGCTCGGACTGACAGCCTGACCCTGTATCCGGGGTCGATGGCGAACCCATCGACCCCGGCCGGGGCGCCCCGCAAAGTCACAAAGAAGACATTTTTCGGTTCCATTGTCGAACAACCGACAACATTCCCTGTCGCTTCTTCACGGTGCTGATGTCGAGATCGGCAATGTAGTCCTCCGGCTCAGACCCCAATAAAACCTGTCTGTGGACCAGGAAATGACCGCGCCCGCCCGAGTCAACCACGCCCTCCAGCAAATCCCGCTGCTGACACAGGAAATGCTCAAGCGAAGCCAAGCCGACGCCTTGCAGATCGACCCGACCCGCAGCCGGGTATAATCGGCCATTAACATCCCGTAACGCCGGATCGCCGACCCCATGGAGTGCTTGTGAACGATCAACTTCCCGCCGCTGGCCGCGTGGTTTCGGGCATGCGCCCCTCCGGCGCGCTGCACCTGGGCCACTACCACGGCGTGCTGAAAAACTGGCTGCAGCTTCAGCAACAGACCGAATGCCTGTTCTTCGCCGCCGACTGGCATGCGTTGACCACGCATTATGAAAACCCGGGGCAGATCGCCCAGCTCACCTTCGAGATGGTGATCGACTGGCTGGCGGTGGGAATCGATCCGAACCAGGCCACGATTTTCGTCCAGTCCCAGGTTCCCGAACACGCCGAGCTGCACTTGCTGCTGTCCATGATCACGCCCCTGAGCTGGCTGGAACGGGTGCCAACCTACAAGGACCAGCAGGAAAAGCTCAAGGAACGCGACCTGGCCACCTACGGTTTCCTGGGCTACCCGGTGCTGCAGAGTGCGGACATCCTGATCTACCACGGCACCCGCGTGCCGGTGGGCGAGGATCAGGTGGCGCACGTGGAGCTCACCCGCGAGATTGCGCGCCGTTTCAACCATCTCTTCGGCCGGGAAGCGGACCTCGAACAACGGGTTGAGGAAGCGCTACAGCGGCTGGACTCGAAAACCGTCCGGCGCTACCGCGAACTGCGCCAGCGCTACCAGGAACAGGGCGATGGCGAGGCCTTGACCGCAGCGAAGGGACTGGTCGAGGCGCAGAGCGTGCTGGCCCCCGACGAGCGCCACCGCTTGCTGGGTTATCTGGAAGGCGGCGCGCGCCAGATCCTGGTCGAGCCCCAGGCGTTGTTGACGTCCGCCCCGCGCCTGCCGGGGATGGATGGCCAGAAAATGTCCAAGTCCTACGGCAACACCATCGCCCTGCGCGAACCTTTGGACCAGGTGGCCCAGAAACTGCGCACCATGCCCACGGACCCGGCCCGGGTGCGCCGCACCGATCCGGGCGAACCCACCAGTTGCCCGGTCTGGGGACTGCATCAGGTTTATTCCGATGAAACCATGCAGAACTGGGTGCAAACCGGTTGCCGCACTGCCGGCATCGGCTGCCTGGATTGCAAAAAACCCCTGATCGAGGCCATCACGGCCGAACTGGCGCCGATTCAGGCCCGCTCCCGGGAATTCACCGAGGATCGGGCGCGCGTCGATACGATCCTGGCCGAAGGCGCCGAACGGGCGCGCGAGCAGGCCCGCACCACCTTGACCGAGGTCCGCCAAGCCATGGGATTGCGCGCCTCTTGATCGAGTCCGCCATGCCGGGAACCGCGGCGCGAGGCACCGAGACCCTTCCCGCCGCGCTGGTCCACGCCCGAGTGCGCGGCGAGTTGCTGACGCGCCTGCCGCAGGATCTCTACATCCCCCCCGACGCGCTGGAGGTGGTGCTGGAGAGTTTCGAAGGCCCGCTGGACCTGTTGCTCTACCTGATTCGGCGCCAGAACCTGGACATCCTGGACATCCCGGTGGCCGAGATCACCCGGCAGTACATGGGCTACATCGATCTGTTGCAATCGCTGCGCCTGGAACTGGCTGCGGAATACCTGCTGATGGCGGCCTGGCTGGCGGAGATCAAGTCGCGGCTGCTGCTGCCCCGTCCGCCCGTACAGGCGGATGAGGAAGCGGAGGATCCGCGGGCCGAACTGGTGCGGCGGCTACAGGAATACGCCCGCATCCGCAGTGCGGCGGATCAGTTGGACGCCCTGCCGCGACTGGAACGGGATCTGTTTCCAATGGCGGTTGCCGTCCCGGAATGGGTTCCCGAACGCCCGCCGCCGCAAGTGGCTGCCCGCGATCTGGCCCTGGCCTTCGCGGCGCTGATCCAGCGCAGCGCCCTGTTCACCCACCACACCATCCGCGGCGAGGTTCTCTCCATCCGCGAATGCATGTCAGCGGTGCTGGCGCGCCTCGATGGCGCAGCCGGCCCGCTGACCCTCGACGCCCTGTGGACTCGGCAAGAAGGCCGGCTGGGGCTGGTGGTGACTTTTCTGGCAGTCTTGGAACTGATCCGGGAACAGCGCGTCACCGCGCACCAGCCCGATCCTGCCGCCCCGTTCAGGCTGCAGCTCGCCGGAATTGACCCTGATGGATGAACGACCCGACCCCTGGGCGGCGGACCTCCGGGCAGAACGAGGGCGTATCCTGGAAGCGGCGCTCTCGGCTGCCGGCGAGCCGATCCCGGCGGCCCGACTGGCGAGCCTGTTTGCGCCCGAGCCCCTGAGCGCTGCGGAATTGTCCGCCGCCTTGACCTGGCTGATGGAAAGCTGCGCCCAGCGCGCGCTGGAGTTGGTGGAAGTGGCGGGCGGATGGCGCCTGCAGGTGCGCGCCCGCTACGCGCCTTATGTGGCCCGCCTGCAGCCCGAACGCCCGGCGCGCTACTCCCGGGCCGTGATGGAAACGCTGGCCCTGATCGCCTATCGTCAGCCCATCACCCGCGGGGAAATCGAGGCCGTGCGCGGGGTGGCGGTGAGTACTGGCATCCTGCGCACCTTGCTGGAGCGAGGCTGGATTCAGCAGATTGGCCACCTCGAACGCCCCGGCCGACCCGCATTATATGGCACCACCCCGACCTTCCTCGCCGATCTGAATCTGCGCGCCCTGGCCGATCTGCCGCCATTGCCCGAGGCATCTGAAAACGACCCGGCCCCTATGCCCCTAATTACGGAGATTGCCGATGAAACCCTCCCGTCCGCAGCGGACCCGGCCCGCTGAACCCCGCCCGGCCACGCAAACCGCCGAGCGCATCCAGAAATGGCTGGCGGGGGCTGGACTCGGCTCGCGTCGGGAAATCGAAACCTGGATCAGCGAGGGTCGCATCCGGGTTGATGGCCTGCCCGCCACCCTGGGCCAGCGCCTGACGGGTCGGGAGCAGGTCACGCTCAACGGCCAGCCCTTGGTCTTGAAAGCCCAGGCCGCCCCGCGGGTGCTGATCTACCACAAGCCGGACGGGGAGGTCACCACCCGCCACGATCCGGAAGGCCGGCCCACGGTGTTCCAGAATCTGCCCCGCCTCAAGGGCGCGCGCTGGATCACCATCGGTCGGCTGGACGTGAACACCAGCGGCCTGTTGCTGTTCACCACCGACGGCGGCCTGGCCCACCGGCTGATGCATCCCAGCCATCAAATCCTGCGCAGCTACGCCGTGCGGGTGCTGGGCAGCGTCAGCGACGCCGTGCTGGCCCGGTTGCAGGAAGGGGTGATGCTGGAGGATGGGCCCGCCGCCTTCGAGGGCCTCACCGACGAAGGGGGGGACGGCGCCAACCACTGGTACCGGGTGAGCCTGGGCGAAGGGCGCAACCGCGAGGTACGGCGGTTGTGGGAATCCCAGGGTGTCGTGGTGAGCCGCCTGATCCGGGTGGGCTACGGCCCCATCGCCTTGCCTCCTGGCCTGCGACGTGGTCAATCGATGGAGCTGACGCCGGCCCAGTTCGCGCCGCTCTACCAGGCGGTCGGCCTGACCGGCCCGGTGGAAACCCCCCGTCCACAGCGCACCCGGCCAGGCCGGCCCGGCACCCCCAAACCGCCCCGGGAATCGGCCACTCTGCCCTCCCGCCGCAGGCCGCCCACCCGCGCCAAATGAACCGGCTCTACGCCCGGCTGCTCGCGGCCTACGGCCCCCAGGGCTGGTGGCCGGCCGAATCACCCTTCGAGGTGATGGTGGGCGCCATCCTCACCCAGAACACCACCTGGGTGCAGGTCATCCGGGCAATCGACCGTTTGCGGGACGAGGCGCTATTGGCGCCCACGGCGCTGCTTGACCTCTCGGTTGACGCATTGGCCGAACGCATCCGCCCCGCGGGCTACCCCAACGTCAAGGCCCGCCGGTTACAGGCGCTGTGCCAATGGCTGGTCCGATCCGGTGGCCTGCCCGCGCTGGCGGAATGCGCCACGGACACGCTGCGCGTCGACCTGCTCGCCGTGCACGGCGTTGGACCGGAAACCGCCGACAGCATCCTGCTCTACGCCCTCGCGCGGCCCGTGTTCGTGATCGATGCCTATACCCGGCGCATCCTGTCGCGCTACGGCCACATCGGGGGTCGGGAACCCTACGAAACCCTGCGCCGCGAGATCGAGTCCAACTTGCGAACCGCCGATCCGGTCGCCGACTACAACGAGCTCCACGCCCTCATCGTGCAGCACGGCAAGATCGCCTGCCGGCCACGCCCGCGCTGCGAGGTGTGCATACTGCGCACCGATTGCGCGGCCGCCCGAGAGGACCAGCGCCATGGATGACACGCCCCAACGCCCCGTTCCACCCTTCAAAGGCCGCGGGGCGGTGCACAATCCGCCGGGCCGCTTTGAGATCCAAAGCGCCGAACGCGATCCCGAATTCGTCGAGACCGAGTCCCCCGACACCGTGCTGCTGGTGGACCACAGCCGCACGGTGCTGACCTTCAACCGCTCCCCCGACCTGCCCTTCGACCGCTCCATCAACCCGTACCGGGGCTGTGAACACGGCTGCGTTTACTGCTACGCCCGCCCCAGCCACGCCTTTCTCGGCCTGTCGCCGGGACTCGATTTCGAAACCCGCATCTTCCACAAGCCCGACGCCCCTGCCCAGCTCCGGCGCGAACTGGCGCGGCCCGGCTATCGGCCGGCGCCCATCGCCTTTGGCGTGAACACCGACGCCTACCAGCCCGTCGAACGCCGGCTGCAACTCACCCGCCGCCTGCTGGAGGTATTGGCCGAAACCGAGCACCCCTTCATGCTCATCACCAAAGCCACCCTCATCGAGCGCGACCTGGATCTGCTCGCGCCCCTGGCCGCCCGCCAACTGGTGCAGGTGGGCATCACGCTCACCACGCTGGATGAAGATCTGTCGCGGCGGCTGGAACCGCGCGCGGCGGGTCCTGCGCGGCGGCTCAAGGTGATTCGGCGGCTGCGCGAGGCCGGCATCCCGGTGACCGTGTCCATCTCCCCGGTTATCCCGGCACTCACCGATGCGGAACTGGAACGCATCCTCACCGCGGCACGGGAGGCCGGCGCTCTGAGTGCCCACTACGGCCTGCTGCGCCTGCCCCATGAACTGGTGGAGGTCTTCACCGCCTGGCTGCAGGCCCATGTGCCGGATCGCGCCGAACACGTCCTGAGCCTGTTGCGCCAGATGCACGGCGGATCGGTTTACCGCGCGGAATTCGGCGTGCGCCGGCGCGGCGCGGGCGTCTTCGCCGACCTTCTGGCCCAGCGTTTTGCCGTGGCCGCCCGCCGCCTGGGATTGGACGCCCCCCTGCCCCCTTTGGATTGCACACGCTTCCGCCCGCCCCGACTGGACGGGCAGATGGATTTGTTCGATTCGCCGTGAGGCGCGGCTCGGCCGTTCCGACCCAGTCCGCTGTTTGCGGTGTTGGAGGGTCACCACCTTGCGGTGAAGCTCGACAAAACAATCTAATAATAATTTGATTGTTTACATGAACAAGAGAACCGCGAAAGATCTCCTGTACGAACAGGTCGCCCGCATCGGCAAGGCCCTCAGCAGCCCGAAGCGGCTTGAACTACTGGAAGTGCTGGCCCAGGGCGAGAAAACGGTCGAGGCGCTGGCCGCCGAGCTCGACATCGACGTGCGGCTGGCCAGCGCCCATCTGAAAGCGCTGCGTGAGGCGCGGCTGGTGGTCGCCCGGCGCGCCGGCAAGTACATGAACTACCGCCTGAGCAGCGGCGATGTCGCCGGGCTGTGGGTCACGCTGCGTGAGGTCGCCGAGGCGCACCTGATCGAGCTGCGCGTGGCTCTGCAACCCATCACCGCCGATCCGCAGCAACTGGTCTCGCTGGATCGGGCCGAACTGTTGGAGCAGGCAAGACGTGGCGCGATCATCGTCATCGACGTGCGCCCGCAGGACGAGTACCAGACTGCGCACCTGCCCTATGCGCGCTCCATGCCTCTGGCCGAGATCGAACAACGCTTCGACGAGTTGCCACGCGATCGCGAGATCGTCGCCTACTGTCGTGGTCCGTTCTGTTTGCTGTCGGAGGAGGCGCTGCAACGGCTCGCCCGGCGCGGATTCCGGGTGCGTAAGCTCTCGGACGGGGTCAGCGAGTGGCAGGCGGCTGGCTTGCCGGTCGAGCGCGCTGCAGCGGCTTGAATGGCAAAGGTAAAACGGAGGAAACGGCAATGACCCATACCCTGTTCATTCTCAATGACGCCCCTTACGGCAGCGAACGGACCTACAACGCCCTGCGCCTGGCCGGCGCCCTGGCCGGCAAGGAAGAGCAGTCGGTGCGGGTGTTTCTGTTGGCCGACGCGGTGACCTGCGCCAAGGCCGGTCAGCAAGTGCCCGAGGGCTATTACAACCTCCAGCTCATGCTCGGCAAGGTGCTGCGCAAGGGGGAACTGGCCCTGTGCGGCACCTGCATGGACGCCCGTGGACTGCTGGAGGCAGAGATGATCGAGGGCGCGCGGCGCTCGACGCTGGCCGAGCTCGCCGACTGGACCGCTGCCGCCGACAAAGTTCTGGTGTTCTGAGGAGGTCGTCATGTTTTTCAAACAGCTTGCTACGAAAGAAGCCTCCCTCTCCTATTTTTTTGGCTGCGCCGGCCAGGGCAAGGCAGTGGCCGTCGATGTGGTGGCCGGTGACGAGGACTGGTTCATCGCCGAGGCCGAGCGCGCCCAGGTGCGCATCACCCAAGTCATCGACACCCACGTCCATGCGGACCACTACTCGGGCGGGCGCGAGCGGGCGCGGCGCACCGGCGCGCCCCACTGCCTGCACGAGTCCGACCGCGGCCGGGTTAAGTACGACTTCCTGCCACTGCGGGACGGCCAGGTGTTCGAGGTCGGCAATGTCCAGGTCCGGGTGCTGCACACCCCGGGCCACACCCCCGACAGCGTCTGCCTGCTGGTCACCGACCTGCGCCGGGGGGAGGCGCCCTGGTTCGTGATCACCGGCGACACCCTGTTCGTCGGCGCCATCGGCCGGCCGGACCTCGCCGGTCGGGAGCGGGAAATGGCCGGCGTGCTCTACGACAGCCTGCACGCCAAGCTCCTCAATCTGCCCGACGAGATCGAGATCTACCCCGGCCATCAGGCCGGCAGCGTCTGCGGCGCCGGCCTCTCGGGCAAACCGTCCTCGACGCTCGGCTTCGAGAAACGCTGGAATCCGGCACTGGCGCTGGACA
>Ga0209851_1000288_pt1 | contig 10153 bp, 9 predicted proteins | sample GWRWT4_14Oct14_FD_187195 | JGI IMG/M metagenome (GOLD analysis project Ga0209851, IMG submission 187195) | Sand microcosm microbial communities from a hyporheic zone in Columbia River, Washington, USA - GW-RW T4_14-Oct-14 (SPAdes) (version 2) | ecosystem: Engineered > Artificial ecosystem > Sand... | reverse complement strand
GTTACCCGCCCCAACGGCACCGGCCACGCCGGATAAAGCCGTTCCTGCCACACAGCCGCCGGCTGTTCCCGAACCCCTGGCAAATCGCTTTGAATTCTACGAACTGCTGAAGAAAGGCGAGGTCATCCTCCCGGAGTCCGATAAAAGCAAAGCGCCATCGGCGCCAATCGCTCCTGTCCCTGTACCTATACCCGACACACCGCCTGCTGACACGCCGTCTGGCCGCTTCATCCTTCAGGTGGGTTCCTATCGCAGCTTCGAGGATGCCGATCGGGTCAAGGCCAATCTGGCGCTACTGGGAATGGAAGCGCGTATCGAAAAGGCGGCGCTCAAAACGGGTGAAACCTGGTATCGGGTGCGTGTCGGGCCGCTCACCGATGTCCGGCAGATGGAAGCCTTAAGGGCCCAGATGAAAGCAAATGGCATCAATGCGCTGCTGATTCGTGTCGACGGATAGCACTTGAGACAAAGGGTTCGCAAGAATTTTTCATTCCACACGCCGGATTACCTCAAGCGCGGCGTGCATACCGTCGTTCCCACGACAGGTATGGCAAGGCCACCGATGAGCACAGTCATGCATGGTCTGACTTAAAACCTTCCTCTCAAGGTTCGGCTTGGCGCCGGCCAGACGACAAAGTCAATATCCATTTCCGCCCGCTTGCCGCCGGCATTGACTGGAGTTGGGCGTAGTCCCTCACAGCCCTAGCAACGCAGGGGTTGAAGAGAATACCGCCAGCTTGGACAACGAGTAATAGAGCATCCCTGCCAAGTCACCTTTAATTCTCGACAAATAGCGCCTACACTGCGAAAGCAGTGGCAATTGAACCATGAGATGCTGTGCCGGCACGTCGGCAGATGGAGACACTGGACCTACATGATGCTTTAGCATTAGCATCAAGAAAGCGGGCCTGTATCAGCGAATGCAGCTCGCATCTGTTAGCATGGATTGACCCCAACCGCCAAGGCGGTCGTGAATTTTGTTCCGGTAATAAACTTGTCAACAAGAATGGAGGAATCATCATGAAGCGTCTGTCCTGTGCGGCCCTGATGCTGCTGGCCCCTGCCCTCGGGCACGCCCAACCCGCCCTGATGGAAGATCAGGCCCTAGCCGAGGTAAGCGGACAAGCCGTGGTCGACTTGGGCAATGGTTTCGTGGGTTCGGAAAATGGCATTTTCCAGACCTACACGGTTTTCGACCAGACCTTGTATGTGCCCTTTGAGATCCCCGATGACGTTGACCCAACGGGCCCTGGTCATCGCCCCATCATCATCGGCAACTTCGTTTGCGATACCTGCCTGATCGTGGCCGGCATCAAGATTGGCTTGGTTGCTTCTTACATTGGCGCTGAAGCCAGCCTGCTGGCATTGGACCCATTCCCCATCGGCCAGACCCTGTCGGCGCTGCATTACGCGAAAGCCGTCCGGTTGAACACTGTGGCAGAACGGCTTTTCTACGGTCCGTGAGCGCCAGTGTTTCGGTGAATTGAAAAATACCTCCCACCCGGGTAGTGAATTAAGGAGCCAGAACGAATGAAATCCAAACTGAAAAAACTGACCGGCGCCTCCGCCGTGTTGCTATTGGCCTCGCCCGTCGTGCAGGCTGCCGTCGAGAGCGGCTTCGTGGTGTCCCCCGGCGCCGTGTACCAGTGGTTTGATGACGAAAAGGCCGGCGTCGAAGCCGATGTCGGCTACCGACTGGGCTTGGGCTATCAGTTCACCCCGCACTGGGTCCTGGAACTGGTCGGCTCACGCGTGGATGCCGAAGTGGAAGGCGCCGATGGGGTCGATTTCGAAATGACCCAGGCCACCTTGGACCTGATGTACAACTTCATGCCCGAGTGGCGGGTCACTCCCTACGCGCTGCTGTCCGCCGGCTATGCCTGGTATGAATCGGATGGCTACAAGAAAATCTCTCCCCTCCTCGAAGACTTCGAGGAAGACGAGCCGGTGGTGGGTGCGGGCCTGGGCCTGAAAGCCAATCTGACCGACAACCTGTTTGCCCGTCTGGATGGCCGCTACGTCAGCTATACCGACAGCAACATCAATGACTATATCGCTCATCTGGTGGTGGGTTACACCTTCGGTGAAAGCGCCGAACCTGCTCCGGCGCCTGAACCCGTAGCCGCGATGGAAGAACCCGTCGATGGTGACGCGGACGGCGATGGCATCCCCGACTCACGCGACAAGTGCCCTGGCACCGCCGCGGGCGCGAAGGTGGATGCAGAGGGCTGCTACATCGTCATCGAGAAGCCGGTCACCATCCGCCTGGAAGTGCTGTTCGACTTCGACAAGTCGGTGGTGAAGCCTGAGTACTATCCTGAAATCAAGAAAGTTGCCGAGTTCATGAAGCAGTATCCGATGACGGATACCGTGATTGAAGGCCACACCGACTCGAAGGGCACCAATGCCTACAACCTCAGCCTGTCCCAGCGGCGCGCCGAGGCCGTACGTCAGGTGCTGATCGACCAGTTCAAGGTCGAGCCGAGCCGCCTGAGCAGCGTGGGCTATGGTGAAGAGCGCCCGGTGGCTGACAACAAGACCGACCAAGGTCGTCAGCTGAATCGCCGCGTGATCGCCGTGGTTTCTGCCACCAAGAAAGAAAAGCTTAAGACTCAGTAAGCTGTGCTTTGATCCTTTTCTTTGGAAGAGCCCGGCGTAAAACCCGGGCTTTTCTTTTGAGCGCTTTATAGTCCGTCAGGCCAACAGGCCAGTTGAGATTCAGCGCGACTGAACGACTCGATCACGAACATACACCGGCAAGGCTGCCTCAGGCGGCGATACCTTACCGGCTTGCAGTTGCGCCAGCCCCAGCACCATCAAGCTGCGCGCCGAGGGCAAGGTGGCCGCGCCTGGTTGCAGAACGCCATCGGGCAGGCGACCCGGATAAGCAAGCCAAGCATTCCCCGTGCCGCGCCATCCGTGCGCCCCGACAGGCACGCGGACGGCTTCAGGCGGTGACACCGATTCGCCAGTCAATGACCTGATCACGCCCTGCTCTGCCTGAAATGCGCTCCAATAAACCTCCCCCATGCGCGCATCCAGCGCCGCGACAATCGCACCATCGCCGTGCTCCGCCTCGGCCTGGGCCAGCATGGCCAGATCTGAGACCGGAATGACGCCCAGGTCCGCGCCAAAGGCCAGCCCTTGCACCATCGCCGCGACGACCCGCAGGCCGGTGAAGCTGCCGGGTCCCCGCCCGAATGCCAGTGCGTCGAGCGCCGTGAGCGGACACGCCGCCTGCGCCAACACCTCATGCACCGTGGCCAACAGCCAATCGCCATGCCCGCCGGGCGCCGAGCGCTCGCGATACATCACGGCTCCGTCGACCCACAGGGCCACCGAAGCCTGTTCGGTTGCACCATCAATGGCCAGTAAGCGCATCGTTTGCTTGCTCCTCAGTGCGCAGCATGGCGAAAAAATCAGCCACCGCGCCGGCATCCCGGGTCATCGGCATGGGCGGCAGGCTGGCCAGGAAGGTCCGACCATAGGATCGGGCGACCAACCGCCCATCCCCCAGCAACAGCACGCCCCGATCCTGCGCATCGCGGATCAGCCGGCCGGCGCCCTGGCGCAGCGTAATGACCGCGGCAGGCAACTGACATTCGCGGAAGGGGTTGCCGCCACGTGCCCGCACCGCATTGAGCCGCGCCTGCAGCACGGGATCATCCGGGGACGCAAATGGCAGGCGATCGATGGCCACCAACTGCAGCGCAGATCCCCGGACATCCACGCCGGCCCAGAAACTCGCTGCGCCGAGCAGCACCGCGTTGCCCGCCTGCTGGAATTGAGCGAGCAACTGAGCCGGCGGCGCTTCCCCCTGGATGAGCAGCGGAAAGGGCAAGTCGGCCAGCATCCCGGCGGCGTGACGCAAGGCCCGATGGCTGGTGAACAGCAGGAAAGCGCGCCCGCCGCTCCATTCCAGCACCGTGCGCACCTGATCCAGATAGGCTGCGTCATAGCCGGGTGCATCCGGCAGCGGGAGGCCCGTGGGCAGATACATGAGCGCCTGGCGCGGGTAGTCAAACGGACTGGGCAGTTGCAGACAAGGCGTCTGCGCCTCTAGGCCGACCTCATGCAGGAAGCCGGAAAAGTCACTCCCAACCGCCAATGTGGCTGAGGTGAAAATCCAGGCGCAGGGCCGTTGCTCGCGGAATTGTTGCAGTTGCGGCCCAACTTCCAGCGGTGTGGCATGCATCAACACTCCGGTGCGGGTGGTCTGCAGCCAATGCACCCGCTCCTCGCCCGCCATCGCGTTTCCCCACTGCATCAAGGCATCGCGCAGATTCTCTGCCCGTCGCAAGCCTTGCGCCAGACCCGGACTCCGTTCGGCCACGGCCTCCAGCCCCACGACCAACGCATCCAGGCGCTGGTGCAGCCGATCCCGCTGCGCCGCGAAGTCTGTGTAGTTCGCGGTCCCCTCCCAGGCGAAGCGCCGCTCACCCTCGGGCAAGCTGCGTCGCAGCGCCTGCGCGGCTGCCTCCATGGATTCTGCGGCCTGCATCAGATCCGGATGGTCACCCCTACCCGTCGCCTGCATCTCGACCCGCAGATCGCGCGTGAGCAAGCCCATCTGCCGGGTGCTGACCGTGCTGCCGAAAAAATGCGCCGCCACTTCAGCAAACTGATGGGCCTCGTCCACCACCACCGCATCGGCGCCGGGCAGCAGCTCGCCGAATCCCTCGCCGCGCAGCGCCAGATCAGCGAACAGCAAGTGATGGTTGATCACCACCACCTCGGCCTCCATCGCGGCGCGACGCGCCTTGAGCACGTGGCACGCCTTGAACTCAGGGCACTCCTGTCCCAGGCAAGTGTCGCCGGTGGCCGTGATGCGTGTGATCAACTCCGGATTGGCCGGCAAGCCGGTACATTCGGACAAATCTCCAGACTGGGTCTGTTCGGCCCAAGGCCGGATACGGCCCAATGTGCCTCGGCCGTCGAACCAGAGATCCTGCTCGGCAAGAGAAAAGCGATAGCGGCACAGATAGCGCCCCCGCCCCTTGAGCAGGGCAACGTGGCGCCGGACCCCCAGAGCCCGTTGCAGGAACGGCAAGTCCTTACCCATGATTTGGTCCTGGAGGGCCAGGGTCGCCGTGGAAATGAGCACCCGATCCGTTCCGGTGAGCACCGGCACCAGATAGGCGAAGGTCTTGCCGATGCCTGTGCCGGCTTCGATCACGCGCGCCTGGCGATCTGCCAGTGCCTCGGTGATCCAGGCGGCCATGCACACCTGCCCCGGCCGCAACTGGTAACCGGCCAGTTGCCGGGTCAGCGGCGAACCCTCGGCCCAGATCCCGGCTTCTGTTGATTCAGTCATGAATCACGATCGGCCCGCGCCCGCGCTTCCTGGGCGCCCGGCATGTCCCCGCGCGCTTGACGGGCCTGTGCAATCAGACTCCAAGCCCGCTGGCGAACCGCGCGCACCCCACCCCCCAAGGACAAGGCGCGCCGGGCCAGCCCCTCGGCATCCTCGGGCCGCTGTTGCTCCAGACGAACCGCCGCCAGTGCCAACCAGGGCTCGGGATGGGTCGGCGCCAGACGCAGCGCGCGCTCCAAGGTCGCCGCGGCGGCATCAAACTGGCGCTGTTCGCGCTGTGTCGAAGCTTGCGCCAGCAACGTCGCTGCCGCAGGACTCAGGGGCAGTGCAGGCGTCTCATCCCGCTTGGGTGGCGGCAGGGTTCGCGTTGTCTCGGCGCCAGCAGGAGGTAAGCTTGGGATTGGGCCAGGCGCCTGGGGTGGCACAGGTGGCAGCGGCGAGGACGGGGGTAGCCGAACCCCCGCACTGCAAGCACTCAGCAGCATCAGTGCAACGCCTGGAATCAGCCGGTCTTTGAACATCGAACTTTCCCCATTGGCGTTCTGCCTGCGTTACTCGCCAAGCCAACCGCGCCACCATTGCTGGAATTGCTGCACGGGCGATGGACCATTTGCATCTTCCGGCAACGCATCGGATAGCGCACAGGGCAATGGATCCATCGGTCCGCTTCCCTCCCGGAAAGGCAGCTGGATGGCGCCCGGGCATTCCGGCCCCGCCGCACGGCCACTGGTTCCATCAACCCAGCGCAAGCCCACCCCGTCAGGCAGCGTGCGCGGTATCTCGTGAACCCCCAGTGTACGCATCACGTCCAGCCAGATGGGCAAGGCGCCGCTGCCCCCCGCTAGGCCCATCGGCGCGTTGTCATCCCGACCCACCCAGACCACCGCCAGTTGATCGCCCGCATAACCGGCAAACCAGGCATCCCGCAGATCATCGGTGGTTCCGGTTTTCCCCGCCGCCTCCCATGCCGCAGGCAGATCGGCAGCGGCCCGCGCCGTGCCTTGCAACATCACCTGACGCAGGGCGGCATGGAGCAGATAGGCGCTTTGCGGCGAGGCCGCCGAACGCATGGAGAGCGGATAGCGGCGCAGGGGGGTGCCCGACGTGGAAATGACCTCGCGGATGACCCGCAAAGGCGTGTAGAGCCCCCCGCCCGCCAAGGTCTGGTACATTTGGGTGACCTCGATGGGGGTGAGTTCCAAGACGCCCAGCAACAGCGCGGGCACCACCGGGATATCCGCTTCCACACCGAGGGCCTTGAGCGTCTTCACCACCTGAGGCAATCCGACCGTGAGCCCAAGATGCACGGTGGCCGCATTATGGGATTGGGCGAGGGCCTGGAACAGGGGTTCCTCACCATGGAATCGCCCGGATGCATTGCCCGGACGCCATACCGACCCGCCCGGCACCTTCACCGCAACCGGTTCATCCAGCAGTGGACTTACGAGGGTATAGGTGCCCGACTCCAGGGCCGCGAGATAAACCGCCGGTTTGACCAAAGACCCGATGGGGCGCCGCGCCGCCAGAACCCGATTCAGGCCGCCGGACGCATCATCCCGACCGCCGACCACCGCATGGATCTCCCCGGTAAGCACGTCCGCCACCACCACCGCGCCCTGCAATCCCGCCTTGCCGCGCTGCGCCAGGCGGTCCAATTGGCGCACCAGACCCTGACGCGCCTGGGTTTGGGCTTCGGGGTCGAGGGTGGTGTAAATCCGCAAGCCCTCGGCCGTCAGATCCTCGGCGGGATAATCCCGCAGCAGGTGATTGCGCACCAGGCCCAACACCGCGCCGTAGTCCCCGCTGCGTTGAAGATTGGCCCTGACGCCCAAGGGCTGGGCTTGAGCCGCCCGAAGCGCGGCCTCATCCAGCAATCCCGCCTGGGCATACAGCCCCAGCACCGTATCGCGACGGGCACGGGCCCGCTCGGGTTGGCGCAGCGGATGGTAATGAGTCGGACCTTTTACCATCCCGACCAGCAGCGCCAGCTCTTGGATCTCCAGCTCGCCCAGGGGTTTCCCAAAATAGTACTCGCTGGCGAGCCCAAAACCATGGATGGCCCGGCCACCCTGCTGGCCCAGATAGACCTCGTTCAGGTAGGTCTCGAGGATTGCGGTCTTGTCGTAATGCCATTCCAGCAACAAGGCCATCAGGGCCTCGTCGAACTTGCGCCGGAACGTCCGGTCACTGTCGAGAAACAGGTTCTTGACCAGTTGCTGGGTCAGGGTGCTGCCGCCCTGGACGATGCGTCCGGCACGCAGGTTGGCCAGCGCGGCGCGCAACACCGCGCCCGGGTCAATGCCTGGGTGCCGCGAGAAATGGCGGTCTTCCACCGCCAAAAGCCCCAACAGCAGCGGTTCGGGTACTTCCGCAAGTCGCACCAGAACCCGGTCCTCGCCGTCCGTGCCATAAAGTGAACCGATGAGTTCCGGATCCAGACGGATCAGCGATGGAGCAGGCGCACCATCCAGGGCGTCCAGGTGATTGATCCCAGAGGCATCAAAACCCAGACGGATACGCTGGGCTGGCTGGGGACCGTCCCAGAATGACAAGGCGCGCACATGGATCGACAGGCTTCCTGCTCCCTCCGAACGGTAGGTTCCCGGGGATCGCAGGTTCTCGCTTGCACGGTAGCCGGCCCGCTCCAGTTCCCGGAGCAGGCGCTTGTAACTCACGGGTTCGGCGACCCCCAGTTCCATTGGGCGCGCATAGACCTGGGCCGGTAGTGACCAGCGGCGACTTTCGAAGCGGCTGACGATCTGGTGATCCAGATAGGCGGCGTAGACCACCACCGCACTTAGGGTGAGCAACGCGGCCCATGTCAGCCAAGACCACAAACCAGGAGAACGGGGGAATGATGGCAACAATGGGAAAATCCTGCGGGCGCACCAATTCTGGCGGACGGCGGGACAGAATCGCACCAAGCCGGACCAAAAACCAGACCTCTGCGGGAGGTCTTCTCCCACATGGACATTTCAACACATTGATTAATAAATGTGAAACACAATTGGCTTAATCTGTGCTTGAGAATTACCGTACACAGCACCGTGTGCACAGATCCTCCACGATCTCCCTCTCTCGCACTTCGCGCCCCTACGGGGCGCTTTTTTTGGCCTTTGGCCAGCGCGTGGCAGACTCAAGCCTGAGGGGGCGTACGATCCGGCGGAAGCAAGCGCTCCACGGCAGCCCGCATTTCCTGCAGGGAAATATGGCGGACATCGCGGCCGCCCACCAGGAAAATCACATATTCGGCAATGTTGCGGGAATGATCGCCGATGCGCTCCAGAGCACGGGCGCACCAGATGATGTCCAGCATGCGACGGATGGTGCGGGGATCTTCCATCATGAAGGTGATGTTCTGGCGCCAGATAGCCTCGTATTCCCGGTCCACCTCTTCATCGGCATGCACCACCTGCAACGCCGCCCGTGGATCCATGCGGGCAAAGGCGTCCAGCGCATCGGTCAGCATGGCCCGGGCCCGCACCGCCAGATGCTCCAAGGCATGATAACCATGCGGGGAACGGTCCATCTGGGCGAGATGACCGGCCATACGGGCGATTTTGCAGGCTTCATCGCCCACCCGTTCAAGATCCGTGATGATCTTGAGGACCGTGATGATCAGGCGCAGATCCCCCGCGGCGGGTTGCCGACGCGCCAGGATTCGATTGCACTCTTCATCGAGCGTCACTTCCTGAAGGTTGACGCGATGATCCGCAGCCACGACCTCCTCAGCCAATTGCCCATCAGAATCGACCAGCGCCCGCATCGCCTGGTCGATCTGATCCTCGACCGCGCCGCCCATGGTCAACACCCGGCTGCGTATGCCTTCAAGCTCCTCGTTGTATCTACGGGACGTATGCTGGGTGATGTCACCGGCTTCCATGCTTCCTCCAATGCTTCGGGTTGTTCGTGCGCATCGGGCCATAGCGCCCGGCCAAGTAATGTTCGGTCTCCGGCCGATCGGGGCAGGTAAACATGCGATCCGTTTGGCCGCATTCGATCAACTCACCTGCCTGCAGGAACAGGCAGGTCTCCGACAAACGCGCCGCCTGGGACAGATCATGCGTGGCCATCAGGATGGCATGATCATGTTGCAGTTCATGCAACATGGCCTCCACATGATGGATGGTGGCCGGACTCAAGGAAACACCTGGAACATCCAGCAACAGCACACGAGGTTCCAGCATCAACACCCGTGCCAGTGCCAACAAGTAACACCGCTCGCCATTCAAGGTGACGCCAGGCCGGTGCAGCACATCGGCCAGCGTCGTCCATAAACCACATCGGCGCAACGCGGCTTCCACGCGCCCATCCAGCAGCTCCTGATCCGTCTCGCCCCGCAACCGCAGGCCATAGGTCAGATGGTCGTGAAGCGTGGTCGGCAGCAATCCGGGAACGCTGGGCACCCAACCCAATTGACGCCGCACGGCTTCGCGGTCGACCTCGATCCCCGGTGCCAGAATCGGCTGTCCATGGAGAAAAACACGTCCGTGCAGCCGCAAACCATCCACCTGATCGCTCAAGCGCAGCAGCGCGCGCAGCAGGACGGTTTTTCCCGCAGCCTCGGGACCGATCAAGGCGGTGAGGCCACGGGAAGGAAGGGCAAACATCAGCGACCGCAATAACAGGATCCCGGCCGGCGTTTCGACCCCCAGGTTCTCGACCCGCAAACCGGTAGGCGATGCGTCGTCGGCGCACTCGCCGACATCGGCTTTTTCAAAAAACAACATGTCGTGACCCATGCCAGAAAGCCATCGAGATCGTGTCGTCGCCATTCCGGCGCCCAAGGGTTTTTATTCTACGATGTAAATCAGGTTGCTGATGGCAAAGCCGATCCAC
>Ga0209851_1000287_pt1 | contig 10287 bp, 4 predicted proteins | sample GWRWT4_14Oct14_FD_187195 | JGI IMG/M metagenome (GOLD analysis project Ga0209851, IMG submission 187195) | Sand microcosm microbial communities from a hyporheic zone in Columbia River, Washington, USA - GW-RW T4_14-Oct-14 (SPAdes) (version 2) | ecosystem: Engineered > Artificial ecosystem > Sand... | reverse complement strand
TGGGCAAAGCAGATCCCCTGGTCGTCTCGGCGCAGCAGTGGCTGCCGGCTGAGCCGCAGCCGTTGCGCGCGTCCTCTACCCTGCCCGATGATCTGGCCACGCTGGTCTATACCTCCGGCACCACGGGCCGGCCCAAGGGCGTCATGCTGAGCCACCGCAATATCCTGTCGGTGACCCATGCCGCGCTGCAGCGGGTGACGATCTATCCGCAGGATGTGTTTCTCTCCTTTTTGCCGCTGGCGCATCTGTTCGAACGCACGGCGGGTTATTACCTGCCCATGATGGCCGGCGCCACCGTGGCGCATGCGCGCGGCGTGCTGCAATTGACCGAGGATTTGCAGACGGTCCGGCCCACGGCATTGATTGCCGTGCCGCGGCTGTTCGAAACGGTTCATGGCCGGCTGCAGCGCGAACTCCAGCGCAGCGGATGGCTGGCGCGCCGGGCTTTTGCCTTGACGGTTCACGCGGGCTGGCAACAGAACCGTTATCGCCAAGGCAAGCGCCGCTGGCCGCTGGCCGCGGTGCTCTGGCCGGCTTTGTCGCGGCATGTGGCGAGCCGGCTGCACGCGCGGCTCGGCGGACGACTGCGGATTGCCGTCAGCGGCGGCGCGCCGTTGCCGCCGGCCATCGCGCGCACCTTCATCGGGCTTGGCCTGCCCTTGCTGCAAGGCTACGGCCTGACCGAGGCCAGCCCGGTGGTGAGCGTGAACCTCTTGGAGGACAACGAGCCGGCCAGTGTGGGACCGGCGCTGCCCGGGATCGAGGTGCGCCTGGGCGAGAATGATGAAATCCTGGTGCGCGGGCCCAATGTCATGCAGGGCTACTGGCAGAATCCGAGCGCCACGGCCGCCGCCATCGACCCCGAGGGTTGGCTGCATACCAACGATCGCGGGCGCATCGACCGGGCCGGCCGGCTCTACATCACTGGGCGGCTCAACGAGATCATCGTCCTGTCCAACGGCGAGAAGGTTTCGCCCGAGGATCTGGAGATGGCGCTGCGGATGGATCCATGGGTCGAGCAGTGCATGGTGGTGGGCGAGGGGCAGCCGTTTCTGGCGGCGCTGGTGGTTCTGGCGCATACGCCGTGGGTTGAATTCACCAAGGCGCAGGGTCTGGATCCCGCGGATCCGGCCAATCTGGCGCATCCACGATTGATTCGTGTCTTGCTCAGACATCTCGACAGTCGTTTGGCAAAATTCCCGAAATATGCCCGGATCCGCCGCGTTCATGCGCTCCTTGAGCCGTGGACACCCGAGAACGGACTGCTGACCCCCACGCTCAAGATTCGCCGCAAGATGCTGCAGGAGCGCTATGCGGCGCAAATCGAAGCCCTCTATGATCGGCATGTCCGGACGGTCAACCCCCATTGACCTCGGTGGATCCTGACCCTGGCGGTTCGCCTCGCCACTCGGGTGCTTTCACAGGCGGACGCGTGCGCCGGCCTGCCGTGGAACGAGTCGGCTCGATCTGTGCTAGGGATCGAGGGGCAGGTTTTTTTCGGGCCGGATGTTGCGGTATTCCATGGCGATCAACGGGCGAATCGGGGCGTGAGTGCGTCCGCTCGCAGAGGATTTGGGCAAGACGATGGGTGATTTGGATGGTATGAAGAAACCGCAACTCGCGCCGGATGCCCCCGGCCGTCCCGGTATCGCGCCGACCTGGACCAGCAGCGCGAAAGATGCGGTCGGCTGTTCGCTTGGGCTTTCGCGGTTGTGGTTCACCACCGGCTTCGGGATCCTCAACGAAGTTTATTATCCCCGTGTCGACATTCCCCAGATCCGCGATCTGGGCTTCATTGTTGCTGATGGCCGCGGCTTCTGGTCCGAAGTCAAGCGACTGGAAAACTACGCAGTGAATTTCGTGGCGCCGGGGGTTGCGGCACTCGAAATCTGTCATGAACATCCGCGTTACACCCTGCGGTTGCGGATCTCCCCTGATCCGCGCCGCGACGTGCTGGCGATCGAGGTTCGGCTGGACGGGGACGCGGAACTGCGGCCCTATGTGCTTCTCGCCCCCCGTCTGGGGGCAACCGGCCACGGCAACCGCGCCACGGTCGGGCGCCATCGCGGCCGCTGCGTCCTGCTGGCCGAACAGGGGCCTTTCGCGCTCGCCCTCGCGGCCGTGGATGAACACCAGCAGGATGCCTTCGGCGCGGCCAGCGCCGGTTACGTCGGTCGCAGCGACGGCTGGCAGGATTTTGCCCGCAACGGCGCCTTGACCTGGCGTTATCTCAGTGCCGGTCCAGGCAATGTCGCCCTGATCGGCGAATTGCCGCGCCGGGCGGTGCTGGCCTTGGGCTTCGGCAGCAGCGTTAGCGCGGCGGCGACACTCGCCATCTCCAGCCTGCTGCAACCGTTCGATATGCTCCTGCAACACCAGATCGCCGATTGGGAGGCCTGGCAGGCGCGCCGCAGTGAACGCTATGCGCTGCCGCTCGATCTCCCCGATTCCCTGCGGCGGCAGTTTCAGGTCTCTGCCATGGTCCTGCGCACCCATCTCGACAAGACCTATCCGGGGGCGATGGTGGCCAGCCTCAGCGTTCCCTGGGGGGACACGGGGGAAGAGCGGGGCGGTTACCACCTGGTCTGGCCGCGCGACCTGGTGGAGTGTGCAGGCGCTCTGCTGGCCCTCGGCGCCGAGGAGGAAGCCCGGGACACTCTGCGCTACCTGATCGCCAGCCAGCATGAGAGCGGCCACTGGAGCCAGAACCAATGGCTGGGCGGTAAACCCTTCTGGTCGGGGGTCCAGCTCGATGAAACGGCGTTTCCGGTGCTGTTGGCTGCGGCGCTCGATGAACGGGGTGGTCTCGGTGGAATCGAAGTGAGCGCCATGGTTCGCCAGGCGTTGGGCTTTATTGCCCTGCAGGGGCCGGTCACGCAGCAGGATCGCTGGGAAGAAAACACCGGCATCAACAGCTTCACGCTCGCCGCCTGTATCGCCGCCTTGGTGGCGGGCAGTGCCTTCCTGTCCGAGGACTCCCGCGAATGGGCGCTGGATCTGGCCGATTACTGGAACGATCGCATCGAAGCCTGGACTGTGGCCCGTAACACGGAACTGGCTGCCCGTCTGGGCGTGTCGGCCTACCATGTGCGCACCGCCCCCGCAGAAGTACTGCAGGAGGGAGCGGCCGCCCTGCGGCGTCCGCTGCCGGTCCGCAACCGCGAAGATGGCCTGACCCTGCCGTCCGATGAACAGGTTTCCACGGACTTTCTCCAGCTCGTGCGTTTCGGTCTGCGACTTGCCGATGATCCCTTGATCCTCGACAGCCTGGTGGTGGTGGATCATCTCCTCAAGGTCGATACCCCGGCGGGACCGGCGTGGCGGCGCTACAACGGCGACGGCTATGGCGAACACGACGATGGCCGCGCCTACGATGGCACCGGGCGCGGGCGGCCCTGGCCCTTGCTGACGGGGGAGCGTGGGCACTACGCGCTTGCCGCAGGCCAGGACCCCTTGCCCTGGCTGGAAACCATGGCAGGGCTGGCAAATGCCACTGGCCTCATCCCCGAGCAGGTCTGGGATGGCGCGGCTGTACCGGCGCGGCGCTTGGCCTTCGGGCGTCCGACAGGGGCGGCCATGCCCTTGGTCTGGGCCCATGCGGAGTTCACCAAGCTGATGGTGTCGCGCCATCTGGGCGCCCCGCTCGACCGGCCCCGATCAGTCTGGTTGCGCTACAAGGGGCAACGCCCGCGCATCCAGCGCGCCTTCTGGTCCCAGATGGCGCCCATCGGCGCCATCCAGGCCGGGCTTCGGCTGGTGATTCTCCTGTCCCGCCCGGCCCTGATTCACTGGGGCGTCGATGGCTGGCAGGATGCCCGGGATCTGGCCAGCGTCGACAGCGGCCTGGGTTTTCAGGTGGCGGAGCTGGACGCCCGATCCCTGAGGCCCGGCCAGCGGCTAGACTTCACGTTTCGATGGCAGGCGTCCAACGCCTGGGTGGGCTGCGACTATCATGTGAGTGTGGGGTCCGACTGACTGGGGTCGGTTCCGATCCGCAGTGCGGCGGGAGGCGTCCGATGAAACTTGTCATCCGGGATACCTGGTTTCCCTCGGGAACCCGAATCGACATCGAAGCAGGCCAGGATGAACTGGTCTTTGTCCGATGCACCTTCGAGGGCGGTGAAATCGCCGTGGATGCGGCTGTCGACCGCCCGATCTTCCTGACCTGCCTGTTCCAGGGAACCCGTTTCAGCGGCCAGCCCCTGTCGGCGCGCATTTCCCATGAATGCCATTGGTGTGCCCCGGTGACCGAGGCCTCTGCTTCTGCCCCTGTCGGAATGGGTGGCAACGACGTCCATCCCAAATAGCCCATTTGCCGCCATTCCGTCACAGGGCGGCACCATCATGGAACCGGGTGCCGGATTGTCTGGGCCCGATTCCGCCGCTTCGCGCTCCACGCGCTACTGATCTCGTCCGGACGACAAAAGCCTCGCCGAAAGGGCTAAAAAGGGTGCAACGCGCTTTCGTCTTCTTGATGGATGCGCCTGGATGCACCACAGGCCGCGCTTTCCGGTGGATCTCCCGCCGCGCCGGCCACAGTCCCGCCAGCACGGGCTGCCAGAGCGTGATCCGCACCGCAGGAAAGTCGCCGTGAAGGCGCGTCCGGTGGAAAGGCGAAACGGATGGCGGCTGCGCCCCCGGTCCGTTGCCGTTACAGGTCCGGATTGTGAAGGTGGCTGCGGAACGCGCCCGGAGAGTGGTCGTCATCGGGCGGTCGTGTTGTGGTTTGCATTGGAATGGGTGACACGTCATGACGAATCTGGTGTTGAAGGCTTACTGGAGCCAGCCCGCCACAGCGGTCGTCGCGGCCCTGGACAGTGCCGCCGGGGGCCTCACCGACGCAGAGGCCCAGCGCCGGCTGCGGGAGTTCGGGCCCAACCGTCTGCGCGACGCCAAGGGCTCGGGCGCGTTGTCGGCTCTGGTCAAGCAGTTCGCCAGTCCGCTGGTGCTGATTTTGCTGTTCGCCGCCATAGTCTCCCTGGCGATCGGCGAATGGCTGGACGCCTCGATTATCCTCGCCATCGTCGCCGGCAGCGGTCTGCTCGGTTTCGCACAGGAATACAGTGCCTCGCGGGCGGTGCAGAAATTGCGCCAGCAGGTGTCGCTCAAGGCCCGCGTGCTGCGGGATGGCGCGCCGGTCGAGATCCCGGCCGAGGCGGTGGTGCCGGGCGATGTCGTGATGCTCGCGGCGGGCAGCCTGATTCCGGCCGACGGCCTGATCCTGGCGGCGAGGGATTGTTTCGTCATTCAGGCCGCGCTGACCGGGGAGACCTTTCCGGCGGAGAAGATGCCGGGCGTGGTGGCGCCCGATGCCAGTCTGCCGGAGCGGACCAACTGCGCGTTCATGGGCACTTCGGTGCGCAGCGGCACGGCGCAGCTACTGGTGATCGAAACCGGTGCTCGCACCCAGTTTGGCAACATTGCCCATCGCCTGAACCTGCGGCCGCCGGAAACTGAATTCGAGCGCGGCATCCGCCGTTTCGGGTATCTGCTCACGCAAGTCATGCTGGTGCTGGTCGTTGTCGCGTTTGCCATCAATGTGCTGTTCGAGCGCCCGGTGCTGGAGGCGCTGCTGTTTTCGATCGCTCTCGCCGTAGGCCTGTCACCCGAGCTGTTGCCGGCGGTCATCACCGTCACCCTGGGACGCGGTGCCCGCGCCATGGCGGCCAAGGGCGTCATCGTGCGGCGACTCAACGCCATCGAAAACCTCGGCAGCATGGATGTGTTCTGCACCGACAAGACCGGCACCTTGACCGAGGGCGCGGTGCGCCTCGAACAGGGCGTCGACCCCGCCGGCGTCGATGCCCTTAGGGTCCGGAGCCTCGCCTATCTGAACGCCGCGTGGGAGACCGGCATCGCCAATCCGCTGGACCAGGCCATCGTCGCCGGTGGCGCGCCAGCGGGGTTCAGGCCGGACGACTGGCGCAAGCTCGATGAGATTCCCTACGATTTCCAGCGCAAGCGACTCAGTGTGGTGGGGCTGGGGCCGGCGGACGAGCGCCTGTTGATCTGCAAGGGCGCTTTTGCCACGGTGGCGGAAGTTTGTAGCGAGGTGCGCGACAGTGACCAGGAGCGCCCACTGGATGCAAGCTTGAGCGCCGCGCTGGAGCAGCGTTTCGCGGCCTGGAGCCAGCAGGGATTTCGGGTGCTGGGCGTGGCCAGCCGGCGCGTGCCCGAGCAGTCCGCCTACACCGCGGCCGAAGAACAGAGCATGACCTTCGAGGGCTTCCTGCTGTTCGCCGATCCGCCCAAGGCCGGGGTGCGCGAGACCCTGGACCGGCTCGCCGCACTGGGCGTACAGGTCAAGGTGATCACCGGCGACAATCGTCTGGTCGCCGTCCATGTGGCGGAACAGGTCGGCATGCACGCGCCCCGGGTGCTGACCGGCCAGGAGATCAACCAGCTCAAGGACGAAGCCTTCTGGCATCGGGCCGCCCGCACCGAGCTGTTTGTGGAAGTCGACCCCAGCCAGAAAGAGCGCATCATCCTGGCCCTGCGCCACGCCGGGCACGTCGTCGGCTACCTGGGCGATGGCATCAACGATGCGCCGGCGCTGTATGCCGCCGATGCCGGCATCTCGGTCGACACGGCGGTGGATGTGGCCAAGGAGGCGGCGGACTTCGTGCTGCTGGGTCCCGATCTGGAGGTCCTGCGTCAGGGCATCGAATACGGACGCACCACCTTCGCCAACACCCTCAAATACATCTACATGACCACCAGCGCCAACTTCGGCAACATGGTCAGCATGGCGTTCGCCTCGCTGTTCTTGCCTTTCCTCCCGCTGTTGGCCAAGCAGATTCTGCTCAACAATTTTCTCTCCGATATTCCGGCCATCGGCATCGCCACCGACCGCGTCGACCGTGCCGCGGTGGATCGGCCCCATCGCTGGAACATTGCCGCCGTGCGCCGATTCATGCTCACCTTCGGCCTGATCAGTTCGCTGTTCGACGGGCTCACTTTTGCGACCCTGTTCTGGCTAACGGATGCGTCGGCGCCACATTTTCGTACCGGCTGGTTCGTGGAATCGCTGCTCACCGAGCTGCTGGTGGTACTGGTGGTGCGCACCCGATTGCCCTGCTACCGCAGCCGCCCGGGCAATCTGCTGCTGGGGCTGACCGCGATCCTGGTCGCGGTGGCACTCGGTCTGCCCTATCTGCCGGGAGTCGCGGTGTTCGATTTCGTGCCGCTGCCTGGCACCGTCATGGCTGCCATCTTGGCGATTGTGGGGTTGTATCTGCTGGCCACGGAAATGGCCAAACGCCGGTTCTACCGCCGCTAGGCGCCCTGAGGGACGCGCAATGGTTCAACGCCGTTTTGATGATTTGGCTATGCCCCTTGCTTTCCCATCGGATGGGCTCGGCTTGACATCGGTCATGCCCATCCCCATCTCCATGGGCAACTCTTGGGCCTGACGGCCCATTCGAAACTGACGGGGAATTGCTCATGCGCATGGACAAACTGACCAGTAAATTCCAGATGGCCCTGGTCGACGCCCAGTCGCTGGCCGTGGGGCGCGACAATGCCTACATCGAGCCAGTCCATATCCTGCTGGCGCTGCTGGATCAGCAGGGCGGCAGCGCGCGACCCCTGCTGTCTGCCGCGGGAACGGAGGTTAACGGGCTGCGTGCGGCCCTGGGCCAGGCGCTGGAGCGACTGCCCCAGGTCCAGGGCGCCTCGGCGGGGGAAGTGCATTTCTCCAATGATGTCGCGCGCCAGTTCAACATCGCCGACAAGCTGGCCCAGCAGCGCAAGGACCAGTACATCAGCTCCGAGCTCTACCTGCTGGCGGTGTTGGAGGATAGGGGGCCGGCGAAGGAGCTGCTGCAGCAGTTCGGCGCCTCGAAAACGGCCGTGGAGCGCGCCATCGAGCAGATCCGGGGCGGCGCCAGCATTGATGACCCCAATGCGGAGGAAGCCCGTCAGGCCCTGACCAAATACACCATCGACCTCACCGAGCGGGCCGAGCAGGGCAAGCTGGACCCGGTGATCGGTCGCGACGATGAAATCCGCCGCACCATCCAGGTGCTCTCCCGGCGCACCAAGAACAATCCCGTGCTGATCGGCGAACCCGGCGTGGGCAAGACCGCCATTGTCGAAGGGCTGGCCCAGCGCATCGTCAACAGTGAGGTGCCCGAGGGCCTCAAGGGCAAGCGCGTGCTGTCGCTGGACATGGCGGCCCTGATCGCGGGCGCCAAGTATCGTGGCGAATTCGAGGAGCGCCTTAAGGCCGTGCTGAGCGACCTGGCCAAGCAGGAAGGGCAGGTCATCCTGTTCATCGACGAGATCCACACCATCGTCGGCGCCGGCAAGGCCGAGGGGGCGATGGATGCCGGCAACATGCTGAAACCCGCGCTCGCCCGCGGCGAGCTGCACTGCATCGGCGCCACCACGCTCGACGAATACCGGCAATTCATCGAAAAGGACGCGGCGCTCGAGCGGCGTTTCCAGAAAGTGCTGGTGGATCAGCCCACGGTCGAGGACACCATTGCTATCCTGCGCGGCCTGAAGGAGAAATACGAAGTCCATCATGGGGTGGATATCACCGATCCGGCCATCGTGGCGGCGGCGACCCTGTCGCATCGCTACATCACCGACCGCCAGTTGCCCGACAAGGCCATCGACCTGATCGACGAGGCGGCCAGCCGCATCCGCATGGAAATCGATTCCAAGCCCGAGGAGATGGACCGCCTGGAGCGGCGGCTGATTCAGCTCAAGATCGAACGCGAGGCACTCAAGAAAGAGTCGGACGAGGCCTCCCGCAAGCGCCTGGCAGACCTGGAAGATCAGATCGGCCGGCTGGAGCGGGAATTCGCCGATCTGGAAGAGATCTGGAAGGCTGAAAAAGCCGCCTTGCAGGGCAGCCAGCACGTCAAGGAAGAGCTGGATCGGATGCGTATGGAACTGGAAACGGCGCGGCGGGCCGGCGATTTGACCCGCATGTCCGAACTGCAGTACGGACGTATCCCGGCACTGGAAAAGCAGCTGGCCGAGGCGAGCGAGGCCGAGCAGCGCGACATGACCTTGCTGCGCAACAAGGTGACCGACGAGGAAATCGCGGAGGTCGTCTCCAAATGGACCGGCATCCCGGTCGCCAAGATGCTGGAAGGCGAACGCGAAAAGCTGCTGCGCATGGAAGACTCCCTGCACCAGCGCGTGATCGGCCAGCAGGAGGCGGTGCGGGCTGTTTCCGATGCCATCCGCCGTTCGCGGGCAGGCTTGTCCGATCCCAATCGCCCGAATGGCAGTTTCCTGTTCCTGGGGCCAACCGGCGTAGGCAAGACCGAACTCACCAAGGCGCTGGCCCTGTTCATGTTCGACTCCGCCGATGCCATGGTGCGCATCGACATGTCCGAGTTCATGGAAAAGCATTCGGTGGCGCGTCTGATCGGGGCGCCTCCGGGCTATGTGGGCTACGAGGAAGGTGGTTACCTGACCGAGGCGGTACGGCGCAAGCCCTATTCGGTGATCCTGCTCGATGAAGTGGAGAAGGCCCATCCCGACGTGTTCAATGTGCTGCTGCAGGTGCTGGATGATGGCCGCCTGACCGACGGGCAGGGGCGCACGGTGGATTTCCGCAACACCGTGATCGTGATGACCTCCAACTTGGGCTCCCAGATGATCCAGGAGATGGCCGGCGAGGAGAATTACACCCGCATGAAGGCGGCGGTGATGGAGGTGGTGGCCCAGCACTTCCGGCCCGAGTTCCTGAACCGCATCGACGAAGTGGTCGTGTTCCACCCGCTGGGCCGCGAGCACATCCGCCGCATCGTCGACCTGCAGGTGGACATCCTGCGCCAGCGCCTGGCGGCCCGCGACATCGGCCTGGAGCTGACCGAGGGCGCGCTGGACTGGCTCGGGGAGGTGGGTTACGACCCGGTTTATGGCGCCCGGCCCCTGAAGCGCGCCATCCAGCAGTACATGGAAAACACCCTGGCGCGGGATCTGCTCCAGGGCCGCTTTCTGCCGGGGCAAATCATTGTCGTGGATCGTGCGGGCGACCAGCTCGCGTTCCAGTCCCGCGCCGGGTGAGGGGCGATATACTATGGCGCTTTGCCGGCGTCCTTGAAATGGTGCGGGCCGTCCCCAGACTCAGGCCGTCATCCCATCCGGATGACGGCCGCCTGGGCCGGCCCAGCCACAACCCGGCGTGATCATTCCTGAACAGCCCTTTCGCATTGTGAGGATCCCATGCCCATCTACGAATACCAGTGCCAGGCCTGCGGGCACCGCCTGGAAAGCCTGCAGAAACTCAGCGAAGAACCGCTCAAGGACTGCCCCGCCTGCGGC
>Ga0209851_1000284_pt1 | contig 10368 bp, 8 predicted proteins | sample GWRWT4_14Oct14_FD_187195 | JGI IMG/M metagenome (GOLD analysis project Ga0209851, IMG submission 187195) | Sand microcosm microbial communities from a hyporheic zone in Columbia River, Washington, USA - GW-RW T4_14-Oct-14 (SPAdes) (version 2) | ecosystem: Engineered > Artificial ecosystem > Sand... | reverse complement strand
CGCGCCGCTTCAAATCGCGGCTGAGGGTTTCGGCGAGCGGCGTAACGGCCGGCACCTGATCAAGGCGCTCGAAGTGGTTGACGATCGGACGCCCGTCCACGAAGTCCCAGATATAGCGATCGAAACTGCCGAATGCCTCTTGGACGGCGAGGAAGGCCTGGGCATTGCTCACCGCCGCCTGGACTTTCAGCCGGTTGCGGACGATGCCCGGATCCTGCAACAGCGTCTCGACGCGCGCCGCGTCAAAACGCGCCACCTGTCCGGCGTCGAAGTCCGCGAACAGGCGCCGGTAATGCGGCCGCTTGCGCAATATCGTCAGCCAGCTCAATCCCGCCTGCGCGCCTTCCAGAATCAGGAATTCAAACAGCGTGCGGTCCGCATGCACCGGAACGCCCCACTCGGTGTCATGGTACTGCCGGTACAGCGGGTCCTGGCCACACCAGGGGCAGGCGTCGAGACTCATCATGATGGTTTTTCAGATACTCAAAGAATTTAAAGCACGGTCATGGCGATCCAGGATTCTGGACACTAGCTCTGACGATCAAGATCAATCGGTTGTGTCCGGCCTGTTTGCGAGCGCTGATGAACGCATCAATGACCCGAGCTGAGGTAACGGGGGAAATGGCACTGCATTTCCATCCCAACTTCAGCGCAAAGGGATTGCAAAAGTGCATGAAAAACCCCCGGTGAAATGCCGGGGTTCATGGTGGCTGAAAGGCGGGCCGCAAGCGACCCGCCGTCAGCGGATCAGGCGTTTTCGCGGTGCAGCATGTGCATGACGCAGACCGAGCCGGCCCCCATCATGTGTACTGCGGCCGTATGGGCGCCTTCCACCTGGCGCTTGCCGGATTCACCGCGCAATTGCTGGGTGGCATCCCACACCTGGGCCAGGCCCGTGGGACCACCCGGATGGCCGCGGGCGATGAGGCCGCCGTCGGTGGAGAACGGAATCCGCCCACCGATCTGGGTGGCGCCTTCCAGCACCAGCTTCTCGCCCTCGCCCTCGCCGCAGAAGCCCATCAGCTCGTAGTACATGAGTTCTTCGATGGGGAAGGCGTCGTGGACGTGCACCAGGCTGACATCCTTTGGACCCAGTCCGGCTTCTTCATAACAGGCCTGCGAGGTGGTGCGGGTCAGTTCACTTGGTCCCACCACGGCGCCCATGAAGATGTGGCCATCGACATACTGCTCGGACTGCAACTGGGAGGACAGCACCCGCACCAGCGGCCGGCCGGCCGCCAGTTTCTTCGCCCATTTCTTGTTGGTCACGATGGCACAGGCCGCGCCGCCACCCGTGGCACAGGCCATCATGGTGGTGTGGGGATGGGCAACCGGCTTGGAGGCCAGCACTTCCTCGATGGTCACTTCGTGATCCGACTGGCGCTGCGCCATGGGGTTGTAGCGGGCGTGGTTCCAGTTCTTGGCGGCGATGCGGGCATAGATCTCCGGGGAGGTGCCGTATTCATGCGTGCGGCGCACCGCCCACATGGCAAAGAACGCGGCGGGCAGCACCATGCTTTCGATGCGCGGACCCTGAGCCATGTACATCTGCATCATCATCTGGCCCATGCGCACGATGTCGTCAAAGCCCAGCGCCATGGCGATGTCGGCCTGGCCGGAAGCAACCCGCAGGCAGGCTTCCCGGAAAGCCGTGGAGCCCGTGGCCGAGGCATTCTCGACATGGACCACCGGCACGCCAGTCAGACCCAGATCCTTGGCGATGGCCACGCCTTCGGTCATGTCGCCCATGATGTAGCCGTTGTAGAGTGCGCCCACATCGCGGAACTTGATGCCGGCGTCCTTCAGAGCGGCCTTGCCGGCCACGTAGGCCATTTCCTTGTTGCTCTTGCCATGCTTGCCGAAGGGATGCATCCCCACGCCGGCGACGTATACGTCTTCCAACATTTCCTCATTCCCCCTTGCGGATCGGCTCGAAGCCGAAGCTGCACATTTCCGTATCGCCCTTCTTCTTGATGGGCAGGGCCACCATGCCCATGGGCATGCCGATCTCCCAGTCGCCCATCTTGCCGCTGATCACGGCCTGGACGCGCACCCCTTCGGGCAGGTCGATCTGACCCACGCCGTGGGCCTTGCCGTCGCCCATCTTGGCGGCGCCCATGAAGGGCATCAGCACCCAGGTCCAGGAATAGAGCACGCCCTCAGAGGACAACTCGACGTCCTCGACGGGCGTTTCGGTCAACGGACACTGCATGCGGCGGGGAAAGAAATACTTCTTTGCCTCGGGGCTGTAGGAGCCCAACAAACGCGGGCGCTCGCCCTCGGCTTCGGGAATAACGAGATAGCCCTCTTCCAGAGGCACTTGCTTGGCCATGGCCAATTCTCCTTGAGGATTGAAAAATCTTGGGTAATGCGTGTAACCAAGGTCAAACGGACCGACCTGGCAAAAAAAGCATGCCCCGCACCTTCAAGCAGTGCGGGGCATGGTGTCAGTCAGGGACGTTCAGCCCTTCTTGCTGGGTCCGGTGGGGACTTCGTTGAACGGCACGGTCTTGTCGATGCGGATATCCGTCGGCAGGCCGAGGATGCGCTCGCCGATGATGTTGCGCTGGACCTCATCCGTGCCGCCGGCGATGCGGATTGCCGGAATGCCCAGATAGGCCTGCTGCCACATGGCTTCCATCAGGGTGTCCTGACGATCGGTCAGCACGCCGGCCGCGCCCTGGAGTTCCATGATGAAGGCCGCCATTTCCTGGATCAGCAGACCCATGGCCAGCTTCATGACCGAGCTTTCCGAACCCGGCATGGCGCCTTGCGACAAGGCCGACAGGGTGCGATAGCCGGTCAGCTCCAGCGCCTTGAAGCGGGCAGCGAATTCAGCCATCTTCTGGCGCACGGCGTCGTGCTCCAGGGCCGGACGCCCGTCCAGGGTGGTTTCGCGCAACAGGGCCACGATGCTGCCTAGGCCATTGTCGCCGCCGAACAGGCCGCCACCGCCACCGATGCTCATGCGCTCGTTCATCAGGGTGGTGATGGACACCGCCCAACCCTGGCCCACGGCGCCCAGCCGATTGCTGTCCGGGATGCGCACGTCGTTGAAGAACACTTCGTTGAAGTTGGCGCCGCCGGTGATCTGGCGGATCGGACGGACTTCGACGCCCGGCGATTCCATGTCGACGATGAAGTAGGTCAGGCCCTTGTGCTTGGGCAGGCTGGGATCGTGGCGGGTGACCAGGATGCCCCATTTGGAGTAATGGGCACCGGAAGTCCAGACCTTCTGGCCGTTGATGACCCAGTCGTCGCCGTCCTTGACGGCGCGGGTGCGCAGCCCGGCCAAGTCGGAACCGGCGCCGGGTTCGCTGAACAACTGACACCACACCTCATCGCCGCGCAGCATGGGCTGCAGGTAGCGATCCTTCTGCTCGTTGGTGCCGTGGGTCATGATGGTGGGACCGGCCATGCCGATGCCGATCATGAAGATGTTGGCGGGGGTCTCGTACTTGGCCTCTTCCTGGCCCCAGATGACCTGCTGCATGATGTTGCCGCCGCGGCCGCCGAATTTCTTCGGCCAGGTGATCACGCCCCAATTAGCGTCGGCCTTCTTGCGCTGCCACGCCTGGGAGTTGCGGACCATTTCCCATTCGGCTTCGCCACGCAGTTCGCCGCCCTCGGCTTCTGCGAACATGCTCATCATGCCGCCCGACTCGCTGCGCAGCTTGGCATTCTGGGACAGCCACTGGCTGACTTCGGCGCGGAATTCCGCTTCCTGCGGGGTATCGTTGAAATCCATGTTCCCTATCCTCCTAAAAATCCCAAATCCCTGGATGGACCGTTCAGGCGGCCTGTTCCAGGCTGCGCATCAACCGCTCCCGCCAGACGATGGCGCCCCCAAGCAGGCTTTCCAGATGCTTGGCACGCTTCATGTGCAGATGGGGGTTGGCTTCCCAGGTGAACCCGATGCCGCCATGGACCTGGACGTTTTCCTGAGCGGCAAACGCATAGGCATCGATGCCCATGACGCGGGCGCCGCTGGCGGCCTGCTGCAGCTTCTCCGGCGCGCTTTCCAGCGCCCAGGCGGCGTAGTAGGCGCTGGAGCGGGCGGTCTCGACCTTGACGAACATGTCGGCGATGCGGTGTTTGATGGCCTGGAAGGAGCCAATCGGCCGGCCAAAGGCATAGCGTTCCTTGGCGTACTGAACCGCCATTTCCATAGCTGCCTGTGCGCCACCCACCTGCTCGAAGGAAAACAAGGCTGCGGCCTTGTAGGACATCGCGTCCAGCAGCGCGGCGCCCTGGCCGGCCTTGCCCAGCGGCTCGGCGTCCACGCCATTGAAGGTCAGGCGGGCCTGCTTGCGCGTCCGGTCCATGGTCGCAACGGATTCACGGGTCACCTTGCTGTCGGCCAGGTTGACCAGGTACAGGGACACGCCTTCCTCGTCGCGGGCCGAAACGATGGCCAGATCAGCACTCAAGCCGTCCACCACCGGGGATTTCACGCCCGTCAGCTTGCGCCCTTGTGCCTTGACCTGGACGCCCGCAGCGTCGATACGGCCCTTCTCGGCATAGGCCACGGTGGCGATGGCATCGCCAGCCGCCAGCTTGGCGAGATAGGTGGCTTTCTGGGATTCGGAACCAGCGGCCTTGATCAGCTCCGCTGCCATGTAGATGGAGGAAGAGAACGGGGTGCAGGCCAGGGTCTTGCCCATTTCTTCAGCCAGCACGGCCAGTTCGAGATAACCCATGCCGGCGCCGCCGTATTCCTCGGGAATGGCGGTGCTCAGCCAGCCTGCCTCGGCCATCTGTTTCCACAAGTTGGCGTCGTGAGTGGCTTCGGAATCGAGAATCTTATGGACTGCGGCGTATGACGACAGATCGGCCAGCAGGCGCTTGGCCGAGTCGCGCATCATTTCCTGATCCTGGGAAAATTTGAAATTCATCGCTTGAACTCCTTCTCAAGCCCTTTTTAAAACACAGACCCTGGAAATCCTCCCCAGGCCTGCACAACGAAATGCGGACGGTCACGCCAAGCACCCGCAAGCCCGATCAACCGGCTTGTCAGTGTCTGGATGCTTGCCGTCCGGCAGGAGGTGCTTCAACCGCCTCCCCTCTCAACAACGCTTAGATTTACCACAAAACGATCGTTCGATACCAGTGGAAAAAGGCGGATCCATGCAATCGTGGCCGCCATGCGCCTCAATGGGATCAGGGCATCACAGCCAAGGCTTCGAGTCCCATGGATTCGGGCAGGCCGAACATCAGGTTCATATTCTGGATTGCCTGGCCCGCCGCGCCCTTGACCAGATTGTCGATCACGCCAAGCACCACCACGGTCTCACCATTCTGGGGCCGGAACACGCTCAGGCGGCAGGTGTTGGCCGCGCGCACGCTGGCGGTGGCGGGATGCTGTCCCAGCGGCAGGACATCCACGAAAGGCTCGTCCACGTAGCGGGCGGCATATAGGGCATGCAATTCCGTTTCATCCACCGCCTCGCGCAGGAACGCGAACAGCGTGGCATGCATGCCACGGTTCATGGGCGCTAGATGGGGCACGAAAGTCAGTCCCACGGCGTGGCCCGTAGCCCGCGCCAGATGGGTTTCGATCTCCGGCAGGTGGCGATGGCCCGCCACGCCATAGGCGCGGAAATTGTCCGCCACCTCGCAATACAAGGAATCGACCTTGGCGCCCCGCCCCGCCCCGCTTGCGCCGCTCGCGGCGCTGGCGATCAGTCGCTGCGGATCGATCCAGCCCCGCTCCAGCAGCGGCAGGAAGCCCAACTGGATCACCGTCGGATAGCAACCCGGATTGGCCACCAGCCGAGCCGTGCGCAGGGCCTCGCGGTTCACCTCGGGCAGACCGTAGACCGCCCGGCCCAGCAGCTCGGTATTCACGGGCGTGAGGCCATACCAACGAGCCAGCAGCGCCGCATCGGGCAGACGAAAATCGGCGGAGAGGTCAACCACGCGAGCCCCGGCATCCAGCAGGGCGCCGGCCATGTCCAGCGCCACACCGTGGGGGGTGGCGAAGAACACCACATCGCAGCGGGCAAGCCGTTCCACCTCGGGCGCGGTAAACGTCAGATCGACTCGGCCCCGCAGACTGGGAAACAGCTTAGCGACCGCCGTGCCTTCCGCGCCCCGGGAAGTCAGGCAGTCCACCTGCACTTCCGGATGGTTCGCCAGAATCCGCAACAACTCCACGCCGGTGTAACCGGTGCCGCCCACGATACCCGCTGAAATCACGCTGTGCTCCTTCCCATGGGGGCCAACCGGCCCCGCGTCGCTTGCGACACCATCGCCACCTTGCCATGATCGCGGGCCGACGCCCCATCCACAAGTTCCCCGTGTTGCAGGAGTCTCTTCCCATGCTCACCGTCAAGGCCTTCCATGTGATGTTCATGGTGACCTGGTTCGCCGGCCTGTTCTATCTGCCGCGTCTGTTCGTCTATCACTGTGAACTGAGCAGCCCCGCCGAGCGAGCGCGCTTCGAGCTGATGGAGCGCCGCTTGTTCGTGATGATGACCATTGGCGCCAGCGGCACCGCGCTGTTCGGCCTGTGGCTGTTGGTGGATTACGCCTGGCAGGCTTATGCCAAAAGTGGCTGGCTGCATCTGAAATTGACGCTGGTGCTGCTACTGCTCGGCTATCACGTCTATCTATGGCGGCTGATGCGTGAGCTGGCGGTGCGGCCGGGCATCCACAGCGGCCGCTTTTACCGCTGGATCAACGAGATTCCCTCGCTGTTCCTGGTCGTCATCGTGCTGCTCGCGGTTACCAAGCCTTTTTGAGTGCGCCGCCCGCGACAACGAAAAACGGCGCCCAAGGCGCCGTTTACATCGAAATGTGGTAGCTAGGGGCGGGCTCGAACCGCCGACCTCATCATTATGAGTGATGCGCTCTAACCGGCTGAGCTACCTAGCCACAATTCAGCCCGCGCTGTCGCGGAAGAGGGCGAATTTTCCGCGCTGGGCGGGCTCCTGTCAAGCACCGAGGCGGACGCGGGAAGCCGGCGCCTCAGATCGGGATCCGCGCTGCATTCGCAAATTGCGTCACCGCGCTTGCGCCCTCAACCGCCAAGCGAAAAAAGACCCGGAGGATTGCTCCTCCGGGTCTTTTCATCGGCAACACAATGGGCTTACCGCGTTTAGATCAGAACGATTCCGTTCAGTGGAACTGTTCTTCTTCGGTGGAGCCGGTCAGCGCCTTGACGCTGCTCGATCCGCCCTGGATCACGGTGGTGACATCGTCGAAGTAGCCTGCGCCGACTTCCTGCTGGTGCGACACGAAGGTGTAACCCTTCTCGCGGGCGGCGAATTCCGGTTCCTGCACCATCTGGGTGTAGTGCTTCATGCCTTCACCGCGGGCGTAGGCATGGGCGAACTGGAAGGTGTTGTACCAGTTGATGTGGATGCCGGCCAGCGTGATGAACTGGTACTTGTAGCCCAGCGCGGACAGCTCATCCTGGAACTTGGCGATGGTCTTGTCGTCCAGGTTCTTCTTCCAGTTGAAGGATGGTGAGCAGTTGTAGCTCAGCAGCTTGCCGGGGCAGGCCTTGAGCACGGCCTGCGCGAACTCGCGGGCAAAGCCCAGGTCCGGCGTACCGGTTTCACACCACACCAGATCAGCATAGGGCGCGTAGGCCACGCCGCGGCTGATGGCCTGCTCCAGACCATTCTTGACACGGTAGAAGCCTTCCTGGGTGCGCTCGCCGGTCAGGAAGGGCTTGTCGTTGGCGTCATGATTCGAGGTGATCAGGTTGGCCGCCTCAGCATCGGTACGGGCCAGCACGATGGTCGGCACGCCCATCACATCCGCCGCGAACCGTGCCGCGATGAGCTTTTCGACGGCTTCCGCGGTCGGCACCAACACCTTGCCACCCATGTGGCCGCATTTCTTCACGGCAGCCAGCTGGTCTTCGAAATGCACACCGGCGGCGCCGGCGGTGATCATGTTCTTCATCAGCTCAAAGGCGTTCAACACGCCGCCGAAACCGGCTTCGGCGTCCGCCACGATGGGCAGGAAGTAGTCGACGAATTCCTTGCTGCCGGGCTCGATGCCGCGCGACCACTGGATTTCATCGGCGCGCTTGAAGGTGTTGTTGATGCGTCGCACCATGGTCGGCACGGAATCGTAGGCGTACAGCGACTGGTCAGGGTACATGGTCTCGGAGGTGTTGCCGTCGGCGGCGACCTGCCAGCCCGACAGGTACACGGCTTCCAGACCGGCCTTGGCCTGCTGCATCGCCTGGCCAGCGGTGATCGCACCGAAGGCGTTCACATAGCCCTTCTTGGCCTCGCCATTGACCAGCTTCCACAGCTTCTCGGCGCCACGCTTGGCCAGCGTGTGATCCAATTGAACGCTACCGCGCAGACGGACGACGTCGGCAGCGGAATAACCGCGCTTGACGCTCTTCCAGCGGGAATTTTCGGCCCAATCTTTCTCCAGGGCCTTGATTTGTTGCTCGCGCGTGATCGACATCATTTTCTCCACGATTAGGGCAGGTAGTCGTAAGCAGCCAGGGTCAGGAAATCCACGCACTCATCGGCCGTGGTGATGCGATCCATGATCTGTGCGGCCTCGTTGAAGCGTCCGTTGGTGTAGGCGTCCTCGCCCACCTCGTTGCGGACCACTTCCAGCTCCTCGGCGAGCAGTCGACGGAACAGGGCGGCGGTAACCGTCTCCCCACTGTCGAGGCGAATGCCGTGGCGTATCCACTGCCAGATCTGGGTGCGACTGATTTCTGCCGTTGCTGCGTCTTCCATCAGGTTATAGATTGGCACCGCGCCGCGACCGCTGATCCAGGCTTCGATGTATTGCACGGCAACCCGGATATTCCCCCGCAGTCCCGCCTCGGTCGCTGCGCCTTCACAGGGCTGCAGCAGATCGCGTGCGGTGACGGAGGTGTCGTTGTCTCGCATGACATGGAGCTGGTTGAGCCGGTTGGGCCCGATGTACTGGTTGAAAACCTCGACCGCCACGCCGGCGAGGCCGGGGTGGGCAATCCAGGTTCCATCATGGCCGTTGCGCGCTTCCCGTTCTTTATCGGCGCGAACCTTGGCCAGGGCGATCTCGTTCTGTCCGGGATCTTTGACCGGAATGAACGCCGCCATGCCGCCCATGGCCAATGCACCCCGCTTGTGGCAGGTTTTGATCAGCAGCCGTGAGTAGGCATCCAGGAATGGCTTGTCCATGCTCACGGCACCCCGGTCGGGCAATACCCGATCGGAATGATTCTTCAGGGTCTTGATATAGCTGAAGATATAGTCCCAGCGACCGCAGTTGAGGGCGACGATGTGGTCGCGCATCTCATAGAGGATCTCGTCCATCTCGAACACCGCCGGCAGCGTCTCGATCAGGATGGTGGCCTTGATGGTGCCACGGGCGAGTCCAAAGTGGTCTTCGGAGAAATCCATCACCTGGGCCCACAGCCGGGCTTCGAGATGGCTCTCCATCTTTGGCAGGTAGTAGTAGGGGCCGGTGCCCTTGGCGATCAGATCGCGGGCGTTGTGGAAAAAGTACAGGCCGAAGTCCACCAGCGCGGCGGGAACGATCTGGCCGTTGAGCGTGATGTGCTTTTCCGGCAGGTGCCAGCCCCGCGGCCGGGCGATCAGCACGGCGGTCTTGTCGCTGAGCCGGTAGGTCTTGCCATCCGGGTTGGCGAAGGAAATGCTTCCCGCCACCGCGTCCTTCAAATTGATCTGTCCCTGGATCACATTGTCCCAGGTCGGCGACAGGGCATCCTCCAGGCAAGCCATGAAACACTTGACCGGAGCATTGAGGGCGTTGATGATCATCTTGCGGTCCACGGGACCGGTGATCTCCACCCGCCGATCCTGCAGATCCGCCGGGATCGGCGCCACCGTCCAGTCGCCAGCGCGAATGGCTGCGGTTTCAGGGAGAAAATCCGGCAGTGCGCCGCCATCGAAGGCTTGCTGACGCTCACGCCGCCGCGCCATCAAGCGGTCCCGCTCGGGAGCGTAGCGGGCGACCAGCTCGGTGATGAACTCAAGGGCCTCGGCGGTCAGCACCGATTGATACTCGGGCGTCATCGGACCAAGGATCGCGATCTCACCGTTGCGGGTCTGGTAGGGCGTCATGGCAGTCTCCTGCGGCACATGGACATCAAGGATTCAAGGCAAGGCAAGGCAATAGCGCGAGCCCAACGCCTCACCGGCATTGGGGCAACAGCCAAGCCCAGGGGTACGGGACCGGATCAGATGGGCCATTCATGACGGAAAACCGCCACGGACCTGTGGTCTTGTTCTGGATCACTCTCGCACACCCGCGATCGCCGGGCCTATTTGAATCGCCAATAATAGAGCTTTTGAAATATATTTGACAGCCCAATCCATTCAATTTTTAATATTTTTCTGATCAATCATTGATGGCATGCAGGGAGCACCGCCTGATGGA
>Ga0209851_1000280_pt1 | contig 10502 bp, 8 predicted proteins | sample GWRWT4_14Oct14_FD_187195 | JGI IMG/M metagenome (GOLD analysis project Ga0209851, IMG submission 187195) | Sand microcosm microbial communities from a hyporheic zone in Columbia River, Washington, USA - GW-RW T4_14-Oct-14 (SPAdes) (version 2) | ecosystem: Engineered > Artificial ecosystem > Sand... | reverse complement strand
AATTTCAACTCCGGATCAATGAAAAATTTTGGGTCTTCGAAAGGAAACATGTCCACCTGTCCGTTCATCCGGGGGGCGTCAACTAAGACGCGCCGCCACACTGATAGCGCCAGAAGGATTCGGGCGCGTCCCTATTTGCGATCATTTAACAATGTTACGGCCATGATCACATCTATATCAATGCCAATACTCGACAAGGCGGCTGTATGCATCCGTTCAGGTCTGCTATAACGCCCCATGATCAAGGTGAAAATATGTGGCTTATCCAGCCCTGAAACCGTGCAGGCCGCCGTTGAGGCGGGGGCGGACTTTGTGGGCTTTGTGTTCTTTGCCCGCTCACCGCGCGCGGTGACGGCGGCGCAGGCGGCAATCCTGGCGCGCGGCGTACCGGCGGATGTCGCCAAAGTGGGGCTGTTTGTGGACGCCGATGATGTGGCCATTGCCGATGTGCTGGCGCAAGCGGGGCTGGACTATCTGCAACTGCATGGGGCGGAAACGCCCGAAAGGGTGGGGCAGATTCGCGCCCGGTTTGGCCTGCCGGTGATCAAGGCCGTCGCCATTGCGGGCGCAGCCGATATTGATCGCGCCCGCACCTATGAGGCGGTCAGCGACATATTGCTGTTCGACGCCAAACCGCCACAGACGAAGGATGCTTTACCTGGCGGCAATGGCTTGGTATTCGACTGGACACTGATCGCGGGGCGCACATGGACGCGTCCCTGGATGTTGTCTGGCGGACTTGACGCCGGAAATCTGGGAGAGGCGGTTCGCATCAGCGGCGCTAAAATGGTAGATGTATCATCCGGCGTGGAAAGCGCGCCTGGGGTCAAGGATATTGTGAAAATTCGCGGCTTTGTTGAAGCCGCCAAACGCTTGTAACTGGATTTTTTGTTTTGACCGTACCCAAACCCAATAGTTTTCGTTCTGGTCCTGACGCGCAGGGCCATTTCGGCATTTTCGGCGGGCGCTATGCCGCCGAAACGCTGATGCCGCTGATCCTTGATCTGGAGACGGCCTATACCGCCGCCAAAAAAGATCCCGCGTTTCATGCGGAACTCGATGATCTGCTGACGCATTATGCCGGACGGCCCAGCCCGCTCTATTTTGCAGAGCGGCTGACCCAACATTTTGGCGGTGCGAAAATCTATTTCAAGCGTGATGAGCTGAACCATACCGGATCGCACAAGATCAATAATTGCCTGGGGCAAATATTGCTGGCGCGACGCATGAAGAAGGGCCGCATTATTGCCGAAACCGGCGCGGGCCAGCATGGCGTGGCCACTGCCACAGTGGCCGCGCGGTTTGGATTGCCCTGTGTGATTTATATGGGGGCGGCGGATATTGAACGCCAGCAGCCCAATGTGTTCCGCATGAAGCTGCTGGGCGCGGAAGTCGTTCCCGTTACCAGTGGAACCGCCACCCTGAAAGACGCCATGAACGAGGCGCTGCGCGACTGGGTAACCAATGTGATGGACACGTTTTATATTATCGGCACGGCGGCAGGGCCGCACCCCTATCCGATGCTGGTGCGGGATTTTCAATCCGTGATCGGGCGCGAGGCGCGCGAACAGATGCTGGATCGCGAAGGGCGCCTGCCGGATTCACTGGTCGCCTGTATTGGCGGCGGATCAAACGCCATTGGGCTGTTCCATCCGTTTCTGGATGATCCCAGCGTCGCCATGTATGGCGTGGAAGCGGCTGGCAAGGGGCTGGAAACCGGCCTGCATGCCGCAAGCATCGCAGGCGGGCAACCCGGTGTGTTGCATGGCAACCGCACTTATTTGTTGCAAAATGAAGATGGCCAAATCACCGATGCGCATTCGATTTCGGCGGGGCTGGATTATCCCGGTATCGGCCCGGAACATGCGTGGCTGCATGAGGCGGGCCGGGTGAACTATGTCTCGGCGACAGATGACGAGGCGCTGGCGGCGTTTCAACTATGCACCAAACTCGAAGGCATTATTCCGGCGCTGGAACCAGCCCATGCCCTGGCCTATGTGGCGAAACTGGCGCCAGGCCTGCCGCGCGATCATCTGCTGTGCATGAATATGTGCGGACGCGGCGACAAGGATATTTTTGCGGTCGCGCGCATGCTGGGAACGCAATTGTCATGAGCGAAACACGAATTGACAAACGTTTCGCATCACTGCGTAGCGCCGGGCGCGCCGGGTTGGTCACGTTTATTACGGCGGGGGATCCCGACCATGAAACCAGCTTTGAAATTTTGCGCGGCCTGCCAGCGGCGGGCGCCGATCTGATCGAACTGGGCATGCCGTTCAGTGATCCGATGGCGGATGGCCCCTCCATCCAGGCGGCGGGGTTGCAGGCGTTGCAGAATGGCGCAAGCCAGATACGCACGCTTGAACTGGTGCGCCGCTTTCGCAAACACGATACGGATACGCCGATCATTCTGATGGGCTATTACAACCCGATCTATCGCTATGGCGTTGATCGTTTCATAACTGACGCATTGGCGGCGGGCGTAGATGGATTGATCGTCGTCGATCTTCCGCCGGAAGAAGATACGGAGCTGTGCCTGCCCGCACTGAAGGCCGGCCTGAATTTTATCCGTCTTGCGACGCCCACGACCGATGACAGGCGCTTGCCCGCCATACTTAACAATACCAGCGGTTTTGTGTATTATGTTTCCATCACCGGCATCACCGGCACGGCAAGTGCGGATGCGGCGCAGGTGGAGGACGCTGTTGCGCGTATCCGGCGTCACAGCGGATTGCCGGTGGCGGTTGGGTTTGGCATAAAGACCCCGGCGCATGTCGCAGATGTAGCGCGTGTTGCAGATGCAGCGGTAGTGGGTACGGCTATTGTTGATCGTGTGGCGGCCGCTAGAAAGGCCGGGAAAACCTCGTCCGCAATAGCGGCGGATATACATGAATTTGTTGTCGCCCTGGCGGTGGGCGTTCGAAAAACGCGAGAAGTAATATAGGATGGAAAGCAAGTCGATGAACTGGCTGACCCGTGTTGTCCGCCCCAGGATTCAGGCTGTGTTCCGCATGCGCGACACCGGCGAAAGCTTGTGGGATAAATGCCCCGCCTGCGATCAGATGATTTTTCAGCGCGATCTGATCGCGGCGCAGAATGTCTGTCCAAATTGCGATCATCATATGAAGTTGACGCCAAAGGCGCGGCTGGATTCACTGTTTGACGGCGGACGTTATGAATGGCTGCCAATTGTGCATGTGGCGCCGGACCCGTTGAAATTTCGCGACCAGAAACGCTATCCCGAACGCCTGAAAGAAGCCAGGCGCGCGACTGGGCGCGATGAAGCGATGCTGGCGGCCAGCGGGACTATCGATGAGCTGTTATGCGTCGTGGCGGTGCAGGATTTCAGTTTCATGGGCGGGTCCATGGGCATGGCGGTGGGTGAGATGCTAATTGCCGCTGCCCAAAAAGCCCTGGCGTTACACGCCCCGCTGATCGTGTTTGCGGCCTCAGGTGGCGCGCGTATGCAGGAAGGCATGCTGTCGCTGATGCAAATGCCGCGCACGACCATTGCCGTGCAGATGCTGCGTGAGGCGGGCCTGCCCTATATTGTGGTGCTGACAGATCCCACCACAGGGGGCGTTACGGCGTCCTACGCCATGCTGGGGGACGTGCATATTGCCGAACCCAATGCGTTGATCGGGTTTGCGGGGCAACGGGTGATCCAGCAAACCATCCGCGAAACGTTGCCCGAGGGATTTCAGCGCGCCGAAACCGTTCGCGACAAAGGCATGATCGACATGGTCGTGCACCGCAAGGAGTTGCGGCAAACCCTGTCGCGCATACTACATATGCTGATGCACAAGCCGCACTTGCCGCAAGGCGAGCGCCGTAAAAGCAATGAGGCGTTCAATCCTATCGCGCTTGCCGCGCCACCCAAGGTCTAGGGGCGCAACCATGCCCTTCAAAATGCCGGCAAAGCGCCCGCCCGATGAGAGCGCAGCCATACTGGCGCGTATGCTGCATCTGCATCCCAAGGTGATTGACCTTTCGCTGGAACGTATGGCGCGCCTGCTGCAAAAGATGGGCGATCCACATCTGCATTTGCCGCCCGTCATTCATGTGGCGGGCACCAATGGCAAAGGCTCGACTGTTGCCTTCATCCGGGCGATGCTGGAAGCGGCGGGCCTGCGGGTGCATGTTTACACATCGCCGCATTTGCAGCGCTTTCACGAACGCATCCGGCTGTCGGGAGAATTGATCAGCGAGGCGGAACTGTGCGAGCGCCTGCTGGAATGCGAGCAAGTCAATGCGGGCGACCCGATTACTTTTTTCGAGATCACCACGGTTGCGGCATTTCTTGCATTTTCCAGAACACCTGCTGATATTCTGCTGCTGGAAGTGGGGCTGGGTGGGCGGCTGGACACAACCAATGTGATTGCGCGCGCCGCCGTCACCGTGATCACGCCGGTTGATCTGGACCATCAGCAATTTTTGGGCGAAACGCTTGCAGAGATAGCAGCTGAAAAAGCCGGCATTCTCAAAGCTGGAAGCCCTGCCATCATCGGCCTGCAAAAACCGGCGGCGGCAGAAGTCATTGAAGCGCGCGCGGCAAAAATTGGCGCGCCGCTGCTTATGCATGGACAGGACTGGACAGTTTATGGCGAACATGGACGTCTGGTGTTTCAATATGCCGATGGGCTGCTGGATCTGCCGATGCCGGCGCTTGTGGGCCAGCATCAGGTTAACAATGCTGGAACAGCTATCGCCGCCGTGCTGGCGCTGCCTGATTTTAAAATCGGCAGTGACGCGATTGCGCAGGGTCTTCGCAGCGTTGAATGGCCGGGCCGGATGCAGCGGTTTGGCGACGGGCCATTGCTGGCTTCATTGCCGGGCGGCGCGGAATTATGGCTGGATGGTGCGCATAATCCGGCGGCGGCTGTGGTCGTCGCCAATGCGCTTGCCGAACTGGAGGAGCGCCATCCGCTGCCGCTCTATCTGATCTGTGGCATGCTGACGGCCAAGGACGCGCCCGGTTTTTTTGACGCATTCAGCGGTTTGGCGCGGGGGGTTTTCACCATTGCCATTCCCGGTGCGGAAAACTGCATGACGCCGGATGAATTGGCGGATGCCGCAGGCCGGGCAGGACTACAGGTGCGCACGGCTTCTTCGCTGACGCAGGCGCTGAACGAAATATCCAGTTACAGCGCCACGCCGCCGCGCGTGGTTATTTGCGGCTCGCTCTATCTCGTGGGGCATGTGCTGGACATGAATGCCGGTTAACCCGTTGTGGCCAGTTGCGATTGTTGCAGCGGTGCTGTGTGCGGGCCCTGGATTGGCAAGCGGATTGTAAAAATCGATCCATTGCCCGCACTGCTATCTACATGCACCGCGCCGCCATGCAGGGTGACCAGCTCTTTCACCAGATTCAGCCCTATTCCGGTGCCAACTATGCCGGTTGAATTCTGCGCCCGGAAGAACCGCGAAAAAAGCTTTGGCATGTCTTCGGCTGCAATGCCCAGCCCCTGATCGCGTACAGAAACAGCCACCAATGCCCCCTCGCGCCGGCCAAAAATATGGATGGCCGGGCTGTCTGGCGAATATTTCACCGCATTGGAACAGAGATTCGTCATTACCTGATCCATAGCCTTGCTGTCGGCAATGATGCGATCGGGCAATTCGTCAAGATCAAGACTGAAATTATGGCCGGGGGACAATTCCTGCTGGCGCCCGCACACCTCCATTATCAGCGATTTCAAATCACATTCATGTGGCGCGATCTCAATCTTGCCGGCGTCAAGGCGGGCCACGGTCAGCGTGCTTTCAATCAGCTTGGTCATTCGGCATACGGCGCCACGAATTTTTTCGGCGCGTTGCGCAATGCGCTCCGGGGACATTTTTTCCGCTTCGTGCACCAGAAATTGTGCCGAACCGTCGATAATCGCCAGCGGCGTGCGAAATTCGTGCGAAGCCATCGTGACAAACTGTTTGTGCAGATTATTGACTTCCTTTTCCATGCTTAGCGCGTGCTCCAGTTCACGCGCCTGTGCATGTAATCTGGCCTCCTGCTCTTTATAATGGGTAATATCTGTATGCAGAATTATTTCACCGCCATCTTCGGTCTTTGTCCTGGTGATACGCATCCATCCCCCGTCCTGCCGGGGCAGTTCCTGGCTGGTGGCGTCGCTGCGTAACGCCGAGAAATGTTCTGTGATAAATTTAATGCGCGGGGCATTGCGTTTGTTTTTTTCCAGAAGTTCGACAAACACATCATCCAGCGCCACGCCAGGGTTCAGTATTTCGTCAGCTTCTGGATATAGTTGCAGCATATGTTTGTTGACCAGTACGATCAGCTTGTTTTCATCCACCAGGCACAGCCCCTCGGAAATTCCGCTGATGGCGGTGGCCAGCCGGGCTTCACTTTTTTTGATGCGCCGTGTCTGCGCGTCAACCATCTTGACCAGATGATCCCTGTGCCGGCGCAATTCCTCCTCGGCGTGAACCTGCGCGGTGACTTCGGTCAATGAACCCGCGATGCGCACCAGTATGCCTTTCGCGTCACGGCGAAACGCCCCCTTGTTCTGAAACCACTGATAGTTGCCATTTCGGGCGCGCAGCCGCAGACGTGATTCAAATCCCATGCTGCCCGAATTCATATTCTTGTTTGCTCGCGTCTGGACAGTCTCCTGGTCATCGGGATGCACAAATTGCAACATTCTTGACATGCTGATGATCGCTTCTTTTTCGTCATAACCCAGCAATTGCATCAGCCGTGGCGCCACAAACATCGTGCCGTCGGTTACGTTAAAATCCCAGATCGCCGAGTCGGATCCGCGCACACACAGATCAAAGCGTTCCAGTGATTCCTGTAACTGGTTCCGGGCAGCGATTTCTTCGGTCAGATCATGTATGTTGGCGACAAAGCTGCGCTTTCCCTTGCTCCATATCTCATTGACGATCAGCCGGGCCGAAAACTCTTCGCCGTTTTTGCGTTTGCCTTTCAGCATGACGCCGTTGGCCAGATTGGCCAGGTTGCGCGGCTTAAAGTCTTTAAAGTTCTCGAGCGTGGCGAATGGTGTGGATTTGGATATTAACACTCTGGCTGGCTGGCCCAGAATTTCTTCGGCCTGATAGCCAAACACCGTTTCCGCCGACAGGTTGAACGCTTCAAGAATACCGCGTTCATCGAATGCGATCACAGCATCGCTAGAAAACTGTAACATGGCGTTAGCCCGTTCCTCTTCGGCGTGTAGCCGCAGTTCAATTTCTTGCGCGCTGTGTTCCACATCAGCGGCATGATGAGATATAGGGCGCACCCTGGCAAACCAGAACCAGATCATGAAGGCTATCGCCGCCACAAACATAAGCAGGTTAAATTGCAACATGGAATACAAAGCACGCTGTTCGCTGATCCGGGTTTCGTCAGTTGCTTCTTCGAGGATTGAAATTATTTCCAGGGATTTGTGGTTGGGCCATTGAACGAAGGGGGCATCCGTCTGCAGAAGCGAACGCGCCGCAGCGACAAACGCCATGAATAAAGCTCTGTGCCTGGAGACATATTCTTTGCGGCCTATGGACTGTTTGCTGAGATCTGTGTGTTTCAGCGCATCGATTAATGCCAAATGGTTTCGTTCCAGCTTATCTACCGCATCGGAAAGCTGTGCATAGGCCATGGGGTCTGCGGCGATGTTCGCCCCACGCGAAGTAATTGCATACTGGCCGGCAAGAATATTTATTTCTGCGACCAACAGCGCTTCATGCTGCATGCAGTAACCTAGTTCGCGGTTAGCGGTGATCTGCATGTAAAAATAATAGCCGCCGCCCAGGCAGCTTAATGCGAGCAGCCCCAACACGGTAAGGGCCTGCTTGGCGACAGTGACCAGCATGGGTGGCCGGGTCTCAGAATTTATTTTCATAACTATCTCCAGATGAAATAGAATGTTTATTCTCTCATAGGTATATAAAGAAAATATATATATCGTTAAAATATATGTTAATTAATCCTCTCAACTATTTACTGATTATTTACTATTGGCGAATTTAATGGTGGCGACCAGGATAAATCCTGCAAATTGGGGTGGACGACAAACCACAGGTGGAACGCGCTATGGCGAAAATTGTTTGTGTCGAAGATGAACCGGAGATCCGGGAAGATATTGTTGAAATTCTGGAACTAGCGGGTCACACGGTTTATCCGGCGGAAAATGGCCAATCGGGGCTGGAGGTGATCCTGCGCGAGCGGCCTGACCTCGTCATATCTGATATCACCATGCCTGTGCTTGACGGGCTTGGGCTGCTGGCGGCAATACGCTCGCAACATCCGGAGTTTGCAGATATGCCCTTTGTGTTTCTTTCCGCACTTGCGGACCGCAGGGATCAGATCGCGGGGCATGAACTGGGCGCCGACGAATATCTGACCAAGCCGGTGGATTTCGAAATGATGAACGCGGTGATTAAGGCCAAATTGCGCCAGGTTCAGCGCATGCAGGAAAACAAGGATCGCCAGCTACTGAAAATGTATGGCGCGCTAACCCGTATGCCGATTTTTGAGGAGGATAAACCGGCGTCTCTCAGGCCGTTAAAAGCCAAGCGGTTGAACATTATCAGCATCGGTAATGATGAGGTGGATTTAACAGAGGCCTATCAGGCCATTATGGCTGGCGGACATGCATTGCATTGCATGAAAAGCGGCAGAGAATTTCTTGAAACCGTGGATAGTCTTGCCCCTGACCTGCTGTTGTTAGCATTCAACACAGAGGATATGAAAGCGCCCATGCTTGTCAAAATGCTAAGCAGCAGGGGGGACTATTCATTTTATAAAATATTATTGCTGCCGCCCTCTGTCCCGGATTTTCCGGCGATGGGAAAACTGCCATCGTTTGATGCACATCTGCGCGCACCAGTGGATTGTGAAGCGCTGATGCAACATATCGCGTATCTGAGTCTCAAGTTGAAAGATTCAGAAGATCTGTTGGCGATAGGATAGAATGGAATGATTTTTGGTTGAATCACCTCAACCACAGTGTCACTGAGCCTGTCCTAGAATCTATCCTGTTTGGATTGACGCCTACCCCACGCTGTCCTTGCCCGGTCTGTCCGTGTAATGACAATAAGAATGCATTTGATTCATCCAAATCAGGAAAGGCTCTAAACTTCCGCCCAATAGCGCAGCAGATTTGAATAGACTTTTGAAAGCCGATCAAATTCAGTGCTTTTGCCTTCGCGTTTGAAAATGGCGCGGCGCACAGTGTCCAGTTCGAACAGCATTTCACGTTGGCCTGCATCGCGAATATAACTTTGCGCCCAGCCGACGGCGGCATCGCGCACTCCCTTTGTTACTTCACAAACGCGGTGCAGGCTGGTGGAGGGGTAAAACACCGCCTGGCCCGCTTCCAATTTGAAAACCTGCTCGCCAGAAGTGGATTCAATCACCAGTTCGCCGCCGTCATAATTTTCAGGCGGGCTGAGAAACAGCGTAAATGAAATATCGGATCGTATCTGATCCAGGCCCTGCGCACTGCGCCCCAAAATGGCGTCATCTACATGATTGCCATAAGACATGCCGGTTTCATAGCGGCTGAACAGCAGGGGCCGGAACCGCCTTGGCAGAACCGCCGAGGCAATTACGCTGTGTGCGGCAATTTGCGACAGAATTTTCTGCTGTAGCGCCTGTGCCTGCGGCTGGTTTGCAGCGATTTGGAGATTGTGTTTGACCTGCCTGGCATGCCACCCCGCAGTCTGCGCACCGTCTACAAACTGGCTTCGGGCGAACAGCGCCTTGACCTCGATCAGCAGATCAGATGTCAGCATATCTGCGATGCATAAAATCACGCTTTTCCCCTATCCGCTCGGTGAAACCGCCTTGTTATAACATAACACCCCTATACATAACCCCCCATGTCTGACTCATCGTCATCGCGTCTCCCGCCTTTGCAGGGTTCTGAAAAAACACAAAAATATCATTTTGAGGGAATGAAACGACCGGAGAATCCCTAACGTTTGCAACGATGTCGAGATTCTTCGCTTCGCATATTGGTACCCCTGAAGGTTCGGGTGCAAATATGCATCTTCAGGCAGAATGACAGAACCGGGGTTTTTCAGCAGCCTGTTAGACCATGTTTTAAGGTTCAAACGGGATGGCAGGGGCTTGTTCCTGGTTAATCATGGCGCCAAAAACAGGGCCGCCGGGGCCATTTATGCCCGTCGTAAAACTTACTGACATACCACATATTATTCTATTGATATTTCAGTCAATATGACTGATACTGTCATGCAATTCAAACAATCGGGAATCTGGAGCGGGTGGCCGCACCGGGTTAAGGCGGAGGATTCAAGCATGTCAGACATTCAGGCCACTAAAATCAATGTAAGCGAAATTCCGCTGAACGAGATAGATGTCAGCGATCCAGTGCTGTTTCAAAACGATACGATCGGCGAATATTTCAAGCGCTTGCGCGCGGAAGATCCCGTGCATTATTGCGCCAAAAGCCCAAACGGCCCGTACTGGTCCGTTACCAAATTCAACGACATTGTCCGGGTCGATACAGACCACAAGACCTTTT
>Ga0209851_1000279_pt1 | contig 10505 bp, 13 predicted proteins | sample GWRWT4_14Oct14_FD_187195 | JGI IMG/M metagenome (GOLD analysis project Ga0209851, IMG submission 187195) | Sand microcosm microbial communities from a hyporheic zone in Columbia River, Washington, USA - GW-RW T4_14-Oct-14 (SPAdes) (version 2) | ecosystem: Engineered > Artificial ecosystem > Sand... | reverse complement strand
GAAGAAAATGCCCAAGATGAAGACCAAAAGTGGCGCCAAAAAGCGTTTCCACTTAACCGCCAGTGGCAAAGTGAGCCGTGGCCAGGCCGGTAAACGGCACGGCATGATCAAGCGCTCCAACAGCCAGATCCGCAAATTGCGGGGCACTACCCTGCTGTGTGAGGCCGATGCCAAGCGGGTCAAAAAATATTTCATGCCTAACGGTTAAGGGGTACTGACATGGCTCGCGTAAAACGGGGCGTCACCGCCCATGCCCGGCATAAAAAGATAACAGACGCCGCAAGCGGCTATTACGGCCGCCGCAAAAATGTGTTCCGCGCCGCCGTACAGGCGGTCGAACGCTCGATGCTGTACGCCTATCGCGACCGGCGTCAGCGCAAGCGCCAGTTCCGCGCCTTATGGATCCAGCGCATCAATGCCGGTGTGCGCGAACATGGCCTGACCTATGGGCGATTTATCAACGGCCTCACGCTTGCGGGGGTTGAGGTGGATCGCAAGGTGCTTGCCGATCTCGCCATCCGGGAGCCTGAGGCCTTCAAAGCTCTGGTGGAAACGGCGCGCAAAGCGCTAGGTTGATTTACCGGAGCCATATAGGCTCCTCGAATATTGTGCTAAGTTTGAAAGGGAGCCCGGATTGATGGCTCCCTTTTCTTTTTGCTTGAGGTCAATATATGAGCACGATCGAAGCGCAGACGCGCGAAATGCTGCAAGCCGTTTCTGAAGCCGGTGACATGGCCGCGCTGGAATCTGTGCGTATCGCCATATTGGGGAAAAAAGGCGCGCTGACCGAGTTGATGAAAGGTCTGGGCGCCATGAGCGCGGAGGAGCGCAAGATCATGGGGCCTGCGCTGAACGGCGCCAAGGACCAGTTGAGCGCCGCCATCGCCGCGCGTTCGCAGGCGCTGCATGCGCAAGCGCTGGATGCGCGCCTGGCGCAGGAACGCATTGATGTCACCCTGCCCGCGCGCCCGGAAATCCGCGGCGCCATTCATCCGGTCAGTCAGGTGATTGATGAAGTGATCGCCATTTTCGGCGATATGGGATTTAGCGTCGCCGAAGGGCCGGACATTGAAAGTGATTTTTATAATTTTACCGCGCTGAACATCCCGCCTGAACATCCGGCGCGCCAGATGCACGACACATTTTATTTCAACGAAAAACCGGGTGGCGAACGGCTGTTGCTGCGCACCCATACCTCGCCGGTGCAGATCCGCACCATGGAAAAGTCCAAACCGCCGCTGCGCATCATCGCGCCGGGGCGCACCTATCGCTGTGACAGCGACATGACCCACACGCCGATGTTCCATCAGGTCGAAGGGCTGGTGATTGATGAAAGTGCGCATATGGGGCATCTGAAGGGCTGCCTGATCGAATTCTGCAAGGCGTTTTTCGAAGTGGATAATGTGCGCATGCGCTTTCGCCCCAGCCATTTTCCGTTCACCGAACCCAGCGCCGAAGTGGACATTGGCTGCCGCCGCAGCGGCGGCGAATTGCGCATAGGCGAAGGCGATGACTGGCTGGAAATTCTGGGCTGCGGCATGGTGCATCCGAAGGTTCTGCGCCATGGCGGCATTGACCCGGACAAATATCAGGGCTTCGCCTTTGGCATGGGCATCGACCGGTTGGCCATGCTGAAATATGGCATTCCCGATCTGCGCGATTTCTTTGAAGCCGATATTCGCTGGTTGCGCCATTACGGCTTTGCCGCGCTGGATATTCCCAGTCTGGTGGGGGGATTGAGCCGATGAAATTCACGCTTTCCTGGTTACGCGAACATCTGGACACAAATGCCAGCACGCAGGAAATATCCGAACGTCTGACCGCCATCGGACTGGTAGTTGAGGCGGTGCAGGACCGCGCGGCGGCGCTGGCGTCTTTCACTGTTGCGAAAATAATTTCCGCTGAACAGCATCCCAATGCGGACCGGTTGCGGCTGTGCATGGTGGATACGGGACGCGAACAGTTACAGGTCGTGTGCGGCGCGCCCAATGCGCGCGCGGGCCTGGCGGTGGTTTTTGCGCCCACCGGCGCCACCATTCCGTCCAACGGCATGGTGCTGAAACCCAGCAAAATTCGCGGCGTTGATTCCAATGGCATGTTGTGTTCCGCCAGCGAACTTGGCCTTTCAGATGATCACGAAGGCATTATCGAACTGGCCCCGGACGCCCCCATCGGTGCGCCAATTGCAGGGGTGATGGGGCTGAATGATCCGATGATCGATGTGTCGATCACGCCAAACCGGCCGGACTGTCTGGGCGTGCATGGCATTGCGCGCGATCTGGCGGCCAGCGGCATGGGCATGCTGAAATCCGGCATGGTTGAGGCTGTGCCGGGGAATGGTCCGTGTACGGTGGATATCGGCCTGCATTTTGAAGGTATGGCGTCGCCTGCATGTCCAATGTTTGCCGGACGCCTGGTAACGGGCGTAAAAAACGGCCCCAGCCCGGATTGGTTGCGTCAGCGTCTGGAGGCCGTGGGTCTGCGTTCCATCTCCGCGCTGGTGGACATTACCAATTATATTTCATTTGACCGCGGACGGCCATTGCATGTGTATGATGCTGATACATTGCGCGGGCAAATTCATGCGCGCCTGGGGCGGGTGGGTGAAAAACTGCATGCGCTGGATGGCAGGGAATATGCGGTGGACGCGGCGGATTGCGTCATTGCCGATGACAATGGCGTACTGGGATTTGGCGGCGTTATTGGCGGCATGGCCAGCGGGTGCACCGATGCGACCGTGAATGTATTTATTGAATCCGCTTATTTTGATCCGCTGCGCATTGCGGCGACCGGGCGGCGCCATGGCATTGACAGCGATGCGCGCTACCGGTTTGAGCGCGGCGTCGATCCGCAATTTGTGCTGCCCGGCCTGGAACTGGCGACACAGATGATCCTTACACTGTGCGGTGGCGTGGCCAGTGACGTGCGGGTGGCGGGCGCCGCGCCTGCCCTGCCGGACGCCATCGAATTCCGCCCGGAACGGGTGCGCGGATTGACCGGCATGGAAGTGGCCGATGCGGAATGCGTACGCATTCTGGATGCGCTGGGCTTTGCAGTGGAGGCCGACACCAGCCCAATGGCGGTGCGCGCGCCATCCTGGCGGCCTGACATTCATGGTGAGACCGATCTGGTCGAAGAAATTGCCCGCATCAACGGCTTTGACAAGCTGCCCGCCACCCCGCTGCCGCGCATGCAACCGGTCACGGGCGTTGCCGTCAACACAGCCCAGAACCGGGTGCGCTGGACAAAACGCCTGCTGGCCGGGCGCGGCATGATGGAAGCGGTAACCTGGTCATTCCTCAGTGCACGGATGGCGGAACTGTTTGGCGGCGGCGCAAAGGAACTGACCCTGGCTAATCCGATTTCAACCGAACTGTCGGTGATGCGCCCCAGTCTTTTGCCAAATCTGCTGGCGGCGGCAAAACGCAACGCGGATCGCGGCTATGCCGATATATCGCTGTTCGAAGTTGGCCCGCAATATGCGGGCGATGCGCCCCAGGACCAGACAACCGGGGCCAGTGGCGTGCGGTGTGCGCAAACCCTGCCGCGCCATTGGGCGCAGACTGGACGCGCTTTTGATGCGTTCGATGTGAAGGCCGATGTGTGGGCGGTGCTGGAACAGCTTGGCGCGCCGATGGATAAATTACGCGTTACGGCGGATGCGCCCAATTGGTATCATCCCGGACGGTCCGGCGTGATCCGCCTGGGGCCCAAAAATGCGCTGGCGGCGTTTGGCGAGGTGCATCCGAAAATTCTGGATGCGCTGGATATGCGCGGCCCGGTAATGGCGTTCGAGATTGTGCTGGACGCGATACCGCTGCCCAAGGCGCGCAGCGGCGCGTCACGGGGCACATTGCGCGCCTCGGATTTGCAGCCGGTGTCGCGAGATTTTGCCTTCATTGTCGATAGCGCAATTGCCGCCGATCAGGTGTTGCGTGCGGCCGCAAGCAGCGCACCGGAATTAATTACCGGCGTGACGCTGTTTGATCTGTTTGAGGGTGAACGCATCGGCGCGGGACGCAAGTCGCTGGCCATCAGCGTCACCCTGCAACCGCGCGAAAAAACCCTGACCGATACGGAAATCGACGCAGTGGCCGAAGCGATTATTGCAGCGGTAGTGAAAGCTACCGGCGGCGAATTGCGGGGGTAAGGCGCGATGATTTCGGGCTGACACATTACGGTGATGTCACGAGCCATGTAGCGCTGTGGCAATGTAGAGTCTCACGGGAAAGCCTGGGTTTATGTTTCTGGCTTGCCGGGGCGCTAGGGCAATCTGCATTAAGTTCGAGCCATGAAGCTCGAACTTAATGCAGAAAATTGTGGCATGGACAAACCTAAACGCATCATGCGCGATGCGCCCCACAGTGGCACAGCAAATCACAAAATATTCAGCAACCAAACCCGATTCCCCCTGAGGGGCGGGGCAGAATCAAAAAAACGCCAGAGCGGTAATCCACTCCGGCGTTATAGTGTCCTTCGGTCCCGAGGGGGGGGGAGGGGGACGAAGGTTAACTCCCTAAAATCACTTGGAGGTTACGCCTGCACAGCGCCGTACAACATTGCGGCTGCAAGATAACTCCACAAAAGCCCACCGATCAGAGCGGGGACCAGTATACGGGCCAACTCACTTAGTTTTTCGCTCAATGGTTTCTGTGTCTGAGTCATGACACTCTCCTTCAACCTTCATTCTATCTGGTGGGACGCCCGTCAGGCGATGCCCCCGTTTACACCCTGCAACAATGCGGTGATGGCATAGGCCACCAAGGCCGCACGGCCTGCGATAACTGCCAGCCCTTCGAACCGTTTGTGAATGACATTGCGTTTCATTTTCTGCATCCTTCTATGTTGCGTTGCCGCAAATTCTGCCGTCTTTACACCAGGCTATAGCTCTGAAGCACCTGCGCCAGCAGGGCAATCGCATACAGCGAAATGCCAAAACCGAACAGTTTACCAAATAATTCACTCGTGTTCAGGTGCGATAATTCTCTAATCATGTCGCCCTCCATCGGCAAATTTCCCAAATTGTGCGCTGCGGTATTTCCGGTATGCGCTGCAGCATCAGCTGCCATGAAACCTATATAACGTCTCTATATTAAAAAAACAATGAACAAAATGAAAAATATTTACTACAGGGCCATTTTTTTGCCCGCCGGCTCTGAAACTGGCGGAAGCCAATAATGCACGCGCTGGAAATTCATATAACTATTTGATTATATTGCGGATATTATATTCCGCCCGTGCTTCGGCGCACCCTGTTGCAAATATGACGGAGCGGCGATATTTCTGTGAATGGAATGAGAAGTATTTTTTATTAGCTATGAAGCAGGCAAAAATTATCAGCGAGTGGTGGCTTTTGCCGTCGCCCGGGATGCCTTTGATCCAGAAATTCCCTGTAAAATCAATCCGATAACGCCGCGCAATTCGTGTTCCAGATCTTCCAGGGATAATCTGGAGAATAATTGAGGGTAATGATATTTCATCGTCGCGCATTGAATCATTTCAGCGGCGCTTACCACATCGGGGATGTCAAATTCACCGGATGCATTGCCAGCAGAAAGGATTTCCACCAATAGCGCCCGAATCCTCGCCAGATTCTGGTTGGACAGGTCCGGCCGCTCCCGCTTGATGATCTCGGCAATTTCAAAGATTTTCGAATCTTCGCTTAGTTTGGCGTGGGTAACCCGAAGCTGGGTGCAGAAAAAAACCTTCAACCGTTCTGTCGCGCTCAGGCCGGGTTTGCGAACCACTGCGCGCAACGCCGCCAATTCTTCGTCAAAAGCCTGCTGGGCAAGCTGTTCGGCAATGTCCAGCTTTCCAGGAAAATAGCGATACAGATTTCCGGGCGACATGCCACACGCCTTGGCCAGATCGGCCATGGTGGTCTTGCCATAGCCATATCGTCCAATAAGATTATAGGCCGCACTGATAATTTTCGTGCGTATATCCGTTTCAACGGGCATTATCATTAACACGCTTCCTCCAATCACGATCATAATCGTAAAGACTGAACAATCAATAAATAATTTATCCATATGGTTACGCATTTGTCATATTTCCATATCTGTTCGCTCTGATGACTGGCTTTCGTCAACTATCTATCATCGGTGGCGGGGGGTTTGGTACGGCCCTCGCCTGTATTGCGGCCCGGGGGGGAAACGCCGTGCGTCTTTGGCTTCGTGATCCGGCGCTGCTGGACGAAATCAACCGGCATCATACCAATTCCGTCTATTTGCCGGGTGCGCTTCTGCCAGACGCCATCCACGCCACCGGCGATCTGTCGCTCGCGGGGGATGCGGACGCCATATTGCTGGCGGTGCCTGCACAATTCGTCCGGCAGGTGCTTAGCCAGTTGCGTCCATATCTGCGCCGGGGCGCGCCCCTGCTGATATGCGCCAAGGGTGTAGAGACAGGCACACATTTATTGATGCACCAGGTGGCCAGTGAGATCGCGCCGAATCATCCTATAGCCGCCCTTTCAGGGCCCAGCTTTGCTGGCGATATTGCGGCGGGGCTGCCCACCGCCGTCACATTGGCCTGCCCTGATAGCGGCATCGCCGCCATGCTGGCGCAAACCATCGGAACTAAAAGTTTTCGTCCCTATCTATCGCCAGATATTATTGGTGTGGAAGTGGGGGGCGCACTCAAAAATGTCATTGCGATCGCCTGTGGCGTTACGGAGGGCCGCGGGCTGGGAGAAAGTGCGCGCGCCGCACTGATGACGCGGGGATTGGCCGAAATGACCCGTCTGACAATCGCGCTGGGCGGGCAGGCGCAAACCATGATGGGACTGGCAGGGATTGGCGATCTGACACTTAGTTGCAACAGCCGCCGATCGCGTAATTTTAATCTGGGTTTCCGGCTGGGTCAGGGTGAGGCGCTGGCAACTATTATCGCCAGTGCGCGCGGCGTGTTCGAAGGCGCCAGCACCGCAGGCGCCGCCATACAGCTGGCCAGAAAGTCACAGATCGACATGCCTATCACGGCTACGGTTGACGCGATCCTGAATGAAGGCGCAGGCATTGAAGCGGCCATATTGGATTTGCTGGCGCGCCCCTTCACAAGTGAATCAGCCTGCTAGGGCAATTTTCTTTACTTAGTTCGCGCCTCATGGCTCGAACTTAATGCAGATTGCCCTAGCCCGCATGCCCCTTTGCCACCTGCGGGGCAACATGGCGGCGTCTGCCATGCCGTGACAGGGTGCGGGGTCTGGATGCCCGCAGTCTGTAAAAGAAAAAATCCGCCATGGACGTGTTGTGTGGATCGTCCAGCGAGTACGGAAAAAGATTGGGAATATGGCCCACCAGACGCCAGGTTGGACAATTTGCTTCAACCCATTGCGTAAATGTCCGGTGCCTCACATGCGGCGCGGATGCACCAGTATCTTCCTGGTTGGACGAATAGATAATCACAAAGCTGGACGATGAGGCAAAAAGCCGCTGCATATAGGCTTCATACTCATCATCCTCAATCAGGTGGTAAATCACATCCAGCGATAAAGCCAGTTCAGCCGTTTCACCTGCATAGGCATCCGCCAGGTTAAATTTCTTTGCCGGATCATCCTTGAATCGGTTGATGCATAGCGACACGGCCGACATGGAAACATCAAAGCCGCAATATTGCGGATAGCTTGCCAGCGACAACTGGTTGCCATCGCCGCAGCCATGCTCGATAACTGTTTTGACGTGATTTTGCTCGACAAATTTATTTAGAATGACCGCTTTATAGCGCGCCAGCCGATTATAGGAACCCGCGCCCGAATTTCCGCCCCCGCGATAACGGTCTTCCCAATAAGCCTGTGAAGTTGTTAGAAACCTTGTTGCTGGCATCGGGCATCCTTTCGCGGCGATATGCGCAATCGTGCAGTGCGGATAGTTAATAAACGGCTATTTTTCTGAGACGCAGGATTAATCTTGCGTCTTCATTTGGCCTTAAAGCAGTATACAGACCTAGAGCAGCCCGCGATTAAGTGGAGTGACGAAGTGACCCCGCTTAATCGCGGAAAGCTGCTCTAACACATTAAAATCTAGGGCAATTTTCTGCATTAAGTTCGAGCCTCGTGGCTCGAACTTAATGCAGAAAATTGCCCTAATGACGGAGTAAGCAGCATGCATTTCATACTTTATTGCAAGGACAAGCCCAACAGTCTGGATTTGCGGATGGCCAACCGGCAGGCGCATCTGGATTATGTCAAAGGATCAAGCTGTGTGCGGATCGGCGGCCCAATCCTGGGCGACGATAATGAAAGCATGGCCGGAAGCGTACTGGTGCTGGAACTGGATACGCTGGACCAGGCCAGGGCCTGGTCGGATGGCGATCCTTATACCAAAGCAGGCTTGTTCGGGAGCATTGACATCCGCCCCTTCCGCTGGAGTGTCGGCAACCCTGCGATCACGAATTAATGGCTTATTGGTTGTTCAAGTCTGAACCCGGCGCCTGGTCATGGGACAGTCAGGTCAAACGTGGCGCCAGGGGTGAGCCGTGGAATGGCGTGCGCAACTATCAGGCCAATAACAATATGAAGGCCATGCGCAAGGGCGATCTGGGCTTTTTCTATCATTCGGTGGATGAAAAACGCATTGTCGGCATTGTTGAGGTGATCCGCGAACACCACCCCGACCCAACCGACGAAAGCGGTCGTTTTGGCCTGGTCACGGTGCGCGCGGTGAAACCCTTGCCGAAACCGGTCACCCTGGCGCAAATCAAGGCGGACCCACGATTACAGGAGATGGCGCTGGTGCGCCAGTCGCGTCTGTCCGTGACGCCGGTAGATGAAAAAAGCTGGGATATAATCTGTAAAATGGGTGGTATGGAATGACGCTAAATGCGTCCCGCCACCTCATTTCCTGCGAACCATGTCCGAATGAAGATATATTAACCATTTCAGGCGATTAAATAGCCTTTCTTGCTATCACATCAGGAAACTGCATGAACACCGACTTGCCTGGCGAGCCCATAGCGCAGAAAGATGTCAATATCCGGCAAGCCATCACCCGGGGTGGGCTTTGGATTATCTTCTCCCGCTGGTCTGTGCGCGGCATCGGCATCCTCAGTACGATAATATTGGCCAGGCTGCTGACACCAGAAGATTTCGGCCTGGTGGCGATTTGTATGCTGGTCATCGGTCTCGCGGAAATGCTTGGCAGAGAGGCGCAAAATTTGGCCGTTATCCGCAAGCAGAATCTGGACCGGGAGTTCATGGACTCGGCCTGGACGGTGTCGATCATCGTAAATCTGGTTCTTGGCGCAGCGGTCTATGCATCGGCGCCTTTGGTCGCCAGTTTTTTCAATGAACCAAGAGCCCTGTTGCTGGTTCAGATCTTGTCTGTTCGTGTGCTGATGATCGGTTTTGAGAATATCGGCATGGCCCTGTATCAGAAAGATTTTAATTTTATCAAGAGTTTCAATTTCAACATTTTCGAAAAGTTGGTTCCCGCAGTGTTAACGATCGCGCTTGCGGTGTACTTTCGTAACTATTGGGCGCTGGTGATTGGAGCCATAATAGGGCATGTCGGCGCGATTGCCTTGAGTTATTATCTGCATGAATACAGACCGCGTATTTGCTTCAAGAAAATGTCCGAGGTGTGGGCATTTTCGGGATGGGTAGTTTTTGAAAAACTGGCCAATTTCGGAACCGTGCGGGTTGATTATTTGTTTGTTCCCGCATTCGGGGGCACGAAGGAAATAGGCCATTATCATGTTGGCACGGATCTGGCGCGCCTGCCGACCCTTGAATTATTCACGGTGCTTGATCGCGCGCTTTTTCCGGCTTATGCGCGGCTTATTGGTCAGCCTGCGGCGATGGCGGACGCTTTCATCAAGGTGCTCGGCGCTGCCGCCATTATCTGCCTGCCGGTAAGTATAGGCTTTGCGCTTGTGGCGGGCGATGCCGTCCAAATAGTCTATGGCGCGCAATGGATTTCCATGATTCCGATTGTCGCGCTGGTTTCTGTGGCCTCCGGAATTCTGGCATTGAATTCCACGATCACGCTGGCGATACAGGCAATTGGAAAGTCCCGCCTCTCTTTCGCCCTTGTATGTTTGCAACTGGTTTTGATGGTGGGCGCCCTGTTTTCATTCAGCAGTCATTTTGAAAGTACGACGGACATTGCCGGTGTGCGCCTGTTATCCGTGCTGGTCATCTTTCCGGTCACTTTGATCTGTGGCCAGGTCGTATTATCGCTCCGCTTTCTGGATATATTGAAGGCGTTTTGGCGTCCCATGCTGGCGGTTGGCGCGATGACGGCTATGCTGGTCTATGTATTGCCGCCTGACATGGACATGGCGATGTCTTTGCGTTTGGGGACAAGATGCATCGCGGGCGGTCTGACCTATAGCGGCGTATTGTTGCTATTGTGGATGGCCGCAGGCAAACCATCCGGGATAGAAAGGGAAGTCATCACCGCCATACAAAACCGGATCAAGGCCAGGGCCGCGTCACCGGCCGCCTGAATATCCATTCCCAAGGCAGCGGCGCTATCGGCGCATGGGGCGCAGGATTCGAATTT
>Ga0209851_1000278_pt1 | contig 10528 bp, 9 predicted proteins | sample GWRWT4_14Oct14_FD_187195 | JGI IMG/M metagenome (GOLD analysis project Ga0209851, IMG submission 187195) | Sand microcosm microbial communities from a hyporheic zone in Columbia River, Washington, USA - GW-RW T4_14-Oct-14 (SPAdes) (version 2) | ecosystem: Engineered > Artificial ecosystem > Sand... | reverse complement strand
GCTCGCCTTCGCTGCCCAGCCGGATGCGATCGCCGGTATCGACCCCCGGCGGAATCTTCACCGACAGGGTCTTGTCCTGCCGTATGCGCCCGGCGCCACTGCATGCCTTGCACGGGGATTCGACAACGGTGCCGCGACCACGGCAACGCGGGCAGGCCTGTTGCAGGGAGAAAAAGCCCTGCTGCACCCGCACCTGCCCCTGTCCCGCGCAGGTGGAGCAGGTTATGGGCTGGGTGCCGGGTTCGGCGCCATTGCCGCCGCAGGCGGTACAGGTCTCATGCCCCGGCACCTCGATTTCGACCGTGGTGCCGCGCGCAGCCTGCTCCAGGTCAATCTCCACCACCGTGCGCAAGTCGGCGCCGCGGTAGCTGCCGCCCGATCGCCCACCCCGGCGACCGCCACCGAAGACCTCGCTGAACACGTTACCGAAGATGTCCCCGAAGGCCTCGGCGAAATCGCCCTGCCCGAAGCCGCCCCCGGCACCGCCGCCCGGCCCATTCACGCCGGCATGACCGAAGCGGTCATACAGGGCGCGCTTTTCCGGATTGGAAAGCACTTCCCAGGCTTCAGCGATTTCCTTGAACTGTTCCTCGGCCGCCTTGTCACCGGGATTGCGGTCGGGATGGTATTTCATGGCCAGACGCCGGTAGGCCTTCTTCAGCTCGGCCTCATCGGCGTCCCGCGCCACCCCAAGAGTCTCGTAATAATCCGCTTTCGCCATGCTTGCGCCTTCGTGCATCAATCGGCAGTGCGCGCCGCCCTGCCCGGTCTCAATTCGCAAACGCGCCCGGGGATGATCGGTATCACCCCCGGGCGCGTTGCCGTCGCATCAAGCGGACTTGTCGTCCTTCACCTCGTGAAACTCGGCATCCATCACATCGGCATCACCTGTGGCAGCACCAGCTCCTGCGGTCCGCGCCTGATCCGCCGCCGCAGCCCGCTGTGCCAAGGTTGCGGAAACTTCCGCCAGGGCCTGGGTGGACTGCTCAATCAGCGCCTTGTCCTCACCCTGAATGGCCTCACGCACTGCCGTCAAAGCCGCCTCGATCCGGCCTTTCTCTTCGGCTTCCACCTGGTCGCCCAGATCGCGCAGGGATTTTTCCACTCCATAGGCCAGGCTGTCGGCCTGGTTGCGTGCGGTGACCAGCTCATGGAACTTGCGATCCTCCTCGGCGTGGGCTTCAGCATCCTTCACCATGCGCTGAATCTCTTCCTCGGTCAGCCCGGAGCTGGCCTTGATGGTGATGTTGGCTTCCTTGCCGGTGTTCTTGTCCTTGGCCGAGACATGCAGGATGCCGTTGGCGTCGATGTCGAAAGCGACCTCAATCTGCGGCATGCCGCGCGGCGCCGAGGCAATGCCTTCCAGGTTGAACTGGCCCAATGACTTGTTCTGGCGCGCCATTTCGCGCTCGCCCTGCAGAACATGGATGGTCACTGCGGACTGGTTGTCCTCGGCGGTGGAAAACACTTGCGACGCCTTGGTGGGAATCGTGGTGTTGCGCTTGATCAGCGAGGTCATCACCCCGCCCATGGTCTCGATGCCCAGGGTGAGCGGCGTCACGTCCAACAACAACACATCGCGCACATCACCGGCCAGCACGCCGGCCTGGATGGCGGCACCGATGGCCACTGCCTCGTCGGGATTCACGTCCCGGCGCGGTTCCTTGCCGAAGAAGCTCTTGACCGCGTCCTGTACCCGCGGCATGCGTGTCTGGCCACCCACCAGGATGATCTCGTTGATGTCGGCAGCTTTCAGGCCCGCATCTTTCAGCGCCAAACGGCACGGCTCGATGGTGCGCTCGATGAGATCCTCCACCAGGGCTTCGAGCTTGGCGCGCGTCAGCTTCAGATTGAGATGCTTGGGACCGCTGGCGTCCGCCGTGACATAGGGCAGGTTGAGCTCGGTCTGCTGGCCCGAGGACAGCTCGATCTTGGCTTTCTCCGCCGCCTCTTTCAGGCGTTGCATGGCCAGGGGATCCTTGCGCAGATCCATGCCGTTTTCTTTCTGGAACTCGCCGGCCAGGTAATCGATGATGCGCAGGTCGAAATCCTCCCCGCCCAGGAAGGTGTCCCCGTTGGTGGCCAGCACCTCGAACTGGTGCTCGCCGTCGACTTCGGCGATCTCGATGATGGAGATGTCGAAAGTGCCGCCGCCCAGATCGTAGACCACGATCTTGCTGTCGCCGCGTTGCTTGTCCATGCCATAGGCGAGCGCCGCCGCGGTCGGCTCGTTGATGATGCGCTTGACCTCCAGCCCGGCGATGCGACCGGCGTCCTTGGTGGCCTGGCGCTGGGCGTCGTTGAAATAGGCCGGCACGGTGATCACCGCCTCGGTGACGGTTTCACCCAGGTAATCCTCGGCGGTCTTCTTCATCTTGCGCAGCACCTGCGCGGAGACTTCCTGCGGCGACATCTTGCGGCCACTGGCCTCGACCCAGGCATCCCCGTTATCGGCGCCCACGATCTTGAAGGTCGCCAAATGCAAGTCTTTCTGCACGACTGCATCGCTGAACTTGCGGCCGATCAGGCGCTTGACTGCGTGCAGCGTGTTCTGCGGATTGGTGACGGCCTGGCGCTTGGCGGCCTGCCCGACCAAGACTTCACCGTCCTTGGTGTAGGCGACGATGGAAGGCGTGGTGCGCGCACCTTCGCTGTTTTCCAACACCTTGGGCTTGCCGCCCTCCAGCACCGCCACGCAGGAGTTGGTGGTGCCCAAGTCAATGCCGATGATCTTGCCCATGGTTTAGCTACTCCAAAAAAACGGAAATTGCGTTCTCCCCAAGATGGGGACGGGAGGAATCGGTTTCAATGCCCCGGCGCGTCAGCCGCCCGGAGCGCGCGCCACGACCACCATGGCGGGCCGGATCAGCCGATCGCTCAAGGCGTAGCCCTTTTGCATGACGTGCAGAATCGTGTTTTCCGGCGCCGCGGCGGATTCCTGCATGGAAACTGCCGCATGCCACTGGGGATCAAAAACCTCCCCTTGCGGCGCGATTTCGCGCACGCCGAATTTTTCCAGCGCCGCGCCCAGCATGCGGAGCGTCAGCTCCATGCCCTCGCGCAGGGCCTGGGGTCCGGACTGCTCCGTGCCGGAGGCAGCCAGGCCCAGCTCCAGACTGTCCTTGACCGGCAGCAGCTCATTCACGAAGCGCTCCAGGCCATATTTGTGGGCATTTTCCAGTTCCCGCGCCATCCGGCGCTGCTGGTTTTCCAGATCGGCCCGTGCACGCAGGTAAAGCTCCCAGTGCTCGCCGGCCTTCTGCTCGGCCTGGGCGAGGCGCGTCTGGAGATCATCGCCGCCAGCGGTTCCAGCGTCCGTGGACGCGCCGTCTTGCGGGGACAAATCGTTGTTCATATCGGATGGGTTCATGAGACCGCTCCCTCGCCGGATGCCATAAATACAAAAAGGCGCCGCGCGCCCCTGGCATGGCGTCACGGCGGCCCTATGATGGGGATCAATTGGATAAATTCAAGGCACTGCCAAGCAGCCGCGCGGTGATATCGACGATGGGGATGACGCGCTGATAGGCCATGCGTGTCGGTCCAATCACCGCCAACACCCCCACCACCTGACCGTTGACCCGATAGGGCGCCGTCACCACGCTGCAGTCATCCAGCACGCGATAGCCCGATTCCTCGCCGATGAAGATCTGTGCGCCCTCTCCCTGGAGCGCCTGATCGAGCAGGTGCAACATCTCGCGCTTGGCCGTGAAGGCATCAAACAGCGCCCGGAGCTTCTCCACATGGGAAAGCTCCTTGAAATCCATCAGGTTGGACTGACCGGCAATGACGTAATCAGCCTCTTCGGGGACGTCGAACACCACGCTGGCCAGTTCGACCGCAGCGCGCATCAGCTCATCCATGTCCGCCCGGGTGCGCCGCATTTCCTCGACGATGGCGTCGCGGACCTGCTGGATGCCTTTCCCCACGAACAGGGTATTGAGGTAGTTGGAGGCCTGCTGCAATTCGGAGGCGCTGAAGGGACGTTCCACCTTGAGGATACGGTTTTGCACCTCCTGGCCTTCGAAGACCAGCACGGCGAGGACCTGATGCCCGGACAGCGGCAGGAATTCGATATGGCGCAAACCCAGTTGCTCACGGCGCGGCAAGGTGACCACGCCCGCCATGCGGGTAATGCCGGAGAGCAGGCGGGACGCGGTATCTATGACCTGCTGGCGAGTCACGGTCTCGTCGGCCACGAACCCCTGCTCGAGCAGGGCCAACTGCGCGGACTCCAGCGGCTGGACCGTCAGCAGGCTATCGACAAACAAACGATAGCCGCGCACCGTGGGCACGCGACCGGCAGAGGCATGCGGAGACTGCAAAAACCCCTGTTCCTCCAGATCGAGCAGGGCATTGCGTATCGACGCGGGACTGAGATCCAACCCGCTTTCCCGGGCAATGGTACGCGACCCGACCGGCTCACCTTCACGGATGAAGCGGTCGATCAGGGTTTTCAGAATGATCTGGGCCCGTTCGCCCAGGGCATGCGGTGTTGTCGTTGACATCATCCTCACCCAGAATGGCTTTGTCCAAGATCGCTTGGCACTCAGCCCAATGGAGTGCCAATCGTCACCATAGCAACGGCCGGCAAACAGTGTCAACGACTTGTCACACTCACTGTCCGGCCTTGGAAAAACAAGGCTAGCCATATGCCCAAATCGCCACCGCGCTTCGCGACCATCGGCCTGATCGGCAACCCCGCCAACGCCCAACTGGCGGCTACCCTGGCGCCACTGGCGGCCTACCTGCTGCGACGCGGCTGCCGCATCCTGCTCGACGAACGCTGCCAGGCGGCCAGTCCCGATCCCACGCTACCGCTGCTCGCGCGCAGCGACATCGCCCGGCAGGTGGATCTCGTCATCGTGATCGGTGGCGATGGCACGTTTCTGGATGCGGCGCGGGCGGTGGGTCCCGAACAGGTGCCGCTGGTGGGCATCAACCTGGGTCGCCTGGGTTTCATGGTGGACATTCCGCCCGCCCAGATGGAACTGGCGCTGGACACGATCCTGGCCGGCGATTACCAGACCGACCAGCGCTTCCTGCTGGAGGGCACCGCGCTACGCGAGGATACCGTCCTGCACCGGGACACGGCGCTCAACGATGTCGTCATCAACAAGCACCACGTCGCGCGCATGATCGAGTTCGACACTTACATCGATGGCCGTTACGTCAACAACCACCGTGCCGACGGGCTGATCGTGGCAACGCCCACCGGCTCCACGGCCTATGCGCTCTCGGGCGGCGGTCCGGTGATGCACCCGCAGCTCCAGGCCATCACCCTGGTGCCGATCTGCCCTCACGCCCTGGCCGATCGGCCCTTGGTGGTCAATGCCGCGGTGGAAATCGAGATTCGCATTGCGGCGCGCAACACCAATCCCGTGCAGGTCACCTGGGACGGGCAGAGCAGCGTCGAGCTGCGCAACGGGGACCGCGTGCGCATCCGCCGCAGCGATTTCGCGCTGACCTTGATCCACCCCAGCAACCATGATTACTTCCGGATCCTGCGCAGCAAGCTGCGCTGGGGCAGCCAACCGATCCCCTGAGGCCCGCGCGGCATGCTGACACGCCTGGAAATCCGCAACTACACGCTCATCGACCACCTCGAACTGGATTTCGGGGCCGGTTTCTCCGCCCTGACGGGCGAAACCGGCGCGGGCAAATCCATTCTCATCGATGCCCTGGGTCTGTTGCTGGGCGATCGCGCCCGCACCGATCTGATCCGCTCAGGCGCCACGCGAGCGGAACTGAGCGCCGAATTCGACCTGCAAGCCCTGCCCGAGGCGGCGCGCTGGCTCAGTGACGAGGCACTGGACGATGGGGATGCCTGTCAGTTGCGCCGGGTGTTGCAACGCGATGGCAGTTCCCGGATCACCATCAACGGCCGCACCGTCACCGCGCTGTCCCTGCGCACCCTGGGACCGCTGCTGGTGGAAATCCATGGTCAACACGCGCACCAATCCCTGCTGCACAGCGCGGCGCAGCGCAGCCTGCTGGACCGGATCGGCGGCCACGATGCCCTGCTGGCCGCCGTGGAACACGCCCACGGCGAACTCAAGGAAGTTCTGGATACGCTGGCGCACCTGCAGGGCACAGGAGGCGACAAGGGCCCGCAAAAGGAGTGGCTGGAGATCCAGATCGCCGAACTGGACGACTTGGCGCCGCAGGCCGCGCAATGGGCGGAGCTGGTGGCCGAGCACAAACGCCAGGCCCATGGCGAACGGCTGTTGGGGCTGGCACAGGATGCCCTGGAACGACTCGACGGCGAAGGGCCACAGGCCTTGCGTCTATTGCAGCAGGCCCACCGTGACATGGACGAGGCGCGCCGACTCGATCCTCGCTTGGATGAAATCACCCTACTGCTGGATCAGGCACTGATCCCCGCCCAGGAAGCCGAACGGGCGCTGGCGCATTATCTGGCCGACACCCAGGTCGATCCCGAGCGCCTGGCCTGGCTGGAGGCGCGGATTGCGCGCTACCACCAGCTCGCGCGCAAGCATCACTGCCCGCCCGAGGAACTGGCGGACGCCCAGCTACGGCTGCGCCAGGAACTGGCGGCCTTGGCGCACAGCGCCGACCGGCAGGCGGAATTGCAGGCTCGTGAGATCCAATTGCGAGCCGCGTATGCACAGGCCGCCGAAACCCTGGGCGCGGCGCGGCGCGCCACCGCGCTGCGGCTGGCCGGACAGATCGCGGAACAGGTGCGCGTGTTGGGCTTGCCCCATGCCCGCATCGCCATTGACGTGGAGACTCAACTCGATCGTCTCTCCCCGCATGGGCGGGAGCGTGTGGACATCACCATCAGTATGAATCCAGGGCAGCCGCTGAAACCCCTGGCGCGCGTTGCCTCGGGCGGGGAACTGTCGCGCATCGCGCTGGCCATTGCCGTTGTGGCGGCGGCCCATGCCCCGGCGGGCTGCATGATCTTTGATGAAGTGGATGCCGGCGTCGGTGGCGCGGTGGCCGAGCTGATCGGCCAGCGCTTGGCGCAACTGGCGCGCCACGGCCAAATCCTGTGCGTCACCCACCAGGCCCAGGTCGCCGCGTTTGCCCGGCAGCATTACCGCGTGTCCAAGCAGGTGCGCCAGGATGAGACCCATGCCGCAGTCCAGCGCCTGTCGGAATCGGAAACCACGGAAGAACTCGCAAGGATGCTGGGCGGGCGCACCATCACCGAACGCACCCGGGAGCACGCCCGTGAAATGCGTGCCCAGGCGCTTCAGTCGGATGTAGCAGCGGTCTGATCGGCGTTGTCACCGGGCGCGGCGGCGGATGGCTTGTGCCGACAATCCGGGCAAATGCCATAGATGTAGAGGCTGTGATCGGTCATCTCATAGCCCATGCGCTGGGCAATCGACGCCTGGCGTGCCTCGATGGCATCGTCCATGAACTCGTCCACGCGCCCACACTTCACGCACAGCATGTGGTCGTGATGGGCGCCCTGATTGATTTCGAAAACCGAGTGGCCGCTTTCGAAATTGAGGCGATTGACGAGCCCGGCGCTCTCGAACTGGGTCAGCACCCGGTAGACTGTGGCCAGCCCGATCTCCTCGCCTGAATCGAGCAGGGCCCGATAAAGATCCTCGGCGCTCATGTGGCGGGTGTCCCCCGCTTCGAGCATCTCCAGGATCTTGAGGCGGGGCAACGTGACCTTCAGGCCGACCTTGCGAATATCCTTGGATTCCAATTTGGTGCGCTCCATTCCGGAAAACCCATCGTCACCCGGTTTGTTTTTCGCTAAGATGACGTGCCTCGAACGGACTGTGAGCCCCATGAAACGATTGATCCTGCCTTTGATTCTGACGCTCGGCGCCCTCTCTGGAGGATGCTTCGTGTACAAACCGGAGATTCGCCAAGGCAACTCGCTGGATCGTGCGGCCGTGGATCAGCTCGCGCCCGGCTTGACCCGGGACCAAGTGCAGTATCTGCTCGGTCGACCCGTTCTCAAAAACCTGTTCGACGCCAATCGCTGGGACTACGTATTTTACCACCGGAACCGGCGTGATGAAGAAAAATGCCGTCTGACAGTGTTTTTCGAGCAGGATCGACTGGCGCGCATCGAACGCGAACCTGAAGGCGCCGCCTTCGATGCCTGTATCGACCAGTCCGCCCGCATCAAACCCAACAAGTTCTAACGAAGCTCTGGAAAACCCGTTTCCGAACTCGAATACGGGGCGTTGCGTTTGAATTCTCGCGGCGCTCGCCGCATCGGCTGATCCCCGATGCAGCGATTCTTTCACACCCTCAAGACCGAGCGAGACAGTGAACGGCCTATGCAGCCGGCGCGCCGCGCAGGCGGATGCCCAGCTCCCGCAGCTGCGCCTCGCTGGCGGATCCCGGCGCACGAGTGAGCGGGCAACTCGCGGTCTGGGTCTTGGGGAAGGCGATGACATCGCGGATGCTCCTGGCGCCGGCCATCAACATCACCAGCCGGTCGAGCCCGAAGGCGAGCCCGCCATGGGGTGGACAGCCGTACTTGAGGGCGTCGAGCAGGAAGCCGAATTTCTCCTCGGCCTCCTCCCGCCCGATGCCCAGCAGGTTGAACACGACTTGTTGCATTTCGGGGCGATGGATGCGCACCGAACCGCCACCCAGCTCGGTGCCGTTGAGCACCATGTCGTAGGCGCGCGACACCGCCCGCCCCGGATCGGCCGCCAGCGCGGCGGCATCGCTCACCCGCGGCGCGGTGAAGGGATGGTGCAGGGCCTGGAAGCGCTGGGTCTGTTCGTCCCACTCGAACATGGGGAAGTCCACCACCCACAACGGCCGCCAACCTGCCGCAACCAAATCCAGATCCTGCCCCAGGCGCAGGCGCAGCGCGCCCAGCGATTCACTCACCACGCGCGCCTTGTCGGCGCCGAAGAACACCAGATCGCCGTCCTCGGCGCCGCAGCGCGCCAGCATGGCCTCGATCACCTCCATGGGGAGGAATTTGACGATGGGCGATTGCAGGCCCGCGGCCCCGGCAGCGCGCTCGTTGACCTTGATGTAGGCCAGGCCCTTGGCGCCGTAGCGGCCCACCAGCTCGGTGTAGCCGTCGATGTCCTTGCGCGAAAGCCGGCCGCCGCCCGGCACGCGCAACGCCGCCACACGACCGTCCGCATCGTTGGCCGGGCCGGCGAACACCTTGAAATCGACCTCGCGCAGGAGATCAGCGACTTCCGTCAGCTCCAACGGGATGCGCAGGTCCGGCTTGTCGGAACCATAACGAGCCATGGCCTCGGCATGGGTCATGCGCGGGAATGACTCGGGCAGGCGCTCGCCCAACACCTCGGCGAACAGCTCGCGGATCATGCCCTCCATGAGCTGCATGATGCCCTCCTCGTCCAGGAACGAGGTCTCGATATCGACCTGGGTGAACTCGGGCTGGCGGTCGGCGCGCAAGTCCTCGTCGCGGAAACAGCGCACCACCTGGTAGTAGCGGTCAATGCCGCCCATCATCAGCAACTGTTTGAAAAGCTGGGGTGACTGCGGCAGGGCGAAGAACTGGCCCGGATGGGTGCGGCTGGGCACGAGATAATCGCGGGCGCCCTCCGGCGTGGCGCGGGTCAGCATGGGCGTTTCCACGTCCATGAAGCCCTGGCGATCCAGATGGTTGCGCAAGAAGGTCGTCACCCGGGCGCGCAGCTTCAGGTTGGCGAGCATGGCGGGACGGCGCAGGTCGATGTAGCGGTAGCGCAGGCGCACGTCCTCGCCGACATCATCTTCATCCAACTGGAACGGCGGCGTCTGGGCAGAGTTCAGCACCTCAAGGGACTCTGCGACCACTTCCACCGCCCCAGTCGACATGCGGGGATTCTCGGTGCCCGGCGGCCGGCGCCGCACCCGGCCACGGATGCGCAGCACATATTCGCTGCGCACCGTCTCGGCGGCGGCAAACACTTCGGCCGCATCGGGATGGCACACCACCTGCGCCAAGCCTTCCCGGTCGCGCAGGTCGATGAAGACCACCCCCCCATGGTCGCGCCGCCGATGCACCCAGCCGGCCAGCTCCACCTCCTGATCCAGCAGGGTGACATCCAGGGTTCCACAATAATGACTGCGCATATCCAAAATCCGTGCTGCGATCGGCGAGGGCCGCATCGAAAAAACAGCGCGGGCGAACCTGGGCTCAGGTCCGCCGGCACCGGCGGGGTGGGGCCATGTTAGGGAAGGGGCTGGACCCCGACAAGAGGCGTTTCAGTCGCTCGAACTCGTCGGCGTGCTGCTCGCTGGGGCGCTTGGGGTGCTGCCGCTCCCGGAATCGCCGGATGAGGCGCTCGAGGCGCTCGACGAGCCGGTCGATTCGGCGACGTTGCGTTTGTTGCCGCTCTTGAAATCGGTTTCATACCAGCCGCTGCCCTTGAGTCGGAAGCCGGCCGCCGACACCAATCGGTTCAGCGTCGGCTGGCCACAGGCGGGGCAGTCCTTGAGCGGTTCTTCGCTGAGTTTCTGCAGGCTTTCCAGGCGGTGCCCGCAGGCCTGGCACTGGTATTCGTAGATGGGCATGGGATCCTCACAATGCGAAAGGGCTATTCAGGAACGATCA
>Ga0209851_1000277_pt1 | contig 10582 bp, 8 predicted proteins | sample GWRWT4_14Oct14_FD_187195 | JGI IMG/M metagenome (GOLD analysis project Ga0209851, IMG submission 187195) | Sand microcosm microbial communities from a hyporheic zone in Columbia River, Washington, USA - GW-RW T4_14-Oct-14 (SPAdes) (version 2) | ecosystem: Engineered > Artificial ecosystem > Sand... | reverse complement strand
CATCCGGCCCCGCATGCCGACATACAGGCAGGCCACCGCCCCGAAGGACAGCCAGGTTCCCGGCGCCAAGGCCGCGCGCGGATCAAGGCTCAGGATCAGGGCCAGCGCGCCCAGCAAAATCCGGCTCGCCGTGGCTTCCCGTCGCCACCACACAGCGGCCGTGAGCGCAGCCAGCATCACAACCGCGCGCTGGGTGGGCACGGAAAATCCAGCCAGCGCGCTATAGCCGAAGGCAGCCGCCAACAGGGCGAGAGCCGCCGCGCGTGGGGCTGCGATACGCAACGCCAGACCCGCCAGCCGGGGCCAGGCCCAGCGAGTCAATCCATAGACCGGAGCGGCGGCCATGAGGATGTGCTGGCCGGAAATCACGGCCAGATGCGTCGTCCCGGTATCGCGGAACACCGCCCATTGCTCAGGCGTGAGCGCCCCCTGATCACCCAGCGCCAAGGCGCGCACCAATCCGGCCTGGGGATGATCGGCCAGCACCCTGTCGATTTGCGCGGCCAGATGGGCGCGCAGGTGTTGCAGGCTGAACCAGGCCGTGGCCAGGCGGGCATTGGCCGGGTCCTCGCGGATGCTGGCGGTGGCCACGATGCCCTGCTGAAACAGCCAGGTCTCGTAGTCAAAGGTGCCGGGATTACTCAGGCCACGGGGAGCACGCAATCGCACCTTGAGCCGCCAGGTTTCACCGGGTCGATAGACCCGCGCCATGCCATAGTCCGAGATCCGCACTGTGGCGCCCGCGGGCAACGCCACGACGGGATTGGCCGTGGACACCACTTCGGCCAGCAATCGCTGCCCCCCATTGCGGTACTGAGGAAAATCGGCGATACGCACGGTCAGGACCGTGACCACGCCCCGGGGCGGCAGCTCAGGACGCTGGGCCAGGAAACTGCCCTCCGACAGGCTTGCCCACAGAAATCCGGACAGACCCGCCGCCAGCATGATCCAGCCGCTGGAACGTGCGCGAATCGCCAGCAGCAGCAGGGGAAGAAGAAGGAGCCCAAGGCCCAGGCGAATCGCCGGGCTTGGCAAGTCGGGACAGGCGTTCAGGGCGAGCAGACCCAGCACAAAGGCCAGGAGCGCGCGACCCATCACCGGGAAGCATCTTCAGAGCGGCTGCAAACGCCCCGATTCCAGCCGCAGCACCCGATCCATGCGCCCGGCCAGTTCCACATCGTGGGTGACGATGAGGAAGCTGGTGCCGAGGTGACGGTTGAGTTGCAGCATGAGGTCATACATCTGGCCGGCGGTGCGCGGGTCGAGGTTCCCGGTGGGTTCATCGGCCAAAACGCACGGCGGTTCAGTCACCAGCGCCCGGGCCAGCGCGGCGCGCTGGCGCTCCCCGCCGGAAAGCTGGGCCGGACGGTGTTCCAGACGTGGCCCCAGCCCCACCTGCTCCAATAGGGCCCGCGCCCGCGCCGCCGCCTCCGCTGGCGCCATGCGTCGCAGCAACAGCGGCATGGCCACGTTTTCCAGGGCGCTGAACTCCGGCATCAGGTGATGGAACTGGTAGACGAAACCCATCGCCTGGTTGCGCAAGCGTCCGCGGGCGGCATTGCCCAGCCGGTGCATCGGCTGCCCCATGACTTCCACCTCGCCGGACAGGGGACGCTCCAGCCCGCCCAGCAAGTGCAGCAAGGTGCTCTTGCCCGATCCGGAAGCGCCCACGATCGCCACCTGCTCACCGGGCGCCAACGTGAGATCCACGCCATCGAGCACGGGCACCTCGGCCTGCCCCTGCCGGAAGCGCTGGACCAGATTGCGGCAGATCAACACGGGCGCCGACTCACTCATAGCGCAGGGCCTCGGCCGGCTCCATCCGCGCGGCGCGCCAGGCGGGATAGAGCGTGGACAGCAGGGACAGCACGAAGGACAACACACTGATGCGGATCACGTCGGTGGCGTCCAGCCGCGAAGGCAGTTCGCTGATGTAGTACACATCCGCCGGCAGGAAGTTGAAACCGACCACCCGCTCGATCAAGGGCACCAGCGTTTCGACATTCAGGGCGATCAGGACCCCGACCGCGACCCCAGCCAGCGTCCCAACGATGCCGATCAACACGCCCTGGACGATGAACACGCCCATGATGCTCGCCGGCGAAGCGCCCAGGGTGCGCAGGATGGCGATGTCGCCCTGCTTGTCGGTTACCACCATCACCAGCGTGGAGACGATGTTGAAGGCGGCGACGCCGACGATCATCGCCAGAATGACGAACATCACCGTCTTTTCGGTCCGGATCGCCCGGAAAAAATTGGCATGGCGGCGCGTCCAGTCGGTGGCGAAATAACCTGGATCCAGCGTCTCCACCAACTCCTGGCTCACCCGCGGGGCGCGATAGATATCATCCAGCTTGAGTCGCACGCCGCTGACTGCCTCTCCCAGGGCCATCAGCCGCGCCGCGTCCGCAAGGTGCACAAAGGCCTGGGTGCGGTCGTATTCATACATCCCCACCTCAAACACGCCCACCACATGAAAGCGGCGCAGGCGCGGAATCAGACCGGCCGGGGTCAGGTTGGCCTGGGGCACCATGAGATCGACCGCATCCCCCAGCCCGACGCCCAAGGCTTCCGCGAGCGCCTTGCCCAGCACCACGCCATAGCCGCCGTCGGTCAGATCTTCCAGACGGCCTGCCACCATGCGCCGCCCCACATCGGATACCTGGCCTTCCCGCTCGGGCAGAACGCCGTAAAGCATGCCGCCGGTGAGGATCCGGGCATGGCGAAAAATTGCCTCACCTTCGACGTAGGGCGCCGTGCCGATCACATGGGGATGGGTCGCCGTCTGATCGGCCACCCGGGGCCACTCGCTCACCCGCACATCGTAGTTACTGACCGTGACATGGGCCGTCATGCCCAGGATTCGCTGGCGCAGTTCCTGCTCGAAGCCGTTCATGACCGACAACACAACGATCAGCGCGGCCACGCCCAAGCCCACGCCGAGCATGGAAATCAGCGAGATGAAGGAGATGAAATGGTTGCGCCGCCGGGAACGGCTGTAGCGCAGGCCAATGAAGAGCTCGAAGGGACGAAACATAGCGGCGCATTAGACCATAAAACCCCCTGCCGGCGTATCGCGCGAGGCGCCCAGCTTGGCTAAGCTTGGCGTCTGGCCCCACCCCCTTGCCCCTATCCCAGGAGAACCCCATGTCGCCAGCCTTGCAAACCCTGCTGGACCAACTGGATCTGGAAGTGTTGGAAGACAATCTGTTTCGCGGCACGAGCGCGGATCTGGGCGGCTTCAGCGTCTTTGGCGGACAAGTGGTCGGGCAGGCGCTGGTCGCCGCCCAGCGCACCGTGGCCGCCGAGCGGCCGGCCCACTCCCTGCACGCCTACTTCCTGCGCCCCGGCGACATGAAGGCGCCCATCCTCTACCAGGTCGAGCGCCTGCGGGATGGCAAAAGCTTCAGCACCCGGCGCGTGCTCGCCATCCAGCACGGCAAGCCCATCTTTACCCTGTCGGCCTCGTTCCAGATCGAGGAACAGGGGCTCAGCCACCAGTCCCCCGGCCCGGAAGCACCGCCGCCGGAAACGCTGCCCACCGAACATGAGCTGCGCGCCCGCCTCGCCGAGCGGGTGCCGGAGCCGCTGCGGCGCTTCCTGAACCGCGAAGTCGGCATCGAAATGCGCCCGGTGGCGCCGGTGGATTTCTTCACCCCCGAGCGGCGCGATCCCCTCCAGCAAATCTGGCTGCGGGTGAACAGCCCGCTGCCCGACGATCCGGGCCTGCATCGCGCCCTGCTCGCCTATGCCTCGGACTTCAACCTGCTGGGCACCAGCCTGTTGCCCCACGGCATCACCTTTTTCCAGGGCAATCTGCAAGGCGCCAGCATCGACCACGCCCTGTGGTTCCATCGCCCATTCCGCATCGACGACTGGATTCTCTACCACATGGAAAGCCCCAGCGCCTCGGGCGCACGCGGTTTCAACCAGGGCGGCTTCTACAATCGCAACGGCGAACGGATCGCCTCCAGCGCCCAGGAAGGCCTGTTGCGCCTGCGCGTGGGCGCGCATACCGGTTGACTTCCCTTGAGGAAATACCCACACAGAACCGCGACAACCATGAAAGACGCCCGCTCAGGCGCATAACCTGAATGCACGCAATGAAGATAGCTACGCCAGAACAGCAGCGCGCCCGGCGTCGACGCGGGCATGACCATCGATGAACTTCCCCAAGCCGGACGGGAAGCCCCGCTTCAGCTCGGAAGCCGCCAAACCTTGACCGACTCGCCGACTTCAAAGGTGGCCCGGTCGGCGGGCAGTTCAATCAGGCAATCCGCCTGGGCCAGAGAGCTCAGCATGGCTGAACCTTGACCGGGAAAGGGGAATACCCCCCAGGCCCCCTCGGCGGCGCGCTCCCAGCGGGCGCGCAAAAAACTGGTCCGTCCCGGTCGATGCCGCAGCGGCGCCAGCAGTGGCGCGCGCAGGCTGACCGGCGGGCGAACGGGCATCCCCGCCAAGCGCTCCAGCACGGGCAGCACAAACAGTTGGAAAGTCACATAGGCCGACACCGGATTGCCCGGCAGTCCCAGGAACCAGCTCCGGCCCAGGCGCCCAAAGGCCAGCGGTCGGCCGGGCTTGATGGCGACGCGCCAGAAATCCAGATGCCCCATCTCGGCCAGCACGGGCCGCACCCAGTCCGCCTCCCCCACCGACACGCCACCGCTGGCGATCAACAGATCCAGATCGGCGCCCTGACCAAGCCGCGCCGCCAGTTGACGCGGATCGTCGGGCACCGAGCCCAGATCCTCCAGAGCCACGATGGGACGCTGCAACAGCGCAGCCAGCATGGGCCGGTTGCTGTCGTACAAGTCGCCCGGCGCGAGCGCCTCGCCAAACGGGCGCAATTCCGAGCCGGTGGACAATATGCCCACCCGCACCGGCCGAACCACGGTGACCACCCCGATGCCGAGCGCCGCCACCAAGGCGATCTGCCGCGCATCCAGGGATCGGCCCGCCGGTACCGCCTCACGGCCCTCCGGGAGGTCCTCGCCCGCCCGGCGCACGTTTTCTCCCGCCTCCAGACCCGCTTGCAGCGTGATCCAGCCATCCCCGACCTGAACACTTTCCTGGGCGATGACCGTATCGGCCCCCGCCGGCATCACCGCGCCGGTCATGAGGCGCAGGCAGGTCCCCGGCGCCACCGTCCCGGACCAGGGCGCGCCCGCCAAGGCCCGGCCGATGATGCGCAACCGCCTGCCCACGGTGGCATCCGACCCGCACAACGCATAGCCGTCCAGCGCAGAATGGTCCTCTCGCGGCAGGGCGAATGGCGCGACCACCGGTTCGGCCAGCACCCGCCCCACCGCCTGCGCCAAGGGCAGGCGCTCGGTGCCGACAACGGGGCTGACGCTCGTCAACAGCCGGGCGCGCGCCGTTTCCACCGTCAGATCCTGCGCGCCGTCTCCCGCCATGCCGTTTTATGCTCCTTGCGCCAAGGCGCCCAGTTCCGCCGGCGTGTTGGCGCCGCGCATTGCGTCCATCCAACCCAGCGTCCGGGCATCCACTTGCGCCGGCTGCTGGGCCGCCACCCAATCCCCCAGCCGACGCGTCCCCTGCGCCACTGCCTGCACCAAGTCCCCGGCCCGCGCCCGATGAATCAGCAGGAAAGCCGGCTGCAGGCGCTCGCCGTCGTGGACCGTCGCCAGCATCCGCCCCTCCCGCAATGCGGCCTCGCCCAGTCGCGCGCCCAGATCCAGCGGCAGGCGCGGACCATCCACCGGCGCCACCAGCAGCCAAGGCGTTTCGATGCGGCGCAGCGCGGAGGCAATCCCCGCCAACGGTCCCAGCGCATCGGGCCAGTCGTCGGTGAAGACCGGGAGTCCCAGCGCCGCATAGCGATCCAGGTCACGGTTGGCGTTGATCCATACCACCCCGGTCTGGCTCGCCAGGCGCTCGGCCACATGGGCCACCAACGGCCGGTCGGCCAGGCGCACCCAGGCCTTGTCCACGCCGTTCCAGCGCCGGCTCTGGCCACCGGCCAGCACCAGACCCGTGAGGTCCGCTTGCGGGATTTGCGGCATCGACAGCTCCGTCACGCTCAGCCGCCGGTGTGATTCATGAAGCGCAAGATCTGCGGGCGATTGCCGAGGTCGAAGTCATGGCCGCGCGGCTTCAGCGCCATGGCGGCAACAATCGCCTCCCGCAATGCCCGATCATCGCCCGGCTGCCCACGCAACACGGCGCGCAGATCGGCCGAATGCTCCTGCCCCAGGCACAACAGCAGCCGTCCCTGGGCGGTGACGCGCACCCGATTGCATTGCTCGCAGAAATTCTGGCTGTGGGGGGAGATGCAGCCCACCCGGATCGGGCTGTCGGCCATCTGGTAATAGCGTGCTGGCCCGCCCGTGGACTCAGCGGTGGGCCAGAGTGGATAGCGTCGGGCGATGTCCGCACGGATGCGGGCGCTGGGATAAAAGGTCTCGGACCGCGCATGGGAGCTGATCTCCCCCAGCGGCATTTCCTCGATGAAGGCGAGGTCAAACCCCTCGGCGCGCGCGAACGCCACCAGATCGACCACCTCGTCCTCGTTGCGGCCTTGAAGGATGACCGCATTGAGCCGGATGCGCTTGAAGCCCGCCACCTGAGCCGCCCGCAGTCCGGCCAGCACCCGCTCCAGGTCCCCGACCCGGGTAAGCGCCCGGAAGCGCTCCGGACGCAGGCTGTCGAGACTGACATTCAGGCGGCTCACCCCCGCCGCTGCCAGGGGTTCGGCCAAGCGTTCGAGCTGGGAGCCGTTGGTCGTGAGCGTCAACTCCTCCAGGCCCGGCAGGCGTGCCAGACGCTCCAGCAACCAGGGCAGATCGCGCCGCACCAAAGGCTCGCCGCCGGTGACGCGAATCCTGCGCACCCCCAGCGCCACGAAGGCGCGCCCCACCGCCAGCAGTTCTTCAAGGGTGAGGATTTCGGGGCGGGGCAGGAACTGGACGTCCTCGCCCATGCAATAGACACAGCGAAAATCGCAGCGATCCGTCACCGACAGGCGGACATAGTCCACCCGTCGGCCGAAACGATCGATCAGCGCAGGGGCTTCAGTCTGGGCTTCGAGGGGCATGATCGGTGATCCACGCACAGGCGGGGTTCCCGCCCGAAGCGGTAAGCATAGCCCCACCAAGGGTGCGGCGACCATGCCTCCGCCGCATTCCGGCCCAAGGCATCAGCAGCGCAAAGCCGCGTTCAGCCCCCTGCCCTCTCGTTAACCTAAATCGAAAGCCGGGCACCGGACAGAGATGCTGCCATCGTGGCGGCTTATGCGACAGGCAGATATTCTTACCAGCAACTCGCCGACTACTTTGGCCTACACTTCACGACAGCGGGCAATATTGTGGGGCCGTGTCGGTGAATTCATTGTTTATAGACCTGACCCTTGGCTGTTCACAGCCGCGGGACCACTGGTAACAGCAATTAGGTGCCGATCGGACCGATGACAGCCCCTACCACCGACAAGTACTCAGCCGGCGAGCAAGGCCTGGGATACATTTACCAGGCGCGTCTCGCCCTGCTCCATTTGTTGCAGTTGTCGGAGGACACCGCCGTCTTTTTGGAAAAGGACGACGACCTCGATTTCATCGACGGCGACGGCGGTAAGTCCCTGGCCTCACTCAAGCACAAGGCAGTCGGCGATAGACTGACCGACCTGTCAACCGACTTCTGGAAGTCCGTCAACATCTGGCTGGCGCGGTACAAACGCGATGGCCGTGCTGCATCGAACCTGCGGTTCTTCCTATTCACCACGGGCGCGGTATCGACGGCCTCGTTCCTTGCGCGTCTCCTCCCTGAACAGCCCGTCGCTTCCGGCGATGTGGCAACACTGACTGAACTGGCCAATGCCGCGCTCGCCGAGTCCACGTCGCAGCTCATCGCGCCGATTGCCGCGGCGTTCAACGAACTGAGTGATCCCGAGAAGCAGGATTTCCTCGAACGCGTCCTCATCCTCGACGGCAGACCGCGTATCGGCGATATCCCGCCGATCATCAGGGATAAGCACATGCGAAGCATCCGGCGCGAGCACCGCGAGTTCGTGTTCGAGCGGCTGGAAGGCTGGTGGACTGATGCTGTGATCAAGCAGTTGACCGGCGCGAGGACGGAAGGAATCTTCGGCTACGAGGTTTCGGACAAACTCTCCAGCTTCGCCGAGGAATACAAGACGGATAACCTGCCCATCACCTTCCGCGGAAAGGTGCCCGCCGACGAGATCGACACCGATGCTGATCCGCGCCTGTTCGTGGCGCAACTACGCGAGATCGGCATCTCCTCCAACCGGATCAGGAGCGCGATCCTGGACTACTATCGGGCGTTCGAGCAGCGGTCGGCCTGGGCGCGCGAGAACCTGCTGGTATCGGGAGAGGTCGAGGAGTACGAAGATCGTCTCGCCGACGAGTGGAACCGCTCCAAGGATGTCGCCTTCGAGAAGCTGAAGGATGACAGCGCCGAGGACTCGCTTCGCGAAGCTGGTGCGACTCTCTACAACTGGGCGCAGTTCGAGACCGGGAAGATCGAATCCCTACGCATCCGCGCACGAGTGACTGAGCCCTATGTGCTTCGCGGCAGCTTCCACATCCTGGCGGATGTCACGCCCGAACCCAGGGTCTACTGGCACCCCAGGTTCCTCGACCGCCTCGGCAAGGTGCTGGGGGTAGCCCCGTGAAACGATGGGATCAGCGCCCATTTGAGATTCGCAACCTATTCAACCCTGCTTTCTGCGGCTTGATCCTGTTCCGCGCACTGCACGGCTACGAGGAAGAAGACCCCCGCGGCATGCCTTTCTCGCTGTCGTTGCTTGTGCTGCCCCTGTGTCTACACAAGGACTCGCGCGAGGTGATCGCCAGCAGTCCTCGCAGCTACCTGCTCAAGACCGCGGAGAAGAACCAACAGGTCATGGTGGGCTTGGCCGACCGGGTTACCCAAATGTTGCCCTATGCCTTTGAAGGGTTCGGCCTGCTGATGGAGAGGGGCTGCATCGCCGTTACAGATGACGGTCGCATACAGACCGTGCCCAAGACGGTGCGCAAGGCCGTCACAGGAACCGACGAGACCGTCGCCTGCCAGAAAGTGGCGCGCATCGTTGGAAAGGAGTTCGCGCGCATCGCCGACCGGGTGACCGTTTACACGACTTTCGGGATTCGCCCATGAAGATCAGTTCCATCCACATCTACAGCTATGACGGTCAGCGCCGGGATCTCCAGTTCAAGGTGGACGGGCTCAACGTCATCACTGGCCGCGCCTCCACCGGCAAGTCTGCGATCTCCGACATCATCGAATACTGCATGGGGCGCTCATCGTTCCACGTCGCCGAAGGTGTCATCACTGACAAGGTGGCCTGGTTCGCCGTGATCTACCAATTCGAGAACGAGCAGGTGCTGGTCGCCAAGCCGACCCCGCCCGGCGGCGGCGCCAGTTGCAGCACGGCGATGCTGCGACGGGGGACCCAGTTGCAGGCGCCAGAGTTCAAGGACCTAGCGGTCAACACCGACGACGACAGCATCGTCGAACTGCTTTCGCGTCTGCTCGGCATTCCCGAGAACCGTACCGATGTCGGGCTCGAACACAGCCGCGACAGCTTCGACGCGAACGTCAAGCACACGTTCTACTATCTGTTCCAGAAGCAGGGGCTGGTCGCCAACAAGGACCAGCTCTTCTACCGCCAGAACGAACAATTCCAACCGCAGGCGATCCGGGACACTTTGCCGATCCTGCTCGGTGTCTCCTCCCACAACCGCTTTGAACTGGAGTCCAGGCTGCGCACGGCGCAGCGGGACCTGAGGATCAATACGAAGCAGTTGGGGCAGGCGCGCGACGTCGTCGACACGTCGCACGAACAGGCCATCGGCCTCTACTCGGAAGCCAGGACGGTCGGCATCATCGGCGACACCGGCGGGAGACCGAATGCCGGCGGGATCATCGACGCATTGAGGTCGGCACTGTCGTGGACACCAGAAACGGTGCCCGACGACGACGGCAGCCGGGTTTCGCTTCTGGAGGAAGAGCTGAGCCAGTTGCGCCAGGATCGTCGCGACGTCCAGACCAGGATCGACGCGGCGCGTCAGTTTGCCAAGCGGGCGGGCGGCTACGAAAGTGAGGCCACCGAGCAGATAGACCGGCTGGCCTCGATCAAGGCGCTGCCGAGGAACCCCGACAGCGGCGAATGGCAATGGCCGTTCAGCGAGCGGAACCTAGCGCTGGAATCCCCCGTCGCCGCTGTTCTGCTTGATGAGTTGGGATCGCTCGACAAGGAATTGCGCATCGCCACCGGCCAGCGCCCCAAACTCGAAGCCTACCTGACCGAACTGGCCGGCAAAGTGGACGGCATCGCGGGAGCCATCAAGCAGAAGGAAGCGGAGCTATCTGCGGCGATCTCGGCCAACGAGGTCATCGCCCAGATGGGCACCCGCAATAACGCGGCCGCGCGCGTGGTTGGTCGCATCAGCTTGTTTCTGGAGACACTCCTCCCGAACGAGGATATTGCCAGGCTGGAAGCGGAGAATCGCCGCATCAACAAAAAGGTTAAGCAGCTTGAGGACCAGATCGGCGCCGATGACAGCAACGAACGCCTGACCTCGATCCTCAACAACATCTCCGCACA
>Ga0209851_1000276_pt1 | contig 10619 bp, 9 predicted proteins | sample GWRWT4_14Oct14_FD_187195 | JGI IMG/M metagenome (GOLD analysis project Ga0209851, IMG submission 187195) | Sand microcosm microbial communities from a hyporheic zone in Columbia River, Washington, USA - GW-RW T4_14-Oct-14 (SPAdes) (version 2) | ecosystem: Engineered > Artificial ecosystem > Sand... | reverse complement strand
TCGTATATCGGTCACGATCACGACCTATAACCGGCTGCAATATCTTCCCCAGGCTGTCCAATCCGTGCTCAGCCAAAGCTATCATGATTTTGAGTTGATCGTGGTTGAGAACGGGTCAACCGACGGCACCAAGGATTGGCTGAAGGCCCAGCCGGACCCCAGGCTTCGCGTCATTGATCTGCCGGAAAATATAGGCCCCTTCGGAGGAATGAACATAGCCATTCAGGCAGCCACTGGAGAATATCTTACCTGGTTAGGTTCGGATGACTATTTGGCGAACTATCATCTCGAAGCGTTTGCCGCAGCGCTGGATAGCGACCCCAGCGTTGATTACGCCTATTCGCCTTTCTACGTCGCCGATGCAGATGGCCATATCCACTCCATAAACACATTCAATATTATGCTGTTGCGCGAAATAATCTCCGCCACGCACCGCGGCAATGGCGGGTTCATGTACAAAAGATCGATTCACGATGAAATTGGCCTTTTTGAAGGAAAAACCGAGCGCCTGTTATGGTCAAAAATTCTAAGCCGGTATAAATGCATTTATCTGATGGAGCCCACTATCTATTATCGTGTCCATGGCAACACTGACAGCGTAGAAAACAGCACTGAAATAAAGGCGCACACCAATGTCTTAATGCGGCATTTTCTGGCGCAACATGATGGCGCCATGAGTTTTGCGCTGCTTGAACGGCTTTATCCGGTACTGGCCAGAAAACCCGAACTTGTGCCGATGGCGCTCGCGGATTTTTCCTACCGGCTATTTAATTCAGGAATGTTTGTTGAAGCCCTGGCCTATCTTAGAGGGATCATTTCGGGGTATGCCCTGGACGATCTGTTGCGTCCCATGTTAAATTATATCGCGATATCCAAATTACTGAACGTGAACGAAATTGAGGTTGTAAAGCAATTGGGTGAAGCGATCAGCGTCAACAAGCTGCTTGGCGGAAAGGAAAAATCGATACTCAATAAAACAGCAGGGTCTTTAATATCTTTATACAGAGAAAAGAAAAAACCAGAAATTTTCGCGGCTGATTCCCTGGCTATGCCCCTGCGTTACGAATCTCCGAATCTTTTTTCCTATGCCGCATGGAAGAACGGCGCCAAAATGCCGCCACTTCCGGCCTATTAGATCATGGCGCGCCATTTTCCCACGGCATTCTGCAATCCCTGATCAAGCGAAAATACAGGGCTGAATCCTACCTCATGAAGCAGCCGCGCGGGATCACCCACCAGATAGGGCGGATCATCCTGACGGTCCGGCAATGCGCCAAGGCGCAGCAATTCGGGGCGGCCAATAATTGCGGCGATACGGCTTACAAATTCGGCGATGGAAACCGCCTCGCCCGAACAGATATTCACCACGCCCTCTGTATCGCTCATCAGCAGGTCAGCAAGCGCCGTCCCGGCGTCGCGGCAATCCAGAAAATCGCGCACCTGTTTACCGGAGGAGCATTCAGCGGGTCTGCCTTCAAGCAGGGCGCGGGCAATCGAGGGCGCAAGCCGCTGGTCCTGCTCGTCTTCGCCATATAATAAAAACAGCCGTGCCCACGCATGACTAATACCGGCTTCGCGCGAATATCGCGCAAGCTCCTGATGCAGTCCATGCTTCATCTGGCCGTACAATGTCGCGGGAATGCAGTCCGCAGTTTCCGGCACTCTTCCACTGAACGGACGGCTCCAATCATATTCCGCGCAGGAGCCCGCTGCGACGACCCTGCGCCCCCCGGCCTTGACGAAGGCGCGCAATAAAATTGTGCTGCTTGCCAGCCAGGTCAGGTTCTCCAAAGAATTCCAGAATTTTCCATGCGCCGTAAACCAGGCAAGATGCAGCAATGCGCCCGGTTTAATTTCCTTTATCGCGCTCAGTGTTGCTTCGCGATTAAGTAAATCAATGCGGCGTGTTTCACATGCCAGGGGAACACGATCAAAACTATCGCGCGCGACAGCAACGACATTAAGCCCTTTGTCCAATAATCTGCGCACCGCGTGACGGCCAATTATGCCGGTGGCGCCGGTAACCAATACTGTTTCTGGCTTCGCGGTCATACTGGCATTTCCTATTTTGCCATTATGCGGTCTAATCCCTGACGCGCTTCAGATAGCCATTTGGGGCGGCCGATATTTGCAGCCGGGCGTCAATATCGGCGTCAATCGCAAAATGGTCATTGCTGCGCAAAAATTCGATCACTGCACTTTTTGGACTGTTGCCGGGGCGCCAGGGCCGGTCGTGAAATTCGCCGGCGGGAAAATCTTCAATGATGGTGTCGAGCACGATCAGATAGCCGCCCTTCTTAATTAAGGGCGCATAGGCCTGCATTTCCGCAAGCACATGTGCATGCGTATGGTTTGAATCGAGAATGACCAGCACAGATTGTTTACCCTGCGCGGCGGCGTGCACTTGCTGGATGATATCCGGACTAATTGACGATCCCTGTATCATGCGGATATTTTTCGCCATCCTGTGCGCTTCGATGGCGCGGCGATTGTGCGCGCGAATGTCGATGTCAATGCCAAGAACCGAGCCACGGCCCAAAAGCTCCAGCATCGAAGCATGGAAAATCAGCGAGCCGCCGCGCGCAATGCCTGTCTCTATAATCAGTTCGGGCTGCACGCGCCAGATGATTTCCTGAATTGCCATAACATCCTGCGGCAACTGGATAATCGGAATGCCCGCCCAGGAAAAATTGTAACTGTATTTCTTCTTCCAGGCGCGCAGGTTCCAGTCCATGGAGGCGCACTGCAAGGCCCGGTCATTTCTAAGGCTCAAGACAATATTCTGACGCTCCATCTCGAATTCGTGGTCAATGTTCATTGTCTGATCCGCCTTCAATCTGTCCGGAGTCTCGCTTTAATTGCTTAATTATCAGTGAAACTGTGGCATAAAAAAGCGGGTGCAGGTGTGGCTGTTAGGATTTCGTTCAGGGCGATTTCGCAGCTGGCTTTCCGAACAGATAGCCCTGGCCATAGTTCACCCCCAAATTTTTCAGGGATCCAAGCTGTTTTTCGTCTTCGACAAATTCGGCCACGGTGCTGACGCCGATCTCCTTGCACAGGGTAGCGATGGCGCGCACAAAGGCCTGATCGCGTTTGGAGCGCAGGACATCGCGCACATATATCCCGTCAATTTTTACGAAATCGACATCAAACATGCGCAGATAATTGAAATTTGAATCACCGGCGCCAAAATCGTCCAGGCAGATTCGGTGCCCATCCTGGCGCCATTGACTGACGATCTTGCTGACAGCCTCATAATCCTTGATCTGCACGGATTCGGTTATTTCGAGCAATATCTGGCGGCGCGCCTTGCCAAGCCTGGAAAGCATTTTGCGCATCACTGAAACAAATACGCTGCTTTCTACGGATTGCGCCGAAATGTTCATGGCGACTTCTATCGGGCTGATATCCTGTGAATTCTGCTCCACAAACTCAATGACTTTCTGGCAGATCGCAAGATCCAGTTCCTGCACCAGCCCGATTTTTTCGGCAAATACTATCGTCTGATATGGCGATTCGCCGTCTGGAAAACGCGCCAATGCCTCATAGTGATGCGGCTCGCGGCTGGCCAATTGGACAATCGGCTGAAAATGCAGATCGATTTGTTTGCCGTCTATGTGGCCACGCAATTTTGTAATGCGCGTCAGCGTGTCGTCCACGCAGGCGGCGATGCCCTCTTGCAGGTTGGTTATCGTGAAATTCGCGCTGCCCTGTTCTGCAAAGACGTTGACCGCATACACCAGCGCGCGCACCGCCTCTTCCGGATTAATACCATCTTGTGAGAGCGCCACTGGGGCCATGGCGGCGGATACGCCCTGGGCATCCAGTCCGCTATCGTGAATCAGCTGATCAATTGATTGGCGCAAATCGGCGCTGTCTACTTCATCGTCATGCACTACGCCAAAGCGGTTTGTGTCCAGCTGGCCTGCGCCTCCATCTGATTTCGATGCAAGCAATTGGCCAATGTCCGCCAGCAATTTATCGGCGGCGGCACTGTTATCGGTACTGCTCAGCGCCTCAATTCCTGGAACTTCGATTAAAGTCAGGTGGGCGTCCCCGCCATTTAGCTGGACGGCATTCATGCGATCAATTGCAAGTTTGGAAAACGAATCCTTATCTGGCAGCGCCGGTTTTACTTTTGGTGGCGGCAAAGCGGCGCTATCATATTGGGGTGCCGCTTTTTGTTTGCTAAGGGCATTATAAAGTTTGATCAGTTCGCGTTCGCGGCGCTGGTTCTGGCGCGCGATAATCCGCAGGCGCGCGGTTAACTGCGTGTTTAGCTGATCAAATTGCATGCTATTGGGCAGGCTGTCATCTGCGCCATGCTCGATGTTCTGCTGGTGTATATGCGCCTCCTCGGCTTGTGACAGCAGGACAAACAGCATATCTTCGCAATCTTTACCCGCGCGGCGAATCCGCTCCAGAACCTGAAGCCCGGACATGTCCGTCATTTCGTTTTGACACAATACCAGATCTGGCCTCGTACGAAGGGCTGTGGCCAATCCGCAGGCGCCGTCATCGGCGGCCAGCGCGTCATAGCCACAGGCCAGCAACCGCGCCAGCATGTCTTCGCGATCAGTTTGCCGATCGTCAATATAAAGCACTTTAGCCATTGTTTATTATTAACGGCCTTAATGCTTAAATATTAGATAATCGCTTGCGGCGCTATGACCCCCTCACCCCACTTCTTTGGTCATTTCGCGCAGTTTGAACTTCTGCACCTTGCCGGTGGAGGTTTTGGGCAGTTCGGTGAACACCACATGGCGCGGGCATTTGTAATGCGCCAGGTTTTCGCGGCAATAGGCGATGATGTCCTGGGCTGTCAGGTTCTGGTGGGTGTGTTTGAGCGTGACGAAGGCGCAGGGTGTTTCGCCCCATTTTTCGTCGGCGCGCGCCACCACGGCGGCCTCCAGAATGCCGGGATGTTTATAGAGCGTGTCCTCCACCTCGATGGAGGAAATGTTTTCGCCGCCGGAAATGATGATGTCTTTCGAGCGGTCGCGCAACTGAATATAGCCATCGGGATGCCGCACACCCAGATCGCCAGAATGATACCAGCCGCCCTCGAATGATTCATTAGTGGCGTTCGGATTTTTCAGATAGCCCTTCATGACGACATTGCCGCGAAACATCACTTCGCCCATGGTGTCGCCATCGCTGGGGACTTCCAGCATGGTTTCGGGATCGCGCACAGTCAGATCTTCCAGCACCGGATAGCGCACCCCCTGGCGGGCCTTGACGGTGGCCTGCTCATCGGGTGGCAGGGCGTTCCATTCCTCATGCCAGTCATTGATCACTGCGGGGCCATAGGTTTCGGTCAGGCCGTAAAGATGCGTCACCGAAAATCCGCTGGCCGTCATGGCGCCGATAACACTGGCGGGCGGCGGGGCGGCGGCGGTAAAAAATTCAATGCTATGACTAAAGGCTTTGCGCTCTTCCGGTTTGGCGTTGATCAGCATGCCCATCACCACCGGCGCGCCGCACATATGTGTGACTTTATATTTTGCGATGGCGTCATAAATCAGCGCAGCTTCGGTGCGCCGCAGGCAGATATGCGTGCCCGCCGCAACGCTCAGCGACCAGGTAAAACACCAGCCATTGCAATGAAACATCGGCAGGGTCCACAGATAGGCCGGATGTTTCTGCATCGATGCAGTGACCACATTGCCCATCGCAAGCAGATAGGCGCCGCGATGATGGAACACCACGCCTTTGGGATTCCCTGTTGTGCCCGAGGTGTAATTCAGCGCGATGGCGTCCCATTCATCACCGGGCAGCGCCCATTCAAAATCCGGATCGCCTTTGGCGATAAAACTTTCATATTCAATTTCGCCGATGCGTGAGCCTTCGCCGCTATATTCGGGATCATCGATATCGACCACCAGCGGCTTTGTCTTGCACAGCGCGAGCGCGCCCTTGGCCAAGCCGGAAAATTCCCGGTCCACCAGTAAAACTTTTGCTTCGCCATGATCCAGAATGAAGGCGATGGCGGCAGCATCCAGCCGGTAATTCAGGGTGTTGATTACGGCCCCCGTGAACGGCACGCCATAATGCGCCTCCAGCATGGCTGGCGTATTGGGCGACAGGATCGCCACCGTATCGCCCCGGCCAATGCCACGCTGGGCAAGCGCGCTGGCCAACCGGCGGCAGCGGGCGTAAAATTCGGCATAGGTAAACTTTATGCCGCCATGCACAATGGCTGTGTGGTTCGGATATACATCGGCGGTCCGGCGCAGAAAACTGAGCGGTGTCAGCGGCTGATGATTGGCGGGGTTCTTGTCAAGGTTAAGATCATAGATATTGGACGGCATGGCGGCATACTCCCTGAACATGGTGCGGCGCTAACAATAGCGGGAAACTACCCAAATTCGCAGGCAAGGGCAATCAGGGGGGATGATTCACCATATTGCAAGCTAAAGGAAGACCAAGATATCAGGTCAAATCGGGGTTATCTTCTCCACCCTGAATATGGGCTTCAAAAGCCTCGCGGCTCATTGGACAATCTACAAGGTCAAGAAATTCTGAGCGCTTAAGTCCAATCTGCCTAGCCATCTGCGTCAGAAGATTGTCACTGACATCATCGCCACTTGAACTATGGCTTAACATTGAGCGCGCTGTAGTAGTCCTTCCTTTTAGATCAACATATACAAAATGGACGTGCTTCCTGTTATCTTCTATTTCAAACCCTTTAGCTATAAGCCCTGAACGAATTACTCGGTGTTTACGCGGCATGCTCATCTCCACGGAATGCGTCAAGTATACGCCGTTTCAAGGCTTGTGATGCACGAGTTAGTTTATCGTCCGGAGCAGTAGCATATCGCTTCCATAGCAAAGCTATTTCATCATCGAGAGCTTCGCGTAAGCCCTCCCTTTTTTCAGCAAATACTGAAATGCCGATTGCTGGTATTGTTGCTATATAGACCGTATCCGTTTCGTCGAAGGAAACCTCAGCCAAAATCTTCTCTTTCGGAACGATTTTGATGTTTCCCACATTCACCGTCTCGATTTCTTCAGGATCGAGATTAACTGGCTCTATAAGATCGACACTATCAATAGATTGCGGTCGCCCATCGGCGTCGCGTGTTACAGTACCGAACACCAGCAGAAGATCGCGAGGATGGTCTAACAGGCTTTCTTCAACATGCTGTTCGTAACGGCAACCAAGTTCGCGGCCTGTTTCTTTGTGTAGAATAGTAATTTCCTGTCTCATGAAATCGATACGCTTGAATTCGCCAACCAGGGATCCTCGAACAGACACATGGAAAGGCGCCCTCGCCAAACGATCTATAAACGGTCGTACCTTGGACGTGTCTACCAGAACGCCTTTCATGCCACTGATCTCAAGCTCTGTGCCACTTGATAAAGGAGGTACAATCCGTGCGATCGAATCTAGATAATAGCGCCTCCATGTTTCGTCTGGTACTGTTTTGGCAAACGCATTTTCGTCGTTTTTCCCAACTGCAGTTAGAAGAACATCTACCTCGTTAGCTACTGCGGCCGTTTCTTCTTGCGATAGCAGGTCCACCCCCTCAATACGTACTGGCGAGATATAACTTCCAGGCTTTGGTAGATTGCAAACGAGACGATAACGTGTCTGAAATTCAGCAGGCGGTCGAATTCTCCGTCCGGGTATGCGGCCATTACGCCTCATAGCGATCAGGTAAACCAGTCTTTGCAAAGCATCAAGTGATTGGGCGAGCACAGAAGCCGACGTGGTGTGCACGTCGGGTCTTTTCGGTTCATAGAACCGAAGCAGCAGGCCTTTGTCCTTGTCGTCACCCATTGTTGATGAAGAATCACTTTTTTATGATTGATGCAAGGGTTTCATAAATAATCCAAATATTTCATGAATTTACCAAATTTATTGAATAGTAAGCGTTGGCCCTTTGCCGATATCATTCGCGAATTTCAGAGGCTAAACGTGGGCTTGCTTTCAGAACTAATCAGCATTGCCCACGCAACTCTCTACGACACCTCAGTTGACCGCGATAATCTTCGATTTAAACGGGCAAAGGTGCTGGCAAAGGCCCTGCAATGCCACCCGGCCGCGTTGGTTTTTCCGGGCTGGACACCTCCGGCGGATGCCGGCGATATAAACAGCGCCACCGAATTAACTTGACGCTATGCTGTTTGCGTGTATGTTCGCAGCAGGATTTCTCGCGAACGTGGGAGCAGGGGCCAGATTGGCAGTTGCATTCCCGAGTAAGTCACCCAATATATCGTTTGCCCCACCTTCCCGCGTGGGCCGCAGATCAAAGCGCCGCATTGGTTTTGTAAAGCCTTTTCGTGAGGAAAAGGCAGTTAGATAGCGGCGCGAAGGAATAAATACACTTGCAATCTCTGGATTTTACCGGCTTTGGCCTTAGCGGGCCACTGTTACGCGCGCTCAAAACGCAAAACTTCAACATTCCAACCCCCATTCAGGCGGCTTCCATCCCCGGCATTCTTAGCGGGCGTGATCTGCTTGGCCTGGCCCAGACCGGCACCGGCAAGACGGCGGCGTTTGCGCTTCCCATCCTGCAAGCCCTGTCGCTGGCTGAAAAGCAGCAGCGTCCCGTTGTACGGGCGCTGATTGTCGCACCCACGCGCGAACTGGCCTTGCAGATCGATGAACATATCCGTTTGCTGTCGCGCCATCTGGGATTGCGTTCGGCCACCATTTATGGCGGCGTCGGGCGCAAACCGCAGATCGATAAGCTGGCGGGCGGTGTCGATATCGTAACCGGCACACCGGGGCGTATCGTGGATCTGATGACCTGTGGCCATCTGAAATTACAAGCGGTTGAGCATTTTGTGCTGGATGAAGCCGATCACATGTTCGATCTGGGCTTTGTCAAGGATATCAAGAAAATCATCGCGCAATTGCCCAAAAAGCGCCAGTCGCTGATGTTTTCCGCAACCATGCCGACCGAGGTCGCCGCATTGGCGTCCGCGGTTCTGGTCAATCCGCTGCGCGTTGAAATGCCCCGCACGGAGGCGGATAATCCGCAAATCGAACAGAAGGTGTTCTTCGTGAATACCGGCGACAAGCGCACGCTGCTGAAAACCCTGCTTGATGATCCGGCGCTTGAACGCGCCATTGTCTTTACACGGACCAAGCACGCCGCCGGACGCATTGCCGAGGGGCTGTGCAAGGATGGGACTAACGCCGAGGCGCTGCATGGCAATAAAAGCCAGTCGGCGCGCCAGCATTCGCTGGCCCGCTTTCGCAGCGGCAAGGCGCGTGTTCTGGTCGCCACCGATGTCGCGGCCCGCGGCATCGATGTTACCGGCGTTACCCATGTTATCAATTTTGATCTGCCCAATGTGCCGGAATGTTATGTGCACCGCATTGGCCGCACCGCACGCGCAGGCGCTTCGGGCATTGCGGTGTCGTTTTGCGATGACAGCGAAATGGGGCATCTGCGCAGCATTGAGAAACTGACTGGAAACCGGCTGATTGTGGCGGGCGGAACGCCGCGGGAAAACCCCGCTTCTGCCTCACGCAAGCCCGTACACCGGCCAAAACCCAACAGCCGCTTTAAGCCGCGCTACAATGAACGCGCGCGGCCTGCGGCCTGAATAATTTCCAGGGCATCTGCTCTGGTTCACCCATGCGTTGCGTCATCAACAAAAATTGGCGCTTCACATAATTGCGGAATGAAAATTCCGCTATCTGCTAACTGAGAAACTAGGAGTTCTACAAATGCCAACTGGCACAGTAAAATGGTTCAATGCGAATAAAGGCTTTGGCTTTATTCAACCCGATGATGGCGGCCAGGATGTTTTCCTGCACATCAGTGCGGTCGAACGTGCGGGCATGTCCAACCCGAACGAAGGCGCGAAGCTCAGCTACGAACTGGAGAAAGACGCCAAGAAGGGCCGCGTTTCCGCAGCCAATCTGAAAGCCCTTTAAGGTTCCGCCTTAAATTCGGGATGTCGCAAAACGCGCGCCGCAGCAATGCGGCGCGCGTTTTGGTTTTATCTGTACAAAGTCTTTCTGCTCGCATGTTGCAAATTCCTTTCTTGACAGCGCGCCGCGCCGGCGATTAGGTTCGCCCTGCTCACGCTTCTGGTGTCCCTTTAATCAGGGATGAAACGGGAAGCCGGTGCGCACGCATTGATCTGCGATGCAATGATCTGCGATGCAATTCCGGCACTGCCCCCGCAACGGTAAGCGAGTTGAAAAGGCGGCATCACGCCACTGCGCCATTTTGGTGTGGGAAGGCGCCGCCCCGGAGAGGGTTTCCTCTTCCGCTCGCGAGTCCGGAGACCGGCCATTTGCACTGAGAGACGGCGGAGCGGAGGGCTTTGTCGCAGTCACGTCAGGCATATGCCTGTGCGTGGCCTGCGTATTATTTCTTCCCCATCGCCAATTTTGAAAACTGCAATCGCGCGGCGGGCGCACAGGAGAAATCATGTCTAACTATTCCCGGTCATTTCGGGCTGCGCTACTGTGCGGCTTGTCGCTTTGTTCTGCACATTCTTATGCGGCAGATGCGCCGCTCAGAATCGTTGTCACCCCCACACGAACGGCGCAAACAGCCGATGAATCGCTGGCGTCGGTATCGGTTGTCACCCGCGCGCAAATCGAACAGCGCCAGTCGCACACGGTGGAAGACGCGCTGCGCGGTCTGCCG
>Ga0209851_1000275_pt1 | contig 10677 bp, 5 predicted proteins | sample GWRWT4_14Oct14_FD_187195 | JGI IMG/M metagenome (GOLD analysis project Ga0209851, IMG submission 187195) | Sand microcosm microbial communities from a hyporheic zone in Columbia River, Washington, USA - GW-RW T4_14-Oct-14 (SPAdes) (version 2) | ecosystem: Engineered > Artificial ecosystem > Sand... | reverse complement strand
GTTATTCATATGGCGGCGAAACCGCCAAAGAAGCCTGGCTTGCTGCAATGGTTATTATTCGGGCGTGGGCCGGGACCGGGACAGGCCGTCAGCGGGAAATGGGGGCCCGACGGCAACAAGGCGGCCACCGGACCAAAGAAAGCAGTGAAATGCGATATGTGTAAAGATGTCGTTGGCGGACCAGCCTGTGTGCGGGCATGCCCTACAGGCGCGGCATTGCGGGTGGAACCGTCAGAGTTTTTTAAGGTCGTCTCTCAGGGGCTATAATCGTCAATATCTGGGTATGCTTTTGGGCGCTGCGGGGAAATAAATGCATCAGTCTATCCTGGTTTTCAGGAACTTTAGATATTTAAAATGGGCGTGTTCCATCGTCGCTATTGCTATGGTGCTGTACTGGTTTCATGAACCCGCCTATGGCAATGCCAATGGCGGGACCTGGCTGGGTTATACGCTAGGAGGATTTGGGGCCGTACTCATCGTCTGGCTGATGTGGTTTGGTATTCGAAAGCGTAGGTACGGCGCCGGAGGGGCGCCGGTCGAGGACTGGCTGAGCGCCCATATCTATCTGGGATTGGCGCTTGTCATTATAGGAACGCTGCACACCGGATTACAGTTTGGCTGGAATGTGCATACGCTTGCCTATATGCTGATGATGATCGTGATTGTCAGTGGCGTGTTTGGGCTGTTCGCTTATGTGCGCGTTCCAGAATTGATGACGCGTAATCGGCGCGGGATGACATTGGTGCAGATGATGCACGAAATCTCTGATCTAGATTCAGAGTGCCGGGAGGCGGCGTTAACGCTGGGGGATGAGATCAATCAGATCATATTGACGGCGGCGCAAAATACCCGGATCGGGGGGGGGGTCATCCGCCAGCTGTCTGGTACAGACCCCGACTGTGTAACGGCGAAGGCAAGCCGTGATGTCAGGCATCTGGCGGATAATGCGCCCCCTGAACAGGCCGAGGTTTACCGCCTGCTGCTGGGACAGTTGGCGCGTAAGGAAGAGCTGCTGGCCCGTGCGCGCCGGGATGTTCAATTCAAGGCGCTTCTTGATATCTGGCTTTATGTACATGTACCGTTGTCTTTCGCCCTGCTTGGCGCATTGATTGCGCACATTTTTTCTGTGTTTTTTTACTGGTAAGCGGCGGATGGAAGTTCTCATTACATATTTGACACGTCGCGCCAAGGGCGGTGTGTCGCGCAGAAGCGAGGAGAAGTCCGCCGAAGTCCTGCGTTTTGGCCGCAGCACCAATGCCGAAGTCTATCTGGCCGACCCGCGCATCCGTTATGATCACGCGGTCATTCACCAGCGCCATGGCGGCTTTTTTGTTGAGGTTGAAAATCTTTCTGATCTGAGGGTCAACGGTCAGCCAACCCGTAGCAGACCCGTGATTGTTGGTGACATTATCAGCATCGGGCCCTTTGATGTGTCGGTCGTTGAGCCACCCGAGGGTATGGACTTCGCCATTGAGGTGGAACTGGTTCGCCCATTAGGCGATGATTACGCTCAACTGGCTGCGCGCAGCACTATCCGTCTTATGGATTATGGGTTGCGTCGCCGAATCTGGTCCTGGGTTGGCGTGCTTGTCATTTTGGGCGTGTTCCTGGTGGCGCCCATTGTTTTTTATTCGCAGCATTCAGAAGAATCAGCCGAAAAAACTGTGGGCACGCGTCCCGATACAGTATGGAATAGCGGTCCAATCTCGTCGTCGCACAGGCTTATTGCTGATCAATGTAATACTTGTCATCAAAAGCCCTTCGTTCAGGTATTGGATGAAGCCTGCGCGTCATGTCATGAAAAGACAACGCATCACTTCGACGCGGCAAAGCCTGAACTGGCTGGCGATCCAAGGTTCAAGAATGTCACGACGAAAAGTTGCAACAAATGTCATCAGGAACATAATGGTGATTTATCAATCACGATAAGCAAAGAAGATTTCTGCACGGATTGTCACAAGGACATAGAAAAATCGGCGCCCACGCTAAACATCAAGAATGCGGACAGCTTTGATAAGGGGCATCCGGAATTCCGGCCAAGCGTGATTGCAGATTCCGTTTCCGGCGAAGCCCACAAAGTAAGCCTTGATGATATGGCGGCATTGGTCGAAAAATCGGGCCTGAAATTTCCGCATGAACTGCATCTGAAAAAAGAAGGTGTGCGTGGGCCAAAGGGCAAGGAGACGCTGGATTGCAACGGGTGTCATCTTCTTACCAAGGGCGCCGCAACTTTTGACCCGATCGGCATGGAGGGCGCATGTGAGCGCTGCCATCAGCTGGTGTTTGATCCCAGGCGTCCGGACAGGACATTGCCGCATGGCCAGGTTCACAATGCGCAAATGCTAATCCGTGAGTTCTATAGCGATTATGGACTGCGTGGCGGGATTGACGATGTGCAGGACCCATCAGCGGTGGTGGACCGCCACCGCCCCGGTCAACAGATTGAGACGCCTGGCCTGCGCCAGACCAATCCGCGCGACTGGGCGGACAGCCAGGCGCAACGCGTCGCGGACCAGGCCTTTGGCAAAACCATGTGTGGCAAGTGCCACGAAGTGTCTGCCGGCCCAGGGCTGGGTCCTTTGAATTGGGCTGTTGTTCCCGCGCGGGTAACCAAAAATTGGATGCCTGCTGGACGCTTTGATCATTCTGCGCATTCGGATATGTTGAAGTGCGAATCATGCCATGCGGCGCGTGACTCCAAAAAAGCGGCGGATGTCCTGCTGCCGAAGGTGGCGGTTTGTAAAGATTGCCATGGTGGGGAAAGCGCGAGTAATAAGGTGCCGTCTACATGTATAACCTGCCATGATTTCCATGTTCCCGGTTCGCCAAGCATGGTTCCTATAAAGAAGGCCAGTTGGAATGGTCCAGATGATGAAGCGTTGCTGCCGACTACCATGCCACAGCAGGAGAGAGATTAAGCCATGTGGATAGGTAAAATGATGCAAATATTTGCGGCTGCCTGTCTCGGCATATTGTTTTTGGCCCCACAGGCGTCTGCGCGCGCGGCAAGCGATCTGACTGCGCAGGGTGCGCAACTAACGCCAGTGATCTTGACGGATGTGGCCTCCGGAATTGTCGAAAAGCAGATAGATGTGAATGGCGATGTCGTGCAGGCAACCCATATTGTCGTGCAATTGGCGGGTAGCCCGCCATTGATGCGTAACATACAGGGCGTATTTCAGCCGTGGGATGTTGATCCAGCTAGCCTTGCTGACAATGGCTTTACGCCAGACGAGGGGCGGCTTCTCTTCAAGGTGTTCAACCAGGATCTTTCGGAGCAGAATTTTCCAATTCGGGTGACGATCTACTATCGCGCGTCAGGGGAATTGAAATTTGGCTATTTTGATGTAATGCGGGCGCATTGACGGCATGAAGAACCGGCTGGGATCATTTACAAATATCTTCGTCACAGGCATTGCGGCGCTGTGCGCCATGCTTTTTTCGTACACCAGCGCCAGGGCGCAACATTTGTCGGTTGCCGATGTCCAGCGCGTGGTGGCGCAGGCGGCGCAAGAAGCAGCGGCGCGCGGTAGGCCGGCGACAATTGCCGTGACCGACCGGGTTGGCAATGTGCTGGCGGTGTATCAAATGCCGGGCGCGCCCCAAACGGTAACCGTAACCTCCGGGCGCACGATACGCACTGGCATCGACGGCCTAGCCAATGTCGTGCCCTCAACGATGGCGGCAATTTCAAAGGCGGTCACTGGCGCTTATCTTTCATCGGCGGGCAACGCATTCAGTACACGCACCGCCAGCCAGATCGTGCAGCAAAATTTCAATCCCGGTGAAATCCTTGCTCCTGGCGGGCCATTGTTCGGGGTGCAGTTCAGCCAGCTTCCATGTTCGGATCTCAATCGCCGTTTTTTTAATGGCGCCAGCCCCGTGCCTGCGGATCAATTTCGCGGGCCGAAGCGTTCACCTCTTGGTCTGTCTGCTGATCCGGGCGGATTGCCGCTTTATCTGGGTACGCTAGTTGTTGGCGGAATTGGCGTGGTGGCCGACGGAATTTACGGCCTGGATGCGAATGTCAGAGATGTGGATGCGGATCTGGACGAAATTATCGCATTGGCGGGCACCGCTGGCTACACTCCCAATATTGATATTGTCGCCGGCAGAATAACGGTTGAAGGTAAAACGCTGCGGTTTACAGACGCCAGCATGCGATCTTTGGTTTCAAATCCGGCTGCCGCGCCTGCCGCTGCGCCCGGCAATTTTGTTGCGGTTACGGGGTACACGGATGGCGTACCGTTAGCCGGGCAAACCTATGGCGCGACCGGCTCGGGAATTCGTCCGTTTAATCCGGTCAGTGACGGCCCCGGTTACGCAAGCGTTGCAGCGGCGGCTGGATTTCCGCCCTATCTGCTGACCAGCGGCGCCGATGTTCCCTATTATCCGGTGGTTGCCGGGGCGATGCGCGATGGACAAAGCCTTACTGCGGGTGAGGTGCCGGTCATTCTGGGAAATGCCTTACGTGTTGCCGTCAGTTCCCGGGCGCAAATTCGCCGTCCTCTGCAAAGTTTTGTGCAGGTTACCGTGTCCATTGTGGACGCCGAAGGCCAGGTGCTGGCGCAAGCCAGAACGCCTGACGCACCGATTTTTGGCATCGATGTTTCATTGCAAAAGGCCCGCACTGCGGCCTTCATGACAAGGCGTGATGCAGGGGCCAGTCTTGAAAACCCGAATGTGTTTCCGTCCATTCGCGTGGTAGCGAATGCGTTAAATGGTTTGATTCCCGGCCATGCCTATACGGTGCCTAATTATGCCGCCAATATGCGGGCTTTTGTGGGGCCGGGTTCTTTGTCTGACGGTATTGCCTACACGGATCGCGCCATTGGCAATCTGGCGCGGCCTTATTTTCCTGATGGTGTTAACACCAACGGCAACGGCCCATTAAGCCGGCCTTTCGCAAGCTGGAGCCCGTTTTCAACCGGATTGCAACTGGATTTGGCGGTTGGCAATATCGTCAATCACATTTTGTTTGTCCGCAATCTTAATCTTGATGTAACCGGTGACGGGGTGGGGGATTTTGATCCGGATGGCAATGGCGCGGTTAATGATACGGGCTTTGGCTGTACGCCGCTTGCGCTCAATAGTTCTGGCCTTAATCCATTGGCGAATGGCTTGCAGATATTTGCAGGCAGCACGCCGATTTATAAAAACGGGGTGCTTGTGGGGGCGATCGGCGTTTCCGGTGACGGCATCGACCAGGACGATATGGTTGCCTTTCTGGGGCTGCACAATGCAAGCGTTGGTCTTGGCACAGGTGTGTCACATGCGCCCGCTGCGATCCGTTCGGACCAATTGGCCCCCGCAGGGGTGCGATTGCGCTATGTCTCTTGTCCCTATTCGCCATTCCTGAATTCCAACGAACAACGTGCGTGTGAGGGCAAATAAGGTGCGCAGGTTTATCGCTGCAATAATTTTGTCCTTTTGCGCCGCCCCCGGCTGGGCGGCGGATGCAACCCGTAAGCCGCCGCCGACACCCGGCACCTTACCTGTCGTCATTCCGTCGCCGGTGGCCGCGGGCCGGCCTTTAAACACAGGTGATGCGCGACCGGTCGTTGGCGTGGCCAGCGCCTCCTCATTTATGGATGGGCCTCTAACTGCCGCGGCGGCCGACGCCAATACTCCGGATACGGAATATCAAAAGGTTGCGCAAGTGGCGCGCCGTCCGCGCCCCGGTGAGAAACCGGTTGATGACACGCTGCGCGGTGATCCACGCGAACGCCAGGGCGCGCCCATCGCCACAGGGCGTGCGCGTTCTTATGAAGAACTGCAAACCCGTGGCGACATCGTTCCTGTGCCTGATCGCTGGCGCATTCTGGAAGGGCTCGGCATCAAGGGGAAATGGTATGACCCTTACAACAACAATGTCCTGAAAGGCGACAAGCCTATATTTGGAAGGGACGGCTTTGTTCTTCTCAACGTCATTTCTGATACTGTTTACGAACCGCGCGCGTTTCCGGTTCCTGTTGGCTTTGCGACGACATCGCGACCGGGAACGAATGATCTGTTTGGTAAGCCCGATCAATATGTCTTCAACCAGAATCTGATTACCAATCTGACGCTGATCAAAGGCAATACGGCGTTCAAGCCGCCAGACCTTGAACTGCGCATTACCCCGGTGTTTAACTATAATTATGCCAAGGTCAAAGAACTGGGGCTGCTGCGGCGCAATCCGGAACAGGGTAAGTCGCGTTCGGATAATCATGTTGGAATGCAGGAATTATTTCTGGATTACCATATCCGCAACGTGTCGGAGCGCTATGATTTTGACTCGATCCGTGTCGGGATTCAGCCGTTTAACGCAGATTTCCGTGGTTTTATGTTTCTGGATAACCAGCCTGGCGTGCGCCTGTTTGGCACACGCAACAATAATATATTTCAGTATAATCTGGCCTGGTTCCGGCGGCTTGAAAAGGACACGAACAGTGGTCTGAATGATCTGGGAAAGAAAGTCCGCGACGATGATGTGTTTGTCGGCAACCTTTTCTGGCAGGATTTTCCGGTGCTGGGTTTCACCAGCCAGATAACCGCGATCTATAACCGGAATACGGAAAAGAAATTTTTCTACGACAAGAACGGCTTTTTGCAGCGTCCCGCCTCTGCCGGGCTGGAGCGTCCGCGTGATTACAAAGTGGGCTATTTTGGCTATAATGGCGACGGCCATTTTGGCCTTTTGAACCTTACGGTGTCCGGCTATTATGCCTATGGCGAAGAAGATGGTTCACTGTTCACGGATGAGAAAAGTGACATCCGCGCATATTTCCTGGCGGCGGAACCCTCGGTTGATTATAGCTGGACCCGCCTGCGTGGTTCATTTCTGTATGCCAGCGGCGACAAAGACCCGTTCGATGAAAAATCCAAAGGCTTTTCGTCCATCTTCGAGAACCCGCAATTCGCAGGCGCTGATACCAGTTTCTGGATTCGTCAGAATATTCCGCTTATAGGCGGTGGCGGCGTGGCGCTTTCACAGCGCAATGGGGTGCTGCCGGATTTGCGTTCATCAAGAGAACATGGCCAATCAAATTTCGTTAATCCGGGGCTGCGGCTGCTGGGCGGTGGCGCGGATTTCGATGTGCTGCCGCAACTGCGTCTGTCCACCAATATCAACCATTTGAATTTCAATGAAACGGATGTGCTGGAGGTGTTGCGCAACGAAGGTGAAATTCGCAACGGTATCGGCTGGGACGTATCGGCATCGGCAATTTACCGGCCCCTGATGAGCCAGAATGTAGTGATGCGGCTATCTTATGCAGCGCTGCTGCCGGGCAAGGGGTTCAAGGATTTGTATCATACAGATAATGAGCATTTCTATACGCTGCTCGCAAATATTACATTGGCTTATTGATGCGTGTTTTTTTCCGATTACTGATGCTTGTGGTTGGCCTGACTTTGCCGGGCGCCGGCGCCGTCTATGCATCTGGCGAAGAAAAGCCTCGCGAGATTACCTATTCCGCAACGCCGCCTGCACCCGCATCGCAAAGCCAGGAAGAAGCGGCAGCGAAAAGCACAGGCTGTCAAAGCTGTCACACATCAAGTGATTCAGCCAGCATGCACACAAGTCCGGGCGTAATTCTGGGCTGCGTGGATTGCCATGGCGGCAGTGCAGAAGTGCGCAAACCGGATGGTGCGGAAAAGGGCAGCGCGGCCTATTTCGCCGCTCAGGAAAAGGCGCATGTGCTGCCTACACTGCCCAATAGCTGGCATTATCCCAGCAGCGCCAATCCCAAGAGCAGTTTTACCCTGCTTAACCGCGAAGCCCAGGAATATATCCGGTTTGTGAATCCCAGCGACTATCGCACAGCCGATCTTGCATGTGGTAATTGCCATGCGGATATTATCAGCCGGGCGAAACGCTCAATCATGGCGACGGGCGCGTTGTTATGGGGTGGCGCGTCTTATAATAATGGCATTCTGCCGTTCAAGAATTATTTCCTGGGTGAGGTCTACACCAACAAGGGCGAGGTGGCGAAACTTGAGGCGATCGGCGAAGTGACGCCAGAGATGGAGGCGCGCGGCGTGCGTCCCACTATGCTGCCGCTGCCCGCCTGGGAAGTTATTCCGCCGGGCGATATTTTCCGGGTGTTTGAGCGCGGTGGCCGTAACATCGTCACCCAGTTTCCTGAAGTCGGCTTGCCCAATTCCACCGGGCTTATCCAGCGCCTCGAAGAACCAGGCCGTCCCGATCAAAAGCAGTCGATGCGTGGTCCGGGCACGGGGCTGCGCATCGCAGTGCCGGTGATCAATATTCACAAGACGCGCCTGAATGATCCGTTCATGTGGTTTCTTGGCACCAATGATAATCCTGGCGATTTTCGTACCTCGGGCTGTGGCGCCTGCCATGTGCCCTATGCCAATGACCGCGACCCGTTTCACTCTGGCCCTTATGCCAAATTTGGCAATACCGGGCTGACGCAAACCGCTGACCCGACGATACCCAAAGACGAACCGGGTCATCCGATCAAACATGCCTTTACCCAGGCGATCCAGACCGCGCAGTGCATGAATTGTCATATGCATCAGCCGAATATTTTCGTGAATTCATTCCTTGGCTACACCATGTGGGATTATGAATCCGACGCACCCTTTATGTGGCCGGAAAAGCAGCGCTATCCCAGCAATAAGGAAATGCGCGAAGCCCTGGACGCCAATCCGGAAGGGGCGGTGGTGCGCGGCAAATGGTCAGATCAGGATTTCCTGAAAGACGTATCGCTGCTGAACCCCAAACTCAAGGATACGCAGTTTGCCGATTATCATGGTCATGGCTGGAATTTCCGCGCCGTATATAAACGGGATCGCAAGGGCAATCTGCTGGACGCCAAGGGCGCGGTCGTGCCCCAGGAAGACCCCGATAAATTCCAGAAGGCGGTGCATCTGAAAAGTATCCATCTGGAAAAGGGCATGCAATGCGTGGATTGCCATTTTGAGCAGGATGCGCATGGTGACGGGCATCTGTATGGCGAGGTGGCGGCCGCCATCGAAATCCGCTGCGATGATTGTCATGGCACGGCGCAACGTTATCCCTCGTTGCGCACCAGTGGTCCGGCGGCAAAGGGTACGGGCAATGATCTGTCGCTGGCCTATACCCCATCCGGCAAGCGCCGTTTTCAATGGATGGACGGCAAGCTGTATCAGCGCTCCATGGTGGACCCGAACCTGGAATGGGAGCTGACGCTGGTCAAGGATACGGTTGATCCAAAACACAAGAATTATAATCCCAAGGCGGCGCGCGCCAAGACCATGTCGAAACTGGGCGCCAGCAGCAAGCCATTTGAATGGGGACCGGGTGTGGAGGCGAAAAATCTCGCCCATCAGGATGACAAGATGGAGTGCTTCACCTGCCATCTGTCCTGGACCACAAGCTGTGCGGGCTGTCATTTACCGATCGAGGCCAACTGGAAAACCCCGCGTCATCACTTCGAAGGCGGTGAAACGCGCAATTACGCGACCTATAATCCGCAGGTCGCGCGGGATGACATGTTCCAGCTTGGCGTAAACGCCAGCGTCAAGGGCAATACCATAGCGCCGATTCGTTCGTCGTCGGCATTGGTATTGTCGTCCACCAATATCAACCGCGAACGACTCTATGTGCAGCAACCGCCGATTGCCGCGTCCGGCTATTCCAGTCAGGCGTTTGCGCCGCATTATCCGCATACGGAACGCCAGACCGAAACCAAGACTTGCACCGATTGCCATCTGTCAGAGGCCAACGACAATAATGCGATCATGGCGCAATTGCTGCTTCATGGCACAAATTTCGTTAATTTCGTCGGCTTTAACGCCTATGCCGGTGGCGAGGGCGGCTTCGAGGCGGTGCGCGTCACCGAATGGGAAGAGCCCCAGGCAGTGATCGGCAGCTATTTGCATCGCTATGCCTATCCAGATTGGTACAAAACCCATCTTGACCGGCAACGCGAACTGCCCGAGGCCTATACGCAAGAGTCAGGCAATGTCGGCTGTCTGCAATTACGCGGTGAATACCTTTTTGTTGCCGAGGGGACGAATGGTTTCCAAGCCTATGATGTTAACGCCATCGCCAATAAGGGCTTTTCTGACCGCATTATCAGCGCGCCATTTTCGGCGCTGGGCCATGACACGCATCTGAAAAGCAAAAACGCCACCTGCATGGCGCTTCCAACCAACCAGAACATCAACATCAACAGGAATGAAGGCGAACTGATCCTGAAAACCAATCAGGAACAGAAAATGCATGAAATTTATCGCTACGCTTTCATTACCGATGCCGAGGAAGGCCTGATCGTTACCGATATTGCCTCTCTGGCGGATGGTGAGCCACGCAATAATTTCTTCAAGCGCGCCCTGACGTGGAACCCGGAAGGGGCGCTGACCGGGGCGCGCCACATTACAATAGCGGGGACCATTTTCTATATCGCCACGCCCAACGAAATTGTCGTGCTGGATATGGCCGACCCCCTGAAACCGCAGGTTGCCGCGCGCATCGCCATGCAGGACGCCCGCGCCACAGCGTTGCAATTCCGCTATCTGTTTGTGACCACGGGACGGGGGCTTGAGGTGGTGGATGTGACGGATCCCCGCAAACCCGCCCTGGTTCCCGATGCGCTGGTGCCGATGGCGGATGCCCGCCGGGTCTATGTTGCGCGCACCTATGCCTATGTGGCGGCGGGCGCCGACGGCCTGATGATTGCGGATGTC
>Ga0209851_1000273_pt1 | contig 10733 bp, 9 predicted proteins | sample GWRWT4_14Oct14_FD_187195 | JGI IMG/M metagenome (GOLD analysis project Ga0209851, IMG submission 187195) | Sand microcosm microbial communities from a hyporheic zone in Columbia River, Washington, USA - GW-RW T4_14-Oct-14 (SPAdes) (version 2) | ecosystem: Engineered > Artificial ecosystem > Sand... | reverse complement strand
GACCAAGAAGGAAGTCCTTCAGCTGACGCGTGAGCGTGACAAGTTCGAACTGTCGCTCGGCGGCATCCGCGACATGGGCGGTATCCCGGACGTGATGTTCGTGATCGACGCCAACAAGGAAGAGCTGGCGATCAAGGAAGCCAACGTCCTGGGTATTCCGGTCGTCGCGATCCTCGATTCGAATGTCTCGCCCGATGGCATCGCTTTCCCGATCCCGGCCAACGATGACGCCAGCCGCGCCATCCGCCTCTACTGCGAAGCCATTGCCGCTGCCGCGACCAAGGGCCGCCGCGAAGGCGTGGTGGATTCGGGCATCGATGTCGGTGCGCTGGAAGAAGCCCCGGTTGAAGAAGCCGTGGTGGAAGTCGCTGCCCCGGTTGAAGCCTCTGCTGAAGCTGCCGCTGAAGAAGCTTCGACCGAAGCCTGAGCCCCTGCGGGCCAGCTTTAGTCACAAACCTGTAGCGTGCCGGGGCCAATGGTCCCGGCCGCCAGTTCCATTCAAGAAGGACCAGTTCAATGGCTTACACCGCCACTGACGTGAAGAACCTGCGCGAGCGCACCGGCGCCGGCATGATGGATTGCAAGAAGGCATTGGACGAAACCGGCGGCGACATGGAAGCCGCGGTTGATCTGCTGCGCGCCAAGGGCCTCGCGGCCGTCGCCAAGAAGTCCAGCCGCACCGCGGCCGAGGGCCTGGTCGGCGTCGCCGTTGTCGGCACCAAGGGCGTTGCGGTCGAGGTCAACTCGGAAACCGACTTCGTCGCCAAGAACGATCAGTTCCAGGACTTCGTGCGCAAGACCACCGAAGCCGCGCTGGGTCTGGGCGCCGACGACGTCGAAGCCCTTAAGGCGGCCGCCTATCCGGGTGGCGGCACCGTGGCCGACACCCTGACCAACAACGTTGCCACCATCGGCGAAAACCAGCAGGTCCGCCGCATGAAGACCGTTTCGGTCAGCAGCGGCCTGGTCGTGCCTTACATGCACAACGCCGCCGCGCCGATGCTCGGCAAGATCGGCGTGCTGGTCGCGCTGGAATCGGAAGCCGGTGCCGACGTGCTCGAGCCGCTGGGCAAGCAGATCGCCATGCACATCGCCGCGGCCTTCCCGCTGGCGCTGAACGCTGATGACCTTGATCAGGACATGATCGCGCGCGAACGCAAGATTGCCGCCGAAAAGGCCGCCGAATCGGGCAAGCCCGCCGAAGTGCAGGCCAAGATGGTCGATGGCGCGGTCGCCAAGTTCGCCAAGGACAACGCGCTGCTCAGCCAGCTGTTCGTCATGGACAACAAGACCCCGGTTGCCCAGGTCGTCGAAGCGGCCGGCAAGGCTGCCGGCACCAAGATCGTGTTGAAGGACTATGTCCGCTTCCAGCTCGGCGAAGGCATCGAGAAGGAAGTCACCGACTTCGCCGCCGAAGTCGCGGCGGCTGCTGGTCTGAACTAAGGCTTCACCCCGGCAACCCCGGGGCTGGCAAAACAGAGAGGGCTCGCCTTCGGGCGGGCCCTTTTTGCGTCTGTGCGGTTGACGCGGGCAGGCCGCGCAAGCCATCAGCGACCGCAAAGCGAAACAGGGAGAAGATACCATGCAGACCCGCCGCCTCGGCAAATCGGCCATCACCGTTACCGACATCTGCATGGGGACCATGACCTTTGGCAGCCAGACGGACGAGGCTGCGGCGCACCGCATTCTTGATCGCTGCTTCGATTTCGGGATCAATTTCTACGACACGGCCGAGGGCTATCCGGTGCCGCCCGACCCCAAGTGGGTGGGGCAGACCGAGGAGATCGTCGGCCGCTGGATGAAGACCAAGCCGCGCGATGCGATCATCATGGCGACCAAGGTCTCCGGCCCCAGCCACGTCTGGTTCCGCAGCCCCAAACGCTCGGGCATGACCGCGCTCGATCGGCGCAACATCATCACCGCGGTGGAAGACAGCCTGCGCAAGCTGCAGACCGACTACATCGATCTCTACCAGACTCACTGGCCCGATCATGACACCTCCTATGACGAGACCATGGAAGTGCTCGATGAGCTGGTGCGTGAGGGGAAAGTGCGGATCACCGGCTGTTCCAACGAGACGTCGTGGGGTCTGATGAAGTCAATCGCCGCTTCGGAGCGGCTCGGCACCGTCCGTTACCAGACGATCCAGAACAATTTCAGCCTCAACAACCGGCGGTTCGAAGATGAGCTGGCGCAGGTCTGCCGCCAGGAAGGGGTCAGCCTGATCCCTTATTCGCCGATCGGGGGCGGGGTGCTGAGCGGCAAGTACCAGGCCGGCGCGCGACCTGACGGTGCGCGATTCTCACGCTATCTCGGGATGGAGGGACGCCAGCAGGTCATGGCCAAGCGCTTCGTCAACGAACGCTCGCTCGCCTCGACCGAGCGCTTCATGGCAATCGCGGCCGAAGCCGGGATCAGCCCGACCACCCTGGCGGTTGCCTGGTCCAAGCAGCATGACTTCGTTGCTTCGACCATCGTTGGCGTCACGCGAGAGGACCAGCTGGAGGATATCTTCGCCGCGGGTGACCTGATCCTGGCCGATGACGTCATGAAGGCGATCGACAAGGTTTCGAAGGAAATCCGTTACCCGATGGGGTGAAGCGGCCAAACGCGGGGGGCTTGTGTCGCCTCCCGGCTTGGCTTTGCGCGGTCCACGGTATAAGGCCGCGCAAACCCCAGTGAGAGCGATGTCCAGCCCCATGTCCCAGCCCCGCTACAAGCGTATCCTCCTGAAACTCTCGGGCGAAGTGCTGATGGGGCAGCAGCAGTTCGGGATCGATCCCGAATTCGTGGCTGAGCTGGCTGCCGAGGTGAAGGCGGCCAAGGAATCGGGCCTGGAAATCTGCCTGGTGATCGGCGGCGGCAATATCTTCCGCGGGATGGCCGGAGCGGCCAAGGGCATGGACCGGGCCCAGGCCGATTACATGGGCATGCTCGCCACGGTGATGAACGCGCTGGCCATGCAGAACGCGCTTGAGCAGCTCGGCGTGCCGACCCGCGTCCAGTCGGCGATCGAGATGGACAAGGTTTGCGAGCCGGTGATCCGCCGTCGCGCCGAGCGGCACCTCGAAAAGGGCCGGGTGGTGATCTTTGCCGCTGGCGTGGGCGCGCCCTATTTCACCACCGATTCCGGCGCCGCGCTGCGTGCTGCCGAAATGAAGTGCGATGCCCTGCTGAAGGGCACTTCGGTTGACGGGATCTATGACAGCGATCCCAAGACCAATCCGGCGGCCAAACGTTACGATACAGTCGATTACGACACGGTCCTGGCCGAAAATCTGAAGGTCATGGATGCCAGCGCCGTGGCGCTGTGTCGTGACAACAACATTCCCATCGTCGTCTTCTCGATCCGCGAACAGGGCAACCTGGCCAAGGTGCTTGCCGGACAGGGGACGCAGACAATCGTGAAGAAGGGTTAGAACCATGGCCAAATACGACAAGGCCGATCTTGAGCGCCGCATGAAGGGCGCGGTCGAAGCACTCCGCAGTGATCTGGGCGGTCTGCGCACTGGACGCGCCAACACTGCGCTACTCGATCCGATCATGGTCGAAGCTTATGGCAACAAGACGCCGCTGAACCAGGTGGCGACGGTTTCCGCGCCCGAGCCGCGGATGCTGTCGGTGCAGGTCTGGGACAAGTCGAACGTGACGCCGGTTGAAAAGGCGATCCGCTCGGCCGGCCTCGGCCTCAACCCGATCAACGATGGCAACAACATCCGCCTGCCGATCCCGGACTTGACCGAGGACCGCCGCAAGGAGCTGGCCAAGCTGGCCCATTCTTATGCCGAGAAGGCCCGCATCGCGATCCGCAACGTCCGCCGCGACGGGATCGACAATCTCAAGACTGACGAAAACAAGAAGGAAATCTCGGAAGATGACCGCAAGCGCGGCGAAACCGAGGTCCAGAAGCTGACCGACGAGATGATCAAGGAAGCCGATGCGGTCGCGGCCCAGAAGGAACAGGAAATCCTGGGCAAGTGATCCTTCGACAAGCTCAGGATGAGCGGGTCGCGCGCCATGACTAAGGCCCGTCACGTCGCCATCATCATGGATGGCAACGGGCGCTGGGCCAAGAAGCGCCACCTGCCGCGCGCCGTCGGGCACCAGCGCGGGGTGGATGCCGTACGCACAGTGGTGCGTGCAGCGCGCGAGATGGGGCTTGAGGCGCTGACGCTCTACGCCTTCAGCACCGAGAACTGGCGCCGCCCGGAAGACGAGATTTCGGCGCTGATGGGGCTGCTCAAGCGCTATATCGTCGCCGATATCGATGAATTCGTGGCCAATAACGTGCGGCTGCGGATCATTGGCGATCACACCGCGCTGCCGGCCGATGTCGTCGCGCTGCTGGATGATGCCCTGGCTCGCACGGCCGGCAACGACGGTACCTCGCTGGTCATCGCGCTGAACTATGGCGCGCAGGACGAGATTGCCCGCGCCGCGACCAAGGCTGCGGCCAAAGGGCCGATCACTCCCGCGTCGATCGAAGCGGAGCTCGATACCGCCGGCCTGCCGCCGCTCGATCTGCTGATCCGCACCTCGGGCGAAGTGCGGCTGTCGAACTTCCTGTTGTGGCAGGCGGCCTATGCCGAAATGTGGTTCACCGAGGTGCTCTGGCCCGATTTCACGCCCGACCACCTGCGCGAGGCACTAGACGAATTCGGCCACCGGGAACGGCGCTATGGCGGACGCTAAGGGCAAGAACGCCGACCTGCCGGTGCGGGTCGCTTCGGCGATCGTCGTCGTCGTGATCGCGCTGACGGCGCTGTGGCTGGGCGGCTGGATCTGGGCCGGGTTCGCCATGGTTGTGGCTGGCGGCGTGCTTTACGAATGGCGCGCACTGGTGCGGGCCATGAACCCATCGCCGCTGCGTGAGACCTTCTGGACGCTCGGCGGGATCCTCTACCTCGCCCCTGCGGCAGCCATGCTGATGCTGATGCGCGAGGGCGAGCGCGGCTTTGCCGACGTGCTGACGCTTATTGCGCTGGTCGCGGCGATCGACATTGGGGCCTATTTCACTGGCCGCGCGATTGGCGGGCCCAAGATCGCCCCGGCGATCAGCCCGTCAAAGACCTGGGCTGGGCTGCTGGGCGGGATCCTGGGCGCGCTGGCGGTGTTGGTGCTCTCGGCCAAGATTAGCAATGCGACGCCGGCCTGGTGGCAGGTGCTGGGCCTTGCTGTGCTGGCCGCGATTGTCGCCCAGGCCGGCGATTTCTTCGAAAGCTGGATGAAACGGCGCGCCGGCGTGAAGGATTCGGGCAAGCTGATCCCCGGCCATGGTGGGCTGTTTGACCGGGTTGATGGGCTGATCGCCGTCAGCTTCCTGGCCGCGCTGCTGGCGGGGCTGAGCGCACTGTAATGCGGCGCATCTCGGTTCTTGGCGCAACCGGCTCGATTGGCGCTTCGACGCTCGATCTGGTGCGGCGCCAGCCGGGGCAGTGGCAGGTCGTGGCCCTGACCGCCAATGGCAATGCGGTCGAGCTGGCCAGGCTGGCGCGTGAGTTTTCGGCCGAAGTGGCAGTGGTCGCCGATGAAGCCGCGCTGCCGGCGCTGCGCGAGGCATTAGCTGGGAGCGGGATTGCTGCCGACGGTGGCGAAGCCGCGCTGGTCGAAGCGGCAGCGCGTCCGGCCGACTTGACCGTGGCGGCGATCGTCGGCTGCGCGGGTCTGGCGCCAACCATGGCGGCGATCGAGCAGGGCCGCAGCGTGGCGCTGGCTAACAAGGAAGCCTTGGTTGCGGCGGGTGAAGTAATGACCGCTGCGGTGGCCCGCCACGGTACCACACTACTGCCGACCGACAGTGAGCATAACGCTATTTTCCAGTGTCTTGTGGGCAATAGTTATGACCATGTCCGCTCGATCACACTGACCGCCAGCGGCGGACCGTTCCGTGATTGGACGCTGGAGCAGCTCAACGCGGCGACCCCGGCGGAAGCGGTCAAGCACCCGAACTGGTCAATGGGCGCGAAGATCAGCGTCGATTCCGCCACGATGTTCAACAAGGGGCTGGAACTGATCGAGGCGCACCATCTGTTCCCGGTCGGGCTCGATAAGCTGAAGATCATTGTCCATCCGCAGTCAGTGATCCACTCGATGGTCGAATACCGCGACGGATCGACCCTGGCCCAGCTTGGCCCGTCCGATATGCGCGTCCCGATCGCCTCGTGCCTAGCCTGGCCAAAGCGGATGGACACGCCGCTCGCCCCGCTCGATCTGGCGGAGATTGGCGAGCTGACTTTCCGCGCGCCCGATGAGGCGCGTTTTCCCGCCACCCGCATTTGCCGCGCGGCGGCCGAAGCGGGTGGGGCGGCCCCGGCGGTGCTCAATGCCGCCAATGAAGTGGCCGTGGCCGCATTCCTTGATGGCAAGCTTGCATTCACCCGGATTGCGGTAATGGTCGAGCAAGTGCTGGCGCGTTATGCTCCGCCGCCACCCGTTTCGCTGGCCGATGTCATGGCCATCGATGCGGCGGCGCGGGCGCAGGCGCGCAGTGTTCTGGAGTTGGTAACACAGTGACCGAATCCCCTTCCGTGTTGATGATGATCGGCGCCTTCCTGCTCGTGCTCGGGCCCTTGGTCGTGCTGCATGAATTGGGCCACTATCTGGTGGGCCGCGCGTTCAAGGTGAAGGCCGATGTCTTTTCGGTCGGCTTCGGGCGGGAACTGGCGGGCTGGACCGACAAGCGCGGCACGCGCTGGCGGCTCGCCGCCTGGCCGCTGGGCGGCTATGTCCAGTTCGCGGGCGACATGAACGCCACTTCGGTGCCCAATCCGGATGCGGCCCTGGCCGCGCCGGAGGAAAAGCGCGGCATGTTCCAGTATGCCGCGCTGTGGCAGCGCGCGTTGATCGTGCTGGCCGGTCCGCTGACCAACTTGCTGGTCGCGATCGGGATCTTCGCGGCCTTCAACATGGCCTATGGCGTGCCGGTCGCTGCGCCCGTGATCGGCGAGTTTTCCAAAGGCTCGGCCGCCCAGGCCGCCGGGTTCAAGGCCGGCGACCGGATCGTCGCGATCGACGGTTCGCGGGTCGAAAGTTTCATGGACATCTCGGAGCGCGTGGCGCTCTACCCGGGCCGGACCGTCACCGTTGCGGCTGAGCGGGGCGGCGTCAGCTTCACCCAGCCGGTCAAGCTTGCCACCGATGTGCAGACCGATCGCTTCGGCAACGAGATCCGCCGCGGCCTGCTCGGCATTCGCCCGGCGGCGATGGAATTCCAGGATGTCGGCCCGATCAGGGCCATGGCCACCGGGTTCGATCAGTCGATGGGAATCATCCGCACGATGGCGGCGGGGCTGGTCCAGATCGTGACCGGTGAGCGCCCGCTCGATGAGCTGGGCGGACCGATCAAGATCGCCAAGTACTCGGGCGAGCAGTTCTCGCTTGGCTGGCTTTCGTTCGTATCCTTCGCCGCGCTGATCTCAATTAATTTGGCATTCATTAACCTGCTGCCAATCCCCACGCTCGACGGCGGGCACCTGGCTATGTACGCGGCAGAAGCTGTCCGTCGTAAACCGCTTGGTGCGCGCAGTCAGGAGTGGGCGTTCCGCACCGGCCTCGCGTTCATGCTGGCCCTGATGCTGTTCGTCACCTTGAATGATATCGCCTCGCTGTCGATCTTCGGCGGTTAGGTGACGGGAAGGGTAAAACTGCGGGCAAAACGCCGGAACTTTGCTTGATCGGCGTGGCCGCATCGGGCAAGGGCGGCGAATTGCCAGCAGCGCGCCCGCGCTATCGCCTGGGGTGGGCGAGGGGCGTTGAGCATCTAGACGGGAACAACCGTGCCGAAGAACCGAATTGCCAGCAATCGTCAGTCGTCCCTTCGCATTGCCGCGGTGCTTCTGGGCACCTCGATCCTGGGCGGCCTCCCGCAGGCCGCGCTGGCTCAGGATGCCGCCGCCGCTGCCGCTCCGGCGCCCGAAGCGCCCGTTGCGATCAGTTCAATCTCCGTGTCCGGCTCGCAGCGACTGGAGCCTGATACCATCCGGTCCTACATCAAGCTGCGGATTGGCCAGGCCTATACCCAACAAGCCGCTGACCAGGCGCTCAAGGACCTCTTCGCGACCGAGCTGTTTTCCGACGTCCAGATCCGCAACGATGGCGGCAACGTGACCATCACGGTCAAGGAAAACCCGGTCATCAACCGCATCATCCTGGAAGGGAACAAGCGGCTGAAGGAGGACAAGATCCTCCCCGAAATCAAGCTGGCCCCGCGCCAGATATTCACCCGGTCCAAGGTCCGCGCTGACGTCGCCCGCATCATCGAGCTCTACAAACGCCAGGGCCGCTTTGCCGCCTCGGTCGAGCCGAAGATGGTGCTGCTTGACCAGAACCGCGTCGATATCGTCTTCGAAATCCAGGAAGGCCCCAAGTCCAAGGTTCGCAAGATCAATATCATCGGCAACGAGATGTTCGACGATGGCGACCTGAAGGACAAGATGGTCACCAAGGAAACCGGGCTGACCAAGATCTTCAGTTCGGGCACCAGTTATGACCCGGACCGGATGGCCTTTGACCAGCAGAAGCTGCGGCAGTTCTACCTGACCAAAGGCTATGCCGATTTCCGGATCGTTTCGGCGGTGGCCGAACTGACGCCGGACAAGAAGGACTTCATCCTGACCTACGTGGTCGAGGAAGGGCAGCGCTACAAGTTCGGCGAGGTCAAGGTCGACAGCCAGCTGCGCGACTTTGACAGTGATCGTCTCGCCAGCCAGCTGCCGATGAAAAAGGGTGACTGGTACGATGCCAAGATGGTGGAAGACACCATCGAAAAGCTAAACGAAACCGCTGGTGCCTTTGGCTACGCCTTCGCCGACGTCCGCCCGAACTATGATCGCAACAAAGACGATCTGTCGATGGGCATCACCTTCCAGATCGCCGAGGCGCCGCGCGTCTACGTCGAGCGAATCGACGTCAACGGCAACACCCTGACCCAGGACAAGGTGCTTCGCCGCGAATTCCGTCTGGCCGAAGGCGACGCGTTCAACTCGCTCCAGGTCAAGCGCTCGACCAGCCGCATCAACTCGCTCGGCTACTTCCAGCAGAAGTTCGAGATTGAGCAGAAGCCCGGCTCGGCGCCTGACCGGATCGTGCTGGAAGCCAATGTCGAGGAAAAGCCGACCGGCGAACTCCAGCTCTCGGCCGGTTATTCCAGCCGTGAAAAGCTGATCTTCCAGGGCTCGGTCCAGCAGCGCAACTTCCGCGGCCGTGGCCAGACCATCGGTCTGTCGCTCAGCTATTCGAACTATTCGAAGAGCGCGGAAGTCAGCTTCACAGAACCTTACCTGTTCGATCGCAACGTCTCGCTGGGCTTCAACGTCTATCGCCGCGATTACAACAGCTTCAACTACCTGAACAACAATCGCAACACGACCTACAAGCAGTCGACCACCGGCTTCCAGCTGCGCGCCGGGGTGCCGTTGACCGAATATGTCTCGGCGGTTGGCAGCTATACCTTCAACATCGACGATGTGACGCTCGACCGGGCCCGGTTCTTCACGGACCGCGTCAATCCGGGCACGCAGGAGTGCGACTCGCTGCTGGCTGGCCGCTATCTGTGCGAGGCGATCGGCAAGCGCACCAGCTCGATCCTTGGCCTTTCGCTGATCTACGATTCGCTCGATAGCCGGATCCGGCCATCGCGCGGGCGCTCTGCCTCGATCACGGCCGAGTTTGCCGGGCTGGGCGGTTCGGTCAAGTATGGCCGGGTCCGCGCCAATGCCGCGCAATACTGGCCGATTTCCAAGGGCTGGATCTTCTCGTTGCGCGGCGAAGGCGGGCTGATCAAGTCGTTCGAGAACCGCGGTGCCGGGGTCGATCCGGTCCGCCTGACCGACCGCTTCTACCTGGGCGAGCCGCAAATGCGCGGCTTTGACATTCGCGGGGTCGGCCCACGCGTGATCCGCCAGTCGATCATCGCCGATGCCAATGGCAACCCGCAGGTCATTACCAATCGCAATTCGGTGATCGATGATGCGCTGGGCGGCCGCTACTACTACCTCGGCCATGCCGAGCTGGAGATCCCGCTTGGCTCGGGCGCCCGCGAACTGGGCCTGCGGCCATCGATCTTCCTCGATGTCGGCTCGGTCTGGGGGGTCAAGCGTCCCTTGCTTCAAAGCAGCCCGTTCCCGAACGGGATCTTCATCCCGGCCCGCGATGCGACGGGCTCTGCACTCTACCAGCAGGTTGATACGGTCACGCAGACCACCAACACCGATGGCTCGAGCACCTGTTCGGTTGCCACCGTTTCGCAGGTTACCACGGCGACCAGCACGATCGTGCTGCCCTGCGTGCCGACCGGCCTGACCGCTGGCGTGAACACTGCGCTGGGCAGCAGCGTTGCCCCGTTCCAGGAGATTTTCCAGGGCAATTCGTGGCGCCCGCGCGTCTCGATTGGCATCGGGGTCAACTGGAACTCGCCGTTCGGGCCGTTCCGCATCGATTTTGCCAAGGTGCTGCTCAAGCGCCCTGGAGACGACACCAAGAGCTTCACTTTCAACGTGGGAACACAATTCTGATGAAACTGATCCGCAACTCGGCGCTTGTCGCCGCGATTTCGCTTGTCGCGCTTTCGGCCCAGCCGGCGCTTGCCCAGAAGAACAAGGACAAGGACAAGGAAGCCGCCGCCGCTCCGGCCGCCGCTGCGACCAGCAATGTCGTCCAGGGCATCGCCGTCGCCAACCTTCAGGCCGCGCTGACCAACACCGATGCCTATCGCGTCGCCCAGCAGCAGCGCCCGG
>Ga0209851_1000271_pt1 | contig 10777 bp, 10 predicted proteins | sample GWRWT4_14Oct14_FD_187195 | JGI IMG/M metagenome (GOLD analysis project Ga0209851, IMG submission 187195) | Sand microcosm microbial communities from a hyporheic zone in Columbia River, Washington, USA - GW-RW T4_14-Oct-14 (SPAdes) (version 2) | ecosystem: Engineered > Artificial ecosystem > Sand... | reverse complement strand
AAAAAGAAACGGGGGAGGAGTAGAGAAACCTCCCCCGTACTTATGCATTTGAAACTATTTGCAGCAACAGCTTTTCAACGCAATATCAATTCACTAAACTGCAACTGCTAAATAACGCAATGTGAAATTAACGCCATTTAATTCATCAGCAGCAGCGAATGAATTCGCAGGAATGAAATACAATTCATAATTCAATGATAAGCGAACAACATATTCTTCAGCACATTCATCATAAATCCATTTCATATCAAGAACAATGCCTGTAACAGGATCCATCACCGTACCCTTAGAAAACTTATCATTTTCTTTGAAGTAGCTTGCAACGTATTTATTCCAAGTCAATAATTGAACATATCCTGGTACTAATCCGATGAACTGATTTGCACCTAAAATACCTTCCACAAAACGATCTTCGAAGAAATCAAGTTTGCCTGCTTGTGATAAATCTTGCCCGATTTCATTGCAACATCCAATGTTGATTTGGCGTGCATAATTAGATAAAATTCCTGAACCAACAACGATTGGACGATCATTTGAATCTAAGTTTGAAAAATCTTGCGCAATATCAGCTTCGCCTGAATATACTGCTTGGCGCAATACGCCATTCAATAATGTAACAGGCTTAGGAGCAGGGAATACAGGAACATCAGGATTGAAACGCCCGAAGTTTGCAGCTTGCAACGTGATCAATTGCTTGTTCAATACTTTCATTAAAGCATCGATCTGCGCACTCATAACAGATGCACGATATTCAGAATCAGCTTCGCACAATTTGCGCATTTCATCTTCATTGAAACCTACGCCTTTTGTAGCAATGTATTTCGTGATCGCAACCGTTTGTTCAAATGGAGAAGGATAATTATCGATATCACAATTCGCAGGAACTGCTGTAATGATATCGCCTTCAACTGCTCTTTGAATGAACTTAATACGAACAGAACGATTCTTTCCGTTGCCTGGATCAACAGGAACGATTGATACACCTGCCATGTTCATTGGCGATTTTAAAGCTTGTAAGTATCCTACTTGTGTACGCTTTAAATAAGGTGTTTTTGAACCCAATAATTGATTCATTGAAACTTGAATCTTTTCGCATAATCCTTGAGTAAAAGGGATCGCAAACAAAACGCCTGCAGGTGCGAACATTGTTGCTGAAGCAGCGAACAAAGTAATAGAAAAAATTGATGTTAATTCAGGCTTACCCATCGCATAAGCGAATCCGCCACCCATTGCAACTGCAACAGCTAAGGCAAGTATAAGAGCAAAACCCAACTTCATTGTGGTTTTAAGATTTTTCATAATTGAAAATTTTTTAAATTATTTGAATAATAGTTTTTGATTGTTTGCTTTTTGTAAGTAGCAAGAACTTCCGCTGTTTTTTTGATGGAAAACATAAACCACAGATTTGATATCACAAAACTAAAAATAAATTCTGATATAAAAAAATAATCCCGAAGAATTTTTTTCAACGGGATTATTAATATATAAACTAAAAAAGTTTTAAGCGTTTGCTTCAGCTAATTTCTTGATATCTGCAAGATGCTGTTCTGCTGCTGAAAGATGCATTGTGTTTTTCTTTGTCTTATCTTCTTCATTTCCCGCAGCAACGATGATCTTCTTCCCATCAGCACTTGTTCCTGATCCCGCACCCGATCCTGATCCATCACCGCCATTCGATTGCTTCAAGAACCCATCTTTCGCCATTTGTGATGCAAGCAAATCTTTCAATTCAACAAAAGCATTCCCATCTGCTGTTTTTGCACGAAGATCAGTTCCTTTTTGATAAACAACAAATTCCCCTTTATCATTCGTTTTTACATCGAAATTTTCTTTCAAGAATGTTTTCACGCTTGGAAGAACGGCATTCAAAGGATTGCGAAGTTCAAAAGAAGATACAAGCTTTGTTAGGTTCTGATCATAATTGAATTCTGCTTTGTGATTATCAACTTCAGCTTTGATTGCAGGAATTTCTTCTTCCCGAACTTTCTTCAGTTCGCCTTCCAGGCGCATGTTTTCTGCTTGAAGCTGTTCTGTTGTTTGATTTCCTGAAGCTGTTGCTTTCGTTTTTGCGATCACAATGATTTCTTCAACTTTTTTATCTTTCACATCTTCGGGATTCAAGCCGAAAGTTTGCTTCAATTTGCGTTCAATGATATCAAGCTGCTTTGCTTTTTCTGCATCTTGTATCGGTTTAACGATATCGGGATTGTTCTTTGCAAGTTCGATTTGCGCTGTTTTGAATGCGCTGATCATCGAATCAACTTCAGTTTGTTCAATCGATGCTGTTGAATCATCGTTTGTGTTTGCTGCGATCTTTTCAGCATTTACTTGGCTGATCCCAATCGCCAAAAGTAATTTGATCAATTCTGTTTTTTTCATTTTCTACTTTTTTTGTCCCCAAGAAGCGAATGCTGATTGTTTCTTCGCTGCTGAAGTTGTTTTTGCTTCTGAAGCTTTTTCAGAAGTATTCGTTTCTTCATTCGTATTCGATGAAGTATTTTCTGAAGAAGTATTTTCTCCTTCTTTCTTTTTTTTCTCTTTTGCCATTATTTCTTTTTTCCTTTCTTCGCAGCTTCTTCAGCAGCTTCAACTTCTTCAAGCGATGCTGTTTCTTCAAGTCCTACTGCAATTGCACGTTCTTTTAATTCAGCAACAAGTTTTTCTGCTTCAGCAGCTTCTTCAGCAGCTTTTGCTTCAGCAGCTTCTTTTGCTTTTTGATCTTTTGCTGAAAGCTTTTCTTCTTTCAAAAGAACGCCTTGAACATCGCATTCTCCAATGAACTTCATTTGCTTAGAAAGCGAAGCATCTGATTCGAAGTTCTTCTTTCCTTGTTCGGTAACAATGGTATGTTTGCCCGTGATTGTGTTTAAAAATTTGTAACTTTTCATGATTTCTGTTTTGGTTTTTAGTTATGCAAATATAAATTAATTTATCGAAAATGTAAAATTTTATTTTTTCATTTTTGTTGGAATGCTTCTATGCCTGCAATTGAACCCGCCACGATAAATATCAAAAGTTGCAACTGAAGTTTCAGGATTCATGCCTTGTGCTTTCTTCCCGTTGTATGTTCCGTTTCGCAATGCCCATGCAATTTCTTCTTGCAGATCAGCAAGCGGAATGATGCCCATTTCAACCCACTTGATGCATTGCGCCCTTGAATCCATTATCAAAGATCCTACATATCTTTTTGCATCAAGCTTCAGTTCGTTTCCAATCGCCTGTTGAACAGAACCATCAAACTGCGATATCGAATCCCTTGATACTTGTTTCACATATCGCATCAGCTTCGAATCTTTATCGCCCGTACTGATCACGAAATCACGAAGATTCTTTTCTGTTTCTGTAATCGTTGCACCGAACATGATATTTCTGTAAAGCGTTTGGCGAACAGGGTTGATGAAATCTTTTGAAAGTCCTGATCCTAAAAGTTTGTCAATTGTATTATTCACTTCAATACGCTTGAAAGGATCGATCTGCGAAGAAGCAATTTCGATTGCATTATAAACTGAATGCATTTCTTGAATGTTCTTTGCAATCTGATCAAATGATTTTGTGAAATTTCCAACAGCAGAATAATATCCGCTTTTTTTAAGCTTATCATTTATCCTTTTGTCAATAGATGCAAGAAATTCTTCTGCTTTTTGATTGTTTGAAAGCTTCCCTTCAGATACATTCACGCTTTCAAAAATCTTCATCAGTTCATCGAACAATGATGCTTCAAGTTTTTTCAGTTCATTCGATAATCGAATGGAAGAATTATCCATGATTCGAATGCCCTTATCTGCTGTATTGTTTGGCATTTATTATTGCGTTGCATCGGGATTGAAAAGGGCTGTTGCTTCTTCAGGTAAGTATGCAGCAATCTTTTCATCAAATATTGCTTTGATTGTATCTGAAGGCATCTGAATAAATTCAGCAGCAGTTTTTTCAATTGCAATCTGATTCAAAATTGAATAAGCATAAACAGAAGTAACAAATGCAGCTTTATCAATAACGCCCGAAGCCATCATCGAAAGCTTTTCAGTTGTATCATAAATGTAAAGAGGATCAACAACAGGAATCAGATCAAATATCTTTTGCGATAATTGATTGCCCGAAAATCTTCTTTTTGCAAGTTCTGTTGTTGCTTCAGATAAGAAGAAAGATGGTGCTTTCTTTTCTTTTAGCATTGCTAATTCTGCAACAAGATCAGCTTCAGTTTTTAGCTTGAAAGTTGAAGGCTTGTTGATAGCAACTTCAACTTGATCGTAAGGCTTATTCAGGCGATATGCTGAAATGAATTTCAATGATTCGAACATAATATGATCAAAGAAGTTGCATGCGATTTTATCAATCATTGCATAATGTTCTTCTTTGTCCATTGCTTTTGCGCCTTCAGTTTGATTTGAATTGTTTCCCAAATTCAAATGAAGCGCATCTTCAGCCATTTCAATAAGCTTTTCCCATGATTCGCCTGAATATCTTGCAACATTGATATCGGGCGAAATGAATCTTTTTGAAGGAATTGAAGCATCAAGCGTTGCTTCGCCAAGCAAGTTTCTTCCATCATCAGATTTGATAGGAATCTTGCGAACAATCGATCCGTAAGGCGTTCTTGGAAAGGGTTGCGATTTTACAACTGATTCAAACTTTTCTTCTTGATCAGGAATCGGGTTGCTTTGTCGATATGAAGGCTGAATTTCACATTCAGTATAAAATTCTTCCGTATAAGGGAATCCCGAAGTAACCATGATCGCTTGCCAATCGCTGAATTGCGAAATTGCTTGATCGCCAAAAGCAACGTATGGCGCAAAGTAAGATTCAAAGAATCCTTCTGCATTCATATCGCCCCCCAATACTATAACAGGAAGTACTCCAATATTGTGTTTATAAATTTCTTGCAGTTCGAATTCTTTCTTTTCGAAATCTCCGATCTGAATTAATTTATAATAAGATTCTTTTGTTGTAATATAATAAACATCGCCTTCAAAAATAGCAACTTTGTTTTTGATGATCTGCGATTTTTCTGCGCTCAAATATGAAAACACATCTTCAGAAGCATCGTAAATTGATCCCGAATAAACAAGTAAAGGTTTTGGTTGAACTTTTTCAGAACTGCTTTCAACGCCTACGCCTGAGGGATACCAAACAAGAAAGCCGTTCGGGTCTTCGATATCTCTTTTGAAAACAATCTTTTCCATGAACTTATAAAAATCATACCCGAAAAAGTTTTTTGTTTTCAAGTATTCTTTTACATCAGCATCAACAGAAACATCAAAATTGATCTTGTTCAAAATTCTTGTAACAGAATCAAGCGCACGATTCATCGATCCGTAAGTAATTGCACGATAATTGCAAAGGCGATAATTGAAGATATCTGTTTCTTCGTTTGGGCGCTGCTTCAGAAGTAATTCAGTAGGAATTTTTTTTCTTGTATGAACAGCCATCTGTTCAAAAACATCTTCCCACTTTTTAATGATTGCTTTATTGTCAATCTTGAAGAAAGTTTTTATGTAGGATTCGATTTCAAACATCTTTTGGCTTTTATTTAAAACAGCATTGATCAACATCAATTTCTGATATCGAAAATTAAAACAAGATAGCTTGAATCAAACGAATCAAGCTATCTTTTATGAATTGATTATGGAGGGCAAGCGCCTGCATCAAAGTTGCGGATTGCATCAAGCAAACCTGGACAAATGATAGGCTTCAACAAATCTTTTGTACTCATTGTGATTGCACCATCGTAAAAAGATTTTCCTTCAGATGTATCTTCAACAACTTCATCAAGTTCGATATCCCAAGTTCCATCATACTGAAACCATCTTCCATCACATGTGATGTATCCAACAAACATGAAATTCTTGTTTTGAATAATCGCATCCCAAAAATCGTAATCAAGAAGCGTTAATGTATCAGCATTGAAATCTTGAAAAGTAATTGTTTTCGATCCGCTGATTGTTACTTCAGGACTGCAAGAACTCATTCTGCGTTTTGTGAAACTTCCTTTCGGTTTTTGTCCAAGCACTTCTGCTGAAACATAAAGAATGCCTGCGCAGATTGCAGCAGTAACATTCAAAGGGTTCGTCCATTCGCCCGGATTCGGGTGAACGTAAGTAGGATCACATTTCAAGAATGTTAATCGTGGAATTCCACCATCACGGGTTGAAATGTTACAAGACTGCGCCCAAGCTTGGCTTGGTATATCAGTTACGCATGCGGGATTGCAAATTTGCATTTTTATAGGTTTTTGAGGTTTATATTATTTTTTGTTGCTGTTACGGAAGCAATCCTCAACTAACTTTGCGATGAAGTTATAAACGCCCTACTTTGAAAAACAAAATTATAAAAAAAATTTGATATAAAAAAATTATTTACATGTGAAAGAAATTTCATCGCAATCGATGAAAATGTTTTCTTTTATGATCCACATCGATCCTTCATCGAAATTCTTGTTCAACTTCAATGATCCTGTATAAACAATGCCATCAATAGTTAATTGCTGCGAATTGAAGCAAAGCGCAATTTGTTTTGCTACATAATAAGGAACAGGCTTCAAGTACATGATGAAGCGTTGTTTCTGCTGCGATTTCACAACTTTCAGAACATTCGTTGTTTTCTCAAATTCATACCCATCAGGTTCAATTCGCCCACGAACTCTGAAACATGCAGAATATTTGTTTGGCGCTTCTTTTCCGTTTGGAAGAATAAAGTTCCCATAATAATTTCCTTCGCAATCATACTTCGTATATGATCCGCAGATCATCAGCGTTTCTTCGTTGCATGCAACGATGCAATAAGGTTCTGAAGTAATGAATGCAGCAATTTCGCATTGTTCTTCATAGCATTCAGCTTGTGCTTCATACAGCGTTAAACCTCCTACAAGCTTTTCATCAACGCATAAATTATAAGCAGGCAATCCCTCTAATTTGCACCCATACAGCTTCAATTTCAAGTACCAACAAGTCAATGTATCAAAGATCGCTTGATCTGTATCAATGAAAACATTCAAGTAGTCATTCAATTCAGCATCAACGCCCGTTTCGGTAGTGAAAACTACCGTTTCGGGCAGCATCGTTTCAGTATTAATGAATTCAACGAATGCTTTGAAGTATTTCGTTTTATCATAATTAAATTGAAGCTTGATGATATCGCCCTTGATGAAAGGTTGGCAATAAGAATCATCATTCGGGCACTTGTTGAAATTATACCCATCGCATTCAGAATTTACGCCTGTTAATTGCGAACAATCTTTGATCAACAACAAATCTTTATTAATATAAGATTCGTTATCTTCGGGAGTATAAACAACAGGAATGATGTATTCAATTATCATTTTTTCAGTTTTTCTTTTTCAGTTTTTTCATCAGCGATCATCTTCTTGAAATCATTCGATTCTTTCGAATTTAATTCCATTCCGTTTTCATCAACTTCTTTCAGCTTTTCAAGAATCAATTTGCCTTTTTCATCTTTTGATAAATCGTTCTTTTTTACTTCATTGAAAACAGCTTCGGGCATGATCGAAATCTTCCCTGTTGTTTTATTTTTTACTTGAAAATTTTTCATCTTTTTATTTTTTACGATTCATTATCAACATTCGCATCAATTAATAATGCAGAAACTAATTGGGTTATATTCACATTAGTTGCAACATTAGCAACAGCGCCCGGATAGGATAGGATATTTTGCGCAGCAGCAGCATAAATGCTTTCTGCAAGTATCGAATTAACCCAAAGCGATGCTGATTGTTTCAAGATCAATCCCGAAGCATTTACATTGATGCATCTTGATCCTGCACCTAAATTGCTGTTATATACTAAAGAATGAACAATTGTTTTTCCTCCATTGTGAATGATCACATCCAAAGATCCTGGATTTTGGGTGATACTATTGAAGAAATTCACGATTCCTGAATTGATTGTAATATCTCCAAGCATATTAATTTTTCCATAAAAATCAGCATACGCTGAAGAACTCATTGAAAAAGTTCCATCAGTACATGTTGATATGATATCGCCATGTACTTTGATGCTTCCCGTTGCAGTGATCACGATTGAAGGCAATCCATACAAACCTGCTGCATTGCTATAATAATTCCCACCTAACATTTCAACTCTGCCTGTATTGCACGATATTCCAATATATCCGTTTCCTGCTGCATTATAAATGTATTCTTTTGCATAGCAGATCACTTCAAAACCTTCTGCTTGAATTAATCCACCCGCTCCGATCATCCTTTCGCACATTGCATATACTGAACCGCTGTTGTTTGTTCTGATAACTTGTTCTTGACCTGAAAGAACTAAATCTGTTTTGATGTTTACAACAATAGTTCCTCCGCCAAATGCCCAAATAGTGCGTGATCCTACGCCTGTTCCTTCAGCCCTTATCCCTTCGAAATAAATATTCGTTACCCCCGTGCTTAATACAACAGATTGCCCGGAAAAGAATCTTCCATATCCTGTTACTGAAAAGCTATTTGTTCCCAAATCTCTAAAACAATTACTTGGCGAAGTTAATATTGCACCATCTTCGAAGTGATAATTCACGCCATCAACACTAAGATTGGAATCAGTATAAGCACCCGGACGAATTACAATTCGATCACCTGAAACAGCAATTGATTGCGCTGCTGCGATTGTTAAAAACGGAAATGCAGGCGATTCATAAGCGCCTGTACCATCATTCCCATAAACAGAATCAACATAAATCAATCGACCTGTAAGCAAAGGAGCAGCGCCAAAAAAGATTGCCATATCTGCAAGCGTTATCGATTTGTTCTGATTCGCAGGCAGTCCTTCGTTAGGATCGTATATTGGAACAACATGATTCGGTTGAAGAATCGGTTCGTTTGTAAGTGCGCTTATTTTTGTCATATTTTAGCAGATTTCTAATTCAATTATATTATTATTTTCAGTTTCAAAATCAATTGGAACTTCTGTTTCAAGTGCGCAGTTCGCAACTATAGGAACTCTTTTCGCAATCGCTGATATTTTGTATTGCAAATTTAAGTTAAAAAGCGAATTGTTCAAACAAAACTTTGCAAATGTTGCTTCTGATTCCGAATAAGCGGTTTCAGAAGATGCAATCTTCAATGAATTCAATTGCGCTAATACTCCAAGCCATTCTTCATTTTCTTCGATGTTTGATATCGTTCCCGGTGCAAGTTCGATTGTTGTAATCAAATTATATTCTTCAGGATTCGCAACATTCAACTTCGCTTTCAAACATGTTTCAGCATCCGAACAAAAGTATTCTGCGTTCCCAATCGTTTCGCCATCTTCTTTAAATATTTCAACATCTGTTGTATATCCTTTCGGGCGAATTGTTTGCAAGAAAATTAATTGATCAGTAAATGGAACAGCATAATCATCATAATAAAATTGTAGCGAAAATTTCACTTTCAGAATTCTGTTTGCCCAATTCTGATTCGAAAAAGGTGCAACATCTAAGATTCCAATCGTTGAACTGATATTCGGAATCGTAGGTTCATATCTGTTTCGCCAATTGAATAATATTTCAAGATTATCTGTTGTAAAATTTAATTCAACAGGAACGGGAATTGTATAAGTAATAGGATCAACTTTGAATGCTGTTTGCGAATCAAGATAGTGGCGAATATTAGGAAGAACATCTTCATAAATTTCGCATTTTATGTTTGTTAAATATCTGCGAATATCGTTTGGAACAACTAAGCCCAATCGATTAAGAATATCAGCAGCGAAAGCATTGCTTGAATAATCAATCACAAGTTTTGATTGCATACGTTCTTCAACAACGCATATCAAATCATTCCCGAAGAATTCTTTTGCATAATCTTTCAGAGATCCTGTAATGTTGTAAGCACCTGCATAAGCGGGCAAAGAAACAGAATATTCATTGCTGATAAATGAATTTACTTCAGTTAATACAGGATTTGTATCATCATAAGGTATTGCGATGAAGCGATATTTCCCATTGGGAACAAGCAAAGTTTTATCAACATAGAAATTCACTTCATACTTACCCGTAATGATTGAAGGCGCATTCGATGGGCCAATAATTTTATTATCAAGCACGCCAACGCCCAATGTAATGATATCAACAAATGATGATTCGTAATTCGTTTCGATATCAACAGCTTGATTGGCTGTATCTGTTCTGATCATCCAAACAGAAACTTTATCAACAACGCCTGGCGATACTACACGGAAGCGCACTTTCGTATTTTCATACGCACTTAATGCAGTAACAACGCCCAAAGTTGTTTCAAGAACGAATTCTTCTTGCGTGAAATAAGGTGCTGCTTGATGCGCATTCTTTGCATAGAAGCCTGCTTTGTAATCATCAACGATATAATTGAACGATCCAAAGTTCGTGAAATCTGTTGCATCTTTTGCGTACAAATAGAACTGCGGGCGATTCTTCGCATTCGTATAAACTGAATCGCCTGAAACATTTAGGATCGCAGCATTCGCAACTCTATCTTTCAAAAGTTTGAATCTGTTTATTTCGATCTTAGGATCAAGATAATTGTTCAAATCATAAAGCTGAAAATATTTGATCTTGATTGTGAATGTTGTTGCTGAAGTGATTTCAATTCCTACAACAAAGTTCTTGATCAGATCAGAAATGTATGGCAAAGGGCAAACGGGAATCATCGCAAACGATCCAAGCGTTGCTGCTGCATCAACTTGATAACTCCAATAAGAAGTTGGCTGATTTGGCGATAATGGATTGATTGATCCTACATTGAAAAACAATGCGGGGCTGAAATACAAAGAAAGATTTGCAATCGATGTTGTTGAAAGATATTCAA
>Ga0209851_1000270_pt1 | contig 10813 bp, 8 predicted proteins | sample GWRWT4_14Oct14_FD_187195 | JGI IMG/M metagenome (GOLD analysis project Ga0209851, IMG submission 187195) | Sand microcosm microbial communities from a hyporheic zone in Columbia River, Washington, USA - GW-RW T4_14-Oct-14 (SPAdes) (version 2) | ecosystem: Engineered > Artificial ecosystem > Sand... | reverse complement strand
GCGAACAGCGCCACTTTGCGTAATATTTCGACTTCGTCATTAAGCTGCATAATCAGCCCTCTTTGCGGCCATGCATATGATGCTAGCTGGTGGCGAGCAATTGGGAAAGACGCCCGCCATTCGACGCCAAATGTTCAAAACTTCCCTGTTCGACAATTTTTCCGTCTTCCATCACCAAAATCTGATCAAAATTTCCGCTCAGTTCCAGCTGTCCCCCAATCCAGATCAGGCCCCGTTCTTCGGAATGTTTTTTAACATTGAGAAAAATCTGTTGCTGGCTGCGCGCATCCAGCAGCGAAATCGCTTCGCTGACCACCAAGAGATCCGGGCGCTTAAGGATCGCCTTGGCAAGTGCAAGTTTTTGACGCTGCGGTCCGCTCAGTAACCGGCCGCGGGCGCCAACATTGAAATTCAGTCCGACCCTGAAAATTTCCCAGCGCAGATTTAACTGGCTGACAACTTCATTGACCAGGGCGCCGATGCGCGATTGGGCCTCCGCCTGCCCATATATCACGCGCCCAAATAGAATATTATCCAGCAATGTCGCGGCGGAATTATATTTTTTCGGATCGTAAAATTCGATGGCCTGCCGGTATTTATCCGGCAATCCCGAAGAAAATTTGTGCCGCACGCCGAGAATGCGCGCCTCCATGGCGGCATCGACGAGGCCAAGCCGGTGTCGCGCCTCGCTATAATCAAGGGGAAGTGCGGCCAGACGCCGGTGGTCCGCCTCCGGAAGGAAGTCCAGTCCAAGCTTGGCCGCGCGCTTGACGATCTCCTGATATTCCGGAAGATCGTCTGCTGCTATAAAGCTGAACTGCTCGAAAAAAGGATGGCCTGGCGCAATATCCGCGAAAAGTTCGACCATCGTATCGGCAATGGTCAACCCCATCCGAATCAGATTGGAGGTCAAACCCGTTTCATGCAGGATCTGTTGAAAATAATCGTTCTCGATCAGGTTGCCCATCGCAAAAGCGCTGCCTACCGCCGTTCCGAACAGTAAATTTTCACTTAGGGTCGCATTTTGATTATAGCGTTCGGGATCGAACGGCTCGACCAGCGCGCCATAGGCCGGATCCTTGAGCATATCAAGCAGTTCGGCCCGCGCCCGCAGTGCATTCTCGGTCAAAGACGGATGATCAGCAGGATGGACGCATCCCCGCAGACCAAGCTGATAAATCTCTTCCCGCATCATCACGACATTCAGCACGTCGGCAATCTGATTATCAATATCATACGGGCCTTGCGAGCCGGCCGCCGCATAGTCAATCCAGTCGGCGCGAAGATCAAAAGGCGAATTGCCGGAACGCCGGATTTCCGTTTGCTCCAGCGCCTCACGGGCGGGATCATCGGCAAAAATCACCGGCGCCGTCAGCGGACGGTGCATCAGCCCATACAATAAATTATCGCGCACACTGCGTGCGAACAGGACTGAATCACTGCCGGCATAGGAGATGCGTCTGCCTGTGACCGCCTCTGGCAATTGCGACACATCCCGGCCGCCGATGCTTAATTTGCCACTGTCTGGAAATATCAACCGGGCCATCACGAGCCCCAGATAATCCTGTCCACCGCCCAGGGGCCCTATGATTGCGACGTGAGAGCGCACATCAAACGAAAATGATACGCCGTCCAGCAGTTTAAGCCCGGCATCATCCTCCAGGCTAATGCGCGTGCCCGTGAATGGCCCTGTCAGCGGCGTATTTTCATGAAGATCGGGATTTTGCAGTTCGGGCGCGATCATGCCTTCGGGATTAAACTGCGTGATAATGCTTTCATATTTGATCTGGACATCCAGACGCTGCTGATCCCAGTCAATAAGCTCCTTCACCGGCGTGGGCAGTTCTTTATAGGCAACGAGCGCCGCGACCAATTGCCCGATATCCATTCTTCCCTTAATCGCAAAATATCCGCCTACGGAATAAAAGATAAAGGGAGTAAACTGCGCCAGGATATTGTTCAGAAACTTGACCTGAAATTTACGCCGGTAGATTTCGAAGCGCAGCAGAAAAATATGTCCCAGCCGCCCGGTAATCTCCGCCCGTTCATAATGAGAGGTGTCATGCGCGTGGATTTCCAGCGCGCCCTCGACAACTTCGCCTACCCGCCCGGCCAGGTGCCGCGCCGCCAATTGCCGCTGGCGTCCCAGTTCAAGAATACGCCGCCGCAATTTGGGTATGATAAGCGCCTGCGCCAGTACAATGGCGCCCGCCACCAGCCCCAGCCAGAAACTCTGTATCATAATGAACATCAGCGCCGTCACCGCCTGCCCGCCAAGAAACGCTGGTTGCACAAAGGCGTCGCCAATAAAGCCGCCCAGCGGCTCAACCTCGTCCTTGATCATTGAGGCGACTTCGGCCTGGCGGACTTTGCGCACATGGGTTGTGGGAAACCGCAATACCCGGTCAAACAATTGATATCTCAGCCGCCGCAGGGTCCGTTCTCCCATGCGCCCCTTCAAGGTATTGATCTGCAATTTGAAAACGCCATTGATCGCGACCAGCCCCAGCAGAAACACGCTAAGCGCCAGCAGATAGTCGATCCGCTCAAGCCGAAAGCCTTCGAACAGGGTCCATTGCGCCGCGCCGGACATGTCGCGCAGGAATCCGGGTATTGGAATGGTAAAATTCAAAAAAAGCGCCGTGGCGTCCGGCGCCTCGAACCCCCGCCCCTGAATGGGGCCGTTAACAATTTTACGGGGCAAATCAAGCATCAGGAAATAGAATGGCAGTGATCCAATCACCAATGCCAAAACAACGATTTGGCTGCTTCGGCTATAGCGCCAGATATATCTGAAAATACTGGGATCCATCGCGGGGTGCGAACTCATTTCCAAAGGTGTGATTCTATCATAGTAGAACGGATAAAGCTGCTCTATCACTCTCATTTTCAAAGCAATGGGCTGATTCGCATAGTGTTCTTAATATTCAGGATATTCAGGCGGTTTTTTTAACGCTTTTTGCACGACGGGAACGTAAAATTCATCATGCAGGTTAAAAAGTCCGGATCGCGGGTTTTGATCTATAGCCATGACACATTTGGTTTGGGGCATTTGCGCCGCTGCCGGGCGATCGCCCATGCGCTGGTTGAGAACTATTCCAAGCTTTCGGTCTTGATCCTTTCTGGATCGCCGATTATCGGCAGCTTCGATTTTCGGGCCCGTGTGGACTTTGTCCGCGTGCCGGGGGTGATCAAGCTGCGTAATGGCGAATATACTTCCTTGAATTTGCATCTCGACATTTCTGAAACGCTGGCGCTGCGCCAATCCATTATCCGCCATACCGCTGATATTTTTGCACCTGATCTGTTCATTGTTGACAAGGAGCCACTGGGCTTGCGCGGAGAGGTTGCCTCTACCCTTAAACTGCTGAAATCGCGGGGAACCCGGCTGGTGCTGGGCTTGCGGGATATACTGGACGACCCTTCGCTGCTGACCGGGGAGTGGAAGCGTAAGAAGGCGCTACCCGCGCTGCGCAACATTTATGACGAAATCTGGGTTTACGGCTTGCCGGAAGTCTATGCGCCACTGGCGGGCATTGGACTGCCAGCTGAGACAACGGACAAAATTACCTATACCGGATATTTGTGTCCGAGGATGCCAGCAGCGCCGACAGCCATGGTGATGCCGGAAATCACCCAAAATCCCTATCTGTTGGTTACGACCGGCGGCGGCGGCGATGGCGACAACCTTATTGACTGGGTGCTGTCCGCCTATGAACTTAGCGCCACACAAGCAGGCCCCGCACCATTGCCGGCGCTGATTGTGCTGGGCCCCTTCATGAACCCTGATGCACAGGCCGCCTTTACGCTGCGTGCGGCGCGGCTGCCATGCATTTCAATTCTCACCTTCGACAGTCATATTGAACAGTTTGAAGCAGGGGCGGCGGCTATCGTCGCGATGGGCGGGTATAACACCTTTTGCGAAATATTGGCGCGCGACAAACCAGCCCTGATCGTACCGCGCGCCACGCCTCGCCTGGAACAAACAATCCGTGCCCAGTGCGCTAGCGCGCTTGGATTGGTTGTCATGTTGTCCGATCTCTCGGAAACCAGCAATGCACAGCGCGACCCCGGCGTCATGCTGCGCGCACTTCTGGACTTGCCGCATCAGGCCGTCCCCTCAGCAACCGCCCCCAAGGGTTTGCGCGAAGGTCTGTCAAAAGTTGCCGATATGGCAGGCGCATTGCTGAAACCGGAAACTCAACATACCCGGCGCAAGACAGTGAGGGACGAGCCCGGTCATGCCTAGCCCGATTCCCCCCATTGCTTTTGTGTTAAAAGGCTATCCCAGACTTTCTGAAACCTTTATCGCACAAGAAATTCTGGCGCTGGAACAGCGCGGCGCGGCAATACGGATATATTCACTGCGCCACCCTACGGATGCAAAAACCCACGCCATGCATCAGGAGATCGCAGCGCCGGTGAACTATCTGCCGGAATATGTCCACAATGATCCGGTGCGGGTGCTGCGTGGCTGGCGGATGGCCCGGCGATTGCCAGGTTATTCCCAGGCGTTTAGGGTCTGGCTGCGCGATCTGCGGCGTGATCCAACTGCAAATCGTGCGCGGCGCTTTGCCCAGGCTCTGGTGCTGGCCCGTGAAATGGATGCAGACATCCGCCATATTCATGCCCACTTTCTGCATACGCCCGGATCGGTCGCGCGTTACGCAGCGATGATGCATGGCCTGCCCTGGAGTTTTTCCGCCCACGCCAAAGATATATGGACGACGCCAAGATGGGAGTTGAGCGAGAAACTGTCCGATAGCGCCTGGGGCGTTAGCTGCACTGCGGCGGGTACGGATTATCTCAACAGCCTTACAAACCGGGCGGATGGGGGACAGGTGGAACTGGTGTATCACGGGCTGGATCTGGCGCGGTTTCCATCGCCGCCGCCGCCCGGCGCTCTTCGTGATGGCCGCACGGCCGATTGCGAGGTTCGGCTGATAAGTATCGGGCGCGCGGTCGTGAAAAAGGGATTTGACACGCTGTTACACGCACTTGCCTTGCTTCCCGGGGAACTGCATTGGCGCTTACAGCATCTGGGGGGCGGCCCGGAATTGGCGATGCTCCGCAAGCTGGCGCATGATCTGGGACTGGACAGCCGCATCAGCTGGTGCGGCCCGGCGGATCAGGCTGCCATCATTCAGGCCTTGCGCGATAGTGATCTGTTCGTGCTGGCGTGCCGGGTGGCGCCGGATGGGGATCGCGATGGGATACCCAATGTTTTATTTGAGGCACAAAGCCAGGCCCTGGCGGTGATCACCAGCCGCCTGTCGGCGATTCCAGAATTCATACATCATGGGCAAACGGGTTTATTGTGCCCGCCCGATGACCCCCCGGCTTTTGCACAGGCCATGGCGGCATTGATCCGCAATCCTGAACACCGCGCCACCATGGGCCGGCTGGGCCGGGCGCGGCTTGAAGATCATTTTCAAATGCAAAGCTCCATAGAGAGTTTGGTGCAGCGGTTTGGCGCAACCAGGGACATATACAAGTGCGCATAGCGTTTTATGCTCCGATGAAATCGCCTGACGACCTGACCCCTTCGGGGGACCGGGAAATGGCGGTGCTGTTGATCAGGACCCTGGTGATGGCCGGCAACGAGGTGGAAATCGCCGCTAGCTTTCGCGCCTATGAAGGGCGTGGCGATCCAGCCCAGCAAGACGCCCTGCGGACTGGCGCGGAACGAGAAGCCGCGCGCCTGATCGCGCGCTATCGCAGCCGGGAAAAGGAACTTCGGCCTGAAATATGGTTCAGCTATCATGTCTATTACAAGTCACCGGATTGGATTGGTCCTCTCGTTGCGAAGGCGTTGGATATTCCATACGTGTTGGCGGAAGCCTCCTATGCCCTAAGCCGTGCCGCAGGGCCCTGGGCGATCGGACATTCGGGAGCCGAGATTGCCATCAAAAGCGCCAATATGATTTTTTCCATGACCAGCATAGACCGCGAAGGCCTGGAGCCGTTGCTGCATTCAGGGCAGTCGCACCGCGACCTGCCTCCCTTTTTAGATCCTGCGCCCTATGCGGCGGTCCCGCGCGTTCACCCAAAACCCGGGGAGCCTGTCCGCCTGCTGGCCGTTGGAATGATGCGGCCTGGTGACAAAGTTGAAAGCTATCGCCGGTTGTCTGACTATCTGAAGCGGGTCAAACAGCGGGACTGGAATCTGACCGTGATCGGTGATGGTCAGGCCCGCGCGGAAGTCCAAGCATTGCTCGCTACGCTTGGACCGGAACGGGTGCGGTATCTGGGCGCGCGATCCAAGATTGAAATGCCTAAATTATATGCTGACGCGGATATTTATGTGTGGCCCGCCGCAGGTGAAGCCTATGGCATGGCGCTTCTGGAAGCCCAGGCGTCTGGCCTGCCAATTGTTGCAGGCAAGGTGCGCGGCGTCACCGATGTGATGCTGGACGGGCAAACCGGTTTTCTTACCCCGGAAGGGGATGCGGACGCCTTTGCAGGCGTGATTGACTTTCTGATCGGTGATGCCGGTGCGCGCGTTATGATGGGCGATACCGGACAGAGGTTCGTCAGTAGTATGCGCACCATGGAACGGGCCGCAATCATCCTGAAGGATGGTCTGAACACCTTGGTGAAGGTCCCGCGCGCAGATCTGAAAAGCCGGCGGCTGTGGCCGTGGCGCCGGAAATAATCAAGCCATGACGCTTATTGCATTCATCCGCCACGGCGAGACCCAGTGGAATAATGAGGGCCGTATTCAGGGGCGCGCCGAAATATCGCTCTCCCCGGAAAGCTGCGCCCGCTGGCGATCAATGCGGGCCCCGGCTGTTTTGCGCAATGCAAGGTGGCATGTCAGTCCGCTTGCCCGCGCCATTGAATCGGCGCGCTTGCTCGGCCCGGGCGCCTTCCGGGTGGAGCCGCGTCTCACCGAAATGCATTGGGGCGAATGGCAGGGCGAAACGCTCCCTGATCTGCGCGCACGTTTTGGCAATGCCATGCAGGAAAACGAAAATCGCGGTTTGCACTTTCGTCCGCCTGGCGGTGAATCCCCCGCTGAGGTTCAGGTGCGGCTGAAATCATGGTTCAGCGATATCAACAATCCTGGGCGTCCGGTTACCGCGCTCACCCATAAGGGTGTGATCCGTGCCGTACTCGCCCTGGCTTATGACTGGGACATGCTCGGAAAACCTCCAATAAAGCTGGACTGGAACGCAGTGCATCTGTTTGACGCGAGTGCGGCGGGCCTGGTGGTTCCGGTTGCCCTCAATATTCCGTTTGAGCCAAGGCATGGGGGATAAACGCCCGGCCAAACGGATCATGTTCTATGTGCAGCACTTACTGGGCATTGGTCATCTGGCGCGCGCGCTGCGCCTGACACATTATCTTCAGGACGCGGGCCTGGCGGTGACGCTGGTTAGCGGGGGCATGCCGCATGTGACCGCCCATGGGCGCGGCGTTACACTTGTACAATTGCCGCCCGTGCGTTCCGCCGATATGGCTTTTTCACAATTGCTGGATGAAAATGGGGCCCCCATTGACGAAGTCTGGCGGGAACGGCGCCAGGGCGCACTGTTACAGGCGTTCAACGGCTTTGCGCCAGACGCGCTGCTGATTGAGATGTTCCCTTTCGGGCGGCGGCAGTTCGCCTTCGAATTACTGCCGCTGCTGAAAGCCGCAAAATCGTTCCGGCCCGCACCACTGATTTTGTGTTCTGTGCGCGATATCGTGATTCCTTCGGACAGACCGGGCCGCACGGAGGAAGCCATTACCAGGGTGGATGAATTTTTTGATTATGTACTGGTCCATGGAGATGCGAATTTCATTCGTCTTGAAGAATCTTATCCCGCCGCAGCGCAACTCCGCGAAAAAATTATTTACACCGGTTATGTGACAGCCGCCACACTCCATACAGATGCTGGGCTTGCCGGTAAAGACGAAGTAACCATATCTGCCGGAGGCGGCGCGGTGGGCGAAACATTGCTGACAGCGGCAATACAGGCCCGGGCGCTATCAACACAGGCGGGACAGCATAGATGGCGGTTACTGGTTGGCGGCAATGCGCCGCCGGGACAATTACGGATATTGCAAAACAAAGCCCCGCAAGGTGTTGTTGTAGAAGCGGCGCGTCCGGATTTTCCGCAGATGCTGTTCAACTGCATCTGTTCAGTAAGTCAGGGGGGCTATAATACTGTCATGGATATTTTACACGCCAAAGCGGCATCGCAAACCCCCGCCGTGATCGTACCCTTCGCGAGTGACCGCGAGCGCGAGCAAACCCTGCGGGCGCATGCTCTGGTTCAGGCCGGCCTGGCTGTTGTTCTGCCCGAAAAAGAGTTGAATCCTGCCTCTCTGGCGGGCGCCATAGATCAGGCGATATTGCAAAAGAACATGCCGCATCATCTGCCGGACATGAATGGCGGCCCTGTAACCGCCGCGTTCATTCGGGAGAAACTGAATGGTTGAGCTGCGCAATGCGAGGGCCGCTCTGGATGCGGAATTATCTTTATGGTCAGAGGCCGGACGCACGGCGACTTTCTGGTGGCGCGATGACGACGCATCCAGCGCGCATGCGCGGCTGACGCAATTGCTCGAACTGTCGGCAAAATTTTCGGTGCCGCTGGCGCTGGCTGTTGTGCCCCGGCTTGCCGATGCGTCATTGGTGCGGGCCATCGCTCAGACGGACAATGTCACCCCCATCGTGCATGGCCATGCCCACATCAATCATGCGCCGCCTGGTGAAAAGCAGGCCGAGTTTGGCGCACACCGCGATCACGCAATCATGCTTTCTGAACTTGCTGAAAGCCTGTCTTTGTTACGCGAGATGTTCGGCGCAAAATTATTTCCCGTGCTGGCGCCGCCCTGGAACCGTCTGGATCACGATCTTGTTGCACAGTTGCCGCAGCTTGGTTATTGCGGCGTGTCGCAGTTTCGCCCGTCGCCAAACCGCTTTCCGGCGCCGGGTCTGGTGCAAACCAATTGCCATATAGATTCGATTGATTGGCATACCCTGCGTGGCCAGCGCGCCGAGGACGCCGTGCTGGAGGAACTCATCACTTTGTTGCAAATCCGGCGTCAATATCCTGACATTTCCCCTGATGCTCTGGCGCTGGGAAAGCCGCTGCCGCGCGGCTTTGATCCAGATGAACCTATTGGCATTTTGACACACCATCTGGTGCAGGAGATGGAAAGCTGGGAGTTTTTAACACAGCTATTGCGGGCCATAGCACCCCATTGCCAGCCTGGTGGCGGCGCAAAATGGTTAAGCTGCGTCGAGGCATTTACAGTGGACGTCGAAGCAGCAGTTTAATGCCGGGCTTCCAGGCGGGACGGCGGCTTACCAGTTCAAAGCCACAACGCTGCACCAGAGAAATCAGATTTTTCGGATTGAAATACAGCGCATGCGATGGCGGACAGAAGCCATCCCAATTTGTCAGCTTACGCGGCCGCCGCCAATGAGAAATATCCGGCGACGTCAGATACAGTAAACCGCCGGGCAGCAGCAGCCGGTAAATGTCGCGCAGAAATGGTTGCGGCTGCGGCACATGTTCGATCACCTCGGAGCAATAGGCGACATCAAATCTTACCGGCGCGGCATTATTGTCTTCGCGGGTGTCTTTGGGTTCGAAATCTGCAATCAGCCCATGGAAATACTGGTTGCCGGGAAAATGTTTGCGCGCATAGTCAATTGACACCGCATCGGGCTCAATCCCCCAAGCGGTAAAACCGGTGCGCCGTGCCGCCTCGACCATGAAGCCGCCATTGCAGCCTATATCCAGAAAATTGCCGCCGCGGGTTTTTCTGTGCCGCTGAATAATCCTCAAGCGGACCAGGCTGCGGCGCAGCTTTGAATCCGATTTCGCAAAATATCCGGTTTGCGCACCATCATAGGCGTCATGATAAAGCGCTGCCAATGCCACCGGTCCCGGTATCGGATCAAGATAAATCAGCCCACATGCCAAACAGGCAAAAAGCTGCCAGTCTTGCGCCTGGCAATAGGGGGCGCGCGCCACCGCATTGCATGCGGGACAGGCTAAACAACCGGTCAATGATGCGTCAGTCTCTGGCATTGTATGGGTAAAATTCTGATTTAGGATGATATCCGGCCGGATGAATCACTGGCCCCCTATATAAGGCTTCAACTGGCTTTCTTGCCACCCCGTTTGTATAAGTGGGGCTTCGGTCCACATATAGAAAGCCGCCCGCCTGATGTCTGATCCCCTGAAAAATGCAGCAATCCGTTTGGTTGGCGCTTCCCCTGTGCCGATCTGGGGGCTGGGTGGGGCTGCGCGGCTTACCCGTACCCTACATGGCTTTGGCATATCCGATATTGCCCCCTGGACGGCGCCAGATAATACCGGGCCGTATATAGTGTTGGTTCATGCCGGCTATCTGATCGAAGATAATTTGCTGCGCAAACTGATTGCAAGCCCAGGGAAATATTTGACGGATCCGGTTTCTGGCTATCTGGTGGCGGCACATATTCCGGCGCCTCATGCCGATGTCATGGCAGAAATCATGCAGCGCACCGTGCCCCTGGAGAGAATCGGGCTGCCCGATGGACTGACCGCCACACCATTAAACCTGTCGGAAGCCGAAGATTATAACCACGAGACCAAAAAACGGATAACAGCCTTTATCATGCCCATCACCGCAACAACCAAAAGCCAGATCGAACGCTATCTGTTCGGCGCTGTCTATAAGGGTGTTACCGATATTGTGACGAAATATGTCTGGCCCTGGCCAGCCTATCATGTCACCCGCGCCTGTGCGGCAACCGGCGTCACGCCCAATATGGTAACCTCGGCCAGTGGGGTGTTGACGATATTGGCATATTTTTTATTCGCTGACG
>Ga0209851_1000267_pt1 | contig 10939 bp, 11 predicted proteins | sample GWRWT4_14Oct14_FD_187195 | JGI IMG/M metagenome (GOLD analysis project Ga0209851, IMG submission 187195) | Sand microcosm microbial communities from a hyporheic zone in Columbia River, Washington, USA - GW-RW T4_14-Oct-14 (SPAdes) (version 2) | ecosystem: Engineered > Artificial ecosystem > Sand... | reverse complement strand
CATGGCTTGATGCTGAAAGATGCCCGGGAACAGATTCTGTTGCCAATGCTGGATCAGTTGATCGAAGCCCTGCGCACCCTGGCGCATCGCTACGCCGACTGGCCCATGTTGGCCCGCACCCATGGTCAACCCGCCTCTCCCACCACGCTGGGCAAGGAAATGGCGAACTTTGTCCATCGACTGGATCGCCAGCGGCGCCAGTTCGCCGATGTCCTCCTGTGGGGCAAGCTCAATGGCGCAGTGGGTAATTTTAACGCCCACTTCATCGCCTACCCCGAAACCGATTGGCCGACCCTCAGCAGCCGCTTCGTCAACGAATTGGGATTGGCATCGAATCCGTTCACCACCCAGATCGAGCCGCATGACTACATGGCGGAATATTTCGCCGCGCTGATGCGCATGAACACCATCCTGCTGGACATGTGCCGGGATGTGTGGGGCTACATCAGCGTCGGTTATTTTCGCCAGCGGCCTGTGGAAAACGAGGTGGGCTCATCCACCATGCCCCACAAGATCAATCCCATCGACTTCGAGAATGCGGAAGGCAATCTGGGCATCGCCAATGCCTTGCTTGGCCATCTCACCGAAAAACTGCCGGTTTCGCGCTGGCAGCGGGATCTGAGTGATTCCACCGTGCTGCGCAACCTCGGCGTAGGCGTCGCCCACAGCCTGATCGCCTACCAATCCATCCTGCGCGGTCTCAGCAAGCTGGAGGCTGATCCCGTCGCCCTGCAGCGCGATCTGGATGCCAATTGGGAAGTGGTTGGCGAGGCCATCCAGACCGTCATGCGCCGTTACGGCATTCCCCAGCCTTATGAACAATTGAAGAAATTGACGCGCGGGCAACGCATCACGCCCGAGCAACTCCGGGTCTTCATTGCCGAACTATCCTTGCCGGACGATGTTCGGGACCGGTTACTGGCACTGACGCCATCGACCTATCTGGGCAATGCGCCCTGTCAGGCGCGCCAGGTTTAGCCGCTATCTTTCCTGATCCCTTGCGGCGGGTATCGGCGCCGCCGCAAGGGGGAGGCAACTAGTCGGTATCGAGCAATCCCGCGTCCACCGCCTGGCGCAGATAGGCCCTGAACTCCTGGCCCACATCGGGGTGGCGCAGCGCGTATTCCACATTGGCCTGCAGGTAGCCCAGCTTGCTGCCGCAGTCATAGCGCTTGCCATCAAATTGATAGGCAAACACTTTCTCGTAGGGCAACAAAGCCGCAATGGCATCGGTCAACTGATATTCGCCCCCGGCACCACGAGGCACTTTCCGGATCAGCTCAAAAATCCGAGGAGTGAGAATGTATCGTCCCACCACACCCAGATTGGAAGGCGCCTCTTCCGGCTTGGGCTTTTCCACCATGCCTTCGATTTCGCACACCTTTCCGGGCTTTTTACCGATCTGGACAATACCGTACTGGTCGGTGTGACTGGGCGGGACTTCTTCAACCGCCAGGATGCTCGCCCCATACTCCTCGTAGGTGTCGCACATCTGGGACAAGACCGGCTGGCCCCGGCCATCGAGCAGATCATCCGCCAGCAGCACTGCAAAGGGTTCATTACCGATCACGGGTTGCGCGCACAACACCGCATGCCCCAGACCCAGCGCCTCGGACTGGCGAATATAGACGCAAGTCACCTTCTCGGGGACGATGCGGCGTACCATTTCCAACAATTTGTGCTTGCCGCGGGCTTCCAGTTCCCGTTCAAGCTCATAAGCCTTGTCGAAGTGATCGGGAATCGCCCGTTTGTTGCGACCGTTGACGAACACCATGACTTCGGCACCGGCCGCCACCGCCTCCTCCACCGCATATTGGATCAGCGGCTTATCCACCACCGGCAGCATTTCCTTGGGGCTGGCTTTGGTGGCAGGAAGAAACCGAGTGCCCAGACCCGCAACCGGAAAGACGGCTTTACGGATCCGGCGGACACTGTCGGAAGCGATGACGCTCATTAAAACGCTCCTTGAGAACTCCCAGATGGAGTCATGATGCGATTGCTGACCCGTTTGCTTACAAACGGCGAGTGGGGACAGAAGAATAAACGGCAGGATTATTTTAGCAAAGTCGGGGCCCCCGGATGTCGGGGACCCCTTGATGCTCAGAGTTTACTTTTTCGTGGCAGGGGCAGACTTGGCCCCGCTTTCCTGCAACAGCACATCTCCTTTTATTTTCTCCAGAGTGGCCGCGCCGATGCCGGGAACATTGGCCAGGTCTTCCTTGACTTTGAACGGTCCGTGCTGGGTCCGGTAATCAATGATCGCCTTGGCTTTCGCGGGTCCAATGCCCGGCAGCGCATCCGCAATTGCCTGCATATCCGCAGTGTTGACATTGACAGGCGTGGCGTGCACACCAAAAGCAACCAGCAGGCCAGCGGCAGCCGATGCCCATTTCAGATGGAACAACGCATTCATGAAGCAGTCTCCTCATTGTCTCTATCGTGTGGATCGGGCCAACATCTGACCCGCTTCAGTGCCGGAAGTCACCCGTTTCCTCCCCGAACAAGGGCAGCGAAGAGGATAAGCCCGGCGGGCATGCCAAAGGGGTGATCGTGTTCCATTGCTGACAACCGGGACATTGCCAGTGCATGACCTGCCCGGAAAATCCACAATGGCCACAGCGATAACGGTGATAACTCGCCACAATGGCATGCAGCAGTTCACCGAACCGCACCAGTTCCCCCGCATCCAGCGCCCCCCCCTGCTCCAGACGCGCCTGGAGCCATTCCTGCAATCCCTGGAGTGTGGGTTGACCTTCGGCATACTGCCGTAAGGCATCGGCAGGATCGCTGTCCATCTTGAGCCGCAGCCGAAGGATGCCCAGAATTCGGGATTCATCGGCTGATCCGGATTGTTGCAACAATCGGTTCAGGAAAGCCTCACGGCCGGAAAAATCCCCCAGGCGCCCATACAGTTCAAGAATCGAATCGATCACGACAGGCAAAAAATGCAGGTCTTGATCAATGATTCGTAAAAAACTTCGCAGCGCCGCTCGATGATCCTGCTCCAGCAATGCCAAGCGCGCTTCCAGCAGGCTGGCACGCACGCATCGGCCATCTGCCCGGAAAGCGTTCTGGAGCAATGGACGCACCTCGGTGACGCTGCCCGCGTCCAGCAGTTGTTGGGCCAACTCACAGTAGTACTGTGATACTCGCGTTGAAATCGATGCCATGGGGTTGCGACGGGCCATCATGAGATGGGCTGTTGCCAAGGCGCCTCGCCAATCGCGTTCCCGCTCATGGATGTGCAGCAATGAGTCTAGGACACCCTCAGGACAGCGGGCATCGTTCTTGAGTTCGGACAGGATCGCTTCGGCTCGATCCAGGACACCCAACTTGAGGTAATCCTGGGCCAATTCGAACAGCGCCTGAGCTTTCTGGGATTGCGCGAGATTCGGTCGCGCAATGAGATTCTGATGAATGCGAATCGCGCGATCGACTTCTCCGCGGCGCCGGAACAATGCGCCCAAAGCCAAATGTGTTTCAAAGGTGTCGTTGTCAACCGCTGCCAGACGAATAAAGACCTCGATGGCCTTGTCGGGTTGCTCACTCAGCAGATAATTCATTCCCCGCAGGTAATCCCGATTGAGGGAACTTGAATCAGATTCGGTTGGCGGGGGCGGACGGTGGCGACCGATCAACCAGCCGGTAAAGGCGGCAACCAGTAAAAGAAAGAACAAAAGCCCCTGTTCAAGGGCCATTTTTCAGTGGAATTTCCCGGAGATTGGTGATTTCCTGCTCAGCCAGACGGCAACGCCGTTCAATTCTTCGAGCGCGCAAGCCTTGTCTCAACCAGGGGACCAGCATGCTGGTAACCCCAAGCAGCCAACCAAGCATCAGCACGGCCGCACAGAAGACCGCCAGGGGCAATGTCAATTTACCGCCAGGATAGGTCACCTGGACGGGCGCGGCATTCTGCCACGCCAATGCAGCAAATGCCGCCAGTACCATGAGCGATAATAGCAAGCCTATCAAACGCATGGATGCTGCCCTTGTCGTTGATTCTGGGTGAATTTTCAATTTGGCTGAAGACTTTCGGAAATTCCGGAAAGATCAGTGGGTCGATTGAATTCGCACCGCAATGTATTGTTGAATCTCAGTGTTCGTCGCCGTTTACCGCGTTTACGCGCTCTCGCAATTCCTTGCCCGGCTTGAAATGAGGAACAAATTTTTCCTGCAAGGTGACGGAAGCACCCGTCTTGGGGTTACGCCCTGTACGCGAGGGCCGATGATGGAGGGAAAAACTTCCAAAACCACGGATTTCAATCCGGTCACCCTCCGCCAGCGCCGCGCCCATCATGTCGAGTATCCCTTTGACAACCAATTCGACATCGCCTCGTGGCAAAGCGGAATTTTTAGCCATTTGTTCGATCAGATCCGACTTGGTCATGACAGTTCAAATCCAGAAATCAAGAGCATATAGATATTGGAGTCGGTGGGGGCCAAAGGCGCCTGCGGGAGATTGTTTATCCCGCAGGCGCCGACATCCCAGACGCGTGTACAGACTCAATCGTCGTCTTTCTGAGCTGAAATCTGCTCGCGCAACAAATCCCCAAGTGTGGCGGATCCCGCCTGCGGGGTCCGCCCGTAGTCTTCCACGGCTTCTTTTTCCTCGTGGGATTCCTTGGCCTTGACAGACAAGGTCAGGGTTCGGTTCTTGCGATCAACGGTGACGATCTTGGCCTCCACCGAATCATCGACGCGCAACACAGTACGGGCATCTTCGACTCGCTCGCGGGCCAGTTCCGAAGCCCACAGCTGGCCTTCGACACCTTCGGCAAGTTCCACTACCGCTGACTTCTGGTCAACTGCAGTGACTCGACCGGTCACAATGGCGCCCTTGGGATGATTGGCGAGATAGGCCGCAAAAGGATCTTGCTCAAGCTGCTTGATACCGAGTGAAATCCGTTCGCGCTCAGGATCGACCTGCAACACCACAGCCTCGATTTCATCGCCCTTCTTGTAACGCTGGACGATATCGTCACTGGTTTCCGCCCAAGTGATGTCCGACAGATGGACCAGCCCATCAATGCCGCCATCCAGTCCGACAAAAACGCCAAAGTCGGTGATGGACTTGATGGTGCCGGAAATGCGATCGCCCTTGTTATGGGTTTCAGCAAAGTCTTTCCAGGGATTGGTCTGGCACTGCTTCATCCCCAGGGAAATACGACGCCGCTGCTCGTCAATTTCGAGCACCATGACCTCGACTTCATCCCCGATGGAAACCATCTTGTTGGGGTTGACGTTCTTGTTGGTCCAGTCCATTTCGGACACATGGACGAGACCTTCCACGCCTTCCTCGATTTCGACGAAGCAGCCGTAATCGGTGATATTGGTGACCTTGCCAAACAAACGGGTGCTGGCTGGGTAACGACGGGCGATCATCTCCCAGGGATCCGCGCCGAGCTGCTTGAGGCCCAGGGAAACGCGGCGTCGCTCGCGGTCGAACTTGAGCACCTTGACGTCCAGTTCATCACCCACATTCACGACTTCGGACGGATGCTTGACGCGCTTCCAGGCCATGTCGGTGATGTGCAGCAGGCCATCGATCCCGCCCAAGTCGATGAATGCACCGTAATCGGTGAGATTCTTGACCACGCCACGCGCCACGCTGCCTTCCTGCAGGTTGTCCAGCAAGGCTTCCCGTTCGGCGCTGTACTCCTGCTCCACCACGGCGCGGCGGGAGACAACGACGTTGTTGCGGCGGCGATCCAGCTTGATCACCTTGAATTCGAGCTCCTTGCCTTCGAGGTAGGCGGTATCCCGGACCGGGCGCACATCCACCAGCGAACCGGGCAGGAAGGCGCGTACTTCGTCGATGTCGACGGTATAACCGCCCTTGACCTTGCCGGTGAGGATGCCCTTGATGACTTCGCCACCTTCGAAGGCTTTTTCCAGAACTGTCCAGGATTTGGCACGCTTGGCTTTTTCGCGGGACAACTGGGTTGCACCGAACCCGTCCTCCACCGCATCCAAGGCAACTTCGACCTCATCGCCGACAGCGACCTCCAGTTCTCCCTTCTCATTGTAGAACTGGCGGATATCGATCACGCCTTCGGATTTGAACCCGGCGTTGACGATGACGCTATCGCCGCGAATTCCGACCACGCGACCCATGATGATGGACCCGGGCTGCATGGTTTGGCCACGCAGGCTTTCCTCGAACAGTTCGGCAAAACTTTCAGACATGCACACTCGCCACATTGACGGCCTTGCGGCCGGTAAGGTCCCGGCCATAGACCGGAACAAGGTTGATTTCCAGGCAAGGCCTCAAAGACTCGCCACCTACTCCCCCGCAGGAGAATTCCTTTGTACGCAGCATTACGGCATGCGCAATCATGATCAGCAGAGCTTCCGGTCCCGGCCCAAGGCAATGATTTCCTCGCATAAGTGCTCTGGCAGGCGTCCGGTGGAATCGATCGTCAGCGCGTCCGGCGCCGGCTTCAGGGGCGCGATGCGGCGTTCCCGATCTTGGCGATCCCGGCCCTCGATCTCCTTGATCAAGCTGGGAATGCTAGCATCGATTCCATGCTCCATCAACTGTTTATGGCGCCGCCGGGCGCGTTCTTCCGCCGAGGCAATGAGAAAGATCTTCAGCGGCGCATCGGGGAAAACCACGGTCCCCATGTCCCGGCCATCGGCGACCAAACCGGGCGCCTGTCGACTGGCCTGCTGGCGCGCCAAGAGCGCCTCACGCACAGCCGGGTAGGCCGCGACGCGGGAGGCGTCGGCGCCTGTGGTTTCGGCGCGCACCGCCGCCGTCACCTCACGCCCCCCCAACTCAATCCGCTCCCGCCCCTGCTCATCTCCCGAAAATGCCACATCCAGAGCGTAGGCCAATCCGGCCAGCTCCGCTGCTGCTCCCAGGTCAATCCCGGCTTGCCGAGCCGCCACTGCCACCAACCGATACAAGGCGCCGCTATCCAGAAAATGCCAGCCCAGCCGGCGCGCCAGCATCCGCCCCACCGTGCCCTTGCCCGAGCCGCTGGGGCCATCCAGGCAGATGACCGGCACCGCATGTGCTTCATGCATTGCCAGGCACCACGCTCAGCTGCATCCCGGCCTGCGCTGCCAAGGCGGCAAAGCCGGGGAAGGAGGTTTCCACGTTACCGCAGTTGAGGATCCGGATCGGCCCACGGGCGCGCAGGGCGGCCATGGCAAAGGCCATCGCGATGCGGTGATCGCCGTGGCTGTCCACCGTGCCGCCCTGAATCACGCCGCCGCGGATACGCAGGCCATCCGGCCGCGGCTCGGCAAACACGCCCAGCGCGTTCAGACCATCGGCCATGACTTGGATGCGGTCGCTTTCCTTTACCCGCAACTCCGCCGCGCCGGTCAACAGAGTTTCCCCCTCGGCGCAGGCGGCGGCCACGAACAGCGCCGGAAATTCATCGATCGCCAGCGGCACCAGCGCCTCGGGAATCACCACACCATGCAGGGGCGCCGCGCGGACCCTCAGATCCGCCACCGGTTCGGCCCCAAACATCCGGGGTTGTTCGATCGTGATGTCGGCGCCCATGGCACGCAGGATGTCGATCACACCGGTACGGGTCGGATTGATTCCCACCTCGCGCAATCGCAATTCCGATCCCATGGCCAGGCTGGCGCCGACCAGGAAAAACGCTGCCGAGGATAGATCGGCGGGCACCTGCAGCGGGCCGGCCGCCAGGCGACCGCCGCCGTGCAGACTCACGCTCAACGGCCCCCGCTGCAAGGGATAGCCCAGGCTTTCCAGCATGCGCTCGGTATGATCCCGGGACGGCGCGGGCTCCTCTACGCGGGTTTCCCCTTCGGCATACAACCCGGCCAAAAGCAATGCCGATTTGACCTGGGCGCTGGCCACCGCCGAGACGTGATGGATGCCCCGCAGGCGCTGTCCACCGACGATGGACAGAGGCGGCGTGCCGGCATCGGTCCCATGGATCACCGCGCCCATCCGGGCCAGGGGATCCATGACCCGGCGCATCGGCCTACGGCTCAACGAGGCGTCGCCAACCAGTGTGGTGCCAAAGTGCTGCGCGCACAGCAAACCCGCCAGCAGCCGCATGGAGGTGCCGGAATTACCCAGATCCAAGGGCCTGTCCGGCGCCTGCAGCCCGGCCAGGCCCACGCCATGGATGCGCAACCGGCCCGCCTCGGGACCTTCGATGCTCACGCCCATGCCGCGAAACGCATCCCGCGTGGCCAGGCAATCCAAGCCATCGAGAAAACCGCTTACCTCGGTCGTCCCCTCGGCCAGTGAGCCAAAGATGATGGCGCGATGGGAAATCGATTTGTCTCCGGGCACCCGAAACTCACCCTGCAAAGGACCGCCGCCGGATGCGATGTAATCAACAGTCATGGCTGCCTCAGTGTCGGAATGCATCGCGCGTCCGTTTGGCCTCGCGGAACACGGTTTCCAGCCGAGCCCCGTCGCCGGCGGCAATCGCCCGGGTCAGCTCATCCAGGTCGGCGCGGAAACGATCCAGGGTATCGAGCAGCGCCGGCGCATTGGTGAGACAGATATCCCGCCACATCACCGGATCGCTGCTGGCGATGCGGGTGAAATCGCGAAACCCGCCGGCGGCGTAGCGCAGCACCTCGGATTGGGCGTCCATCTGGGCCAGGGTATGCATCAGCGCAAAGGCCACCACATGGGGCAAATGGCTGGTCGCCGCCAGCATCTGGTCATGGGTGTGGGCATCCATTTCTTCCACCACCGCCCCGGCCGCCTCCCACATGGCGCGCACCGCAGCGATGGCGGCCGGACTGGACGCCTCCGTCGGCGTCAGGATGACCCGTCGCCCCTGGAACAGTTCGGGGAAAGCCGCCTCCACCCCACTGTTCTCCGTTCCGGCCACGGGATGACCTGGCACCAGCGTCGGCGGAAGCGCCCCGAAGACCGCCCGGGCTGTCTGCACGACGGCGCCCTTGGCACTGCCCACATCGGTCAGAATCGCATCGGAAGCCAAGTGATCGCGAATCGCCGCCATGACCTCTGCCATGGCCCCCATGGGCACCGCCAGCACCACCATGTCCGCGCCCGCGACGGCCTGAGCCAAGTCCAAGTCATAGCCATCGATCACCCCCAGCGCCAGCGCTCGCTCCAGCGTGGCCGCGTGGCGGCCTGCCCCAACGATCTGGCCGCAATGCCCGGCGCGGCGCAGGGCCAACGCCAGGGAACCACCAATGAGACCCACCCCGATCACGCACAGGCGACGTATCATGATTGCAGCAGCCGTCCCAGGGTTTCCAGAAAGCGGGCATTGTGCTCGGGCAATCCCACGCTGACCCGCAGCGACTCCGGCAGGCCGTAGCCAGCCACCGGGCGCACGATGATGCCGGAGTGCAGCAAACGCTGATTCAGATCGGCCGCATCGGGCACGCGGAAGGTGATGAAATTCCCCACTGAGGGAATGTACGGCAAGCCAAGCGCCGCAAGCCCCGTCGAGAGTTGCTTTAGGCCGGTGCGGTTGATGGCCACCGCCGCAGCCAGATGGTCGATATCGGCCAACGCAGCCCGCGCTGCGGCAAGCCCCAGGCTGTTGACATTGAACGGCTGGCGCAAGCGGTTCAGCAGATCAGCCAGGGCGGGATGGCTCACAGCATAGCCCACCCGCAGAGCAGCCAGCCCATAGGCCTTCGAGAAGGTGCGGGTTACCAGCAGATTGGGATAGCGCGCCAGCAGCCGGCAACCGTCAGGGTAGCCAGCTTGCTGCACGTATTCGAAATAGGCCTCATCCAGCACCACCACGACCTGGGGTGGCACGGCGCCCAGGAAGTTCTCCAGCGCGTCCCGATCGATCCAGGTGCCGGTGGGGTTGTTGGGATTGGCGATGAAGACCACGGCTGTGTTGCCATCCATCCGTTCCGCCATGGCTGCCAGATCGTGTCCGCAGGGCTGCGCGGCATCGGCGGGCAAGGCGGGCGCCACCCGGGCTTCGGCCCCCACCGCGCGCGTTGCCAAGGCATAGATGGCGAAGGCATGGGCCGACATCACCGCATTGCGTCCCGGCGCAAGGAATGCCTGAGCCACCAGATTGAGCAAGTCGTTCGAGCCATTCCCCAGGGTCACCTGGGCCGGCGCCACATCCAGATGATCGGCCAGCGCCTGCTTCAGGGCATGACCGCTGCCGTCGGGATACAGGGCCAAGCGGTCCAATTCAGCCTCAAGGACCCGGCGCACGCCCGGCGCGGGACCCAGCGGGCTTTCGTTGGACGCCAGCTTGATGATGTTGGCAATCCCCAGCTCCCGCTCCAGCTCCTCGATCGGCTTGCCCGGCTCGTAGGGCGCCAGATCGCGGACAGCCGGTAGGGCTTGCGCCAGGAAATCGGGATCGGGGTGCATGGATGTCTGTGCCTCGCTCATATCCTGTCAGCGTTCAGCCGACGGCCACCGGATAGGACCCCAAGCGCTTGACCCAGGCCGCTCGCTCGGTGAGCGCGGCCAGAGCAGCGGCCACGGCGGGATCCTGCGCGTGTCCTTCCAGATCCAGAAAGAAGTTGTAGTCCCATGGACCGCGCCGGGAGGGACGCGATTCGATGCGCGTCAGGCTCACCCCATGTTGGTGAAATGGCTCCAGCACCCGGAACAGCGCGCCGGGCCGATTGTCCACCGCCACCATCAGGGAGGTCTTGTCGCGCCCGGAGACCTCAGCGTCATCACGGGCGATCACCAGGAAGCGGGTGGTGTTGTCCGGCTCATCCTCGATGTTCTCAGCCAGAACATTCAGGCCATACAGCCGGGCCGCCTCACGGCTGGCCACGGCCGCGATCCCCGTTCCGGCGGCGACTTGTCGGGCCGCATCCCCATTGCTGGTCACCGCCCGGCGCGGAACTCCCGGCAGATGCCGATCCAGCCACTCCCGGCACTGGGCCAGGGATTGGGCATGACTGAGCAGTTCATTGATCTCCGTCACAGCCGTCACGCGGGCGAGCAGGCAATGGTGCACCGGCAGGACAA
>Ga0209851_1000266_pt1 | contig 10965 bp, 11 predicted proteins | sample GWRWT4_14Oct14_FD_187195 | JGI IMG/M metagenome (GOLD analysis project Ga0209851, IMG submission 187195) | Sand microcosm microbial communities from a hyporheic zone in Columbia River, Washington, USA - GW-RW T4_14-Oct-14 (SPAdes) (version 2) | ecosystem: Engineered > Artificial ecosystem > Sand... | reverse complement strand
TGACGGATTTAGTCATCGCGATCTGCGCCCTACCGAAATTGCGCAGATTGCCGGGCGCGCCGGGCGTTATCTGAACGATGGCACCTTTGGTACAACTGGCGATGCCGGACAGCTGGACGAAGAACTGATCGCGCAGGTTGAAAATCATCAGTTTGATCCATTGCGCAGCATCAAATGGCGTAATTCGGCCCTTGATTTTGGTAATGTTTCACGCCTGATCAGCAGTCTTGAAATAGAACCACCGATGCGCGGGCTTGGCCGCACACGGGAAAATTGTGATTTGACGGCATTGCGGCTGCTGGCCGCTGATGCGGAAATTGCCCGGATGGCCAGCGCGCCTGCTGCGGTAAAACGCTTATGGCAGGTCTGTCAGGTGCCGGATTTTCGCAAATTGGGGCCGGAACTGCATTCCCGGATGCTGGCAGAACTGTACCGTCATTCCATGAGTGATGCGGGCGTCCTGCCCGTAGATTATCTGGCGCGCCACGTCGATAGGCTTGACCGGACCGATGGGGACATAGATACATTGTCCACCCGCGTCGCGCATATCCGTACCTGGACCTTTGTGGCCAACCGTTCTGGCTGGCTTTCTGATTCTAGCTATTGGCGAGAGCGTACGCGCGCGATAGAAGATAGATTATCAGATGCACTGCATGAACGATTGACCCTGCGCTTCATTGACCGCCGCACCAGCGTGTTGATGAAACGGCTACATCAAAAGGAAGAGCTAATGGCTTCGCTCACCGCTGAGGGCGATGTAATGGTGGAAGGCGAATTTGTTGGCCGTCTGGACGGCTTTCGATTTTCAGCTGACCCAAGTGTGGATGGCATTCATGCGCACACCTTGCGCAATGCCGCCGCACAGGCATTACAGGGCGAAATTGGCGGCGCGCGCCTTCCTCTGGATCGTCATGCGCGCATCGATGATGGCAAGATCATCGCCGTTGGCGATGATGGATTAATCCGCTGGGAAGGCATGGTTGTCGCAAAGCTGTGCCCGGGCCAGGAAATACTGACACCGCGCGTCGAACTGATCGCCGATAGCGATCTGCTTTCCGGGCCTGCCGAAACGGCTGTGCGCGAGGCGTTGGAAGCCTGGCTGATGCGGCGCATTCGCACTGTGCTGGAACCGCTGATTGCATTGCGGGATTCCACAGAACTGACCGGCGCCGGCAAGGGATTGGCCTTTCAACTGGTCGAAACCCTGGGACTGCTGCCGCGCGCCGGGGTCGCCAGTTTCGTGAAAAATGTCGATCAGGCCGAACGCGGCAAATTGCGCAAGCTGGGTGTGCGCTTTGGTGAACAGTTCATCTATATGCCTGCGCTGATCAAGCCAGGCCCCGCCGCGATGAAGCTGCGGCTATGGCGCGTCAGTTCACGCATTGAAATCCCCTTGAGCATTCCTGCGGCGGGCCTGTCATCTGTGCCCGTTGATCCGGCAATGCCTGGCGGGTTTTATCTGACGGTGGGCTATGGCGTATGCGGGCCGCGCGCCATTCGCATTGATATGTTGGAGCGTCTGCTGGTGCAGTTACGCCAGAAAAACATGGCAGGACCGTTCCCGTTAACCGCGCAATTATGGTCGCCGGTTGGCTGCGGCGTGGGGGATTTTGAAGCGGTCATGCGCGCGCTGGGTTATGCGCCCATCAGCGCAGAGGCCGCCGCGGCCGCCGCACAGCCTGAAATGGCCGAAATGGTCGTCGAACCCGCAAACGCGCCGGAAGCCGTGGCCGAAGAACAGCTTGCCATGGCGTTGGAAGAACCGGCCGCCGCTGAAGCGCTGGAACCAGTGGAAGAAAATCTGGAGCTTGATTTTCCACCCGTCCCCGAAGAGACACCGGATACACAGGACACACAGGACACACAGGATACACAGACTGGCGCGCCATACAATGCGGGCCCGCCGCAAGTCCTGTGGAAGTTTCAGCCCCCGCGCCGCAGCCATGCGCCCCGGCAGGCCAAGCCAAAACGCGAAATTATCATTCCACAACGTAAGGCGCCGAAGCGCGAAATCAGTGAAACGCGCCTGCTGGATCCCGCCCTCGCGCAGGCCCGTGAAGCAGAAAAAAACAATGCGCAAAACAGAAATAAATCCAGGCCCAAAACAAAGCCTGCGAAACCGCAGGGCAACATAAAATTGACCAGCAAACCATCAGAACATGAAGCGCGCGTGCAAAAAGCCCGCCCGCAGGCGGTGGACAAGCCGATAGATCCGGATTCGCCTTTTGCGAAACTGCAAGCCCTGAAGGAGCGCATGCAGAAATCAGCCTAACCATGACGGAGGCCCATGACTGGAACCAGCAACTCCTATCCTGAATCCTTTGAAAACTGTCTGCGTATCGATAAATGGCTGTGGCATTCCCATTTTTTTAAAAGCCGTTCCGCCGCTGCCAGGTTTGTCGCGAGTGGAAAAGTACGCGTCAATCGGCGCGCGGTTACCAAGACCGCCTATGCGCTGCGTCATGGCGATGTTCTGACCTTTATGTGGCGCGATGGCGTTGCCGTCATCCAGGTGCAGTCTCTTGGCAAACGGCGTGGGCCACCCGCCGAAGCGCGAAGCCTGTACCACGATCTTTCCGACCTCCCTCTTACTCCACAGCTTGCACAGCCTTCACCGCCCATGCTAGATCGTGCCTATGGTCAATCGGATATTAGCTCTGTTCACGCGGCAACCGGGTAGGGACACCGCGCAAAAAGCCGTTCATACGAGCGAAGAAAAGCATATTGCCGTAGTGGCGCTTCTGGTTGAGGCCGCGAGCCTTGATGGCAATTTCGGCGTGTCAGAACAGGCCGCTATCCGGAGCATTGCGGCGGATCGTTTTGGGCTCAGCGACGAAGAGGTCGCCACATTGTTCGCACTGGCCAGCCAGCGGCAGGACAGCTCAAATCAACTGTTTCGATTTACCCACGAAATCAATCAGTCCTATGCCCCCGAAGAACGGGTGGAAGTAGTGGAAATGTTGTGGGAAGTCGTTTATGCAGACGGGGTTTTGCATGATTACGAGGCCAATCTGCTGCGCAGGATTGGCGGACTGATTTATGTATCGGACATGGATCGCGGCAATGCCCGCAAGCGGGTTATGACGCGATTAGGAATAGAATGATCAAATGCCGCCAGTTAACCTGGTTATGGCGTGATTTAGGGAGATTTGGATGACTTATATCGTCACAGAGGCCTGTATTAAGTGCAAATTCATGGACTGCGTGGAGGTCTGCCCGGTGGACTGTTTCTACGAGGGCGAGAATATGCTGGTGATCCATCCCGACGAATGCATAGATTGCGGCGTCTGTGAACCGGAATGTCCCGCCGAAGCCATCGTCCCCGATACCGAACCGGGTCACGAGAAAATCGCCGGTGTGAACCGCGAATATGCCCTGAAATGGCCCAATATTACAGTTGCGGGCACCCCCCCGGACGATGCCGAGGACTTTAAGGGCCAGGAAGGCAAGTTCGACAAATATTTTAGCCCGAAACCCGGCCATTAACGCCAGTTGAGCCGGGCCGGCTAAAATACGCGCCCGCCCGTATTTTTTTGCGTTATCAACCAGTTCTTAGGAAAAATCAGGCACTGTGTGCCGTGAATTTATCCAAGAGGGCGGGGAAAGTCGATGGCGCAATTTAAAACTCGGCCGTTTAGCGCCGAGATCCAACTCATGAAACAGACAAATGGTGCGGCCTCATCTTTTGATGAGGTCAGGTTCAAGGAACGGCGTCCGGCCGCTTTTTCTGGCCAGACTGAAATTCTGGCGGCCATCGCCGAATTACGCGAAGAATTATTCAGTAAATCGGGCGATAAAGGCGCTAACACCGCGATGGCCTCGGTCACCGATAAAATGCTGGAGGCGCATGGCCGCGACATTGAAGACGCCAAAAAACTCAAAGCCGAAATTGACGCGCTGTCTTCCGCCATCGACACAACAAAGCGCGAAATCGCCGCTATGCGCTACAAGGACGTGAATAAATATGAACGGATCACCGATGTCACCTACGAATTGGATGAGGTGGTTCAGGATACGGAGCGCGCCACAGAAAATATTCTGTCCAGTTGTGAAGAGATAGAAAAACACATTGACGCCATTGAATTGAATGCCAGCTCAGCCGAGGAACGTGCCGAAATTGCCGAATTGGCGCAAAAAGTCGTCAAAATTTACGAAGCCTGCAATTTTCAGGATATTACCGGCCAGCGCATTACCAAAGTGGTCAACACCCTGAAGTTCATCGAAGAACGCCTGGATGTGATGATGAGTATCTGGGGCGGACAGGAAGAATTCGAGGCCATCGAAATATCGGAAAAAGCGGTCGGGCATGAAGATGATTTACTGCTCAATGGTCCCGCGCGTGAGGGCAGTGACAGCGTCAGCCAGGATGATATAGACGCCCTGTTTGATTAGCCGCCACGCCAGTTGGCGGGGCGCTTGGCGAGCCAGGCGCTCAACCCCTCCTGATAGTCGGGATGTGTGACGGCCTCATTCAGAAGCCGTTCGGAATCCGCCACCGCCGCCGCCACGGAACGATGCTGATCGGCATAGATCTGCTGTTTGGTCATGCGCAAACTGCCAGGGGCGGATTTTTCAGCCAGCATTTCTGCATAGGCAACCACATGCGGCATCAGCGCATCCGCCGCCAGCACCTTGTTCAGCATGCCCATTTGCAGCGCTTCTTCGGCCAGGAACACCCGGCTGGACAGCAGAATGTCCTGCGCATGGGTCAGCCCCACAAGACGCGGCAGCACCCAGGACAGGCCAAATTCCGCCGGAAAATTAAACCGCCCATGCGCCGCCGTGAATTTTGCCCCCGCCACGGCAAAACGCAAATCCGCATAACAGGCCAGCACCAGGCCGATGCCCGCCGCCGCGCCATTGATGGCCGCAATCACCGGCTTGCTCAGCCCGAAATGATAGGCGAAAGTCGCGTCAAATTCGGGCCGCACACCATAGCCGGGGGTGGCGATATCTTCAGATGTTCCGGCGTCATAGCGGCCCTTTTCCGAATGGCCCTCCAGCGCGGCGGTATCGGCGCCTGCGCAAAATGCGCCCCCCGCCGGATCGCCAGTTATGATTATCACCCGCACCGCTTCGTCTGCCTCGGCCATGGCCAGCGCCCAGCGATATTCGGTGTGCATGCGCCCGGTCCAGGCATTCATCCGCCTGGGGCGCGATAGGGTGATCACCGCCACCTGATTTTCCACCTGGCAGCGGAGTGTCTTGAGTTCCATGTCCTATCCCTATAATACAGAATCCTGCGCATAACTCCGTCAGCCGAGGAAGCCCATGCCCGAAGATAAGCGCCTAACTTCCATCCCAAGCCTTGCCGCTGTCAAGCTGGATACGCCGCCTGACCGGGTGTTTGCGGATGAAAAGCCGCAGACAGATTTCAAATTCGGCGCGGAAACCGTGCGCGTGTTTGACGATATGGTCAGCCGCTCGGTACCCTATTACGATGAAATGCAGCGCATGACCGCGGAACTGGCCCGTGATTTTGCGCAACCCGATACGCGGCTTTATGATCTGGGCTGTTCCACTGCCACGACGCTGGCCATGTTGCACTATTCGGTAGACCCCAGCGTGCAGTTTGTGGGCGTAGATAATTCGCCCGAAATGCTGGGCAAGGCGCGCGAGAAACTGGATGGTCTGGGCATCACGCGGCCGGTGGAACTGATGCTGTCCGATATCGAAAAAATGCCGCCGCTGCATGACGCCAGCGTGGTGGTGATGAACCTCACATTGCAATTTGTGCGCCCGCTGCACCGCGAACGTCTGGTGAAACAGATTTATGACGGCATGACGGGACGCGGCGCTTTCATACTAATCGAAAAGCTGACCGTTTCAGACAGCGATCTGAACCGGCTGTTCATCAATTATTATTATGACATGAAGCGGCGCAATGGCTATTCCGAACTGGAAATTTCGCAAAAGCGCGAAGCGCTGGAAAATGTGTTGATCCCCTACCGGCTGGAAGAAAATGTTGAACTGCTGAAGGGCGCGGGCTTTCGCAGCGTCGAGATGTTTTTCCGCTGGTATAATTTCTGTGGCCTCGTCGCCGTCAAGTGAATGCCGCTGTCATAATGATGATCATGTATCCTGTGCCAGCCGGGGCACCCGATATATGATACCAACGGCCTGATGAACAGACCCGTTGTGTCATTCTGAGCGACCCGCTGCGCCAGCGCAGCGGGTCGCTCAGAATGACGGGTCAGGGCGTAGGGCCGCTGGTATAAGTCAAATCCACACACCGCCCGCATTCGACGTGAAGCCGAGGCATTGATAGGCCGCATCCACCAGCCCCTGGCCGCGTTCGTTCAACAGCGCGCCATTGCCGCCCATCCGGTTCATGGTATAGCCGAATGACAGGCCGCATCCGGGATCGGCAAAGCCGATGCTGCCGCCAGCGCCAACATGCCCGAATGCGCGTTCGCTCAGCAGCATGCTGCCGGTCAGTGGCCGCTTGCGATTGTCCATCGACTTCATAAAGCCCAGCGAGAAGCGCGTAGGCATGCACAGGGTTTCATCATAATGCGTCGCCATGGCAACCTGGCCCATCCGCGCCACCGCATCGGCGCTGACAAGTTTCACGCCGCGCGCCGTACCGCCGCAGGCCAGCGGCGCATACATGACCGCCAGTCCCCGCGCATTGGTAATCCCGTTTGCCGCGCCGATTTCCGACGCATGACAATCGCGCCGGTTCGGATTAAAACCGCCATCATTGAATAAAAACAGCGCCGGGATCGAGCTTCGGTCTGCCAGCGCCACTTCGGCCAGCGGCCCCAGCGGATCCCCCTTGGCGGGGCGAAACTGAATAATCGGGCTGACCCGCGCCTCGATCAGTTCCGGCGCGCCAATCCAGAAATCAATGCCCAGCGGTTTGGCCACTTCATCGCGGAAAAAAGTACCGAGCGATTTGCCCGACACCCGGCGCACCAGTTCACCCACCGTCCATCCAAATGTCAGCGCATGATAGCCGTGCCGCTTACCCGGTTCCCAGAACGGGGCCTCGTCCGCCAGCCGTTCGCACATTAAATCCCAGTCATTGACTGCGCCCTTGGCCAGCGGTTCGCGCACGACGGGTACGCCCACACTATGATCCAGCATCATCCGCACCGTGGCCTTTTCTTTGCCATTACGCGCAAATTCCGGCCAGTATTGGGAAACCGGCGCATCCAAATCCAGCAGGCCCCGGTCCACCAGAATATGGGCGCACAGGGCCGTTGCCCCCTTGGTGGAAGAAAACACGATCGACACTGTATCTGCGTTCCAGGCTGCCGACGCATCCGGCACCACCCGGCCGCCCCATAAATCCACGACGGTTTCGCCGTTCAATGTTACGCAAACAGATGCCCCCAATTCATCGAACTCGGAAAAGTTTGCAGCGAAGCGATCCGCTACTGACTTGAAGCGCGGATCAAACTGACCTGCCATCCGTCCGCCCGGCACCATCTGTTCCAGTTTCTGCATACCACCCTCTCTTGTTATTGTTCTTTCAGGCTACTCAACCAGGCCTGTATCGAAGCCGTCAATGCTAACGGCATTTTTTTGCGCACGATAGGCCTGTAATTCTTCCGGAGTTTTCTTCTCGGCCCATTGCAAAAGGACCGGACGTTCCCGTTTCAGTTCATATTCCGGCACGGCATAGCCGCATGAGGTTTGCACACTGTTGATATCAAACAGCATGATTTGCCGCGTACCCGTAATGGCCGGAAACTTGCCGGTCAATTCATCCCATTCCGGCGCACCGGGCCGCACGGCGCGGCCCTTGCCGTACAGCCGCAGGATCAGCGCCCGGTGATCAAAGCTGCAAAACATGATGGTGGCGCGCCCATCGGCCTTGAGATAGGCCGCCGTTTCATTGCCGCTGCCGGTCAGGTCCAGATAGGCGGCCTGATTCGCGCCAAGACAGCGAAACGTGTCCATGCCCTTGGGTGACAGGCTGATACGCCCGGTGGCGGCCGCCGTGGCGATGAAAAACAGTTTCTGTTCCGCAATGAAGCGTTGCAGATTTTCAGGTATATGGTCAAAAAACTCAGCCATGCGCCCTCCGTTTAGTTGCGCCCCGTCAGCAGCACCAGTTTACCTGTTACCTTGCGTTGCGCCAGAAGGTTCAACGCCATGGCCACGCATCATTTCTTGTTCATCCTGTCACGTCCTCGTCGTCCAAGCCACGATCTAGTTGCTCTGATACAGACAATCGTCCAGCAAAGAAGTCTGTGACGCGTTGCGAAATAGCTTCCGCCGTTAATGGGTTGTTCGCTAGTTTAATCGAAAAATCACGACCAGGGTGCAACACGTCCCATGACGAGCGGTATTGGGTGGCGCGCCGTCGTCCAGGGTCTTTATTGCCAAATCCATCAATGACACGATTCCATAACGGCTGAAATTTCTCAATCACTACGTTTTCACCAAGTGGAATCCAGATATCGTCGACTGTCAGTGCCCGATAGTGGAAGTCCGCTAAATCCAGATTACTTGCTTGTTCCACCGACGCAGCGTGTTGTCGGAGCCTGTCACGCAGCGCGGTTCCCTTTCCCGCATCAAAGCCGAGACCTCCCTTGCGAGCACCTCTCGGTACGGCCTTCCCGACATAGATTGGTTGCTCGAAACGATTGCCCACATTTCGAGCCGTGAGCGGTGCATAGAGCGCGAAGTCACCTGTGTAGTAAATTGCGTAGATCCCAGCGCCTACAAGGTGGCTGGTGGCGCTCAATAGACTCACTGTCACGCGCAAGAGTGACTCAGCAACACTTTCTCCAAGATTCTCCTTGGCGAGCGGGTTATATGGTTCTTTTTTACTCAAAGAGAACATCCAGTAGCTTGCACAAATTGCAAAGAATTATTCATGCCACAATTCTCCATTTTCAAGCGGCAACACGACCGCATAGGCGTGGATTGTGTGCCGCGCGCAATGCGGCTGCCACCGAGGCCGCGATTACCTCAGCCAAACGCACTGGCACGGCATTACCAATCTGCCGCATGGTTTCCGTCCATGAACCGCAGAAAACATAATCATCAGGAAATGTTTGCAGCCGTGCCGCCTCGCGCACGGTGAAGTAACGCACCGTGCCATCCGGTCGTAACAACATATTTTCCCCACCGGGAACCCCATGGTCGCCTGCCTTCAATGTCTTGGCTGGTTCATCTAACGGACTGCCGGTATGCCCTGGATAGCTGCGCGCCCCTGGAATAAAGACGTGATTTGTGAAGCTACTCTGCTGATACTTTTCGGGGTCCGGCAGATCGGTAATCACATCACGTACCGTGCCCCAAGGCTGCCCCAGTGAGAACATATTTTTATCGCGTAAACGCGCGATCTGTGAAGCAAGTCTGGGTGTCAACAATGGGCGCCTTCGCTTGGCCACTCGATGCCGCTCCCAATAGTCTCCCGTTCCCCATTGATCCCACAGGAGTGCCGCTTCTGAATGTGTCGGATCAGGAAAGGTCCATTCGACGGGAATATCTGACCGAAAGCCAACCAAAAATACCCGCTCGCGCCGTTGTGGCACGCCATAATCGGCTGCATTCACCAGTTGATACACTACGTTATAGCTGGCCGACGACTGGTTGCGAGCGTGATGACGCTCCAATCGTGAACGGTGTTGTTCCCAGTTTTCACCACGGCGGCGCTCCAGTTCTGGGTGCCTCATCTGCATGAGAATGTATTCGAAGTAGGATGTGAAGCTTTGCCGCAACAACCCTTTAACATTCTCAAAGATAAACGCCTTGGGTTGCAGCACTCGAACAGCCCGCACGGCTTCGGGAAACATATCCCTTTCATCCATCTGACCGCGATGTTTCCCCCCAAGTGAAAAAGGCTGACATGGAGGTCCGCCTGAAACCACCACCACATCGCCGCCAATAGCGGCGTAGTCGAAGGCACGAGCATCGCACTCGAACAGTGGCCAATGCTCCATGTCCTTCACGTGATTACGCTGATTGTGGCGAAAGGTCTTACAGGAATTGTAATCCCACTCGACAACTGCTGCATGGTTGAAACCAGCACGTCCCATACCCAGTGCCAGTCCACCAGCGCCAGCAAACAGCTCAACGCTACGCATCCAGAAACCTCTTGATCCGGCTCACCACCCGTGCCGTATCACTTAGCTGGCATTCCCAAATCGTCATTACCCCCCATCCTAATTTTCGTAGTTCATGCAAGTTCCGAGCATCACGCTCAACATTCCCTTCAAGCTTGGGTAGCCAAAAATCGATCCGCGACTTCGGTAGCCTAGCCAATGCGCCGTCTATGTGCCGATGCCAGAAACAGCCATGAACAAAAATAACTCTTCTACGTGCAGGAAACACCAAGTCTGGGGTGCCCGGCAAGTCGCGCCGATGCAGCCGGTAGCGATAACCTAAACCATGCACCAACCGCCGCACGAGTAGTTCCGGTTTGGTGTCCTTGCCACGCACCAGCGCCATACGTTTAGAGCGTTGCCTAGCACCGAGCGTGTCCATTCGCTCGTCCTTTCACCCGCCATCACACAATGGCCAATAATTGCCCTCGATTAACGCCCCGGAGACTTTCTATTGCTTGCTAATGAATTCCTGCAGATTTTCAGGTATATGGTCAAAAAACTCAGCCACATTACTCTCCAGCCTAGCTGCGCCCGGTGGTCAGCACCAGCTTACCCGTAACCTTGCGCGCCGCCAACAGATTCAGCGCCGTCGCCACGTCTTTCAGCGGATAGGTTCCCGTCACCAGCGGCTTCAGTCTGCCCGCCACATAATATTGCAGCAATTCATCATTGCGTTTCTGGAAATGCGCAATGTCGCGTTCAATGCTTGCGCCCCAGAACACGCCGACAATCTGACAGCTTTTCAGCAAGGTCAGATTAAGCGGAATTTTGGGAATTTCGCCATTGGCGAAGCCGACCACCAGAAAACGCCCGCCCCAGCCGATGGCGCGCAGCGCGGCCTCGGAATAATCGCCGCCGACCGGATCATAAATCACATCCGCGCCCTTGCCGCCGGTCA
>Ga0209851_1000264_pt1 | contig 10967 bp, 8 predicted proteins | sample GWRWT4_14Oct14_FD_187195 | JGI IMG/M metagenome (GOLD analysis project Ga0209851, IMG submission 187195) | Sand microcosm microbial communities from a hyporheic zone in Columbia River, Washington, USA - GW-RW T4_14-Oct-14 (SPAdes) (version 2) | ecosystem: Engineered > Artificial ecosystem > Sand... | reverse complement strand
TGGCCGACATAGGCTTGGGCCTGCGCGACGAGGCCAGCTTGGCTGTGCTGACAGATGACGTACTCAAGAGCAGCGAGATCGAAGGCGAACACCTGAACGTGGCTTCGGTGCGTTCTTCCATCGCCCGCCGTCTGGGCGTGGACATCGGCTCACTAGCCCCCGTTGACCGCCATGTCGAAGGGGTAGTGGAAATGGTGCTCGATGCCACGAGCAACAGCGCGCAGCCCCTCACCGTAGAACGCCTCTTCGCATGGCACGCTGCGCTGTTTCCCACAGGCTATTCCGGTCTCAGCAAGATCAGCACCGGCACGTGGCGCGATGACGCGCATGGGCCTATGCAAGTGGTCTCAGGCCCAGTGGGGCGTCAGAAGCTGCATTACCAAGCGCCCCCTGCCGAGTGCCTGGCATCCGAAATGGATGGCTTCCTGTCCTGGCTGAATGACCCCAAGACCATGGAGCCAGCCTTGATCCGCGCCGGGCTGGGGCATCTGTGGTTTGTTACCCTGCATCCCTTTGATGATGGCAACGGCCGCATCGCCCGAGCCATCGGTGATCTGCTGCTGGCCCGCGCAGATGGCAGCCCACAGCGTTTCTATAGCTTGTCGGCGCAGATTCAGCGCGAGCGCAAGGCCTACTACGACATTCTGGAGCGCGCGCAAAAGGGCGCGCTGGAGGTAACGGAGTGGCTGTTGTGGTTCTTCCAGATGCTGAACGAGGCCGTGAGTCACTCCCATGGCATGCTGGACACAGTGCTGGTGAAGGCGCGTTTCTGGCAGCGGCAGCAAGGCGCCACTTTGAACGCACGTCAGCTCAAGGTACTCAACCGGCTGCTGGATGGGTTTGAAGGCAAGCTCACCACCCGTAAGTGGGCAACGCTGGCGAAATGTTCTTCCGATACCGCGTTGCGAGATATCAACGAGTTGCTTGAGCGGGGCGTGCTGCAACGCTCAGGATCGAGGGGGCGCAGTACCAGCTATGAGTTGACGATCTACTGAGGTGGGTGCACTCCCGGGCTCAGCGCGAGGCTGTGCCTGCCCCTTCCAGAGCCTGGCGGGCCGATGCAGAACGGCAGCATCGGGCGTATCCCGCCGGCCCGATTCGCCGAACTGCATCGCCAGCGCGCTGGCCGTTATGTTGGCGCGCCGTTGTGTTGTCGATACAGGTGTCGTTGGAAGCCCACGAACACCTGCCTTACTTGATCCGGCCTGCCCAGTTCGGCAAAGGCGTCAGTCAGCGCGCGGTACTTGAGCTGCAGCAGCGGCGACAGCTTCTCCGTGTCGAGTTCCTCCACCCCCTGCTTGACGTACTGCGCCAGCACGAAATCGACGAAGGCCTGCTGCTTGTCGGTGAGTTCGGCCGCGGCCGCTGTCGCTGAGTGCGCCGCCGCAGCGCGCTCAGCCCTCGCGACCGGCTCGGCCGCGAACGCCACGTAGGCCAGTACGTCGAACAGGTCGCTGTTCTCGGCCTCGATGATCTTCTGCATCTCGGCCAGCGGTTCCCGGCCGAAGCCCTTGTCGGCCAGACCCGCCAACAGCGTTTTGCGGGTGTCCGGCGCGCTCCAGATGCGCCGCAATTCGTCCTCGTCCTTGAAGAACTCGGGCAGGGTGCCGTACAGCACTTCCAGGAACTGCGCCGCCGACATTGGCCTGCCGTCCGCGCTCCAGAACGATGTGGCCGACATGTGCTGAATCTTGCGTTCCTTGCCATCGGCCAGCTTGATCTTGATCTTTGCCGGCCGGGGCTCGCGCATCGCTTGCTCGCCGGTCGGGCCGTAGCCGGGCGCGCGTTCGCCGCTGTCTGAAACGCGGTCCTTGGGCGGTTCTGGCTCCAATGGCTCGCCATCCCACTCAGGGTCAGCGAAGTGGTGGTGGGCCTTCACGAAGTCGTAGATGGTGAAGTAGTCCTTGCCGTCGTACAGACGCGTGCCGCGGCCGATGATTTGCTTGAACTCGATCATCGAGTTGATGGGCCGCAGCAGCACGATGTTGCGCACATTGCGCGCGTCCACGCCGGTGGAGAGCTTCTGCGACGTGGTCAGGATCGTCGGGATGGTCTTTTCGTTGTCCTGGAAGTCGCGCAGGTACTGGTCGCCCAGCGCGCCGTCGTTGGCTGTCACCCGCACACAGTAGAGCGGGTCGGTGCTGGTCTTGGTCTGGTTGATCAGGTCGCGCACCGCCAGCGCATGGGCCTGGGTGGCGCAGAACACGAGCGTCTTCTCGCGCTGGTCGATCATCTCCATCATGATCCTGACGCGGTAGACCTCGCGCGCCTTGATCTCGATGATCTTGTTGAAGTCCTTCTCTTCGTAGCGCTTGCCGGCCTCGATGGCGCCTTCGACCACCTGGTCGTCGGGCGTGTAGACGTACTCGTCCAGCGTGGTGGCGATCTGCCGGACCTTGAACGGCGTCAAGAAGCCATCGTTGATGCCTTCTTTCAGTGAGTAGCTGTACACCGGCTCACCGAAATAGGCATAGGTGTCGACGTTGTCGCGACGCTTGGGCGTGGCCGTCAGGCCCAACTGCACGGCCGGCGCAAAGTAGTCGAGGATGTCGCGCCAGCTGCCTTCGTCGTTGGCGCCGCCGCGATGGCATTCGTCGATGACGATGAAGTCGAAGAAGTCCGGCGGGTACTCGCCGAAGTAGGGCGACGGCTGCCCATCCTTCGGCGGGCCGCTCATGAAGGTCTGGAAGATGGTAAAAAAGATGCTGCCGTTCTTGGGCACCCGACCTTTCTTGCGAATGTCCGCCGGATCAATCCGCACCAGCGCATCGTCGGGAAACGCCGAGAACGCGTTGTAGGCCTGATTGGCCAGAATGTTGCGGTCAGCCAGAAACAGGATGCGCGGGCGGCGGGTAGGCTCCGCACGGCTCTTCCAGTCCACCAGGTTCCAGCGGCTCTGGAACAGCTTCCAGGCGAGTTGGAACGCGATGAAGGTCTTGCCCGTGCCAGTGGCCAGCGTCAGCAGGATGCGGTCGCGGCCGGCCTCGATGGCCTCCAGCACCCGCGTGATGGCGATGTCCTGATAGTAGCGCCCCTGCCAGGCGCCGCCCTTGTCCTCGAAAGGCACGGCAGCGAAGCGGTCGCGCCAGGCGTTCACCTCCGCGAAGGTCAGCTTCCACAGTTCGTCGGGGCTTGGGAAGGTGGCCAAGTCGCCTTCGACGCCGGTGGCCATGTCGATGCCGTAGATCGCCTGGCCGTTGGTGGCGAACGCGCTCCGCACCGCCAGCTTCGCGGCGTAGCTCTTGGCCTGGCCGACGCCTTCGGTGTGTGGCTTGTCCCAGGCCTTGGCCTCGATCACGGCCAGCTTGGTGTTGCGGTAGACGAGCACGTAGTCGGCAATCTCGGCCTTGGCCCGCGCGCCCTGGCCGCCGCTGCCCTGTAGTCGGCCCAGCGTGATGCCGTGCTCGCGCAGGACGCGGCTGCCCTCGACCACGCCCCAGCCGGCGGCCTTCAGGGCGGGGTCGATGTGCTCAGCGCGGGTTTCGGCTTCGTTCATCTCGCGCCGCTCAGTGTTCTGCCGATGCCGGGGCTGGGTCGGTGAAGTACAGCTCGACCAGCGCCGTCGTCCAGGTGGCGACGCCAGTGCCGAAGAAGTCCCGGTCCTCGGTCCAGATGGGGCAGTTCAGCAGCAGGGCGCAGGCCAGCACCGGCCAGTCATCCGGATCGCGTGGGCCGACGCGCGCCAGTGCCGCCGACTTCATGGTCTCGTACTCGGCGTGATCCACGGCCTGCACAGCCGTTTGCACCGCCGTCAGCTTGTCAAGCGACGCCTGCAGCGCGCGCAGCTCACCGCGCTTGGTCAGCACCGCGGCCAGGTGCTCGCGCACATCGTCGAACGCCACATCCGGCGCGAGGAAGGTCACTTGCGGTGCGAAGTCTTCGAGCAATCGGGTCACCCTGCGGCCGAGCACGGCGCGCATCAGCACGTTCGCGTCCAGGACGATGGTGCGCGGTGTCACGCCGGTTTGCGTCGGCGTGCTGCTGCGTCTTTGCGCAGGGCGTCGAAGTCTCGAACGGCGGCTTCGACCTCGTCCTCGGTTAGCGACATGATGGCTTGCAGCTTGTCTGCAGCATCACGCAGTGCCTGCAGATCGGCCTGGGCGGGGCGGGCGGTGGGTATGAAATAGCCCACGGTCTGGCCGTGCCGCGTGACCGCCACGGGCTGCTTGTTGTCGATGAACTCGGCCAGGCCGGCGCGGAACTCGCGGATGCCGACAGACTTGGTTTCCATGGGATGCTCCAGCCAGTGGGCGACGTGCCCAGGAGTCGAATTGTGAATCAATGTGTACACATGAGCAAGCGATGCCGGTGGCCATGTCGATGCCGTAGATCGCCTGACCGACGCCTTCGGTGTGTGGCTTGTCCCAGGACTTCGCCTCGATCACGGCCAGCTTGGTGTTGCGGTAGACGAGCACGTAGTCGGCGATCTCGGCCTTTGCCCGCGCGCCCTTGCCGCCGCTGCCCTGCAGACGGCCCAGCGTGATGCCGTGTTCGCGCAGGACGCGGCTGCCTTCGACCACACCCCAGCCGGCGGCCTTCAGGGCGGGGTCGAGGTGCTCGGCGCGGGTTTCGGCTTCGTTCACGTGCCTTGCCTCAGGCGGTGAACATGGCTTGCAGGGTCTGCAGCACAGCGGCCAGGGTGGGCGCGCGCAGCACGCCGAGGCGCTTGACCAGGCGCACTCGGTCCAGGGTTCGAATCTGGTCGAGCACGATCAGCCCCTGCTTGCCCTGGAACCTGAGCGGCACGCGGAACGCGGCCGGTCGTGAGCCCGTGGTCATGGGCGCGACGATCACCGTCCGCAAATGCGTATTCATGTCGTCGGGCGACACCACCACACAAGGCCGGGTCTTCTGAATCTCGCTGCCCACGGTCGGGTCGAGCTGGGCGAGCCAGATCTCACCGGTCTTCATCACCAGACCAGATCGGCGTCGCCCTCGTTGGCCAGATCAGGCCAGACCAGCGCATCGGCACCCTCGGACGCCAGGCGCCGCGCGTCGTCGGCCCAACCCGCGCGCGGGTTGGAGCGGATTGCGCGAATCTCGATCACGCCATCGCGCACCTGCAGGTCGGCCGTGGCCCCCAGGCCCAGCTGCGCCAGGATCGGCTTGGGGATGAGAACGCCCTGCGAGTTGCCCATCTTGCGAATTGTCACTTCCATGCCTCGAACCTCCACGTGGTAAGCACAATGTTAGCACTCAGGCAGCCCGCCCGATATGCGCCCACGGCCGTACCGCGATCCGACCAGGCTCCTGGAGCGTCAGAGGGCGCCAGTGAAGGCCTGGTGGAGCAGGGAACGCTTCAGTTCGTCGAGGGCGCCGAGCTTTCGCTCGAAAATTCCTTGCAGCGCTTCACTTTGCTCTGTTAGCGCGTCCAGGCCTTTCACGACTTGCTGTTGCTCTTCCACCGTGCCGGGGATCGGGATGGGAATGGAGTTCAGCGCCTTCTGGGTCAGCTTCGGCTGAGCAGCGCCAGTGATGTATTCGTCGAGGGGAATGCTTTCCAAGAAGAACTCGGTGAACCTCTGCGTCGCCATGTGGCCGAACTTGAGGATGTGGGCGTGGTTGTTGACCCAATAGCGGCCAGAGGCTGAGAAGGCAATTGGCGTAGACCGTGCGAGCAAGTTCGCACCATCCTCGGAGATCAACAGCGTGTCACCCTCGAAGATGTAGTCAGCCACGTAGTCCACGATGCCCGACGCGCCGTAGTAGGGAAACTCGCCAGGCTTCCTGTCGCTCTTGGTGATGGGCACCCGCCTGCTGTCAAGGTTCGTTGAAATCTGGTCAAGGGTTCTTGTCGGCCAGTGTTCGGCGCCCTGCAAGAACACGCTTTTGGCATGGCTCTGGAACAGCTCGCGGGCGTTCTGCAGGTTCTTCTCGGCGTTGGCCTTGGCGGTAGCGATGCCCTCGAAGGCTTCGTCGAGGATGGCGACGATACGGCGCTGTTCCCGCAGCGAAGACGGGTAGCCAATCACTATCGGATTGAGGTTTGCTCGCGTGATTTGGGGTTGCGCGGCGCCAGTGATTGCTGGGCCAAGATCCACTCCGCCCCGAAACAGGTACTCGAGGAAGCGAAGGTCTATCTCATCTGTCTTTGGCCGAACAACCATGGAGTTTCCGGTGATCCATGACCTCGGTTCGGAAATGTTCACGGACCCGCACGTCGCTCCTCGGCAAGTAATCAGGAGTTGCGGATCCTCGTGGTTGAAGCGGTCGTAGCGCCCGATCACCCCGTTCGCCCCGTAGACCGGATACGGCCCCCCAGGGACCAACTCCTTTGAGGTGATAGTCGTTGGTTGGTACATGTCGCACGCTTCTTGAAGCGTACTTGTGATCCATCCCTCTCTCACAGCAACTCCCGAATCGCCACCAGTACTTCCGCGCTCTCGGCATCCAGCGCGGCGATCTCGTCGAGGATGTCTTGCGGCGTGCGCAGCGCGACCTGGTCGCCGCCGTTCGGGTTCTTGACCGACAGGTCGTAGGTCGCGGCTTCGATGCTGGCCACATCCACCGACCAGCTCTGCGCCGAATCGGCAAAGGTCTTCTGCCGCGCGATGAAATCGACCAGATCGTCGTCGTTCAGCGGGTTGGTCTTGCCCATGTTGCGGCCCGGTTTCAGTTGGTAGAACCAGACCTTGCGCGTGGGCGCGCCCTTGTCGAAGAACAGCACCACGGTCTTGACGCCGGCGCCCTGAAAGGTGCCGCCGGGCATGTCCAGCACGGTGTGCAGGTTGCAGCTTTCCAGCAGCAGCTTGCGGATGCTGGTGCTGGCGTTGTCGGTGTTGCTGAGAAACGTGTTCTTGATGACGATGGCCGCGCGGCCGCCGGCCCGCAGCGTCTTGATGAAGTGCTGCAGGAACAGGAAGGCGGTCTCGCCGGTCTTGATCGGAAAGTTCTGCTGGACCTCCTTGCGCTCCTTGCCGCCGAAGGGCGGGTTGGCCAGGATCACATGAAAGCGGTCGCGGTCCTGGATGTCGCTGATGTTGTCGGCCAGCGTGTTGGCATGGACGACATTAGGCGCCTCGATGCCATGCAGGATCATGTTCATGATCGCAATGACGTAGGCCAGGCTCTTCTTCTCACGGCCGTAGAAGGTGCGCGTCTGCAGCGTCTTGAGGTCATCGGCCTTGGTGGCCTTGGGCAGCAGGTAGTCGAAGGCCTCGCACAGGAAGCCGGCCGAGCCGCAGGCGCCGTCGTAGATGCGCTCGCCGATCTGCGGGTCCAGCACCTTGATCATGGCGCGGATCAGCGGGCGCGGCGTGTAGTACTCGCCGCCGTTGCGCCCGGCGTTGCCCATGTTCCTGATCTTGGCTTCGTACAGGTGCGAAAGCTCGTGCTTCTCGGTCTGGGAGCCGAAGCGCAGTTCGTCCACCAGGTCGATCACGTCGCGCAGGTTGTAGCCGCTCTGCACCTTGTTCTTGATCTCGCCGAACACCTCGCCGACCTTGTATTCGATGGTGTTGGGGCCGCTGGCGCGCTGCTTGAAGCCGGCCAGGTAGGGGAAGAGCCTGGCGTTGACGAAGTCGCGCAGGTCGTCGCCGGTCATGGCGGCGTTGTGGTCGAGCCGGCCGTCCGGGGTCTTGGGTGCAGCCCAGGCTTCCCAGCGGTAGGCCTCCGCCAGGATGAAGGTGTAGGTCTTGCCCTCCAGCTCGGCCTCGGCGGCCTTGTCGTGCTCCAGGGCGTCGAGGTACTTCAGGAACAGCAGCCAGGACGATTGCTCGGTGTAGTCCAGCTCGCTGGTGCAGCCGGCATCCTTGTGCAGGATGTCGTCGATGTTCTTGAAGGTTTGCTCGAACACGGTGGAACCGCACCTCTTGGCGTCAAAACGGCGATAGACGATAGCATACGGGCGCCGACGCGCCCGAGAGCATCGAGGCCAAGAAGCAGGCCAAACCCCAATGCCGCTGGTGATGACTGTGGCTTTCAGTGAGCATAACCGCCCCGCTCACCAACTCAAGGCCCCGCCGGTCTGGTATTCGATGACACGGGTTTCAAAGAAATTCTTCTCCTTTTTCAGGTCCAGCATTTCGCTCATCCAGGGGAAGGGGTTGGCAGCGCCGGGAAACAGCTCGGCGAGACCAATCTGCTGACAACGGCGGTTGGCGATGAAGTGCAGGTATTCGACGAACATGCCGGCATTGAGGCCCAGCACGCCACGCGGCAGGGTGTCGTGGGCGTAGCGGATCTCCAGCTCGGTGGCATCGAGGATCAGCTCGCGCATTTCCTGCTGGAAGGATGCAGTCCAAACTTCCGGATTTTCCAGCTTGATCTGGTTGATGACGTCGATGCCGAAGTTCATGTGCATCGACTCATCACGCAGGATGTACTGGATCTGCTCGGCGGTGCCGGTCATCTTGTTGCGCCGACCGAAAGACAGCAGTTGCACGAAGCCCACGTAGAAAAAGATCCCCTCGAACACCACATAAAACGCAATCAAATCCCGCAACAGGCGCTGATTGTCCTGCAGCGTGCCGGTCTGGAAACCGGGATCGGCCAGGGATTCGGTAAACGGCAGGGACCAGGCCGCCTTGTCGTGCACGGCGGGCACTTCGCGATACATGTTGAAGATCTCGGCCTCATCCATCCCCAGTGATTCGATGATGTACTGGTAGGAGTGGGTGTGCAGCGCCTCCTCGAAGGCCTGGCGCAGCAGGTACTGGCGGCATTCCGGGTTGGTCAGGTGACGATAGACCGCCAACACCAGGTTGTTGGCCACCAGGGAATCGGCGGTGGAGAAGAAACCCAGCGCGCGCTTGATGATCGTGCGTTCATCCTCGGTGAGGCTGTTCGGGTCCTTCCACTGGGCGATATCCGCCGCCATGGGGATTTCATTGGGCATCCAGTGGTTGGCACAGGCGGCGAGGTATTTCTCCCAGGCCCAGGCGTATTTGAAAGGCACCAGTTGGTTCAGGTCGGCGCGGCAATTGATGATGCGTTTGTCATCCACCTGGATGCGCGCGGCGCCCAAGGCGATGGGTTCCAGGCCCGGCGCGGCAGTGACCAGTCGGGATGTGGATGGATCGGGCCGGTTTTTCGCAGGCGGATTCTCGGTCGCAGCGCCATCGAGCGGCTTGTCCGCAAGCGCAGGCGCGGGCGCAAGGCCTTGTGGCGCGGGAGACGTCGAGGCAGTCCAGTCGAGCATGGGATTCTCCAGATTGGGTGAAATGTTTGGTTGCGGCCATGGGGTGAGGGGCGGGGGAATCTTCTGGGAATGCGCCGTGAAGACATCCCGGTCGCCACCGGGTCCGCCAGAAAGAAATCCCCAGCCCCGATCGCGGGGCAATCGTGCGTGGCCGATTGATCCCCGGATCGGTGCCGGTCACGTCGTCTATTGGCATGCCTCGCAGGCCGGGTCATCGATGGCGCAGGTCGAGGCGTCGGCGAAGGCTGGCGCAGCCGCGCCGGCATCGACGCGGTTCAGACGCGCGTCGCTGATGGTGGCCTTTTCGGCGTGGGTGGCGCCGAGGGTGCGCAGGTAGTAAGTGGTCTTGAGTCCGCGCTGCCAGGCCAGCCGATAGAGCGCGTCCAGTCGGGGCCCCGAGGGCTCCGCGACGTAGAGGTTCAGGCTTTGGGCCTGATCGAGCCATTTCTGGCGCCGCGCGGCTGCTTCCACCAGCCAGAGCGGCTCGATCTCGAAGGCGGTCTTGTAGCGCGCCTTGATCTCCGCCGGCACCCGGTCGATGGACTGCACCGAGCCGTCGAAGTACTTGAGGTCGTGCACCATCACGGCGTCCCACAGCCCGCGTGCCTTGAGTTCGGCGGCGAGAAAGGGATTGATGACCGTGAACTCGCCGGACAGATTCGATTTGACGTAGAGGTTCTGGTAGGTGGGTTCGATGCTCGGCGAGACACCGCAGATGTTGCTGATGGTCGCGGTGGGGGCGATCGCCAGGGTATTGGAATTGCGCATGCCGACCCGCTGCACCCGCTCGCGCAGGCTCGCCCAGTCCATCGTGGCGGTGCGATCCACTTCCAGCTCGCCCTCGTCCCGCGCGGCGTGCAGCAAGGCGATCGAGTCGATGGGCAAAACGCCCTGGCTCCACAGCGAGCCCTCGAAACTGGGATAGCGTCCGCGCTCCTCGGCGAGCTGCATGCTGGCCTCGATGGCGAAGTAGCTGATCGCTTCCATCGAACGATCCGCAAAATCGACCGCATCAAGGCTGTCATAGGCCAGTCCCAAGGCATGCAGCGCATCCTGGAAGCCCATCAGGCCCAATCCCACCGGGCGGTGGCGCAGATTGGCGCCGCGCGCCGCCGGAACCGTGTAGTAGTTAAGATCGATGACGTTATCGAGCATGCGCAACGCGGTCTGTACGGTGCGGCGCAGCCGCTCCAGGTCAAGACCTGCAGGCCCGATATGGGCCGCCAGATTCACCGAGCCCAGGTTGCATACGGCGATTTCCTCACCCGCCTTGGAGTTCAGCGTGATCTCGGTGCACAGGTTGGAGGAGTGCACGACGCCCACATGCTGCTGCGGCGAGCGCAGGTTGCAGGGATCCTTGAAGGTGATCCAGGGGTGGCCGGTCTCGAACAGCATGGTCAGCATCCGCCGCCACAGGGCAACGGCGGAGACGGTGCGGGCGTTGCGGATCGTGCCGGCGCGCGCCATGGTTTCATAACGGGCATAGGTGGCGGCGAAGTCAGCCCCGTAACGCTCATGCAGGTCCGGCACCTCGTCCGGCGAGAACAGCGTCCAGTCGCCGTTCTGGGCCACGCGCTGCATGAACAGATCGGGCACCCAATGCGCGGTGTTCATGTCGTGGCAGCGGCGGCGCTCATCGCCGGTGTTCTTGCGCAGTTCCAGGAACTCCTCGATGTCCAGGTGCCAGGTTTCAAGATAGGCGCAGACCGCGCCCTTGCGCTTGCCGCCCTGGTTCACCGCCACGGCGGTGTCGTTGACCACCTTGAGGAAGGGAACGACCCCCTGGCTCTTGCCATTGGTGCCCTGGATGTGGGCGCCGAGCGCCCGC